>Ga0316193_10003843_pt1 | contig 10953 bp, 10 predicted proteins | sample MerIslsedime2_MG_FD_207735 | JGI IMG/M metagenome (GOLD analysis project Ga0316193, IMG submission 207735) | Coastal sediment microbial communities from Maine, United States - Merrow Island sediment 2 | ecosystem: Environmental > Aquatic > Marine > Coastal > Sediment | place: USA: Maine... | reverse complement strand
GGTCGAGCCCGTCGGCGCCGGGTTACTCGTGATGACGAGTTGGGCCGGCGGGGTCACGTCGACCCTGAATGGGGCGACCCCGTAGCCGTCTGGTAGCACGTCGGTGCCGCCCGGAGCTTCGTTGCGGAACGAATAGATTTCGTAGGGCTGCCCTTCGAGCGCCGTGTTTTCGCAGTCCACGACCTTCGTAGCGACGAGCTCCTGGAGCGTCAGGTCGAAGACTGTGGCGTTGTCTCCGACGGTCCGAGGGTTGCTGCTGGCCATCGGCCGGCACAGGTTCTGTAGGTCCGTTCGTTTGTCATTCAGGTTGCACTCGCCATTCTGAACACCCGCCCACATGTAGATCTGCGTGACGCCATTGCCGTTCACCAGGGTGACGTCGTAGACGGTGCTCGCGGCGTCGGCGCAGTTCTCCGCATTGAAATAGATTGTCGCCGCGTCGGTGGTGGGCACTTCCCCGTTGATGCGGGTGATGGCGTCCAGCTGCGTCTCCTGAGCGAGGGCAGCGGGCGCGAGCAGCGGGAGTGCTGCGAGCAGGGTGGATAAGAATAAGAATCTGTTGCGCATACCCCTACCTGCGTGCAATCCCCGGGCCAACAGCCTGAGCCTAAAAGCCGTGTGTTTTCGGGAGTGCGGCGGACAAACTGGCATGATCCGCCCCTCTTCTACGCCAAGGCCTGACATTTCGTCACTTTAATAGAACCGTTTCGGCGATTTGGACCGCGTTGAGGGCCGCGCCCTTGCGGAGGTTGTCCGAGACAACCCACATCTGGATGCCCCCGGGATTTCCCACGTCTTCGCGGATGCGGCCGACGTAGACCGGGTCCTGTCCCGCCGCATCGATCGGCTGCGGGTAGAGTCCGTTGCCCAAGTCGTCGACGACCTCGACCCCCTCGGCTTGGCTCAGGAGCTCGCGTGCGCGTTCCGCCGTGAGGGGCTCGTGCGTTTCGACGGTGATGGCCTCGCTGTGGGCCGTGATGACCGGCACGCGAACCGCGGTCGGTGAGACAGCAATGGCAGGGTCCCCGAAAATCTTGCGAGTCTCGGACACCATCTTCAGCTCTTCTTCCTGGTATCCCGTCTCGGGGTCAGGCTTCCAATGCATCAGAAGATTACGGCTCAACTGACCGGAAAGCTTACTCTTGTCGACCTTGCCGCCCCGTGCCGTTGCGGCCTCCTGCGCCTCGAAGGCGGCCACGGCCGTGGCGCCAGAGCCGCTGATCGCCTGGTAGGTCGCAACGACGACACGCTTGAGACGGGCCTCGTCGTGCAGGGGCTTCAGGGCAACGACCATTTGGATGGTCGAGCAGTTCGGGTTTGCGATGATTCCCTTGGGCCGGTCGGCCGCCGCGCCCGGGTTCACCTCGGGAACGATGAGCGGAACCTCGGGGTCGTCCCGGAATGCCGACGAGTTGTCGACCACGAGGGCGCCCTTGCTCGCGGCAATCGGCGACCACTCCCTGGAGGTGCTGCCACCGGCGGAGAAGAGGGCGAGGTCGACACCGTCGAAGACTTCGGGCGCGATCTCGACGACCGCGAGCTCGGCTCCGTTGAACGTCACGGTCTTGCCGGCGCTCCGAGCCGATGCCACGGGCACCAGCTCGCGAATCGGAAAGGCGCGCTGCTCGAGCACGCGCAGCATCTCCGCGCCCACCATTCCGGTGGCTCCCACCACCGCAACTTTGAGTCCCTGAGCCATAGGCGACGGCTATAGATTAGCGCCGCGGACGCGGCAAGCTGGCCCACTGGGCCATGGCGTATCATGCCTTCGGCAAGGAGCATTCATGAGCATTCATCGGTACACCGTTGCAGTCGGGGTCGCGGGCGTCCTCTTTGGTCTGGGCATGACCCACTCGCACGCGCAGGCGCCTCCCGTGGACGAGGCGAAGACCCAACCCGAGTTGGAGCTCGGGGCGCCGTCTGACCACCCGGACGACGCTGCCGCGCGCGCGCTCCGCTCGATCTACGTGCCTGGCGGGTTGACCTCGTCGCAGGCGGTCGCTCGGGTAGTGGCGACGTCGCCGGATCTCGATCGCACCAAGACCTTGTTGCTCGATGCAAAGGGTGGGGCGATGCAGGCGATGTCGGGTCTAGTCCCGCAACTCGCGCTGCTCGGCCGCTATTCGCGGCTCAGCCCGGTCAACAACCCGAGTTATGACATCCCGGGCCTTGGTACGTTGAGCTTCCCGTCTTTGACGCAACAGCTCGCGAGTGACGCAACCCTGATGTACTCGTTCACCGACTCGCTTGCCGAAGCGCTGCCCGCGTATCGGGCCGCCAAGAAGAACGAGGTCGCGGCCGGCCATCAAATCGAAGCGGAGCGCAACAACGTCGCCTTTGCCGCTCGGCAAGCCTACTACGAGTTTGCGCGCGCGGAAGCCGGGCTCGGGGTCGCAAACTTCGCGCTCGAAGCCGCCGAGTCTCAGAGGAAGGAAACCGAATCGCTGGTGCAGGCGGGCTCGGCAGCGCGTGTCGATCTCCTTCGGGTCGAGGCGCAGCAAGAGGCCGCGAGGGTTGCGGTCGAAAGGGCCAAGCTCGGCTTGCAAGTCACCACGCGTGCGCTTCAAGCCCTGATGCATACCGAGGAGCTGCCCACGCTTGGTGAAGATCTCTCGGGGCCGGTGGCCGACATGCCGGCGCAGACCGAGGAAGCCTTGAAGGAGCGGGCGTTTCGAGATCGTCCGGACCTGCTCGCGCTGCGGACGTACATCGTGGCGAGCAAACACCAACTTCGGTCCGCCATCGGGGGCCGGATGCCCGACCTGCTCATTCGGGGAAGCGCCCAGTACTCGAACCCCAACCTGCGCGTCATTCCTCAGCAGGACGGGTTCGAGGCCACTTGGGAAGCGGGCGCGGTGATTCGATGGTCGCCGAACGAAACCGTCCGAGCGCAGGGTCGCGCCAAGCAGCTCCAAGCCGAGTTGGAGCGCGCCCATGCCGATGTCATCTCGCTTCAAGACCTCATTCGTGTCGAGGTTGCCGAGGGCTATCACGGAATGCTCGCCGCGCGGTCGGCGATGGCATCCGCCAGGCTCGGCCTCAACGCCGCACGGGAAGGCTATCGCGTCACGCGGGAGCAGCTCCAGGCCGGCGTCGTCAATACGACCACCTTGCTCCAAGCACAGGCGGAGTTGATCCGCGCGCAGGTCGATGTCGTCGATTCCGCGATCGGCCTGCGCGTCGCTAGTGCGCAGCTGCGTCGCGCCATCGGGGAGATGCCCTGAGGTGGCCCGTAAAGCCGACGCTGCGCATCGCCCACCGGGGTTCGGCCCGATCATTGTCGCCGCCGCGGTGATCATCCGAGATGGCCGCGTGCTGCTCACCCGCCGAGGGGAGGGGCAGCACTTGGCGGGCATGTGGGAGTTCCCCGGCGGCAAGCTCGAAGCGGGAGAGTCTCCCGAGGAGGCCCTGCTTCGCGAATGCCAAGAGGAGTGCGGCATCGAGGTGGAGGTCGCAGAGATTCTCGAGGTGACCCATCATCGGTACCCCGAAAAGGAAGTGCTCCTGCTGTTCTATCGATGCGAGCTTCGCGCCGGCGAAGTACGTCACCTGCAAGTCGCCGACCATGCCTGGGTCGCGCCAAGAGACCTCGACGACTATCCGCTTCCGCCTGCGGACGAGCGCGTGGTGGCCCACATCCGGGCGCTCTAACGATGAGCGTTTGCTAGCGGGCGCGCGCGCCTTCGATCACGATGCGGCGAACCAGGCTTCCCTCGTCGGCCGGCATCGACACGGGTTCGGCGAGAATGACGATATTCGCCCCCGTCACGGCCGACGCGTGCTCATAGAGCACGCCCTTAGCAACCTCCCGCGGCTCGCCGAACACGGCGGTCAGCTGCTTGATGGTTGGCTTGGCCTCGATCAGCTGAACCGTGATTCGCGTGACCCGATTGCCGGGCGTGGTCAGCTGCACGCGGTAGCCGTCGTAGTGCATCAGCGTTTGGCTCTTGGTCCGCGCCATGATCACGCCTTCCATTTCCGCGGCCACGTACTCTACTGATGCGTCGGGCTGAGACAGAGCCCGCACGCCGGCGCGAACATCATCGATCGCCGCATCGTCTCCTCGGGCGCCCGCGGACTCGTTCCATGCGCCTTGTTCTGGCGCTTCGCCTCGCGAGCACGCAAGCAAGGCGCAAACGCTCGAGGCCAACAACACGGCGATGGGATACTTCAATACATCAGCTCCTGGCTGAGGTTTGTACCGCGAAACGAGTAGGCGCCAAAAAAGAACGCCAGCGGCGTCAGTGCCGGGCGAGCGCGTCGGCGACCGTGCCGCTGGCACCCGTGCTGATGCGAACGGCGAAAGGCTCGCGCTCACCTCCGAGGCGCTCGAGGGCCGCGGCGCCACCAAAGAATGCGCCCGCAGCCTGCTCCAGGGCCGGCTTATAGGCATCGTAGGTGGCGTCTGCGTTCGGCGCGCTCAGGCGATCCTGAACCCGGAAGAGCACTTCGTCCGTTGCGAACTGTAGGCCGAGGCTGCTCTCCTCTTCGAGGAGCTGGCAGGCCTCGAGCGCACGCCGGAAGGCATCATCGATGCCTGCTTGGAAGTCGCCATCGAAGCCCCGCTTCCGACTATAGAGCAACCCGGGCCGGTTGTCGGCGACGTCGAGGTAGTAGTCGGACTGATGGCCGATGAGAACCACGCCGGGCCCCTGAGGGACGTGGGCGTAGTCTGCCACGTCGATCAAGAGCTCATCCGAGATCTTCTTGGCGCGAATCCATTCGTGGAACACCGGGACGAGCTTCTCCAGCTCGATTTCGCCGGCTCTCGTGTAGAGCTTTACCTGAAACTTCGTGGCTCGCATCGGTTCTACTCCGCAGCGGCGGCGGCGGCCGCTGCTTGTGCTTCGGTGAGACGCTGGTAGCACCCGTGGGCTGCTTCGAGAAACAGTTGCGCTTCATCGAGCGTACGGTGCGCAATCTCGGCGTTGGCATTCTCGTACGAGCGGTCGCCATGCATCTTGAGCAGGTATGTGGCGAACTTCCCCTTTGCAAACGGGTCGTGGAAGAGCTTGGTGTCGTGAAGGTGGGCCCTGAAATTAGACACGACATCGTCGGCGTCGTCCTTGACCTGAACCTCGAGGTGGCGAACCAGCGCTTTGGCGGAGGTCACCATCGCGGTGAAGGCACCGGCGGCCGCCGTCCCGGCATGGCCGGCTTCGAGCGCGTCCTGAGCATCGTGGAGTTGCTGCTCCGCCTCTTGAAGGCCGAACTCGACGAATGGCACGATCTCGCCCGCGCACTCGCCGACACCGATGTCGCCGATCGTGTACTCACGCGGGTTGCCCCAGTCGCTGTAGTAGCTTGGGTCGTCCTCGTAGGCGGGCGGCTTCTGAATCGGCGCAAGCACCTTGCGGAACTCCTTTTTGCCAACCCGCGCCATGAACGCTTGGAAGCTCTCGTTGCCCTCGCGGTTGGCGAGGTAGTGCTCCGTGATCAGCTCGACGGCCTTCGGGATGTTCTTCGAGGGGACGGCGCCCACCACCAGGCCGTAGCTCTTGGCGTTCTCGGTCCACTGACCGCCGAGCACGATGTTGAAGTGCGGGACCTTCCGGCCGCCAACCTGTCGGCTGACCCCGGTGAATCCGATGTCGGCAGCGTGGTGCTGGCCGCAGGAGTTGAAGCAGCCGCTCGCCTTCATGCGAAGCGCTTTCACCGCCGGATCGAGCTCGTCCTCGACCACGGTGAGCCGCTTGCGAAGCTCACCGGTCAGGCCGCGTGAGGCGGAGATGCCGAGCTTGCAGGTGTCGGTGCCGGGGCACGAAGTCATGTCGGTGATCGTGCCAGCGCCTGCCGCGGCCATGTTGAGCGCGACGAGGCGCCCGTAGAACGTCACCGCGTCGGCACCGCTAACCCAGCGGAACGTGAGGTTCTGCTCGACCGTGCAGCGAATCGCGTCGCCGGTGAGCTCCCGAGCCAGCTGCGCGAGCGCGCGGCCCTGAGTCGCGGTGAAGTCACCGAGCGGAAGCTTCACGATCGCGGAGTAGTATCCGTCCTGCGCCTGGGGCTTGAGGTTGTGCTCGGCCCAGGCGTGGAACCCGGCCGAGGCGTCGTTCGGAATCTCTCCAGCCTCGCGCACCGGCGTTTCGTCGGTGGAGTGAAGGTCATCCAAAAAAGCTGTCCAGCGCTCGTCGGGACGAAGCGTTTCGCGCTCATCGGCCACGAGCTTCTTGAACTCGTCAATGCCAACCTTTTGCACGAGGAACTTGATGCGGGCACGGGCGCGGCTCTGCTTTTCGCCGAGGCGGGCAAACACACGCGACACCGCCTGCGCCAGCGGAAGGAGCTCTTCCTCGGGGCAGAATTCGGCGAGCACCTTGGCTTGCACCGGCACTGCGCCAAGCCCCCCACCGACCACGACGCGGAAACCGCGCTTCCCGTTTCGAACCTGTGCTACCGCGCCGAGGTCGTGGAAGGTGACGAGACCACAAGGATTATCTTCGCAACCGGAGAAAGCGATTTTGAACTTGCGACCGAAATCTTGAACGTCGGGGTGGCCCAACAGGTACTTGGTGATCGCGTCGGCGTATGGCGTGACATCGAACGCCTGGGTGGTGCAGACGCCAGCGTATTCGCAGGCGGTCACATTGCGAACGCTATTGCCACAGGCCTCGCGTGTGGTGATGCCGACCGTGGCGAGTCGGCGCATCATGTCGGGAGCTTCTTCGATGTGGATGAAGTGAAGCTGGATGTCTTGCCGCGTCGTGACGTGCAGGATCGAATCGGAGTTCTCTTCGGCGAGCTCGCTCAACACCTCGAGCTGTTCGACGGTGAGCTTCCCGAACGGAATCTTGATGCGCATCATGCCCGGCGCGTCCCACACGGTGTCCGGCCCCTTTGTGAGATCACCGCAGGGGAAGGCCAAGGTCTTCTGCCCGGTCCCGTCATCACGGAGGCCGTTGTCGTAGCGCTGCCCGTACACGCCCCGGCGAAGCCGCGTCTCGGCGAAGATCTTGTCGTCGATCTGCCCTTGCTTCTTGAGCTCGATCTGACCCTCGAAGAGATCCACCTCGCTCGCGAGTTGGTTCGGGATCCGATCACCAAGCTGTTCTTTCCACGAAGTCATGATGCTCCTGCACCCCGGCCACCTGACGTGCGACCGCATGGGGAGCTTCGACTATTCCGCAGTTTTCCGCCGGGTCAAGTCAACAATCAGGAATTCCTCGAATGAAGGCCAATTTTGTTGGCAAAATGACCGAAATATACACGACTGCAATAGTCAAGATTGAGATCGTGGGGCACTTGCTTGCTGAGTCAGGTCTTGCCGCTATAGTGCCGCCGCCCGACCCCCCAAGTAGGGTGTCGGGACCATTCGGGGATCGTCTAACGGCAGGACTCCAGTTTCTGGTACTGGCTATCTAGGTTCGAATCCTAGTCCCCGAGCCAAAATCTGATAAAGCACGCATCCATCGATTCAGGCCCCATCGTCTAGTGGTTAGGACATCGGCCTCTCACGCCGGTAACACGAGTTCGAATCTCGTTGGGGTCACTCAGAAAGCCCGGTCTCTGGACCGGGCTTTCTTCGTTGGTTTAGCTACATCCGACCCGCCCACCCCCACCCGTAGTCCTCCCTCCGCGCCCGTCGCTTCGCTCGGGCTTGGCGGCGCATTCGCGCCGGGCTTCGCCCTTCAGGCTCGCACTGCGACGGGGTAGTATGCAGAAGCGACAATGCGGAATCGGGAGCCTAGGCCAGGTGCTGCCGCTGCTACACGAGGAAGGACGCTCAATTGCCAGAATTCACAATCACTCGTCAGATTGGTGCCCCCGTTGAAACGGTGTGGGAGGTCCTCAACGACTTCGGCGACATCTACAAATGGAGTCCGGGCGTCACTGCCTCCGAGCTGACCTCGGAAGGCGCGGTGGCCGAGGGGAGTACCCGTCACTGCGACTTTGCTCCGTTTGGGGGCGTCGACGAACGTATCGAGCGGTACGAGCCGCGAGCGCGGTTGACGGTCAACCTCTTCGAAACGTCCAAGCTCCCTATCTCGGGCGCGATTGCGGACTTCCACATCGCACCGAAAGATGGCGGCACCGAGTTGAACGTCCACTACAGCTACACACCGAACATGTTGGGCCGTCTCGTCAAAGGCTACACCGACAAGCAAATGCGCAAGGGCATTGCCGGCATGACAAAGGGTCTCCAGACAGAGAGCGAACGCATCCACGCCGCCTAGCGGCTGCGACGAGGACATCCAGGCCGATCAAGGACGACACGTCCGGCCAAGTAACGCATAAGCCAGCTCCCCGGTTGTCAGAACACGAGTCGCGAATGTGCGGAATCCCATCTAACTCTGCGTGGTGTCCCATCGTGCGCTTCCTGCAGCCTGCGCAGGTCTCGCTTGCGCTCGCGTTCAGAGGCCAAGCCACCAACCCCGCGAGCACAAACACAGACCCCACCACGTAACGCACAAGAACCTCTCCGGTTTAGTACGTGCGGTTACGTAGTCGCATCAAGACGGAATACGCTCGGATACACCGATTTCCAGGGGAGTAATGGCGCATCCCGTGCGCCCACTCGCCTCGAGACGCAGAACTGTCGTCAACATTTTGGTGGCCCACCAATGATTACGAACGGTTGGCGACGGCATGCGTGGTGCATACCGACATGTCTAAGCCGCGGCGCTTCCGGCGCTGCCGTGAACGATGAAGGAAGGCACACCGTGCAACGGAGGATGATATTGTTGAGTGCAGGATTGACACTCATCGCCTGCCTTCTCGGCACCAAGGGCGCTTCGGCTGACACCCCTCCCACCGCGATCGAGACGATGCCCCTTGCGGCACCCGCCACGGTGCTCGGCGTCACGAACCCTTATCTCATCGCTGCTGCAATGAAGACGCCCGAAGTGCAAGGCTTCACCCTGTCGCAAGGCATCCGTGACCTGGGCAAGCAAGTCGAGAAGCTCGCACGCTACGGTGTTGATCTGAATCAGCGCAAGAGCCTACACACAGAGAAGCTTCAGCTTCGAGTGGACACCCGAATCCGAGGCGTCGGCGGCGTCCTCAAGATCTGTTACCAGCGTTAGCCCATCCAACCGCCACAACCTGGTTCCAACTTCGCATCGTTGGGGTCGCCAAAAAGCAAAAGGGTAGGCATGCGCCTTCCCTTTGCGCCGCGCCCTTCGCTGCTGCCTCCCCTGAAATGGCCAGCTACAAGCTCTGCAGGTACCGCACGGCTTCCTCAGCGTCACTCCGGAGACAGGCGTTCGCATTGGTCCTTCTCCTCAAAAGACCTGCCGTTCGCGGTCGGTTCTGTGCTTCCTGAAGAGCGGGGATCGCTCGCTTGTCGCCCAGGGCCTGAAGCTTTGCAACGGCTTCCTTGCGCTCCGCGCAGCTGTCGCCCTGCTTCAGATCGAGGATGTAGGAGTCGAGGGGGCCGGTGCTTCCAAGCGCGACAAACAGCACTGCAAGCAAGGCAACGACGCCGGCACCGATGCCTAGTCTCTCTTTTTTTGTGCGGTGCTTCGTGATCGCCCGCACCTGTGCGACCGCGCGGGCAGCTATTGGCGCTAACGTTCTCAGAACGTCTTGCGCCTTCGTGTGGACGCCTTCGACCCACGAGGGACGATCGGGACCCCCCCAGCCCGGCTGTGAGGAGGGGAGGTCAGGAACGAGCGATTCGCGACTGAGCGCCTCGTCGATCTGCGCGATGTATTCGACGGCACTTTGGATCCTGTCTTCCTTCTTCTTCTCGAGGCCTCGCCGAATCATTGCCTCGACTTCGGGCGGGACTCGCTCTCGAGGGGCGACGTCGCAAAACCGAGGCACCTCGGCGGTCGCATGCATCGTCAGAAGCCCGATCACCACTTCGGCCTCGAACGGAGGTACGCCTGCGATCATCTCGAACAGCATGATCGACAGGGCATAGAGGTCGGCGCGCGCGTCGACGGGTTGACCGAAGGCTTGCTCCGGGGCGATGTAGGTGGGCGTTCCAATCGTAACGCCGAGCTGTGTCAGCCCGGTGATTCCCGCCTCGACGTGCGCATCGTCGAAGAGCTTTGCGATCCCGAAGTCGAGGATCTTCGCGAAGTCACGGTCGCCATCTTCGTCCACCAGAATGACGTTCTCCGGCTTCACATCGCGATGCACGATCCCCGCGTCATGTGCGTAGGCGAGCGCGCTCAGTACGTGACGAGCGATGTGCAGCGCCCGCCTCCACCCGAGGCGAGGCTCCTTATCGAGCAAATCGAAGAGCGGTACCCCATCTAAGACCTCGAGCACCATGTAGAGAGTGCCGTCCTCGAGTTGACCGAAGTCCGACACGTTGACGCAGTTCGGATGGTCGACTCGGCCGATGGCGAACGCCTCACGCTGGAATCGCTCCCTGATCCCATCGATTCCCTCGACCTCTGGATGCAAAAGCTTCAGGGCAAGTGGACGGCGTATCGCGACGTGCTCAGCCAGGTACACACACCCCATGCCTCCGGACCCGAGGACACCGGTTATTCTATAGCGTCCATCTAAGACGTCCCCGATGCGCGGAAGCTTAGAATCCGACGATACCTGCCCTGCGGACGGTCGATCCCCCACTCCAGAAGTATGCACTCACACAGTGTCGCGGAAAAAAGGACCAACAGACAAAAGTCGCAAGCTCCATTACCCGCTCCTCTAGCTCCCAAATTGCGTGGTTCTAAGTCTCATGTCGGCTTTCCCGGAGACGAAAAAGAGCGTTTGAAGTACCTATCAGCAGACGATGAAGGCGGTTGTCCAAGAAGAGTACGGATCAGTGGATGCTCTCGAGGTCCAGGAAGTCGAAAAGCCAGCTCCAGGAGATGGCGAGGTGCTGGTGCGCGTCCGTGCCGCTTCCGTGCATCCAGATGTCTGGCACGTCGTCTGCGGGCGGCCGTACGTCCTTCGCCTCATGGGGGCCGGCTTTTTCAAGCCGAAGAACCAAATCCCCGGGACGGATATGGCGGGCATTGTCGAGGGGGTGGGCAAGCATGTGACCCAGTTCCA
>Ga0316193_10003842_pt1 | contig 10953 bp, 10 predicted proteins | sample MerIslsedime2_MG_FD_207735 | JGI IMG/M metagenome (GOLD analysis project Ga0316193, IMG submission 207735) | Coastal sediment microbial communities from Maine, United States - Merrow Island sediment 2 | ecosystem: Environmental > Aquatic > Marine > Coastal > Sediment | place: USA: Maine... | reverse complement strand
TGGAGATCCAGTCCGGTGGCGAGGCTGATGGTGCGCCGTCGAACGACAAGGGTCGCATCGGTGCTGATGGTCCATCTGCGCGTGGTGTGTCCAGCAGGGCAGGGAACGGGTGGAGTAGCAGGTCGCCGTTGATGCCTGCTGCATTCACGCTCAGTCCTTCCCGTTCCCATACTGGTGCGATGCTCTCCTCGAGTGCAGCCTGTACGGCATCAGGGATCGCTCCGCTGAACCCGACCGAGACACTGGCGATCCCTCGGGCTGTCGCCATGGGGGCGGCAGCGAGTTCCGCGAACTCGTGAACGACGAGTTGCGGCCTGACGTCGTCGAAGATCTCGACGAGGTCCTCGCGCATTACCGGTGCGGCGACTTCGCCGAACATCACTGGCAACGCGACCGCTCGGCGTTGTCGGGGCGGCAACTCGAACATATGGGCGGCTCGGTCGAGGAAGACTCTGCGCCGGGCGTCACCGTCCAGCCCACAACGCACGGCTCGAAATCCGAAGCTTTCGACCTTTGCGCACGATGATGCTGCCGTTGCCCACACGACCTCGTGTCCGGCCAGAACGAGCTCTCGTGCGAGTGGCACCAGCGGGTGGAGATGGCCGGTCCCCGGAGTCGAGGTCACGAGAACGCGCATGCAGCACGGTACCCCGCCCTACGAAACGCGTCGCCCAGCCCGAGTCGACGAGCACGACCTCCTGGACACCGAAACCGGACTCCAGAGCCGGTGCGACCGGATCGCATCGGGTCAACCGATGACGGTGCGCAAGTCAACCGCTGTCACCGAGCGACAGCCCGACCGATAGCCAGGTTGATTCCTCTCGGGGATGCGCCCAGTTCCGGCGAAGTCGAGCACCGTCTCCTGTGATTGTCGGCTGCGCTGCTTGGGCCGGACTGTGGCGCGTCCTCCTTTCTGGACATGGCGATTATGGGTGCCGAAGTGTGTCGACGGTCGCTCCGGGAATCAAGCTGCGAGGGAGGCGGTCCAGTCCACGTCGGTGCCGGTCCGGCATGAGTTGCCCAGCTCCAAACTCGAGTGGTCCGCCTCGACGCACGGGTGTTGTCCTGCGCACCGACGTGTGAGGTGCTCGGTTCAGCAGGTACACCAGGATGGTCTACGGTCGTTGCGCCGGACGTGGTCCGATTGAGGAGTCATCGTGGAGAAGATCCAGGTTTCAGCTGTTTTCCCCAACATCGCGCCCAGCGACTTGACGGAGTTCAAACAGGTCGCCGCAGAAGCGCTCGAGCTCACGATCCCCGAGCCGGGAACGTTGCACTACGACTGGTTCTTCTCTGAGGACGAGACAAAGTGTGTGGTTCGCGAGATCTACGCCGACTCAGACGCGATGTTGGCTCACCTGGGGAACGTGGGTGATCTTCTCGGGCGGCTGATCGAGCTCGGTGGCGGGCTCGATCCCGAAGGGTTCGGTAGCCCTTCCGCTGAGCTCGCTGAGGCGATCGCTCCGTTCAATCCGACCTTGTACGCCCACTTCCAAGGCAAGTAGCACGGCCGTTGACGATTGCGCGCCAGCGCGTCGCCATGATGATCGATCATCTGTGCTTTCCGGAGTCCATGTCGTCAGTCCATCCCGACTGAGCCGACACCAGCGAGGGCGTGCGGGATTATCGGGTGCTCGACCTGGGCCGATCTGTGGCCCGCCTCGTCTGTTCTCGGGCGTGATTACCGCGCGTCGATGTGGAGTGCCCTGCAACGGCACATCGGGATAGCCAACCGGCTGCGCATCCGCATCAGCAGGTGCGTTCAGCCCCCGATCCGCTCCAGATCGGCGGCAACCTCGCCAGCCCGGTTGACGACGCCCGGGTGATTCCCAGGTGTTCGAGGATCGACCAACCAAGCGAGCGGGCTCGCTCGGCGTCGCCACGCATCTCCTCGCTCAGGAGGAGCTAGCCACGCAGCCATTCGCACCAACCGGCCGGGACCGGGAGCGCGGCCTCGAACAGCGTCATCGGAAGCTCGAGTTTCGCGTCTCTCTCACCACCGCCGCTGGCTGTCCCGACATTGCCGCCCGTCGTAGATCCGACATGACGCGTTCACCGCCACCGCGCAGAAATCACCGCGCAACACGGACGCTCTCTATCGACGTCGTGCACCTCGGCGCTCAGCACGCCGAGTGAGCGGCCGCACATCGACCACGTCCGAGGTCGCCGTCATGAGCCTGCGACCTCGTCGCGCAGGGCGCGCTTGAGCACCTTGCCGGCCGCCGACAGCGGCAACGGCTCGGTGCGGAACGCCCAACTACGGGGCACCTTGTAGCCGGCGATCTGCTCGCGTGCGTGCGCACCGAGTTCGGCGGCGGTCACCGCGCCCTCGTCAGTGACGACCACGGCGTGCACGAGCTCGCCCCAGGTCTCGTCGGGCACGCCCACGACGGCCACCTGCTTCACCGCCGGGTGCGTACCGATCGCGTTCTCCACCTCGATCGAATAGACATTCTCGCCACCCGTCACGATCATGTCCTTCACGCGATCCTCGAGGAAGAGGTAGCCGAGCTCGTCGAGCCGGCCGGCATCGCCGGTGCGGTACCAGCCGTCGACCAGGGATGCAGCGGTCATCTCGCGCTGGTTCCAGTACTCCGTCATCGCCGAGTCGCAACGCACCCAGATCTCACCGATCTCGCCGGTCGCGACCGGATCGGCGTCGCCCGGCGTCCGGATCGCCAGTTCGACCCCCACGCACGGGCGGCCCACCGATCGGAGTCGATCACCACCTCGGCGGTGATCCTCGGGATCGAGCCCAGTCACCGTGGCGGCACACTCCGTCATGCCGTATGCCTGGAAGAACTCGAGTGCAGGCCACGTCGCCATCATCCGATCAAGCAGCGCCGCCGGCATCGGCGCGGCGCCGTACATCACGAGGCGCAGGCTCTCGAACATCGACGGCTCGAAGTCGGGGTCCTGCAGCATCATCGCCAACATCGTCGGGACCGAGCCGACGTGGGTGATGGCGTGGTCACGGATCGCCTCGTTGGCGTGCGCCGGGACGAATGCCGGTTGCACCACCACGGCACCCCCGGTGACTGGAAAGAGTCCCCACGCGCTCACCCCGGCCATGTGGAACATCGGGAGGAACGCGAGGAACCGAGTATCACCGTTGAGTGGTGCGGCGATGTGCATCCGGTAGATCACGAGCGCGACGGCGCGCTGGGCAAGGACGACGCCCTTCGGTAGCCCGGTGGTACCGCCCGTGTACATCAGCACAGCCATCGCATCGTCGTCAGGCTCGGCTGGCAACGCCCGATCGTCGGTCGCCGCCAACAGGTCCTCCAGACGCGAGTCGACGGGTGCGTCGGTCTCGCCGGAGGTCTCGATCAGCACTACTTCGCGGATACCCGGCAAGCGGTCGCGGAGCCCGGCGACGACCGGAGCGAACGTGGCGTCGACGAACATCACCGTGGTGCCGGAGTCGGTGAGCACGTGCACGAGTTCGTCGGGCGCCAGACGGTTGTTGATCGGGTGGATGACCGCGGCGCCGGCCAGGCACGCCTGCCACAGCTCGACGTAGACGTGTGAGCCACCGGCCATCACCGCAACCCGATCGCCGCCCGACACGCCGAGCCCACGCAACACCCCGCACAGGTGTCCGACCCGCTCGAGTTGCTGGGCGTAGGTGCTTTCGTGGCCCGTGCCGAGGTCGATCACCGCCGTGCGATCGGCGAACATCGCGGTCCGGCGCAGGATGCGGCCGAAGTTGAGCTCACCCATCGCGTCAGCCGGCTTGCCGGAAGCGCAGCGGCAAATGCTTCATCGGTCGCAGGAAGAAGCTGTTCGCGTGGACCGGACGCTCGCGCTCAAACGAATCCTTTGTCGCACCGAACCCGTCGTCTTGTTCATCCATCGTGCCCCCTTGTCCCGCTTCCACAGTACTTCTCCGCGCGACCGCCCACGGCCAGATGCACGATGCAGCGGACCCGGTCGACGACGGTCGCGAATATGGGGTGCTCGGCTTGGGCCGCAGTGCGGCGCTTCGACTCCTCCGATAGTCGGGTTACCGAGCGCGCGTTGAGTGCAGACCGTGGTCCGCAGGTTTGCCGGTCATGAGCGGCCAACCCGATCCACCGCCATGTTGTTCTGATCGCCGCCGGGCGGCGATTCGCTCGGCGGTCTTGAGGCGGTGGGAGGGCCTGCAACGCCACCCACGGTCGTGAGTGGTGGTGAAACGACCTCGATCACTTGGTCGGTCAGTCCGGAACGTAGGAGTTGCACCTCTACTCTGCGTCGGGTTCAAGTGCCTCAATCGCACGCCGAAGACGCAGGGACACTGCGTCGTCATCGAGTAGATCGGCGAGCTCGCCGAGGGCGGCACCCGCCTCAGCGGCGACGGCGTCCGGGTCTGGAGTCTGCCCGGTTCTGGACGCAAACGCGGCGACCGCGGCTCCATCTGACGTGAAGATCCGGTCTGCACCCACAGCGCCGATCACGCCGGTGTCATCGAGGATCTGCCGCATCGCGCTCCGCACGCGAGTGAGTCCCAGTTGGATGTCTTGGCGCGCAAGGTCTTCGGCGAGTTCGCGAAGGCTGTCGCAGCCCGGCACGTCGATGTCCACGGTTGCTTCGAGATCGAGCACGACTGCAACGAGATGCGTTTCGCTCGCTTCAGCTGCGCGCCGCACCGCGGCTCGAATCGATGCGGCGTTTGCGAAGAACATCGGTTCTTCCGGTCGCAGCATCAGCAGTCCGTCGACGGTCACCGACTTGGGGTTGTCACTGAGTGCCACGAACTCGCCCGAACCGGGCTTCCGACCGAGCGGCGAGAGACTTGCTGACGAGGCCCGCCAGATCACGAGGCTGAGCGAGACGATCACGGCGATGGTGAGGCCGGCGAGTGTGTCGAAGACCAAGACCCCGGCGAGCGCCGTCGCAGCCAGCAGGAAGTCCCGTCTGCTGATTTTCCAGAGGCGCTTCATCTGGGGTGTCTTCATCAGTCCGCTGATCGCGACCAACACGATCGCCGCGAGTGTCGGTTCGGGCAAGTTCTCCAACGTCCCGGTGAGGAAGAGCGCGACCACGACGACGACGAACGCGGCGACGAGGAGCGACAACGGCGACCGTGCGCCGGCGCCGTCGTTGGCGGCGGAAGTCGACAGGCTCGAGCCGACCGAAAACCCTTGAAACAGACCGGCACCAAGGTTGGCAGCTCCGAGGCCGACCAGTTCCTGGTTGCCGTCGGTCTCGTAGCGGTGCTTCGACGCGAACTCGTTTGCTGGCCCGACCTCCTCGGCGAACGCAACCAACGCGATCGCCAAACCGCCCATGATCAGCGCGCCGATGTCGGCAGCGGCGATGTCCGGAAGCGCCGGAGCAGCGAGTCCCGATGGAACTTCGCCGAGCACTTCGACGCCCTCGTCGGCGAGGTCGAAGATGGTGCCGGCGATGATGCCGCCGATCAGCACCACCAGAGCGGCAGGCACCTTGTCTGCGAAGCGTTCGATGAGGAGCATCACGACGATCGTGCTCACACCAACGACGACGCTCGCACGATCGGCGTCTCCCAAATGTCGAAGGATGTCCCACAGCCGCTCGAAGAAGTTGCCATCGGATGACTCGATGCCCAGGATTTTGGGCACCTGTTTGATCGAGATGACGAGGGCAAGACCGAACACGAAGCCTGTGAGCACCGACTCGGAGAAGAACTGGGCGATTCGCCCCAGTTTGAGAACGCCACACAGGATCGCGATGGCGCCGGCGAACATGGCCAGCGCGGCCGAGTATGCGACGTACTCATCGGACCCGCCATCCACGATCGAGCCCACGATCGAGGCGGACAACACCGCAATCGCCCCGCTGGTCGCGACGACCAGTTGTCGCGACGATCCAAACAGCGCGTACAGGACGAGCGCCGGAGGAATGGTGTAGAAAGCGACCTCGGCAGCCACGCCGGCCACCTGGGCGTACGCCATGCCTTCGGGAACCAGGATCGCGGCAACGGTCAACCCCGCGATCACATCGGCCGGCAACCACTTGTGCTTGTAGCCGGGGATCCACTCTGGCACCACCTTCAGGCCCACGGAGCGCCTCCCTCTCTCCATCGACCTGCCCGCCGGCATCGTGCCCAATACGAGTTCTGTCCGCGACCGGCCGCAGACATCACCCGGTTGCCCCTGGGGACTCAGTTCGAGATCGGCTGGATGTCACCCGGTCTCCAGGTGTGGTCGTACCACGGTTCGAGCGGGCCGTACACTCGAAGGATCGTGAACCAGCCCTTCCCCGGGACGGTCTGGATCCAGTTGTTCTGTAGCGCAGCAGGTTGCTCAGGCCCGAACAGGAGGTCAACCGAGCCGTCGTCGTTGTATTCGAGTTCGCCTCGCGCATTGTTGCGGCTGGGGTAGCACGGTCAGCATCGTCGCAGCGAGACCTGCCGGCTCGATCGCGTGGAAGACAGTGCCCGGGCCATACACATACAACTGTCCAACATGGAGTTCCTGACCACACCACACCGAGCCTGGCGGGGCCGACGTGATCAACGCAAACACCACGAGATCACCGGGCACCTCCGTGCTGGCAATGGCAGAGAACCCCATCGAGCCGACGCTGAGCTGTGCATCACGCGAGCCAGCACATGTCGTGCGGCTCGGACCGTGGCCGCGGTCGGTGCGCACGTAGTCAATGGTGAGCCCGGCAACCGCGGTGACGAAGTTGTCGACTTCGTCAGCTTCAACGGTGAACGCCACCAGAGCAACCGTAGTTGACTGCGCAACGCACAAGCCCGTCAAGAACACCGCCGCATCGGGCCCCGATGCGGCGCACGGCGAGCGCGTCGCAGCAGCGATTCCGGACATCCCTACGAACTCAATCCGACCGCTGGCCATCGAACGAGCCCCGCACGTGCCGGGACCGCAGAACCTCGGTGTCAGTCCGACGAGGACCGCCGCATCACGGCCCAAGCCGAGCACTCGATAGTGCCGGTGCCATTGTGCTCGGATCAGCGACGATGGTATCGAAGTGATACCATACCGTCATGGCCATGACACTGCGGCTCACCGACAGCGAGCAAGAAGCGCTGAGAGCCCGCGCGGACGCCGAAGGAATCTCCATGCAAGAGGCAGCACGTCGAGCCGTGCGCGAGTTCGTCGCCCGCAGCGACCACCGAGACCGCGTCGCAGGCGCCGCCCATCTGATCATGGACACCCACAGCGACGCCTTGCGTCGACTCGGCGAGTGATCGAACCCGTCGAGTTCCTCGACCTCGATGACATCGTGGACCTCGCCATTGCGCTCCTCGGTGATCCCGCACCGATCCGCGACATCGGTCTGCTCGCGTCCGCCGTTGCTCGCCCCCAGACGACCGCGTTCGGCGAGGACGCCTACACCGACATCTGGACCAAAGCAGCCGCGCTGCTGCACTCGATCGTCAAGAACCATGCCCTCATTGACGGCAACAAGCGCCTCGGATGGTTGGCGACGGCCGTCTTCTTGGAGATCAACGGCGTCGAGATCTCACGCGCCAGCAACGACGACGTCTACGACCTCGTGATCGACGTCGCCGCCGGCAAACCGACCGTTGACGCGATCGCCGAACGAGTCCGCCAACTCGTCACATAGCACCCGCCCACCATCACCAGTCCAATGCTGGGCGGGTGGCGCGAGTTCGGTCCCGATGCAGTGCTCGGTAATCCCGAGACGTTGATCGTTCAACAGCCCTCTACGGTTGGGTGATGGTGCCCCAGAGTCAGGCACAGGTGCAGCAGCTCTTCCGATCGGGCATCGATGCGATCGCGTCGGTCACCGATCAGTTCACCGACGACGACTGGGCCCGCCCGGCCTGCGGGTCGTGGACTGCTCGACAGACCGCCACGCACGTCCTGGGCGTTGTGGACTGGTACCACGAATGGCTGGATCGAGCCATCGCCGGCGACCCGACCAGGCCGTTCCCCGAGGCCGAAGTCGACGAGCACGCCGACGACGACGTCCAGCGCCTCGCCGACGTGTCTGGTCCTGATGCCATTGCACGGTTCCAAGCGCGAGCGTACGACTACCTTCAGCGCACCACAGCCCATTGGGACATCACCTACGCGTATCCCTTCGGGGTCGTCACGACCGGCCTGCACTGTGGCGTGGCCGCAACCGAGTGGCACCTCCACGCCTGGGACCTCGCGAAAGCGAGGTCACACGACTACGCCCCAGCTGATCCGGCGTCGCTGCTGATTGCCGCTGGCTCGTGCGTCGCAACCGCACGAGGCGGCATCCGCGGGACGGTTATCAAGCGGCTGCTCCCGTTCGCCGCCAAACGAACACCGTGGAAGACGCTGCTCGAGCAATCCGGTCGCCCCGAGCGCGACACATAGCGTCACGCAGAATCCCGGTCCCGACGCAAAGGAACCCGCCCGGTATCGGCCCATATCGAGCACCCGATAACCGCGTCGACGGCTCGCGAGCCGAACGCTGTCGGTGATCGCATTATGAGCTGGGTGTCGGTCCGACCTGGCCACCGCATCACGCCGGTGCTGCCACGCGGACCTGAGCGTTCTGCCCGCGATTATGAGTGGGATGCAAGGCACGCCGTGACCGATCGAATGTGCGGATCATGAGCGGGTCGGTAGACAGAGCCGTGGCCGTCAATATCGGGCGGCCCGATGTCGTCGAGGGTGTGCGACTTCACCGGCACTGCGGCGCGGCCGGTCGAGCAGCTAGCTGTGGCCGGTTGCCCAGCCCCACACCTGTTCGGTGAAGGCCGGATCACTGGCCATTTGCACGTCGTCGAGTTGCAGGATCGGCGCGACCAACCTGCCCGACGACAGCAGCCAGGCGCCGTCGGAACTGGTGAGATCGTCGACCGTGATCAGCTCATACGACACTGACACGCCCTCAGCGGCAGCATGTTCGAACACGACCGCCTGAGTGATCGAGGCGAGGATGCCCGTGCCGTCGATGGGCGTCGTGGCGAGACGGTCACCGATGCGCCACAACAACGCCGCCCGGGGCCCCTCAAGGGCGAACCCGTCGGACGAGACAAACAAGGCATCGTCGACGCCTCGTCGCTTTGCCTCGCGCCCGGCTGCGACGTTGATCGCATACGACAGTGTCTTGATGCCTCCGAGCAGCCACGAGACCTCGGTGAACATGTCGGCGGCGTGACCGCGATCAAGTGTTGTCACCGAGATGCCGGCGCGTCCCGCCAGCGCCGACTCGTGGATGGGAGCGATCGTGAGCAGACCGGTCACAGGGTCACCCGGAGCAGCCTCACGGCCCCGGGTGAGCATTACCCGCAGCACAGCTTCGCCGGGTTGAGTCCATGCCGCTGCCGCGTCAGCCACTAGGGATCGCCAGGCGCCGCTGTCGAAGGGGATCTCGAGCCCGGCTGCAGACTGAGCGAACCGATCGAGGTGGGTCTCAAGGTGATCGATGAGTGAGGTGCCGTCGGAATCGGTGACGACCCGGGTCGCGTCGAAACAGCCGTCACCCCGCGTCAACCCCAAGTCGTCGGCGCACAGCACCGGACGATCGGGATCGTTGACGACTCCGTGGCCGAGCACCGCAACGAGCTGATGAACCCCTGATTCGGCCGCCGCTACCACCGAACGAATCGTACGGCTCGACGGCACCACTCCGCTCATCAAGGATGTGGCACCGAAGCCTTGGGGCGTTCAGCGCACTCGGCAATGGCACGCGGAATCTTTGGCTGTCCGGTGAGTAGCACGCTGCCTCACGGCCCTGATGCAATGCTCGACAATCATCACACCGCGATGGCGATTTGGCCGCTCAGTATCCGGGAGCGGAGCGCGCCATCGGCTCACGCGCCGCACATTCTCGGGCGGGTGATCGCTCGCCGATGTGCCGATCCTGAGCGGTTCATCCCGGCGGAATCTCTTCGCCGGACGTCTCAGTAGGCGGTCGTCAATCGGACACGTTCGGGGTGGTTGTGTGTGGGGGTGCCGAGTCGACGGACCCGTGCTACTTCGCCGGTTCCCGGGTGGGCTGCGCGGTTGTCGTTCGATTCAGGGTTGTGGGAGCGGCCAGGTCTCGATTGCCGTTGTCGAGATGCCGATGAGGCGGTCGTTGACGGGGTCGCCGACGATCGCCCACCCCGGGCCGGGCTCTTCGGTGGAGCTGACGCAGCGGTTCCATGCCAGGGTCTCGGCGTCGAAGCCGCAGACCTCGCCGGTCGCTTGGTGGGTGACGAAGACGGTGCCGTCGGCCGGTCCAAAGGCTTCGTTCGGCCAGCCGATGTTGACGGGTGGGTGTTCTGGTGTCTGGACGACCATCGTCTCACCCGAGACCGGTTCCGCCAGGCGGGTCGTCACGTCGTCGGGGCCCGTCCCGGCCACCCCGAACACGAAGCGGTTCATGGCGGCGTTGACGCCGAGGAAGTCCCTGTGTCCGGTGGCGAACGGGAGCGAGGTGATCGGCATCCATTCGTCGGTGTCGATGTCGTGGGCCACGAGCTGGTCGGAATCGGCGACGATGACCATGCCCGACGCAGGGTGATAGGCGGCGCTGAGGGCGAAGGACTCGGGTAAACCGGAGTCATCTCGCGGGACCGGATGGTGTTGCCATTCGTCGAGTTCGGCGTCGTGGACGAACACGCCTCCGCTGGTGTAGGCGATCATCGCGTCGGAGTCGACGTCGTATACCAACGCGTTGGTGTAACCCTTTGCGCCGGTGTCGGGGTGCCGCAACACGGAGCTGATCGGCGACCAGGTGGCGGTGCACACATCGAGCGACCCCGCAGCCACGCGTTCACCATCGCCGTACTGGCCAATGGCCTTCACGCTGTGGGTGGTCGGGTCGAATGCGGCGAGCCACCGGGTGTCCGGTGGTTCGGGACCGAGCGGCTGCAGCATGAAGTCGGGCAGCTCGAGTTCGCCGTCGATGGAGGAACTCGCAGTGTCGCACGCCGCTGCCGTTGGCGGTGGTGACGCGGTGACACCGTCGAGGACGGGGCTCCAAGTCGTCGACGCTGCGACGACCTCGAAGTCCCGCAAGCCGGTCGGTGCC
>Ga0316193_10003840_pt1 | contig 10955 bp, 12 predicted proteins | sample MerIslsedime2_MG_FD_207735 | JGI IMG/M metagenome (GOLD analysis project Ga0316193, IMG submission 207735) | Coastal sediment microbial communities from Maine, United States - Merrow Island sediment 2 | ecosystem: Environmental > Aquatic > Marine > Coastal > Sediment | place: USA: Maine... | reverse complement strand
CACAACAGATTCCCGACCCGCAAGGCTAAATCCACTAAACGATACCGTTGATTCAAAAAGTCCTCGGACAGACACTTAGGGTTTGAAAGAAAACACCCGCCTGAAGTCGAAAAGTGCTCGAAAAGGCACAAAGCCTTGTCTTGCGCTTTTTCAACATCATTCGACTGTTTTCTTTCAAACAGAATTGCATAAGATTAATGGGCCCTGACCCTGGGAAAAATCAGCTCGCTTTACCTTATCAGTAAAGCTGCTACACTGATCCCAACGAAACGTATTGAGGCAGGCTGCCTTTATGGTTGCCCCCTGGAATGGCCGAGTATGCTGGGGCCAGGCGCGGGCGACGGGTGACCTGACAGGGTGTTGATTTGGGCGCTGAGGGCAAAACCGGCGCGAAACCGGCCAAAACGCGCCGGCGCCATGGGTGGCATCTACGCCGCCCGCCGCGCCGACGTGATGAGCCGGTTGAGCCTGAAAAACAGGTAAGGCAGGGTGCAGCCGCGCCCGCAAAACCTGCGGCCAGATTCCGCAAGATTCCGGGTGAGACAATTTATGGTGCGCTTGATCTGGGCACCAATAATTGCCGCCTGCTGCTGGCACGCCCGGCAGCAGGCGGCTTCGAGGTGGTTGACGCGTTCTCCCGCATCGTGCGGCTGGGTGAGGGCGTGTCGCAAACCGGCGAGCTGTCCCAGGACGCAATAGAGCGCACAATCAAGGCGCTCAGGGTGTGCTCAAACAAGCTGAAATGGTGGGATGTCCGGCGTTTTCGCCTTATCGCCACCGAAGCCTGCCGCATGGCCGGCAACGGCGAAAGCTTCATCGAACAGGCACGCGCCGAAATCGGGCTCGGTCTTGAGGTTATCGACCGGGAAACCGAGGCAGGTCTGGCCGCGGCAGGGGCGTCACCGCTGATTTGCGGCAAGGCACAATCTGTGGTGGTTTTCGACATTGGCGGCGGCTCCACCGAAATCCTGTGGCTGAATATCGCCGGCGGGCGCTATGAAATACGCGACTGGACCTCGATCCCCGCGGGCGTGGTGACGGTTGCCGAGAAATTCGGCGGCAAGCATGTCAGCTCTGAAAGTTTCGCGGCCATGCGCGCCCACGTGGCAGAGCTCACCCAGCCGTTTGCCATGCGCTTGCGCAACGGGTCGGGTCACAACCCTGTGCCGGATCACCTGCTGGGAACGTCGGGCACCGTCACCACAGTGTGCGGCATTCACATGAACCTGCGCCGATACGACCGTGCCCGCGTTGATGGCGCATGGATTTTGGGAGACGAGGTCGGCGCTGTGACCAATGAGCTGTTGTCCATGACATATGAGCAGCGCGCGTCATCGCCATGTGTCGGGCCGGAACGGGCCGATCTTGTCCTGGCGGGATGTGCCATACTGGAGGAAATCCGCAATATCTGGCCGGCAGACCGTATCCGGGTGGCGGACCGCGGTCTTCGCGAAGGCATTTTGACTTCACTCATGAACGAGGATGGAAACTATGCCAGGCCCACGTAGACCCAGTGGCAAGAAACCCCGTTCAGCGGGCACCTCGGGCCGCAACCCGACCAAAACCGCCCAGAGGGTCAAGACCGCGCGCGGGCGCAGGCTGTCTTCCACCCGCTGGCTTGAACGCCAGTTGAACGATCCGTATGTGTCACGCGCCAAGCTGGAAGGCTATCGGTCCCGGTCCGCCTTCAAGCTTGCCGAAATCGATGACGAGTTCAGGTTTCTGAAACCCGGCGGCCGCATTGTGGATCTTGGCGCAGCACCTGGCGGATGGTCGCAAATCGCGGCGCGGCGGACGAATGCCGATTCAGGCGAGGGCAAGGTTGTTGCCATCGACATGCACGGTGTCGAACCCATCCCCGGTGTCACCATTTTCAAGCAGGACTTTCTGGAACAAGGCGCTGCCGAGGCCCTGATAAAGGCGCTTGGCGGCGACAAGGCAGATGCGGTTGTGTCCGACATGGCTGCCCATGCCACCGGCCACCGCCAGACCGATCATTTCAAGATCATGGCGCTGGCAGACGCCGGCCTGATCTTCGCGCGCCAGGTATTGAAGCCCGGCGGGACATATGTATGCAAAGTGCTGCGCGGCGGTGCGGAAACCGAATTGCTGGCCATGCTGAAGCAGGAGTTCAGAAGCGTTCGCCACTTCAAGCCGCAATCCAGCCGGGAAGACTCAGCAGAATTGTTCCTCGTGGCCATGGGGTATCGTGGATCAGACCAGTAAGCCTGCGATCTCGATGTAATCGGGCCGTGAACCCAACAATGGCCAACATGCCACACCCGGTGTGGATAACTGCCGCTTGCCGCGCCCTTCAACTGGGTGTTACAGACAGTCGTCAATCTGGTTGCGAGTCGTGTTTGGGACAATGCCTGACGCTCGCTGACCGTTCCTGGATCAACATGGGGTCACATGACCCCATAAAGTTGCTCCACCGCTTTAAAAGTGTGAAAGGATTGGCAATGGCCGCCAAACTGCGTTCCGACTCGATCCCCGAATACCTGACCTTTGACGACGTTCTGCTGAAACCCGCAGCGTCTGCGGTGTTGCCGGGCGATGTGCAGACACGCACCAAACTCACCCGCGATATTGAATTGTCACTACCCATCCTGTCGGCGGCAATGGACACGGTGACCGAAGGCCGCCTGGCGATTGCCATGGCACAGGCCGGCGGTCTCGGTGTTGTCCACCGCAACATGGACCCGGAACTGCAGGCCAACGAGGTTCGCCAGGTCAAGAAGTTTGAAAGCGGCATGGTGGTCAACCCGATCACCATTCGCCCGCAGGCCACCTTGGGTGATCTGCGTGAACTCAAGGCACTGCACAGGATTTCCGGTATCCCGGTTGTCGACGACAACGGCAAGCTGGTCGGCCTTATCACCAATCGCGACGTTCGCTTTGAAGACGACCTGAACCGCAAGATCGGCGATCTGATGACCCGTGACCTGGTCACGGTGAAGGAAGGCGTCGACAAGGACGAAGCCCGCAAGCTGCTGCACAAGCACCGCATTGAAAAACTGATTGTCGTTGATGACGACTTTCACTGCACCGGCCTGATCACCGTGACCGACATGGACAAGGCCGCCCTGAACCCCAACGCGGTCAAGGACGAGCAGGGACGCCTGCGTGTGGCGGCGGCGACCGGAACCGGTGACGGCAATTTCGCCCGGGCGGAAATGCTGATCGATGCCGAGGTTGACCTCGTTGTGGTGGACACCGCTCATGGCCATTCGCAGTACGTGCTGGATCAGGTGCGGCGTATCAAGAAACTGTCCAACAAGGTGCAGGTCATCGCCGGCAACGTTGCCACGGCCGATGCCACCCGTGCGTTGATTGATGCAGGTGCCGACGCCGTCAAGGTGGGCATCGGGCCCGGGTCCATTTGCACCACCCGCATTGTCGCCGGTGTCGGCGTGCCGCAACTCACCGCCATCATGGACTGCGCCGAAGGGGCAAGGGAAACCGGTGTGCCGGTGATCGCCGATGGTGGCATCAAGTTTTCCGGTGACCTTGCCAAGGCACTTGCTGCCGGGGCATCGTGCGCCATGATCGGAAATCTCCTGGCCGGTACCGATGAAAGCCCCGGCGAAGTCTACCTGTATCAGGGCCGGTCCTATAAATCATATCGTGGCATGGGCTCGGTCGGTGCCATGGCACGCGGCTCCGCCGACCGCTATTTCCAGCAGGAAGTGAAGGACCAGCTCAAGCTGGTGCCGGAAGGCATTGAAGGCCAGGTGCCGTACAAGGGACCGGTGGGCGCCGTGCTGCACCAGTTGGCCGGTGGTCTTCGCGCAGCGATGGGTTACACCGGATCAGCAACCATTGAGGACTTGCAGACAAGAGCGGAATTCCTGAGGATTTCCGGCGCCGGTCTTCGCGAAAGCCATGTTCATGACGTGCAGATCACACGCGAGTCACCAAATTACCAACGCCAGGGCTAAAGCCGGAAAGCCGGAGCCATGACCAATCCGCAATTGCTTGTTCTGGCTGCATGTGCGCAGGCCTTGCTGACCATAGTTGTGTTGCTGGTGCTTGGTGCCAGGCGACGCAGGGCTTTCAAGGCAGGAAAGCATGGCAAGGACGCGTTGCTGAATGACCGGGCGTGGCCATCCTACGTGCTGCAGGCCAGCAACAACTACAAGAACCAGTTTGAAATTCCGATTCTGTTCTTCGCCGCTGCCGCTATAGCCCTTGCCATACAGGCTGTAACTGTGGTGTTTGTCTGGCTGGCATGGGGGTTTGTTGCAGCCCGCATCGTGCATTCCATCTGCCATTGCGGCTCGAACAAGTTGCCGGTCCGTTTCACCAGCTTTTTCGCCAGTGTCATTGCAGTCACCATTATGTGGGCCATGTTGGCCGCACATGTCTTTTCTACGGGAACCATCTAATGCATCTGTCTGGCAGGCTTGCCGCCGCTATCGAGGTTATCGCCGACGTGACGGACCGACACCGTCCGGTCAACGGAGCCTTGTCCGATTGGGGCAAGGCGCACCGGTTTGCCGGCTCCAGTGATCGTGCGGCCATTGGCAATATTGTTTACGACATCATGCGCCAGCGTGCCGTGCTTGCGTCAATGATGGGGTCGGACACGCCACGCGCACTGGTGCTGGCCTGCGCCGTCCGGCTGATGAACATCACCGTGGAGGAACTGGCTGAGCTGTGCGTGTCAAAGCATGGCCCTGGCGAGCTGACACAGGCGGAAACCGCGGCACTGTCGGCCGCCATCGCTGACGATGCGGCGCTTCACGTCCAGGCCAACGTTCCCGAATGGCTGATGCCGTCCTTTGAAAAAGCGTTTGGTGACGATGCCGTGCGCCAGGGCAAGGCGCTCGGGCGTCGCGCGCCGGTGGATATCCGGGCCAATTTGCTGAAGACGACGCGGGAAAAACTGCTTGGTCAGCTGTCAAAATTCGACGCGGTGGAAGTCCCGCTTGCGCCCGATGCCATCCGCATATAAGTACCCGACGGGCTGAAACGCACGCCAAACCTGGAAGCGGAACCATCGTTCCAGCGCGGCGCCTTTGAAATCCAGGATGCGGCATCGCAGATCGCTGCGCGCATGTGTGCAGTGGAGGCGGGCCACCAGGTTGCAGACATCTGTGCCGGCGCAGGCGGCAAGACCCTGGCCCTGGCATCAGCCATGGGCAACAAGGGCCAGATACATGCCTGGGATGCCGACAAGAACCGGTTGAAGCCGATCATCGCACGGCTGAACCGGGCAGGGGTACACAATATCCAGGTCATTCCGGCCGACGAACCGGACAAGCTCGATGAACTTGCTGGCCGCATGGACCGGGTCCTGGTCGATGCGCCGTGTTCCGGGTCAGGCTCATGGCGTCGCAAGCCGGATGCCAAATGGCGCCTGACGCCCGAAAGCCTCATCAACCGTGGCGATGATCAGCGCGCCGTGCTGGCTCGTGCTGCACCACTGGTCAAACCCGGTGGGCGGCTGATTTATGTGACCTGCTCCTTGCTGCCGGAAGAAAACACCGACCAGGTAGAGGCGTTTCTGGCATCCAACCCGGACTTCCAGATTTTGCCCTATGCGGATGTATGGACGCAGTGCCTTCCCGGAGACCCGCCTGCGTCATCCGATGGCAGCACCGACACACTTTTGTTGTCGCCGGCAGACCACAATGTGGACGGCTTCTTCATCGCCGTGATGCAGCGGCAGGCTGAACCTGCCTAAGAGCACCGGTGTTGCAAAAATGCAACACATTGGAATTTTCTCTTGCAGGCACTTGGCAGCCCCACCTTGTCTGTGGCATATGCCGTCACCCAATTTGTGGAGTAACGCACATGCTATTCGATCGCCAATACGCGATGCCGATTGCTGCGACAGGTAACCCGCCTGCCGCAAGCGCTGCTCTTGTGCCCGGATCTGCTTCTACAGTTTTCTGAGCCTTGCGCGGCGCAAGCCGGCATCCCTGACATTTCATAATAAATAACAATTGTCCCGATCTGTCGGGCCTGGGTGTTTGCGCATTTGCGCACACATTTTTCAGGCGCCGACCGGTTGGACATTTTCAATGAACCGGAGTTGACGCAGCATGGATATCCGTGATGCCAACGAGATTATTGCCTGCCTGCCGAGCGAGCGAACTGTTTATCGCTATTGCAACGATGAATATGCCGCGCGGTTGCTGGCCCCAAAACTGGGCTCCACCGGTGTGCCGGTCCGTGAAATCCGGGCTAGCCGCTGGGGGCGTCTGCTTGATCGCAAGCCTGTCGCTGAGGTGCTGAAACACTGTGGCGCGGCTACCTTGTGTACCGATGACTTGCTGGGCATGCCCCGCGAGAACGACCGGGCTTACGTCCTCACACTGGGTGTGTGGGGCAGGCGGAGAGGTGCTCGCAGCTACTATCAGACTTCCAGGCCGGGGGTGAACCTGGTTCTGCAGGTGAATTTTGACCGCGCGCATGACGAGGCTTATGAGCGCATGGCGCGGCCTGTTTCGAAAACCGATCTGAACTACTCGTCACATCCGGTTTGCAAGGGGGGTCGCACAACAATGGCATGGGTGCGCCTGGACATTGATATGGTAACCGGGCATGCGTTGATAGAAGAGGTGCAGAACGACTGGTTGCGAGGTGCAGGATGGGCACGTGCTGCTGCAGCCAGCGCAATCAGGAACCGCCGACCAAATGATATCATCTGGGGCATTGGTGCTGCAAAAAGGGTGAAACCCTATTGCGAGTACGTGCTCAAACATCACGCCCATGACTGGCCGGAAGTCGCTCTGTCCGCCGCAGTCGGCTTTCTCATCGAGGAGATCGGCATATCGCAGATCTGGTATCACGACAGTGATACCGGTGCGCGACTGAAGCGGATCAAATGGTCGAAACCGCCGCGGTCAATCTATACCAGCCTGCCGCGCAGTTTCTGCTTTGAAAAAACCAGTCAGGCGCCCGGCTTTCTTGTGTCGACTGCACCAAAGGAACTCCGTGGTCGCATGAGGCGTGGCCAGGAAACTTTTTGGCGCATGGATGCGACCCGCAAGCTCAATTGAGCTTGCGGGCGACGGTCCATTCAACTGACATGGGATCCACGCATCTGCATGATTGCCTTGCGCACCTGCAGCCATGCTTCGGCGTGCTGATGCTCGCCTGAATTACGCAACGCATTGGCTTTCTGTGCTGCGTGTGCTTCTGCCTTTTCGCCGTACGCATCAATCAGAGCGCGGGCGTGTTCGGCGGTTTGTATAGCGTTCATAAACAGCGTCTCCTCTAAAACTGAGCAAACACCCTCCAGCCGTAAAGCGGACATGATACCATAAAAACCGCCAGAACTGTGAATAGCGCACGCCCTGACCGCCTGTTTATCTTGCGGACTCGTCGGCTTTTCTGTATCCGCTCGCTATGACAGACCGTCTCCTCATTATAGACTTCGGTTCGCAGGTAACCCAACTCATCGCGCGGCGACTGCGCGAACTGAGCGTATACTGCGAAATCCATCCCTTCCAGAACGTCACGGATGCCTTCCTGAAGGAGTTCGCGCCCAAGGCGGTGATCCTCTCCGGCGGGCCGGCATCGGTGTTTGACGATGGTGCGCCGATGCCGCCTTCGTCGGTGTTTGACATCGGCGTTCCCGTGCTTGGTATCTGCTATGGCCAGCAGGTCATGATGCACTGCCTTGGCGGACTGGTCGAGCGCGGTGTCGGCACGGCAGAGTTTGGCCGTGCCTATGTGACGCCGGCAGACGGTAGTCTTGCATTGCTGGATGGCTGGTTCGACGCAGGCGAAGAGCAGGTCTGGATGAGCCACGGCGATCATGTATCCAGGCTTGCACCGGGTTTTGCGGTCTATGGCACATCGCCCAATGCACCGTTTGCCATCACCGCGGACAAATCGCGCAATTTCTTTGCCGTGCAGTTCCATCCGGAAGTCCATCACACGCCGCGTGGCGCGAAGCTCTATGAGAACTTTGTCAGGCTTGCCGGGTTCACCGGCGACTGGACAATGGAGGCCTACAAGGACCAGGCCATTGCCGCCATCCGCGACCAGGTCGGTTCAGGCCGGGTCATCTGTGGCCTGTCCGGCGGTGTGGACTCATCTGTTGCCGCGGTGCTGATCCATCAGGCCGTCGGCGATCAACTGACTTGTATCCTGGTGGATCATGGCCTGATGCGGAAAAACGAAGCGCAGCAGGTCGTCACCATGTTCCGTGAGAACTATAATATCCCGCTGGTGCTGGTGGATGCTGCCGACACGTTCCTGGATGCGCTCGAGGGCGAAGCTGATCCCGAGACGAAGCGCAAGACGATCGGGCGCCTGTTCATCGAGGAGTTCGAACGCGAAGCCAAGACACTCGGCGGCGCGGATTTCCTGGCCCAGGGCACTTTATATCCCGACGTGATCGAGAGCGTGTCGTTCTCCGGCGGCCCGTCCGCCACCATCAAGTCCCATCACAATGTCGGCGGCCTGCCGGATCGCATGAACATGCAGCTTGTCGAACCGCTGCGCGAACTGTTCAAGGACGAGGTGAGGGCGCTTGGCCACGAACTGGGGCTCCCTGACAGTTTCATCGGCCGGCATCCGTTCCCCGGCCCAGGCCTGGCCATCCGCTGCCCCGGCGGGGTGACCCGCGACAAGGTCAGAATTCTCCAGGAAGCCGACGCCGTTTATCTCGATGAAATCCGCAAAGCCGGCCTGTATGACGACATCTGGCAGGCATTTGCCGTCCTGCTGCCGGTCCAGACCGTTGGCGTCATGGGCGACGGGCGAACCTACGAGTTCGTCTGCGCGCTGCGCGCGGTCACGTCTGTCGACGGCATGACGGCTGATTTCTTTCCCTATGACATGGAGTTCCTGGGCCGCGTCGCCACCCGCATCATCAACGAGGTGCGCGGCATCAACCGGGTGGTCTACGACGTGACCTCAAAACCGCCGGGTACGATTGAGTGGGAATAGGGCGAACCCAGGTCCGGGTTGAGCCCTAGTCCCTGCCGTCCCCTACAGGATCAACAGGTACATCCGGTTCCGGCGGCGAGTATTCGGGTTTTTCACTACCCGGTTCCGGCGGGTTGGATTTGCCGCTGGCGAGTTCAGCTTGCGCGCATTCTGCCCATTCGAGGGCCTTTGTCAGGCCTGCCAATGAAAACCGGACATTGCTGGTCTCGCCGCCCTGTACCGTGTAGCTCCAGTTTATGTTGTCGCCGGGTTTTGCTTCGCTCAGCGCCTTGCCGCTCAACACTTCGTCAACCGCGTATTCATTCACGGAAATCGGTGTGGAAATTGACTGGCTTGAGATGTTCAGAGCCGCGTTCTTGTCAACACTCAGCGCGAAGCCCGCCTGGGTATCGGCAAGCTTGAGAACGTCAACCAGCAGGACCTGCCAGTTGGACTGCGGGTCTGCCCGTTGAAATGTCAGGGTATGGCTGAAACCCAGTGGTGCACTCTTGTCCAGCCTGTGGGTCACGATCCGGCACTGGGCGCCTGGATTACAGGTCGCAATGAAGCTGCGTGAATAGATCCGGGTCTCGTCAAATTTCTGATGGACCTGCTGGTTGCACAACTGTTCAGCCTGAACACTCGTTCCAGTCAGCAAAACACCTGCTGCAGCAAGCAAGATGGATAATCGCCGTTTCATGATTTTCCGCCACCAGCACATTCAACACACACCGCAGCTGCCGGATCCACTTCCAGTCGCGCTGCCGCAATCTCTTCCCCGCAGGTGGCGCACCACCCGTACTCACCATCCTCAAGCCGCCGCATGGCCTGGTCGAGCCGGGCCAGTTCCGCAGTGCGCGCGCGCTCCTGCGCCTGCGCCATTGCCTGGCGCTGCATGGCATCCATGCGCGACAGCCTGCCCACTGACTGCTGATCGAGTTCAACGGCGTCGCGGTCTTCCGCCGACATCGACGACAGCTTGCTGAGTTCGTCGCGGCGCGCCGTCAGCCGGGCCCGGGCTGTTTCCGGATCAGCTGTCATTTGGCCTGTGCGCAATCAACCCATTTGGTGGCCGTAGCCAGGTCGCCCAATGCAATTTCGTGGACAATTCTCTTGCCACCGATCAATTGCACGGTTGCATTCATTGTCTTTGATTGAAGCATGGTGGACAGGACAATGTCCGAGACATCATCATCAACACGCACGCTCTTCATGTCTTCGGCTGCAATCAGGAAATCCGGCGCAATCCGGGTTTCGTCCTCGCCGTCAAAAACCAGATCAATGCCCGCGCCGGAATCAATTGAAAAAGTACTGGTGACAAGCGTCAGCCATGAACCCGAAACGGACGCTCTTTCAAGTGCGATGCCAACATTGTCGACGCTGGACAGAGTGATGGAACATTTGCCTTTGTCGATGCAGTGCGCCGAAAACTTGCCGGCCTGCACCATCATGGCGCCATTGCCGGGCGTTGCCTCGATTCCGCAGATTTCAGCACTTAATGCTGGTGTCGCAAGCCCCATTGCGAAGATAGCTGTCAGGGCAGTGCTCAGACGTCTGTTCACGAGTAGTCTCCTGTACACGGGGGCGGCAAGTGCCGGCAGCATCGGTTTGTCGCCAGTCGTCACATGCGGCAGGCGTTCAGGCGGACCTATTGATGCCACTTCTACGATGTCATGGTCAATCACTGTGGCAACAGTTAGAATACCATAGAGATTCTTTTGCAGCGAATTGGGTTCGTGCGCCAGAAAAACCGGAACGGATAAGGACAAAAATGACGAAATTGATTTGGGGCATGGTATTGTTCTTCGGAGTTCATCTGTTATCGCTTACTCCCTTGCGCGCCGCCATCACATCAAGGATGAGCGAGAATGCTTATAAGGGCATATACTCGCTGATTTCACTGACTGGTCTTGGCCTGATGATCTGGGGGTTCATTCTGGCCCGCGGCGGGCCTGACGCTGCGCGCATTGTCTATGACCCCATTGTCGGCAGCAGCATGGTTACAATGCTGCTGGTGCTCGTCGCTCTTGTCCTGCTGGCCGCAGCACATGGTAAAAGCCACATAA
>Ga0316193_10003839_pt1 | contig 10955 bp, 5 predicted proteins | sample MerIslsedime2_MG_FD_207735 | JGI IMG/M metagenome (GOLD analysis project Ga0316193, IMG submission 207735) | Coastal sediment microbial communities from Maine, United States - Merrow Island sediment 2 | ecosystem: Environmental > Aquatic > Marine > Coastal > Sediment | place: USA: Maine... | reverse complement strand
GTTTGAAGCGGGTGAGGTGGTGCGTATTACCGATGGACCGTTCAACGACTTTAACGGTGTTGTGGATGAAGTGGATTACGACAAGAACCGCCTGCGGGTCGAGGTGTCGATCTTCGGTCGTTCAACGCCGGTTGATCTGGAGTTTGGACAAGTCGAGAAGGGTTAAGGTTTTATCCCTCTTTCCTAAAGGGGAGAGGGGCAAGGTGAAAGGTAAATTTTAATACCCTCACCCCATCCCTCTCCCAAAGGGAGAGGGGGAGTAGGAGGTTTGTTGAATTTGCCAATTCAACAAACAATCGAATAGATCGGGGAGCCGAAAGGCGTTTGCACCCACAGGAGTTAAAGTAATGGCGAAGAAAATTCAGGCTTATATCAAGCTACAGGTCCCGGCGGGACAGGCGAATCCGAGTCCACCCGTTGGTCCGGCCCTGGGTCAGCATGGTGTGAATATTATGGAGTTCTGTAAGGCGTTTAATGCACAGACCCAGGGACAGGAACAGGGCCTGCCGACCCCCGTAGTGATCACGGTATACAGTGACCGTAGTTTTACCTTCATTATGAAAACACCGCCCGCTTCAATTCTGTTGAAGAAGGCTGCCGGTATCAAGTCCGGTTCCGGTGTGCCCAACCGCGATAAAGTGGGCAAGGTGACCCGTGCGCAACTGGAAGAAATTGCCAAGACCAAAGAGCCGGATCTGACCGCAGCGGATATGGATGCGGCGGTGCGGACCATCGCGGGCAGTGCCCGTAGCATGGGCATCGAAACGGAGGGCGTGTAAATGGCGAAGTTAACTAAACGCATGAAGGCCATCCAGGAAAAGATCGAGCATGGCAAACTGTATGGCGCCGATGAGGCCTTCCAGATTATTAAAGACCTGCCGCGTGCAAAATTTACCGAGTCGGTTGATGTTGCAGTGAACCTGGGTGTTGACCCACGTAAATCGGATCAGGTGGTACGCGGTTCATCGGTATTGCCCAACGGTACCGGCAAGACCGTCCGCGTTGCCGTTTTCGCCCAGGGTGAAAATGCCGACAAGGCCAAGGCCGCCGGTGCAGATATTGTCGGGTTTGAGGACCTGGCGGCTGACATCAAAAAAGGCAGCATGGATTTTGACGTGGTCATCGCCACCCCGGACGCCATGCGTGTCGTGGGTCAGTTGGGCCAGATCCTGGGTCCACGCGGTTTGATGCCGAACCCCAAGGTCGGCACGGTGACACCGGATGTGGAAACCGCGGTCAAAAATGCCAAGGGTGGTCAGGTTCGTTACCGCACCGACAAGGGCGGCATTATCCACTGCGCCATTGGTAATGTGGATTTTGAACCGATTAAATTGAAAGAAAACCTGGAAGCCTTGCTGATAGACCTGAGAAAGGCCAAACCAGCCGCGGCCAAGGGTCATTATCTGAAGAGGATCACGGTCTCCACCACCATGGGGACAGGGATCCAGGTCGACCAGGCCACACTGGCTGGTTGATAAAGAGCTTTGGGTCGGTGTAGCGGGGGCAGAATTTTATTCTGTCCCCATGCAGCGTCCATCAAAGACCGCAGGTACCCGATGGGAAGCATTTAGTCCCTTAGAGTATAAATGGTCAACAGCCTGCGTAGATGGTGAGCCTGTGTTATTCGGGGACCGATTTTAAATCGGTCCCCCGCAAAGGCCACTAGCAAGAGCGGGATGCCATGGTGGCAGCCCGTTGTGTCCAACCTTCATTGGGAAACCAATGATGTGAATAGGAGGTAAGTTCGCGTGGCATTAAGTTTCAGTGAGAAAGAAGCCATTGTAGCCGATGTCGCCGAAGTTGCCGCCGGTGCGCACTCTGCTGTTGCAGCGGAGTATCTTGGTCTGACATCTGAAGAGATGACCGAATTACGTGCCAACGCACGTAATGGTGGTGTTTACCTGCGGGTTATAAAAAACACCCTGGCCAAGCGTGCATTTGAAGGGACGGACTATGCGTGTATGAACGAAGTCCTGATCGGGCCTTTGGTACTGGCGTTTTCTCAGGAAGACCCTGGTTCTGCAGCCCGCATCATCAAGGCCTTTGCGAAAGAACATGACAAGTTGGTTGTTAAAGCCCTGTCTGTTGATGGTCAGTTATTAGGTGCAGGTGAAATTGAACGCCTGGCCAGCCTGCCGACCAAGGAACAGGCAATCAGCATGTTGATGTCAGTCATACAAGCACCGATCGGCAAACTGGCTCGTACTCTTAATGAAGTACCTGGCAAGCTGGTCCGTACCGTAGCGGCAGTTCGCGATGCGAAACAATCAGCTGCATAATGAACTGAATTGATTATTTAGGAGAGCAAAAATGGCAGTATCTAAAGAAGACATTTTGGACAGCATTTCCAATATGACTGTAATGGAAGTCGTGGATTTGATTGAAGCGATGGAAGACAAGTTTGGCGTTTCAGCGGCCGCCGCCGTTGCCGCTGCACCTGCCGCAGCAGCAGGTGAAGCTGCAGCCGCAGAAGAGAAAGACGAGTTTGACGTGGTGATGACCAGCTTTGGTGCTAACAAAGTTTCCGTCATCAAGGCTGTACGCGCCATCACCAGTCTGGGCTTGAAAGAAGCCAAGGACATGGTCGAAAGTGCCCCTTCAACTGTGAAGGAAGCTGCGACCAAGGCTGAAGCCGAAGAAGTGAAGAAACAACTGGAAGAGGCCGGCGCATCTGTCGAACTCAAGTAAGTTGATCCGGAATTCAGTTTATGTACATCCCCTGGATGGCCTGGTGCCCTCTGGGGAATGCGCATTGCTGAAATCCGTCTATGATATAGCAACATATCCCGGTTATAGGCTGGCAGCGTTCGCTCGTCAGTCTATTTCTATTCCACCAAGCAAATGTTTTGGTGGTGCAGGGTAACAAATTGAAATAATGCTACGCGGAGCCTCCAATGGGTTACTCATTTACTGAGAAAAAACGTATTCGTAAAGATTTTGGTCGACGTGCCAGTGTACTGCAAGTGCCTTACTTGCTGGCGACCCAAATCGATTCCTATCGAAGTTTCCTGCAGGAGGAAGCTGATCCGGATAGACGTGATGATAGAGGTCTGCATGCAGCCTTTAAATCCGTATTTCCGATCGTCAGTTATTCGGGCAATGCGGCACTGGAATATGTGAACTATCGCTTAGGTACGCCTGTATTTGATGTGAAAGAGTGTCAATTACGTGGCGTCACTTATGCTGCGCCGTTGCGGGTGAAGGTCAGACTGGTCATTTACGATAAAGAGGCCAAGACCCCAACCGTTAAGGACATCCGTGAACAGGAAGTCTATATGGGCGAAATGCCGCTCATGACGGATAACGGCACCTTTGTCATTAATGGCACAGAACGTGTTATCGTCTCCCAGCTGCATCGCTCTCCGGGTGTGTTTTTTGATCATGATAAGGGCAAGACCCATTCATCCGGCAAATTATTGTTTAATGCCCGCGTTATTCCCTATCGCGGCTCCTGGCTCGATTTTGAATTCGATCCAAAGGATTGCCTGTTTACCCGTATTGACCGCCGCCGCAAATTGCCGGTGAGTGTCTTGTTGCGTGCCCTGGGCTATGACAATGAGCAAATACTCGATATATTCTTCGAGAAGAATACCTTCAAATTCACCAAGGAAGGGGTCGAATTTGCATTGATCCCCGCACGTCTGCGCGGCGAGACCGCTACCTTTGACATGAAGGCGAAGGACACGGTCATCGTCGAAGAAGGTCGTCGTGTGACCGCGCGCCATATTCGTGAATTTGAAAAGGCCAAGGTTAAAACACTGAAGGCACCGGATGAGTATCTCCTCGGCAAGGTGATTTCCCACAATATCGTTGACCAGGAAACGGGTGAGATCCTGGTGAATGCCAATGATGAGATTACCGCCGAAGTCCTTGAACAGATGAAAGAGGCTGGCCTCAAGGAATTCCAGACCATCTTTACCAATGACCTGGATCAGGGTCCATTTATGTCCAAGACCCTGCGGATCGATTCGACCACCAACCAACTGGAAGCGCAGGTCGAAATCTATCGCATGATGCGCCCGGGTGAACCGCCGACAAAAGACGCAGCGGAAAACCTGTTTAACAATCTGTTCTTCAGTGAAGATCGTTACGACCTCTCTGCCGTCGGGCGTATGAAATTCAATCGCCGTGTGGGCCGTAAGGAAACGGAGGGTGCCGGTATTCTGAATAATCAGGACATCCTCGATGTGCTGAAGGTGCTGCTGGATATCCGTAACGGCCGTGGTACAGTCGATGATATTGACCACTTGGGTAACCGTCGTATTCGCTCTGTCGGTGAAATGGCGGAGAACCAGTTCCGGGTCGGTCTGGTGCGTGTTGAGCGCGCGGTTAAAGAACGCCTCTCCCTGGCCGAATCAGAAAACTTGATGCCGCAAGAGATGATCAATGCCAAACCGGTTTCAGCGGCGATCAAGGAATTCTTTGGTTCCAGTCAGTTGTCGCAATTTATGGATCAGAACAATCCATTATCTGAGATTACCCATAAGCGTCGTATCTCGGCCCTGGGACCCGGTGGTCTGACCCGTGAACGGGCCGGTTTTGAAGTGCGTGACGTTCATCCGACCCACTATGGCCGTGTCTGCCCGATTGAGACCCCTGAAGGTCCAAACATCGGTCTGATCAACTCCCTGGCCGTCTACGCCAGAACCAACCATTATGGCTTCCTGGAGACACCTTATCGCAAGGTGAAAAATGGCAAGGTCACCAATGACATTGATTACCTGTCGGCCATCGATGAAAGTGAATATGTCATCGCCCAGGCCAATGCCGGCGTCGATGAGAAAGGCCACCTGGACGATGAACTGGTCTCCTGTCGCCACCAAAACGAATTTACCATGTCGACACCGGATCGCGTTGACTATATGGACGTGTCGCCGAAACAGATCGTTTCAGTCGCGGCTTCATTGATTCCCTTCCTGGAACACGATGACGCCAACCGTGCCTTGATGGGCTCGAACATGCAGCGCCAGGCGGTACCCACGCTGCGTGCGGACAAACCGCTGGTGGGGACCGGTATGGAACGTACCGTTGCCATTGACTCCGGTGTGACCGTTATCGCCCGCCGTGGTGGTAGTGTGGACTCGGTCGATGCGGCACGTATCGTGGTGCGGGTTAACGATGATGAGACCGTACCGGGTGAACCAGGTGTGGATATCTACAACCTGACCAAATACACCCGTTCGAACCAGAACACCTGTATTAACCAGCGCCCCTTGGTGAAACCCGGTGATGCCATCGCCCGTGGCGACGTCATGGCCGATGGTCCATCCACCGATATGGGTGAGTTGGCCTTGGGGCAGAATATGCTGGTGGCCTTCATGCCCTGGAATGGTTATAACTTTGAGGATTCCATCCTCATCTCTGAACGTGTGGTGCAGGAAGATCGCTACACCACCACTCATATCGAAGAACTGACCTGTGTCGCACGTGACACCAAGCTGGGTTCAGAAGAAATCTCTGGCGATATTCCGAATGTCGGTGAAGCCGCCCTGTCCAAACTGGATGAGGCCGGTATCGTCTACATCGGTGCCGAAGTGAAGCCCGGTGATATTCTCGTGGGTAAGGTGACACCGAAGGGTGAAACCCAACTGACACCGGAAGAGAAACTACTGCGCGCCATCTTTGGTGAGAAGGCCTCGGATGTGAAGGATACTTCGCTGCGCGTGCCATCGGGCATGATCGGTACCGTGATCGATGTCCAGGTCTTCACCCGTGATGGCCTGGAAAAAGACTCCCGTGCGCAGGCAATTGAAGAGTCCGAACTGGTGCGTATCAAGAAAGACTTGAACGACCAGCGCCGTATTATGGAAGACGATGCCTATAGCCGTGTTGAGCAGATGTTGATTGGCAAGCTTGCCGATGGCGGACCAAACCAGCTGTCCAGCAACACCAAGATCACCCAGCAATATCTCAGTGAAGTTGAACGTGAGAAGTGGTTTGAGATCCGTTTGCGCAACGACGATGCCAACAAACAGCTCGAGGCGATCTCTGAGCAACTCAAGCAACAGCGTATCGATTTTGATGAGCGCTTCGAAGAGAAGAAGGGCAAACTCACCACAGGTGATGACCTGGCACCAGGCGTATTGAAAATGGTCAAGGTTTACCTCGCCGTGAAACGCCGTATCCAGCCGGGTGACAAGATGGCCGGTCGTCACGGTAACAAGGGTGTGATTTCCATGATCGTCCCGGTTGAAGATATGCCTTACAGTGCCGACGGTGAGCCCGTGGATATCGTCTTGAATCCGCTCGGTGTCCCATCCCGTATGAATGTTGGACAGGTGCTCGAAACCCACCTTGGTTGGGCGGCAAAAGGACTGGGCAAGAAGATCGGCGAAATGCTTGCGGTACAAGAGAAGGTCGTTGAGATTCGCAAGTTCCTGGAACAGATCTACAACAATACCGAAGGCCGTAAAGAAGATATCAAGGGTATGTCTGATGAAGAGGTCATCGAACTGGCGCAGAATCTACGCCAGGGTGTGCCCATGGCGACACCGGTATTCGATGGCGTGGATGAGGCCCAGATCAAGGACCTGCTGGAACTGGGTGGCCTGCCCCGTTCGGGACAGACCATGCTGCATGACGGTCGCACCGGTGAAGCGTTTGAGCGTCCTGTTACCGTGGGTTACATGTATATGCTGAAACTGAACCACCTGGTGGATGACAAGATGCATGCCCGTTCTACCGGGCCGTACAGTCTGGTGACCCAGCAGCCATTGGGTGGTAAGGCCCAGTTTGGCGGTCAGCGCTTCGGTGAAATGGAAGTGTGGGCACTTGAGGCCTACGGCGCAGCCTATACCTTGCAGGAAATGTTGACGGTGAAGTCGGATGATGTGAACGGTCGTACCAAGATGTACAAGAACATTGTCGATGGTGATCACCGTATGGAAGCGGGTATGCCCGAATCCTTCAATGTCTTGCTCAAGGAAATTCGCTCATTGGCCATCGACATCGAATTGGAACAACAGGACTAAAGCAGTGCCAGGGGACAAGGGACGAGGACCGCTGAATAGACGGTATCCTCGTAACTCGTCGCTTGATACTCGAAACTTCGCAGCAGGAGTAACGACGTGAAAGATCTACTTAAGATGTTTAAACAGCAGGGGCAGGTGGATGACTTTGATGCCATTCGCATTGGTCTTGCTTCACCCCAGAAGATCCGTTCCTGGTCTTTTGGTGAGGTAAAGAAGCCCGAGACCATTAACTATCGTACCTTTAAACCGGAACGCGATGGCCTGTTTTGTGCCAAGATCTTTGGTCCAGTAAAGGACTATGAGTGTCTCTGTGGGAAATACAAACGTCTCAAGCACCGTGGCGTGATTTGTGAGAAGTGCGGCATTGAAGTCACACTGGCGAAGGTGCGTCGTGAGCGTATGGGCCATATTGAACTGGCCAGCCCGGTGGCCCACATCTGGTTCCTGAAGTCCTTGCCCTCACGCATGGGCCTGCTGATCGATATGACCCTCAGGGATATCGAACGTATTCTCTATTTTGAAGCCTTTGTCGTCATTGAGCCCGGCATGACTGCGCTGGAACGTGGTTCGCTGCTGACCGATGAAACCTATCTTGAAGCCATCGAAGAGTATGGCGATGAGTTTGATGCACGTATGGGTGCGGAGGCCATTTTTGAGCTCTTGCGTACCATCGACATGAAGGCAGAAGCGGTCCAGTTGCGTGAGGATATCGCGGCCACCAAGTCTGAAACCAAATTCAAAAAACTGGGTAAACGCCTGAAGCTGATCGAGGCCTTCCTCAATTCGGGTAACAAGCCAGAATGGATGGTCATGACCGTGCTGCCGGTGCTGCCGCCGGAACTGCGCCCCCTGGTGCCATTGGAAGGCGGTCGTTTCGCCACCTCGGACCTGAACGACCTCTATCGTCGTGTCATCAACCGTAACAATCGTCTCAAGCGTCTGCTGGATCTGAACGCGCCGGACATCATTGTGCGTAACGAAAAACGGATGCTGCAGGAATCGGTCGATGCTTTGCTGGATAACGGTCGCCGTGGTCGCGCCATTACCGGTTCGAACAAACGTCCGCTGAAATCCCTCGCCGACATGATCAAGGGCAAGCAGGGTCGTTTCCGTCAGAATCTGCTGGGTAAACGTGTGGATTACTCCGGCCGTTCCGTTATCGTGGTGGGTCCGACCCTGAAACTGCACCAATGTGGTCTGCCGAAGAAAATGGCCCTGGAACTGTTCAAACCCTTCATCTTCAGCAAGCTGGAACGCCGTGGCCTGGCCACCACCATCAAGGCAGCGAAGAAAATGGTGGAGCGTGAAGGCCCGGAAGTGTGGGATATCCTCGAAGAGGTGATCCGCGAACATCCGGTGATGCTCAACCGCGCCCCAACCCTGCACCGTCTTGGTATCCAGGCCTTTGAACCGATCCTGATCGAAGGCAAGGCGATCCAGCTACACCCCCTGGTCTGTACTGCCTTCAACGCCGACTTCGACGGTGACCAAATGGCGGTCCATGTACCCTTATCACTGGAGGCACAGCTCGAAGCCCGTGCCCTGATGATGTCGACCAACAATATTCTTTCACCCGCCAACGGTGAGCCCATCATCGTGCCCTCGCAGGACGTGGTGCTGGGGCTGTACTACATGGCACGCGAGCGCATCAATGCAAAAGGTGAAGGCATGATGTTCGCCGATGTGAATGAAGTGCACCGCGCCTACGGCACTGGCGAAGTGGCCTTGCAGGCGAAGGTGAAGGTTCGTGTGACTGAATTTGTGAAAAACGATGGCGGTGAGCTGGAGGCGGTCTCATCCATCAAGGAGACCACCATCGGTCGTGCCTTGTTATGGGAAATCGTGCCAAAAGGCATGCCGTTCGATATTGTCAACCGCGATCTGAACAAGAAAGCGATCTCGCAATTGATCAATGCCTGTTATCGCCGTCTTGGTTTGAAAGATACCGTTATCTTTGCCGACCAATTGATGTATACCGGTTTCCGCTATTCAACCCGCTCTGGTGTCTCCTTTGGTGCCGATGATATGGTTATTCCGGAACAGAAGGGCCAGATTCTTAGCAGTGCCGAAGAGCAGGTGAAAGAGATTGAACACCAGTACGCCTCCGGACTGGTGACCTTTGGTGAACGTTACAATAAGGTGGTGGATATCTGGTCACACACCAATGACCAGGTGGCCAAGGCCATGATGGAGAAGCTGGGTAAGGATGATGTGGTGGATGCCGAAGGCAACGTCGTGAAGCAACCCTCCTTCAACTCTATCTATATGATGGCCGATTCCGGAGCCCGTGGTTCCGCCGCGCAGATTCGTCAGCTGGCCGGGATGCGTGGCCTGATGGCCAAGCCGGATGGCTCCATTATTGAAACACCGATCACGGCAAACTTCCGTGAAGGTTTGTCGGTACTGCAATACTTTATTTCGACCCACGGTGCACGTAAGGGCTTGGCCGATACGGCGCTGAAGACGGCAAACTCCGGTTATCTCACCCGACGTCTGGTGGATGTATCGCAGGACCTGGTCATTACCGATGACGATTGCGGCACCAGCCGTGGTGTCACGATCACCAGTTTGATTGAGGGCGGCGACGTTGTTGAGCCCTTGAGTGAACGCGTACTCGGGCGTGTGGTGGCCGAGGATGTCACCAAGCCTGAGACCGGCGAAGTACTTATCAAACTCGGCACCCTGCTCGATGAAGCGTGGGTTTCCAGGCTGGAAGAGCTGGGCGTGGATCACATCATGGTGCGTTCACCCATTACCTGTGAAAATCATCATGGTGTCTGTGTCAGCTGTTATGGCCGTGACCTGGCTCGAGGCCACAAGGTCAACGTGGGTGAGGCCGTTGGGGTTATTGCGGCCCAGTCTATCGGTGAGCCCGGTACCCAGCTGACTATGCGTACCTTCCACATTGGGGGTGCGGCCAGTCGGTCAGCGGCGATTAACAATATTGAAGTCAAGACCAAGGGTACGGTCCGCCTGCATAACATCAAGACCGTACAGCACTCCAGTGGACACTTCGTGGCCGTATCCCGCTCCGGTGAAATCACCATCCTGGATGACCACAACCGTGAGCGTGAACGCTACAAGGTGCCCTATGGTGCCGGTATCTCGGTCAATGAAGGTGATGTGGTCGACCCTGGTACGGTCGTGGCGAACTGGGATCCCCACACCCACCCCGTGGTCACTGAGGTAGCCGGTACGATTAGATTCGTAGAAATCGCCGATAGCGTGACGGTGCAATCCGAAGTGGATGAGGTCACCGGTCTCTCCAGTCTGGTGGTCATGGATCCAAAACAACGTAGCAGTGCAGCCAAGGACATGCGGCCCATGGTGAAGCTGGTCGATGAACAGGGTAATGACCTGACCCTGGCCGGTACCGACATCCCTGCGAATTACTTCCTCCCCGCCGGTGCCATTATTGGTATGCGCGACGGTGATGCGGTCGGTGTGGGTGATGTCATTGCCCGTATTCCGCAGGAATCGTCCAAGACCCGTGATATCACCGGGGGTCTGCCTCGCGTGGCCGACCTGTTTGAAGCACGTAAGCCGAAAGAGTCGTCCATCATGGCGGAAATCTCCGGTACGGTCAGCTTCGGTAAGGAGACCAAGGGTAAACAACGTCTGGTGATTACCCCGGGCGAGGGTGAGGTTTACGAAGAGCTGATTCCAAAATGGCGTCATGTCACCGTGTTCGAAGGTGAGCACGTTGAAAAGGGTGAAGTCATCGCCGAAGGTGAGCCAAATCCGCACGATATTCTGCGCCTGCTCGGTGTCAAGGCCTTGGCCCGTTATATCGTCAACGAGGTACAGGACGTCTACCGCCTGCAGGGTGTGAAGATCAACGATAAGCACATCGAGGTTATCGTGCGCCAGATGCTGCGCAAGGTCGAAGTTAGGCAGCCTGGCGACACCCCCCTGCTGAAGGGCGAACAGGTGGATCGTTCCCGTTTTCTGGAAGAAAACGCCCTGGCCAAGGCCGCAGACAAG
>Ga0316193_10003837_pt1 | contig 10956 bp, 8 predicted proteins | sample MerIslsedime2_MG_FD_207735 | JGI IMG/M metagenome (GOLD analysis project Ga0316193, IMG submission 207735) | Coastal sediment microbial communities from Maine, United States - Merrow Island sediment 2 | ecosystem: Environmental > Aquatic > Marine > Coastal > Sediment | place: USA: Maine... | reverse complement strand
GAGCGTAAGCAAAGACTCGAAGAGCTGGCAGAAACCCTCGCCTCGGAAGCCGGTGCCAGGGTCCATCCGGATCCCGAGCTCATGGCCGAGCACGTGGAGCTGGTCGAGTGGCCGGGGCTGATCGCGGGCTCCTTCGAAGAGCGATTTCTCGAACTGCCGCCGGAAGTTGTCGTTACGACCCTCCGCTACCATCAGAAGTGCCTGATCCTCGAAAACGGTGACAACGGTCTGCAAAATGCCTTCATAGGAGTCATCGACCGCAAGGACGACCCAGAGGGTCTGATTCGTCAGGGCAACGAGTGGGTCATCGGCGCTCGCCTCGCCGACGCCGGGTTCTTCTTCGCCGAAGATCGGAAAAGGACCCTCGCCGAGCTCGTGCCGGGTCTGGACCGCCTCGAATTTCACCGGGTTCTCGGTTCGCTGGCGGACAAGGCGGCTCGAGTCGGCAAGTTGGCGGCGGTCTTCGCCAACGCCCTCGACGCCAATGTGACGCCCGAACAACTGCACACGGCTGCCGGCCTTGCGAAAGCCGATCTGCTGACCCACATGGTCGGTGAGTTTCCAGAGTTGCAGGGCGTCATGGGTGGCCATTACCTGCGCCTCGAGGGCGCCGAAGAAGGACTTTGGACCGCAGTCCGCGACCACTACGCGCCGGTCGGGTTCGATGGCGTCATACCCGAATCCGATACTGGAAAGCTCCTGGGCGTGGCAGATCGGTTGGACACCGTGGCCGGACTCTTCGCGGTCGGTGAGCGGCCGTCCGGTTCCAAGGACCCCTTCGGCCTGCGTCGCGCCGCCCAGGGCGCTGTCAAAATCGTCGCCGAGGCAGGCTGGGAAGTCGACGTCAAGAAGATGATCCAGACCGCCGTCGGGGCGGTTGCTGATCACTCGGCGGACGGCGGGGAAGCCGTCGCCGATGCGGTCACGGCCTTCGTGGCCGACCGGGTGAGAAGGTGGCTGACCGACGTCGTCAAAGTATCCGGCGACACCGCGGATGCTGTCATGTCTGCCGATTGGTCGAACCTGCCGGCGGCGGTAGCGCGGGCGGAGGCGCTCGAGCGGGTGCGCACCTCGGAGAATTTCCGGATCCTCGCCCTCGCCTTCAAGCGGGTGCGCAACATCACGGATGGTCAGCCCGACCGCGGTGTCGATCCGGAGTTCTTCGAAATGGCTGAGGAGCGCGAGCTCTTCACGGCGGCTGAGGAGTTTGCAAAACACCTTCAGGACCTGCTCCCGAAAAAACAGGTCGAAGAGGCCTTTCTGGCCATGGAGCCGATAGCCGAGATCCTCGAGCGCTTCTTTGTTGAGGTGCTCGTGATGTGTGAGGACGAGCGTGTCCGCGACAACCGGATCGCGCTCTTGAAACAACTGGGACAACAATTCATGGAACTTGCAGATCTCTCGAAACTGCAGGTCGAAGGAGGAGAGTAGTGAGCGACGCGAAGTACGTGTATTCGTTTGGCGGCGGCACCGCCGACGGCCAGGCGGAGATGAAGAACCTACTGGGCGGCAAGGGCGCCAATCTGGCCGAGATGGCCAGCCTCGGCATCCCGGTGCCGGCCGGATTCACGCTGACGACCGAGGTATGCACCTATTACTACGACCACGATCAGACCTACCCGACGACCATCGAGGCCGAGGTCGACGCGGCGATGGCCAAGGTCGAAGAAATCATGGGCACCACATTCGGTGACCCGACGGATCCTCTCCTGGTTTCGGTGCGTTCGGGCGCGCGTTCCTCGATGCCGGGAATGATGGAAACGGTCCTCAACTGCGGGCTGTGCTCGGCCACGATCCCTGGCCTCATCGCCAAGACCGGCAACCCGCGCTTTGTCTACGATGCTTACCGCCGCCTCATCATGATGTACTCCGACGTTGTGATGGAAAAGGCCGCCGGCGTCGAGCCCGAAGAGGGCCAGGGCATCCGCCAGCAGCTCGACCGCATGCTCGATGAGGTTAAAGAAAAAGGCGGCTATGCATCGGACGCCGACATCTCGGCCGAGGATCTCGAGGATCTTGCCAACCGCTTCAAGGCCAAGGTCAAGGAAGTGCTCGGCAAGGAGTTTCCGGACGACCCGAAGGAGCAGCTGTGGGGCGGCATCGGCGCTGTGTTCTCGTCGTGGAACGGCAAGCGTGCGATCTCCTACCGCCGCATCGAGGGCATTCCGGACGACTGGGGCACGGCGGTCAACGTCCAGGCCATGGTCTTCGGCAACATGGGTGATGACTCGGCGACCGGCGTCGCCTTCACCCGCAACCCGGCCACCGGCGACAACAAGTTCTACGGCGAGTGGTTGGTCAACGCCCAGGGCGAGGACGTGGTCGCGGGCACCCGCACCCCCAACCCGCTCAACGAGGACACCAAGAACGAGCAGAACGAGCACCTGTCATCGTTGCAGGTGGCGATGCCAGAGGTCTATGAGCAGCTCTTCGCAATCCGCAACCAGCTCGAAGACCACTACCACGACATGCAGGACATCGAGTTCACCATCCAGGACGGGCGCCTGTGGATGCTGCAGACCCGGGTTGGTAAGCGGACCGGCACCGCGGCCCTCAACATGGCCATGGACATGCTGTCCGAAGGCCGGATCGACAAGCCGACCGCGGTCTTGCGGGTCAGGCCCGAGCAGCTTGACGAGCTCCTCCACCCGATCGTCGATCCTGCCGCCGAAGCGAAAGCCGATCTTATCGCCAAGGGCCTGCCCGCCGGTCCCGGCGGCGCCTTCGGCCAGATCGTGTTTTCGGCCGATGACGCCGTGAAATGGACCAAGGACGGCAAAACCGTGCTCCTGGTCCGAGAGGAGACCAACCCCGAGGATGTCGAGGGCATGCGCGCGGCGGTCGGCATTCTCACCGGTCGCGGCGGAATGACCTCGCACGCGGCGCTGGTCGCCCGTGGTTGGGGCAAGTGCTGCATCGTCGGCGCCGGTACGCTCGACATCGATGTTGTCGGCAAGACCATCAAGGCCGACGGCAAAACCTATACAGAGGGCGACGTGCTCACTCTCAACGGAACCCGCGGTCTGATCTACGCCGGTGAGCTCGGGATGATCGACGCGACCGAGAACCCGCGATTCGTCGACTTCATGAAGCTCGCCGACGAAATCCGGGTGATGAATGTACGGACCAACGCCGAGACCCCCGAGGACGCCGGCATCGCGATCGATTTCGGCGCCGAAGGCATCGGCCTCTTCCGCACCGAGCACATGTTCTACGGCACCGGCTCCGAGGAGCCGCTCTTCATTCTCCGCAAGATGATCATGGCCGGCTCCGAGGCCGAGCGCAGAGCGACTCTTGACGATCTCTACCCCTTCGTCAAGCGTGACATGAAGGCGACCCTCGAGATCATGGGTGAGCGGCCCGTGACCTTCCGCCTGCTCGATCCGCCGCTGCATGAGTTCGTGCCCCAGAACGAGACCGAACGGCGCGAGCTCGCCGAAGCCATCGGGGTGACCTCGGAAGTGCTCGACCGGCGCGCCGACGAGCTCCATGAGCTCAACCCCATGATGGGTCACCGCGGCGTCCGTCTCGGCGTCACCTTCCCCGAGATCTCCGAGATGCAGTTCCGGGCGATTCTCGAATCGGCCGCCGAGCTGCGCCAGGAAGGCAAAGCGTGCTTCCCCGAGATCATGGTCCCCGTGACCTGTGCCAAGGAAGAGCTCGACGACCAGCGCGAGCTGGCCGAGAAGGTCCATGCCGAGGTCTGTGCAAAGTATGGCGTCGACGAGGTCGAGCACCTCTACGGCACCATGATCGAGATCCCGCGTGCGGCGCTGACCGCTGACGAGATCGCGAAATCGACCCAGTTCTTCAGCTTCGGCACCAACGACCTGACGCAGATGACCTTCGGTTTCTCGCGCGACGACATCGGCGGCTTCCTGCCCGACTATCTGGACAAGAAAATCCTGCCGGTAGACCCCTTCCAGGTCCTCGACCGCGACTCGGTGGGTGTGCTGGTCAAGACCGGCATCGACAAAGGCCGCTCGACCCGCCCCGACCTCAAAGTCGGAATCTGTGGTGAGCACGGCGGCGAGCCGAACTCGGTGGAGTTCTGCCACCTGGTCGGTATGAACTATGTCAGCTGTTCGCCCTACCGGGTGCCGATCGCCCGTCTCGCGGCAGCGCACGCCCAGATCAATCACCCTCGTAAGTAGACAACGTCTTTCGTCAATCAACCACCCGCGCTCCCCGGAGCGCGGGTTTTTCTTGTCTCGGCGTAGCCCTTTGGGCGAAGCCGGATCCCGTACCCGTTCCCGTCCCCGTTCCCGACGTGCCCGCCGCCACTCGTCTTCGCCTCGCGGCATCGGATGCTCACGTCCGGCTCTCCGAACGCCAGCGTTCGTCTACCCGTCCGATCGCATCCTCGCGCGCCTTTGGCGCGCGGGCGGGTATGACGACTGATGGATTCGAACTGCAGCGCGTCTCGCTTTTCATCCCGCCCCCACCCCCCACCCACCCGCCCTCAGAAACCCACGTCGGCCACCGCCCGGCCCCCCTCCCGCCGAGGGTTTCTGAGGGGTAGGAGTGTTTAAAAAGCTTGCGCCAGGGTCTCTATCCCTTCTTCGACGAAAAAGACCGGGCCTTCTCCAGAACAGGTGATAACGGTCACAGCCCGTTCAGCGATGGGGGCCAATACTGCTTGTATATGTCGTGACACCGTACACACCGGAGGGCCATTCCATGTCAATTACGGGTCGTTTGCGCTTAGCGAGCAGGATTCGTCGAGCGATTGTTTTTTCAATTGGCATTTTGCTCATTGCACCAATCGCGTCGGCCGGGGCGTCCCTGTGGCTGTATCCGGAAGACGCAGGTCCGCGCGAGGGTGGTCACGTGGTGCCTCCAGGCACCCCCTTCATCCTGGTCATCGAAAACCGAAGCAAGGACTCCGAGGCCAATACCGCTCACGAGGTCGAATTGGTGATCGCCGTGGAAGCCGCCTCCGCGGTCGATGTCCTCGAGTTGGTGTATGAAGGCGAGCTGATCGAGCTCGATCCCAGCGGTTGGGCGGTGGGTGTCCCCGCCCTCCCGTGCAGTAAAAAACCCATGCCGCGGCACGGGGTGTACCCGGCTGCCTATTTGGCGGTCCCTCTCGACGATCTCGCCGGCGGTGAGGTTGTAGAGATCGAGGTTACGGTGGAGGGTAATGACAATCTCCGCGTCCACTTCGATGCGATGGCCACCGGCCTCAAAACTACGGGGCAGGGCGAGAGGTGTTTTGACATCTCGAACCCGTCCGGGCACGACGTGACGGTTGCAAACCGTCGGGGCGGGCAGGATGAATGCGGTCGGGTCAGTATCTCGAAGACGGCCGATCCTCGTTTTGTGGATTTCGGGGAGGTGGTGACGTTCGTGATCGAGGTCCAAAACGAGGGCACCTGTGATCTCACCGAGTTAATCCTCAGCGATTTCATCCCCGCCGTGGAGGACGAGAAAGGCGACTCGCACCCGGCGTTTCAGTGGATTGGTGGCACTGATCCCACACCGAGCGAGATCGATGAGGATGGGTATTGGCTCAAGTGGACGCTGGGCCCGCCACTTGGTGTCGGAGAGAGCGCGGTCGTGGAACTGGTGGTCGAGTTCAACGAGCTGCTGGCTGACGGGCAGCGCGTTGTCAACCGTGCGTGCGTAACGGCCGACGAGCTCCGCAAGCCGCGCTGTACCTCCGCCGGGGTGATGGTTGGCAACCTATACGGCGAAGAGGGCCCGGCGGGCCCGGGCTTCTGGTGCCACGCTGCGAGATGGGTGATCGAGGATCGTCCAAAAGTCCCGGTAGACGGCGAAGAGCTGCTGGCGTGGTTGGAAGAGGTGAATGCAGGATCCGCCGTGTTCCCGGACTTTTACGTAATTTTCGTTGACGAAGACCCTGAGGCCAGCCTCACGGCAACCGCGGACCTCTTGTGCACACCACAGTCGGCGGAGGGCGCCGCGGACCGGTTGGCACGCCACCTTCTGACGCTGTGGCTGAACGTCGTCAGCGGACGGCTTGATCCGACGCTGACCCTTGGTGAGCTGTGCGGGGGCGACGAAATTCTGCCTGACGACACCAACCTCGACATGACCGTGGGAGCGTTGCGCGACGAGGTCGATATGGGTTTCGCCGATGCCGATGACGAGCAGCTGACCTTCTGGTCGGAAGTCGTCGACGCGGTCAATAACTCACGCGTTCCCGGTGAGTTCGGGTGCACCGTCCCGGTGAGGACCTCTGGTAGGCAGCGCGCCGGTCAGGGGAACCCCGGCGGCAAGTTGAATCTGTCGAAAGTCGAAAACTGATCACTTCCGGCTCTCACGAGCCGGGAGAGTCTCCTTTCACGACCCGCGCTCTTCGGAGCGCGGGCTTTTTCTTCCCGTCTCCGTGCCCGGATCCGGATGCCCGCCTGCCCTCCCACCGTGGGTTTCTGAGGGGTAAGAGTGTTCAAGACCTAGCGCCGGAGTCTCTTCTGTCTCTTCAAAGCGAAGTTCCTGAGATCCCGGTGTACGATGCCGCAACGAGGTGAACGATGTCCTGGAAGCAGAGTGGTCCAACCATATTGTGTCTGGTCATGGTCGCAACAGCCTGTGGAGCCGAAGATCCGACAGCGGCCGAGTCGTCTCCGCAGGTTTTCTCCGAGGTCCCAGCAGTCATCGACCCCGATGCTCGCTATCTTGTCTACCTCCACGGCGCAATCATCGAGACACAGGGGGTGCAGCCGACCCACCCACGGTTCGGGGTCTACGAGTACCAGGAGATTCTGGAGGTCCTCGCCGGACACGGTTTCATCGTCATCTCCGAGGCCCGTCCAGCCGGCACCGATGGGACGGCGTACGCGGCGACGGTGGCCGATCAGGTTCGCGCCTTGATCACGGGCCGCGTGCCGCCCGAGCACATCACGGTAGTTGGTTTCTCGAAGGGCGGCGGGATTGCCATCACGACGTCGTCAATGCTCGCCAATGGAAGACTCAACTTCGTCTTCATGGGCGCGTGCCGGCCCTGGCTGGACTCGAGACCGGAGATCGTCCCTCGTGGCCGGCTGCTCGCTCTCCGAGAGGCATCGGACGACCTGGTCGGGACCTGCGAGGGGCTGTTCGCGCGGTCGGCCGGAGAAAGCGACCGCGAAGAAATCACCGTCACGTTGGGCGGTGGCCACGGAGCCTTTTATCGACCACGGGCGGAGTGGATCGAGCCCGTCGTCGAGTGGGCGTCGGTGGAGTAAATCAAGGGTGTGCCGCCGGGAAATCGATCAGGCAGAGATTGGACGGGCGATGAGAACGCGGTTACCGGTACGTGTCGCCATGACCTGCCACTCCGTGCCGCTATGGCGGAAGCTGTCACCGAGAGTGGCTGACTCCGGCAGCTCGAGGATCTCCACCGAGGGGCCGCTCTCGAGCTCGAAAATCACTACCCGGGGACGTCCCGGGCGGGGTTCGATGCTTCCCGCGCCCTCCGACCGCGATGGCGGTTCGTGGTGATCGTGTGGACTCACTGTATGCCTCGGCTTGAGAGGTAGCAAAAAACATGCCCGTCCCACCCCGTGTGGGTGGCCGCCGGTATCGGTGTTGCGGGCCTTCTGTTTTCGGGAACCCGAATCCCGAAAACGGTATTCCGGACGCGACCACCGGAGTGGACGGTGCGTGTCCTGTGGGAGTCGGCCGAATCTTAGAGTTGCCTCGGCTTCCCGAAACGATATCCGAGGAAGGCGAGCACCGACTTTCTTTTTCCAAACCCGCCCTTGAAGGTCAGGTCCCAGTGCTTGCTGATGCCGGCCCGCATTCCGACGTGGTAGTTCCACGGCTCGGACTGCTGGAGCTCCACGTAGTAGGGCACGAGCCCGAGGTAGGGCATTTCCCAGAAGCCTTCGTGTGTTTCTTCGGCCTTCTGGTACATCGCGCCGACCCAGACCGCCGCGCCATCGAATATCAGGCCGAAATTCGGTGTCACAACCTGACCACTCACGCTCGAGGTCGCGACGTCGAGGTCGGTCCAGGTCGCATCGTAGGTAAGGCTCGCGAACCATTTCTTGCCGCCAACTGCCAGGGTGGCGCCACCGCCGTACATGAAACCCGTGTACTCGACCCTGAGGTCGTTGAGGAGGATCGGCAAGCCGAGGTCCACGTCGCTCAGTTTGACGGTCGTGTCACCGTCGATATAGCCACCGAGGGCGTAGATGTTGAGGAACGGAAGCACCCAGTAGTCGAACTTGAGGTGGTAGCTGTCGGTGAAGTTCTGGATCTTGAGGTCTTCGGCCGCGCCGATGTCGAGACCGGCCAGCGGGACCTGCAGCTCGACGATGTCATATGGCTGGCTTTGGCTGTACAGGGTAAATCCGAATCCCCACGGCATGGGCATCCGGGGTCCGCTGTCGGAAATGACCTGGCCCTGGTCCTGGGCCCATCCTGGAGTCGATGCCGCGACAAAAAGGATCGCGGCCGTGAGCAGAGACGACGTGATGGCTCGGTTCAAAAGACCCTCCTCTCTTCACTCGGTTTTTCCCGTTGTGGCGCGTCACTCGTTGCGAGACGCCTGATGTCAATATATGACGCGGGGAAAGTGTAGCTCAGATTCGCTCCCATCATCCAGTGTGTGATGGCGTAGAATGCAGCGTGCGAGGAGGAACGATTGTCAATCGACCAGTGCGGCATCCTGTTCATCGTCTCGTCACCCTCGGGGGGCGGCAAGACGACTCTAATCCGCGAGACCATCGTTCGGCTGGCCGAGTACGACATCGTCGGCCACTTCTCGATCTCCCATACGACTCGGCCGGCACGGCCTGCCGAGACTGATGGCGTCGACTACCATTTCGTCGATGACGAAACCTTCGAGAGCATGGCCCAACACGGGGATTTCCTGGAGTGGGCGGAGTACGCCGACCACCGCTACGGAACGTCCCGCCGGGCGGTGGAGGAGCAGTTGGCGGCGGGCTGTGACGTTTTCCTCGATATCGAGGTGCAGGGGGCCAATCAGGTCAAGACCCTGATGCCCGAGGTGGTCAAAATATTCGTCTACCCACCGTCGTACGAGGTCCTGGAGAGCCGTCTCAAGGAGCGGCGCCAGGACCCGCCCGAGGCGATACAAAGAAGGCTGCAATGGGCTTTACGCGAGTTTCAGGTCGCTGGAGAGTTTGATTATGCTATTATCAACGACCGTCTCGGGGAGGCTGTGAATGCCCTTTTCGGCATCTGCATCGCCGAACATCAGAAACCGACACGAATGAACGCCCGATTGGACGCTATTCGAAAGGCGTTCCAGGAATCGCTTGAGAAGGACTTCGCCCAATGATTGAGTTGCCAAAAGAGTTTGACTCCATTTTTCGCTACATCGTCGTGGTCTCGCAACGCGCCGAGCAGATCATCAACGGTGCCAAGCCGCGCACCGAGAGCCGGTTCGCAAAACCGACCCTGAAGGCGCGGGACGATGTGGAGGAAGGCAAGGTCACCTGGCGCATTCTCACCCAGGAGGAGCTCGACGCCCACCGCCAGGCCCTGGTCGAGGAATTCCGGGCCGAGGTCGACGCTGCCAGCGAACAACCCAGCACGGATCCGATTCCTGACGTCCTGCCGACCGCCGACGTGGCGGTTGCAGCAGGCGATGACGATGAAAAGGATGACGAGCTGGCCCGGCTGCAGCGTCTGCTTGGTATGACCCGGACCGCCGGTGCTGCGGTGGAGGAATCGGATGACGTCGAGGACGGTGACGACGCGGCCGAGACCAAATCGGACGATGAGAAGAAGGGCTGAGTTCTCCCGGTCCTATGACGGGCGCAAAGCCGTCCGCGACAGCAACTCGGTGAGGCATGGGGACTGATGCGAGCCAAGGAACTCAACCGCTACCTCGGTGACCTCGGCTGGCGCCGGTCGCCGATCCCCCCCGAATCGAAAACTCCGGCCGCAGTCAGCCCACCCGCCTCCGGAGAATCCCTGGAATCTCTAGCCGCCACCGCTGCCGGATGCTCGCTGTGCCGGCTCAGTGAGAAGCGTCAGACTGTGGTCTTCGGCGAGGGTGACCCGAAGGCGGGCGTGATGTTCATCGGCGAAGGTCCGGGCGCCGACGAGGACCGCACCGGCCAACCGTTTGTGGGTCAGGCCGGAAAGCTGCTCGACCGGATGATCTTCGCGATGGGATTTGACCGCGAAGAGGTCTACATCGCCAACGTCGTCAAGTGCCGTCCCCCCGGCAATCGAGACCCGAAAGATGACGAGGTGGCGGCATGCGCCGACTACCTCGACCGCCAGATCGATCTCATCGAGCCCGAGGTGATCGTGGCGCTCGGAAAACCGGCTTCGCGGCGTCTCACCGGCACCAACAAAACGATGGGCGCCCTCCGTGGTCGCTGGTCATCCTACCGGGGCACCCCTCTGATGCCGGTCTTCCACCCCGCCTACCTGCTCCGCAACCCGAAGGCCAAACGAGAAGTGTGGGAAGACCTCAAGCTCGTGATGGCGCGGCTGCGGGCGCACGCATAGAACTTCTCTCAGCGCCACCGAGCATCAGGAGCCACCTTTCGCATTGTCTACCCCCAGGGCAGACCCCTTGGGGTGGCCGATCCTAGACAATGCGAAAAATGGCACCTTGCGATGCTCAGTGAGTCGCGCTTTTCTCGGAGCTTTTTCGCTACCTGTCGCGCTCCAGGTACTTCAGGAACTCCCCGTCGGTGGACAGCAGCAAGATCGTGTTCTTGTCCATCGTCCGTGTGTAGACCTCCATGGTTTTCAGGAAGCGGTAGAAGTCGGGGTCGCGATTGTAGGCCCGGGCGTAGATGTCGGCCGCTTCCGCATCGGCTTTACCTTTGATCTCTTGCGCCTGGCGGTAGGCCTCGGAGGTAATCTCCTGGAGATCGCGGTCCTTGTTACCGATGATGCGGGCCGCCTCGCCGGCGCCCTCGGAGCGATACTCCTCGGCGATCCTTTGTCGTTCGGAGATCATTCGCTCGTAGACCTTCGGACGATCGACCTCGGCGTAGTTTGTGCGCTTGAACTGAAAAT
>Ga0316193_10003836_pt1 | contig 10958 bp, 10 predicted proteins | sample MerIslsedime2_MG_FD_207735 | JGI IMG/M metagenome (GOLD analysis project Ga0316193, IMG submission 207735) | Coastal sediment microbial communities from Maine, United States - Merrow Island sediment 2 | ecosystem: Environmental > Aquatic > Marine > Coastal > Sediment | place: USA: Maine... | reverse complement strand
AAGAACGCGGACAGTTTCACCGGCTGCGACGATATGGTCAGCCACTGCACCGGCAATTGTCACCCGCCGGCCGACTGCCCGCACATCGTCTCCAACAGTGGCGCGGATATCCACGATTTCACCAGCTGCGATTACATCATCCTGCACTGACTGATCAATACTGACATCCTGGCCCGCCACGACCACATCGCCACGCACCTCAGCCTGGATATCAACGACTCTGCCGGCGGCATACAGGTCTTCCTCGATGATGCCCCGCAGGATGACTGTTTCACCAGCTTCCTGCGCCCACAATACCGAAACGCCAAATGAGAATAGCAATAGAGGAATCACCAGGTAGATTCGTATGTTCGTGTTTTTCATGTCATGCATCCTGGTCCACTATTACGTGTTGCATAGATGAATAGCTTAACATTCATAGCCAATGAGATTCACAGGTTGTATAACTATAATTCATGAATCTACGAGACTAAACAATCCAGGCTGACGACGATTCTTTTTCTGCCTTCTGCTTAGTCAATATACCCTAAAACATGTTCTGTCCTCTATCGCACATGATTATTATTGGGATAGACTGTTAAAAAAATCTGGAGTCTTTATGAGAAAATTTATTCTGTTATTTATACTGTTAAGTCAAACGGGTACTTCACAAGCTTATGATCAGGAAGGAGTTAAATACATCTATGGAATTGGGAATGCACCATGTTCTACATTCCTGGATGCCTTTGGTGAGGGAGGAATGGGAAAAGTACTGGATGGCGATGTAGTTGCAAAAAACCTCAGCGACTATGTGAGCTATCTTGATGGTTATATGTCTGCAACAAACGCACAGCATATGGGTAAGGCTGATTATTTAGGCAAACCCGACAGAAAGAGTTCTTTAGAATGGTTGGCAAGTTTTTGCAGCAAGAATGCAAAAGAAACATTCGACTTTGCTGTTTCAACATACCTGTTACATCTCATGGCAGAACAGGTTACGAATAAAGATTCAATAATCAATAATTGGGGACAGACGACGATTCTTTTTCTGTCTTCTGTTTTATCTCGATGGCCTAAAACGTGGTCTGTCCCCTATTATTTACCGGTTTGATCTTAACCTGCTGTCGAGTTATCGTTTAAACGATGAATAATAATGCCTATAAGTTAATATCCACCGCCCTATTGTTGACCTGCAGCTTCTCAAATTTTGCACAAGCCAGGGATTTTGTAGAACTGGTTAAATACTGCGAAGATTGTCACGGTCAAGACGGTCTTAGTACGGTACCAGATATCCCGATCATCGCTGGTTTTTCTGAGGAGGGCTTCCTGAACACTATCGATGTATTTCGTGAAAACGAACGCATCGCAATGGAATATCACAAACCCGGTGATCCCGAAACAGTGATGAATGAAATAGCCCAGTCTCTCAATGATAAAGAAGTCGAAGAGCTCGCAGAATATTTCTCCGGGCTAGAGTTTAAACCCGCGAAACAATCTGCGGACCCTGTAAAAGCCAGCCGTGGCGCAATCCTGCACAAAAAGTCCTGTGAAAAATGCCATACTAATAACGGCAGAGATCCGGTTGAGGATGCTGCCATCCTTGCGGGCCAGTGGACACCCTATCTTGCACGACAGTTCGACAATATCCTGAAAAAGAAAAGATTAGTACCGAAATCTATGTACAGGCGCATTAAGAAACTCACCGCCCAGGATATCGATGCACTATTACACTTTTATGCGCTAGAAGGTAATCAGTAAATACTAGTAATGCGAAAAAGCGGAAAAAGGGGTCGGAGTTATTATAATCAAATCACTCCGACCCCATTAATTATAAAAGCTACGGAGAAGCAGTATGTATAAACTGATGCCGATTAATGCCAAGTTTCTTTAGCCGAGAACTAAGAGTGGTCGGTCTGAGTTCCAGCAGGGTGGCGGCACCGTTATCGCCAAATACCCGGCCATTGCATTTTTTCAGTGCAGCTATGATATTGTTGCGCTCCTGAGTACGTAACTCTTCATCAGTTAATATTCGATTACCATAATCCATGGCAGCCGCATCAGTTGAAATTTCAATAGAAATCTCTTCATTAGTTGGCAGGTCAAGGCGTATCCGTTTGCCTTGAGAAAGGATCAGGGAACGCTCGACGACATTTATTAATTCACGAATATTTCCTGGCCACGTGTAAGATTGCAGGCGCTGCATATCTGACCTGGAAAACTGCATCGGTGGTTTACCCAGTTTGTTGCTCACTGACTGCAGGAAATGACTGACCAGGATAGGAATGTCTTCTATGCGCTCGCGTAAAGGACCGCACAGCACAGGAAAGACATTGAGTCGGAAGTACAGGTCTTCGCGAAAACGTCGGGCGGCCACTTCCTTTTTTAGATCCCGGTTGGTCGCAGCGATAATACGTACATCAACGTGCTGTGTGGTCGATTCGCCGACGCGCTCAAACTGCTGTTCCTGCAATACGCGTAATAACTTGCCCTGCAGATCGAGAGGTATCTCTCCAACCTCATCAAGAAACAGGGTGCCGCCATTAGCCATCTCGAATCGTCCGGCACGATCACTGACAGCACCGGTAAATGCGCCTTTAACGTGACCAAAAAATTCACTTTCAAACAGATCCTTGGGTATGGAAGCACAATTGACGCGGATAAGTGGGCGATCATGCCGCTTGCTGCTGCCATGGATGGCGCGGGCAATCAACTCTTTACCAGTACCCGATTCACCGCTGATAAGTACGTTGGCATCGGTTGGAGATACCAGTTCAATCTGCTGAATGATGGTATGGATGGCATGACTGCGCCCGACAATCTCCTTGTAGTTATGCTCAACACGATATTCTTCCAGCAGGTAGGCGTTTTCCATTTCCAGGCGCTTCTTCAACGACTGCACCTCGGCAAGTGCCTCTCGCAGTTTCGTCTCGGCACGCTTGCGCTCTCCAATGTCCCTGAAAATGACCACGGCACCGGCGATTTGTCCCTGCTCAGTGATGGGCGTGCTGGTATATTCCACCATTATTGGTGAGCCGTCTTTGTGCCAGAACACTTCATCTTCAATGGTGTGTACCTGGCCATCACTAAAGGCTGCATAAATATGGCACTCCTGGGCAAGGTAGTCAGTGCCATCTGCATGTGTATGATGAATCATCTGGTGGATATTTTTTCCTACCAGTTCTTCACTCTTCCATCCCAGCATGCGTTCAGCGGCCGGGTTACAGAATGTCGTATTACCATCTCTATCGACACCATATATGCCATCACCAGCCGCCTGTAAAATAAGCTGGTTTTCATGCTCAAACTCGCGAAACACGGTTTCGATTACTTTCCACCCCAACAGCCCATCACGATGCAACCTGTTGGCTTCCATTGTGCTATGCAGGTGTTCAAGCTGTGCCAGGTCACGGATGGTAAACAACAGGGTTCCATCTGTATCGAGCAGGCTAGCAGTGATGTCGAGTGATATAGACTCACCATTTGAATTACTGGCGATAATCTCATTCATCCGGGCATGCCCCTTGTCATACACAGCCTGAGTAAATGCCACCAGTTTGCCCAACTCTGTCCGGAACAAGGTGCTGGGAGTTAACTGTGCTAACAGGTCTTTTCCGTAGCCAAGTAAATCTTGTGCTGCCGGGTTTGATGCCACAAAGCTATCGGCAACAGGATTAACCAGCAGCATGGCTTCTGTGGTGCGGGTAAAAATTTTCTGCAACAGGTCTGGCGTCATGAATTTGATATTGGTTCGGGCTGGCCTATATAAAACTAATGCAATATTCGTACCTGATCACGAATATTCGTAGCAGGAATACTGAATATCGTATTACTACGAAAAATCGTGGTTATTGTTTTGTCTTCTCTAATGCATATTTAACTTTGTAAACAGTAGCTTACACAATTAATTATGTATTGGCATAAAACCTGCATTTTACATTAAACGAAACCGTAGTGAATCCAGGTTCGCCACATTATTCAGCAATGTTTGCACACTTTTGCACCCTGGTAGCGCATGAATGCAAAAATGCTAACAAACCGTTAGAGAGGAAGTAAAATGAAATTCAAAAGCCTGAACAATCCATATAACCCGGACAAAAGCCTGTTGCATGAAGCAAGCTGTGAATGCCCGATCTGTGCCGCAGAGCATACTGAGGGCAATGAGAGTGAGAAGCAGGCAGCAATTGAAAAAGCAGTGTTCGAGAAAGCAGCGCTTGAAAATCCATCACAAAGCGACGCTGCTGAGATGGTTGATTCTAGCCTGCAATCATCGGAAGACATCATGGACAGGGCAATTGAAAGCGCAGTGGTTCGCTCTGTGTTCGGGCACAATGATATTAGCCGTCGCGCCTTTCTGGGGATGGTCGGTGGTGGTACAGCAGCAGCCCTGCTGGGATCCATGTTTCCGATGGAAGAAGCGAAAGCGGCACTGAAAGATTCGATGGGCAAGCTGGAAAAGTCTAAGCTGAAAGTCGGCTTTGTACCAATTACCTGTGCCACCCCAATTATTATGGCTCACCCAATGGGCTTTTATTCTAAGTATGGCCTTGATGTTGACGTGATAAAAACAGCAGGCTGGGCGGTGGCGCGCGACAAGTCACTGGCGAAAGAATACGACGCTTCTCATATGCTGACACCTATGCCACTGGCAATGACCATGGGCGCCGGTTCGACCGCCAAGCCTTACCTCATGCCGGCGGTAGAGAATATCAACGGCCAGGCTATTGTGCTGCATGTTGATCATAAGGATAAACGCGATCCAAAAGACTGGAAAGGCTTCAAGTTTGGCGTGCCATTTGAGTATTCCATGCACAACTTTCTATTGCGTTACTATGTTGCAGAACATGGGCTGGATCCGGACAAGGATATACAGATCCGTGTCGTGCCACCGCCTGAAATGGTCGCTAATCTGCGCGCAGGAAATCTTGATGGTTATCTGTCACCAGACCCGTTTAATCAACGCGCAGTATGGGAAAAGGTCGGCTTCATCCATATGTTGACCAAGGATATCTGGGAAGGTCACCCCTGTTGCGCCTTTGCCTGCAGCCAGGAGTTTGCTACTGAGAATCCGAATACCTATGGTGCCCTATTAAAGGCGATTGTCGATGCAACGGCTTACTCGCAGAAACATGAAAACCGTGCCGAGATATCAGAAGCAATTGCACCGAAGAATTATCTCAACCAACCCGCGCCCGTCATAAAGCAGGTGCTAACAGGGCGCTACGCCGACGGTCTCGGCAGTGTGCTAAATGTCCCCGACCGTATCGATTTCGATCCTTTCCCATGGCATTCCATGGGTGTCTGGATACTCACCCAAATGAAACGCTGGGGATACATCAAGGGCGATGTCGATTACCAGAAGATTGCCGAGCAGGTTTATGTGGCGGCTGACACAGCAAAGATCATGAAGGAACTGGGTTATGAACCACCTTCAAAAACCTATGAAAACTACACCATCATGGGCAAGACCTTTGATTACACAAAGCCTGACGAGTACGTCAAGAGTTTCAAGATCGGGAGGGTATAAGTGCTACAGTCGATCCGGTTTAGGTCGGCCATGGTTTCCCTGGTGCTACTGGCCCTCTTCCTGGTTTTCTGGGAGATGGCCAGCCAGCCACCTGAGGCCACCGCGGCACAGACTGAATACGAGATGCTCATGGGGGGCGCAGACCAGGAGGCGCGCGTGCCTCCTCCGACTGCCGTCGGTAGCCTTGCATTAAAAGAGCTGGGCAATCCATTTTATGATGCAGGGCCGAACGACAAGGGCATCGGCATCCAGCTGGCATATTCGTTATACCGTGTGCTAACCGGTTTTTTCCTTGCGGCGATAATTGCTATTCCACTGGGATTTATGGTCGGGATGTCGCCGTTGATGCAGAAGGCGCTGGATCCCTTCATTCAGATACTGAAGCCGATATCACCGCTTGCCTGGATGCCGCTGGCACTTTTTATCATCAAGGATTCAGAGGCATCGGCAATCTTCGTGATTTTTATTTGTTCAATCTGGCCGATGCTTATCAACACTGCATTTGGCGTCGCCAATGTGCGCCAGGACTGGGTCAACGTGGCGCGTACACATGAATTAGGTAATTTCAAAACAGCCGCTCTGGTGATACTGCCTGCTGCCGCTCCCACCATTATCACAGGCATGCGCATTTCCATCGGTATCGCCTGGCTGGTGATCGTTGCTGCAGAGATGCTGGTTGGTGGAACGGGTATCGGTTACTACGTATGGAATGAATGGAATAACCTTGATCTAAGCAGCGTCATATTTTCCATCATAATGATTGGCATAGTCGGCATGCTGCTGGACATGACTCTTGCCTGGACCAGTCGCCTGGTCGCATACGAGGAATAGGTGTGATATGTCAAAACATTTTGTAGAAATACAGTATCTTGCCAAGAGATTTCCCGATGCCGATGGTGGTGAGCTGACCGTTTTTGAAAATGCTAACTTCGGCATAGATAAAGGTGAGTTCGTCTGCATCATTGGTCATTCCGGCTGCGGTAAATCGACCATTATGAATATCCTTGCCGGCCTCGATGAAGCCACCGAAGGTGTGGTCTTGATGAATGACAAGGAAGTGGTCGGACCGAGCCTGGATCGTGGTGTCGTCTTTCAGAACTATAGCTTGCTGCCATGGCTTACGACATTAAAGAATATTACTTTTGGCGTGCAGGCTCGTTGGCCTGACTGGAGCAAGGAGCAGGTCATTGAGCACAGTATGAAATTCATTGACCTGGTTGGACTCAAGGGGACTGAACAGCGCAAGCCGTCTCAGCTCTCGGGTGGCATGCGCCAACGTGTCAGTATTGCACGTGCCTTTGCCACGCAACCTGAACTGTTACTACTCGACGAACCTTTCGGGGCACTGGATGCATTGACCCGGGGCATGATACAGGAAGAATTAATCAAGATATGGAATGAAACACAGCAGACAGTGTTTATGATAACGCATGATGTCGATGAGGCGATTCTGCTTGCTGATCGTATTCTATTAATGACCAATGGGCCGCATGCACGCATCGCTGAGTCTGTAAAAGTTTCCATTCCCCGACCTCGTAAGCGCACCGACATTATCCACCATGATGCCTATTACCTGATTCGCAACCACCTGGTTGATTTCCTCGTGAACCGATCGAGGGAACTTGCAGGAGAGGTTGTTGCGGATCCTGAATTACCGGTTGATAGCAGCCATCCGGTGGAGGTCGATCCATCCTTAGTTAATCCTGAGGTGAAAAATAAGGAGTTGCTGAATGATGTGGCCTGATTAGTTTTCCATACTTCAAATATCCACAGTTAACTTTTTTACTTATTATTGAGGAACTACACATGAATAAAGATGATATGACAATCACCATTATCGAAGCGAAAAAAGCATCAGGCATGGGCTGGGAAGATATTGCCGAGAAGGTTGGGTTAAACCCGGTCTTCCTGACATCTGCCTGCTTTGGTATGAATAGTTTGAAACCTGAATACGCGGACAAACTGTGTGAAGTTCTCAGTTTGACTGATGATGTGTCAGTGACATTACAGGAGTTTCCGCATAAGAGTTGGGACAAGCTGGTACCGACTGACCCGGTAATTTACCGTCTCTATGAAATGGTGGGTGTTTACGGTGATACCATCAAAGAAATCATCCATGAGAAGTTCGGTGATGGAATTATGAGTGCCATTGATTTCAGTATGGATATCGGTAAGGAAGAAAATCCCGCTGGTGATCGCGTACTGATAAACCTAAACGGTAAGTTTCTACCCTATAAATCCTGGTAACAAGAAGAAGTAAATGTCAGATGCCCTGAGCACGGCAATTCAAGTACTTTAATTAAAGGGGCCGGAGTGATTTCACTTTTATCACTCCGGCCCCTTTAACGGGTACTTCATCACTGAACGAGGGAGGCTCGAGAGGATAATAAATAAATTCGAAAAATACGAATAATTTACATAAATAATTCGAATTTTATAAATATAAGATTCCTATTATATTCTTTCCTAACGCTGCAGCATCCGTTTTCCGCAGCAAGGAGATGAATATGAACGAACTAAACCTAATCAGTCCCCACTCACTTCGCGACCTGGGTAGCCAGGGCACACGTATCCACCTGGTCGATGTGCGTTCGACGGCGGAATACCGCTCGGGCCATGCCGCTGGGGCGGTTTCAGTACCGCTGGATCAGCTGACACCTGAAAAACTGGTCGAGCGACTCGGTAATTCGGCAGCAGGACGCGATCAACCGCTGTACCTGACCTGTCAGAGCGGGGTCAGGGCCCAGCAAGCGGCAGAGCGACTGATGGAATCCGGCCTCGATAATATTCACCTGATTGACGGTGGAATCGATGCCTGGATGAAAGAAGGTCTTCCGATGCAGCGCTGCGGTCAGGCGTTATCACTCGAGCGGCAGGTGCAGATAACGATCGGGGTTTTACTGGTGCTGAAGGTGTTCTTCGGCTTCACTGTTCACGAGCTGTTTTTCGCAGCTATTCCGATCATCGGAGCAGGCTTGATCGTTACCGGCGTTACGCGCTGGTGCGGCCTGGCGCGCCTGATGTCGATAATGCCATGGAACAGGAACATCGATTGTTCAAAACAGGTGGCTGTCTAACTCATTTATTAATTACTCGGAGAACAACCATGATTTTCAGACAACTTTTTGATCATAAATCATCAACCTATACCTACCTGCTCGCCGAACGTGCAGGCGGCGAGGCCTTACTGATTGATCCCGTGGATGAAAACACGGATCAGTATGTTCGGCTGTTGAACGCGCTGGACGTGAAACTCGTACTAGCCGTTGACACGCATATTCATGCGGACCATGTGACCGCACTTGGCAGTCTTGCAGCAAAAACCGATTGCGTCACCGCAATGGGGGAAGCAAGCGGCGTTGAATGCGTGTCCGTCAGGTTCAGCGAGGGTGAAAAGCTGCGCGTCGACAACCTGCACCTCGATATACTGTACACACCGGGTCATACCGATGACTCGTACAGCTTCCTGCTACCAGACCGTGTGTTTACCGGCGACACTCTGCTGATCCGCGGTACCGGCCGAACGGATTTCCAGAACGGCGATCCGGCGGCACAGTACGACAGCCTGTTCGGCAAATTGCTGACCCTTCCATCGGATACCTTCGTGTACCCGGCGCATGACTACAACGGAATGACCGTTAGTACGATCGGGGAAGAACTGCGACATAACCCAAGGTTGCAGGTCGGGAGCAGGCAGGCCTATATCGAGCAGATGAACGCCCTCGACCTTAAGGATCCCGAGCTGATGGATATCGCTGTACCCGCTAACCGCTGTTGCGGAATCAGAGCGGCTGCATAGCAGGCTGCCTTCGGTAATATACTGGATAATTAGGGTCAGACCCTAGAAACGGGGTCAGACCCCAGAATAATTAGAGAATAATTAGGGTCAGACCCCATTTATTGGAATCTGGCCCCATTTATTGGAATCTGGCCCCATTTATTGGAATCTGGCCCCATTTATTCCTGGCCCTTTGATCGTTTTGCATGGTGTTGATGCAAAAATCAGCCCATTTTCACAACAACTTCACAGTCTCGGTTACACACTAATATCAACAGTTAAAGGCGTCGGAGTGACTAGCTTCAATCACTCCGACGCCTTTTAGACTCTAACAAGATTTAGGTAATAGACATGACTCAAATACATCTGACCACACTCGCCGTCACCCTACTGTTGTTCCTAAGCACGGCTGCAGCTGGCGAGGATCGCCCTGATCACTACAAGGGGGAACCGGTGGAAACACTGGAACAGGCGGTCCAGAAATTCTCCGAGTACAACCGCAAGCTCGAGGTTCTGCTTGAGAAGGAGAAGCTATCCGCAGCAGAAATGGCGACGGTGCACCAGTTGACGTATACACTCGAGAACGCGTTAAACAAAATCAACGCAGAGCTAGCCAAGCTTTCGGAAACGCTGGAAGACGTACACAAAGCATCGGAAACCGTGGATGCCGATACAACGCTCAGCAAGGGACGTGAATACCTGTCTGTCTCGCGACAGCTGATCAAGTAGCAGTCAACAGGGTCAAACATGGCACCCGTCCAGCCCGTTACATTAAAAGGGGTCGCAGTGGTTTAATATCAATCACTCCGACCCTTTTAAAGACACAATTCAATCGCCCTGCTCCATTGATACTCCAGTTCTTTCATTAAAATTTATTTTTGTACTCACATCTGGCACGACTTCTTTGATTGGCACATAAAATCATATCTGGGTTTGGATTCTCGTTTAATGCAAGACACTCAATAGGTGTCGGATACCATTTGTTGAATGATTTAACGTTCTGTCGATTTGATTGCCCAGGTATATAAATTTCGGCCCTAGGATCAAGGGGTCAGAGAACTTGATTTCCTTATTCTAATGTAAACAACATTTTTTAAATTTCCTACCACTGCCACATGGACATGGATCGTTGCGACCCACCCGCGGTTCACTGTGGCGCACTGTTTGTGCAGCAGGTGTAAATTCCTCACGCCGTTCCAGCCAAAAGGCATGGATATCCTTCACGTTAGGAGATATCGCCTTTTGAACAGTCTCTACCTCACCCTCACTTAAATCGTGGCCACTCCATTCCATTGCACTGGTAAAGGCCAGGATCGGTGCAAGTAGAGCCCTCATCTCCTGCCCGCCACTGTCCCATTGTTTTGCTGCTAACTTTATGCCCAACATATAACCTTCACACCATTCATCTACAATAGCGTAAGTCCTGCCTTCAATTTCGCGCTCGTGAAATAATGGCTCGAAGTCTTCAGCGCTGTCCATTAAAGTAGAAACAATGCTATTCATGTAGCGCATCATTAGCGAAAAAACCAACTCAAATTCTTCTTCATGTTCCCACGCTGGTTCGAAATCACCCCATACCACATGCAACCATTGCGAGGGGGGAATCATCACAGGCCCACTGACGATGGCAGTAAATAAACCATCCAGCTCGGACATATCCAGTACCCCTTCATCTTT
>Ga0316193_10003834_pt1 | contig 10961 bp, 10 predicted proteins | sample MerIslsedime2_MG_FD_207735 | JGI IMG/M metagenome (GOLD analysis project Ga0316193, IMG submission 207735) | Coastal sediment microbial communities from Maine, United States - Merrow Island sediment 2 | ecosystem: Environmental > Aquatic > Marine > Coastal > Sediment | place: USA: Maine... | reverse complement strand
ATATCCTGCTTGCCGAGCAGTTCATCTTCCATAATGAGATATTTCCTGCTTATTGTTTGACTATCAATGCTGAACCACTTTTATCCGGCATTGGAACCGGCATCTCGGGTTTGTCCGAGAAAAATTCATCGACTGCCATTCGTGCACCTTTCCAGGCATTGTAATCATGGACCACCAGCATACCCTTTGCATTCATGCGCGGATAAAAATACTTCAGGCCCTCTATAGTCGGTTCAAACAAATCCGCATCAAGGTGCACAAACGAAAATTTCAGCTCATCAAACCCGGGCGGAATGGAATCCGGAAAGTAGCCTTTATAGAAATGAACATTGTCATTAAGCCGGGAAACATAACGCTGCACTCCTTCCAGGGAAGTATCGGAGAACTTGTGCCCCTTGGTTGTGAAATCGGTGTTTTCCTTTTCAGCAACAATGCTCCTTTCGGTAAAACCCTCAAAGGTATCAAATAAATGCAGGTTCCTCTCCGGCAAATAGTGATGGATCAGCCTGGCCGTGCTGCCCTTGTACACACCCACCTCTGCCATATCCCCGTTGATACCCTGTTCAATTATCGTTCGCAGCAACAACACCAGCATGTCCCGCCGGGTGCAATCCCATGGTTCCAGGTTAGATATCTGACGATCATCCCGGCCGTTTTTTGGAAAGAAGCCACCCGTTTCCTGCACAAGTTCCCTGTTGTACCAGCGTGACCTTGGATTAATATCCATCTGTCCCTGCATAAAAAAGGAGGTGTCTCGCAATAACGGGGTAAATTTCTTAAGGATCGATTTTGCCAGTTTTGAACTCATTTGTACTTACGCACCAGGGTTGTATTTGAGACTTAATATGAAACAGCCAGTCTGTTGATCGGCTCTTGAAAAAGGCCCCGATTTCGCGACAACCTTGCCAATTTCGTATGAACCTGTCGAGGTCACGCTGCTGCAAGCGGTTAAACACGGTTTCTGAATCGTATTCGCGCATCGCATCAAAAGCAATTACCGACGCCCCGCAGGCCGACAGAATCAAGTTACTTGCCTTCATGTCACCGTGAATGATTCTGCAACGCAGCAGTTGCTGTAGCAGCGCAGTACTCAAAGATCATCAACGAGGCGCGTCCGTTTGATCTCGTTATTTACTCGGCATGGGAGAAGACGGCCACTCCGCCAGCTTGTTCCTCGGCCAGCAACATCCGCAAACGAACATGCATTTATATAAAAAACAAATAATAGTATTTATATCAATAACTTGGTATTGAGTTACCCCTGAACTATATATGTTTGCACATATATATGTTTAAACGTATATTAATAACCATGAACATCAATATCGAGACCCTGTTTCGCATGCTGGCCGATTCCACCCGGCTGCGCACCCTGATGCTACTGCAGGCACATGGTGAGTTATGTGTCTGTGAACTCACCCACGCACTGGATTTGTCACAACCAAAAATTTCCCGGCACCTCGCACACCTGCGTGAATCGACGTTACTACTGGCGCAGCGTAACGGCCAGTGGATGTACTACCGCATCAACCCGGAGTTACCCGACTGGGCACAGTCGATCCTGCAACAAACACTGGCCGGCAGCAGCGGCGTACAACCCTATCATCGTGATCAGCAGGCACTAGAAACAATGCCGAACCGGCCTGGCACATCCTGCTGCGCCTGACATTAATGAACGGAGGTCTACCATGAGCCGCTTGCATATACATATTGCTGTTGATGACATCGAACAAAATATTCGTTTCTATTGCGCATTGTTTGGAAGCCAGCCGAGCGTCAGTAAAGTTGATTACATCAAGTGGGAACTGACGGAACCGGCCGTCAACTTTGCCATTTCCAAACGCGGCTCAAAAACAGGCCTGGATCACGTCGGCATTCAGGCTGACAACGATGACGAGCTGACTGCCATCCAGTCACGCCTGCAACAGGCCGGCATTGCCGGGCAGGAGCAACGCGATGCGGCCTGCTGCTATGCCCGTTCCGACAAGTACTGGACCAAAGACCCGCAAGGCATTGCCTGGGAAACCTTTCACTCGCTGGAAACCATTCCGACCTTCAACTGCGGTGACGAGGAGCCGGCGGCAAGCAGCTGCTGCGTACCGGACATCAACACCGGCGGAGGCTGCTGCTCATCATGAACATCCTGTTTCTTTGCACCGGCAATGCCTGCCGCTCACAAATGGCGGAAGGCTGGGCCCGCCACCTGGGTGGCGACACGATCGAGGTACAGTCTGCCGGGATCGAGGCGCATGGCAAGAACCCGCGCGCCATCAGCGTAATGCAGGACGCCGGCATAGATATTTCACAGCAGCAATCCACCCGCGTTACCGCTGAGATGCTGGCGGCAGCAGACCTGCTGGTCACCGTCTGCGGTCACGCCGACGAGCACTGCCCGGCAGTGCCAGCGGGCATGAAGAAAATTCACTGGCCACTGGAAGACCCCGCGAAGGCAACAGGCAGTGAAGCAGAGATCATGCAGGTATTCAGCGCTACACGCGACGACATCAGGAAACGTGTGCAGGACCTGCTCGACAACCTGCCAACTGATACCAGCTGCGGTGCATCGTCATGAACCTGTTTGAACGCTACCTGAGTGTCTGGGTATTTCTGTGCATCATTGCCGGCATCGCACTGGGGCACTGGTTCCCGGCCATGTTCCAGGCACTGGGGGCAATGGAGATTGCGAACGTCAATCTGCCGGTCGCGGTTCTGGTATGGCTGATGATTTTACCGATGCTGCTGAAGATAGACTTTGGCGCACTGCATGAGGTCAGGCAACACACGCGCGGCATTGCGCTGACATTGTTTGTCAACTGGGCAGTCAAACCGTTCTCGATGGCACTGCTGGGATGGCTGTTTATCCGCGTGCTGTTTGCCGACTGGCTGCCCGCAGATCAAATCGACAGCTACATCGCCGGTCTCATTATCCTGGCTGCCGCCCCGTGTACCGCCATGGTGTTTGTGTGGAGCAACCTGACCAACGGACATCCGGGCTTCACGCTGACGCAGGTTGCGCTCAACGATATCATCATGGTGTTTGCCTTTGCGCCTATCGTGGCGCTGTTGCTGGGAATTGCTTCTATCTCTGTGCCGTGGGACACACTGGTGCTGTCGGTGGTGCTGTACATCGTACTGCCGGTGATCGTGGCGACGCTCTGGCGGCGCTACCTGACGTCAAAACCGGCGGGCAAAACACGACTGGCGCGATTGCTGCATTTCCTGCAACCGCTGTCACTGCTGGCGTTGCTGAGCACGCTGGTTCTGCTGTTCGGCTTTCAGGGCGAACAGATCATTGCGCAGCCACTCATTATCCTGCTGCTGGCGATACCGATCCTTGTGCAGGTGTATTTCAACTCCGGGCTGGCCTACCTGCTGGGACGCCGACTCGGTGTCGACCACAGCGTCGCCGCACCGGCCGCGCTCATCGGTGCCAGTAATTTCTTTGAACTGGCAGTTGCCACCGCCATCAGCCTTTACGGATTGAATTCCGGCGCCGCACTGGCGACCGTGGTCGGGGTGCTGGTAGAGGTGCCGGTCATGTTATCCGTGGTTCGCATCGTCAATGCCACGCGCCCCTGGTACCAGCAGGCAGCCGTCAAGCACACCTGAAACGGGTTATGGCTGCGGCCGTTCAAAGGTCCATTGCCTTTCATCTGAAAGGTCTTTTGAAAACCGGTAACCACCCTTTCTGAATTTTTTTATGCCGGCCGGCTCTTCGATGCGGTTGCGGATAATGTAGTCCGCCATCATGCCGCGTGCGCGTTTTGCAAAAATGGCGACCACCCGGGTTTTGCCGTTTTTGGTTTCCTTGAAATTAATAGTGAGTAATTCACCTTGCAGCAGCTGCGGTTTTACCGACTTGAAATACTCGTTGGAGGCGAGGTTAACCAGTATCGGCTGCTGCTGTTTTTTCAGCGCCTTGTTGAGTCTGTTGGTGATCTGTTCCCCCCAGAACTGGTAGAGATTTTCACCACGCGGGTTCTGCAATTTAGTCTTCATCTCCAGACGGTAGGGCTGAATCAGGTCGAGCGGACGCAGGCAACCGTACAGCCCGGACAGGATACGCAGGTGGTCCTGCGCATAGTCGAAATCTTCCGCATCGAAATGCTCAACATCGATACCGGCATAGACGTCACCCTTGAAGGCGAGCAGGGCCTGCCTGGCGTTCTTCGGGGTGAACGGTGTTTTGAAAGACTTGTAACGCCCCACGTTCAGCTCGGCAATATTACGGCTGACATCCATCAGCTCCTGCAACCTGTCCGATTTTATCTTGCGCAACTCCTTGATCAACAGCTCGGATGCCTTTAAATCAGCAGGTCGGGAATATTTCTTTGTCAGCGCCGGCGTTTCAAAATCCTGCCCCTTGGATGGTGATAAGGTAATAATCATGTTTGTTTCATCAGTAAATACACAAGCGGTTATCATAAGAGCGGTGCAATAAGGAAGGCAATCATTATGCGCTCGGCGAAGCAGAAAACAGGATATTATTATGGCAAATAAAAATCGCCGCTGGTTACGCTGGTCGCTGGAACTGGGTGCGGTCGTTGTAATTTTTGTACTGATAAATATTTATAATACGCGCGACGCTCCCTCGGGGCCGGCGCCTGAAATCAGCGGACAGCTACTGGATGGCACGGCGGTCTCGCTGCAGTCAATGCAAGGCAAGCCGGTATTGCTGCAATTCTGGGCCAGCTGGTGCCCGATTTGCGGTATTCAGCAATCAAGCATTGATGCCATTGCTAAAGATTACAACGTGCTGTCTGTCGCCATGGACGAGGCAACACCCGAACAGCTGCGCGACTACATGAAAGACAAGGGCGTCGATTACCCGGTGCTGCATGACCCGGACTACCGCATTGCCCGCCAGTACGCGGTACGTGGCGTACCCAGCAGTTTCATCATCGACAGCCACGGCAACATTCGCTTTGTTGAAAGCGGTTACACATCAGGCACAGGGCTGAAATTACGCTTGTGGTGGGCCGGCCGGTAGCCGGATTCACAGGAACTACCGCAAAACGACCTGCAGGAGCGGAGCGTGTCCGCGATTGTTGTTTAACCAATAAAATTTGATCGCCGACACGCTCCGCTGCTGCAGTGACATTCGGATTAAACGGCGGTTTTTCTTCTTCCTGATTCGCTGATATACAGCATCACTACGGCAACGACAACCAGCAACAACTGCATACCGGCTGACTGTATGTTGGCATGAATACCGAGCAACTCAATACTCGGAATGTTGATAGGATCCAGCGGAATCCTGCCGGCTTCCTGCAGCGCGGCAATACCATTGCCGGTAAACACGAATGCCAGTACAAGCATGAATATGCCACTGACGGCGAAGAACTGTCGCAGCGGCAGGCGTGTACTGTAACGCAGGATTAACCAGCCAATAACAAGCAGCAATACGGCGGCTGTCAGCAGACCGGAGAAGATCATACTCTGGCCTTCTGCCGATGCCTGCACCCACAAGGCCTGGTAAAACAGCACTACTTCGAACATCTCCCGATAAACCGCGATAAATGACAGCCCGGCCAGCCCCCACAGGGTGCCGCTACCCAGGTGTCGTTGCAAACTGGTCTCGATGAAGGTCTTCCACTGCAAGGCACTGGTCTTGCTATGCATCCAGAAGCCCACGGAAAACAGTACCGCAGCAGCAAACAGCGCGGCAAAACCTTCGGCAAGTTCACGCTGTGCACCACTGATGTCGATAAAAGAGTTTGCTGCGACCCAGGTCGCACCACCCAGCACAAAGGCGCCGGCGATGCCCGCATACAGGTAGGCCAGGCCATCGCGGCGGTCTGTCTTGACAAGAAAGGCAGCCAGTGCGGCCACCACCAGCAAGGCCTCCAGCCCTTCGCGCAACAGGATTACCAGCGCACTGAAAAATGCCGTCTTGCCGGACAGTGTTGTTGATGCCAGCTTGCTCACCGCCGTGTCCAGCAATGTCTCGATCTGTGCCACACCCGCCTCAGCTGCCGCAACACTGGCATCCTTGCGGATCAGGTTACGGTAATCCGTCATGGCCGATTCAATATCTTTCCTTAGCCCGGGGTCGACGGCATTAATGTTACCTTCCATCAACTCAAAGCCTTCCAGGTAGGCCTCAACGGCAATCTCGTAGGCGGCCTGCCTGTCACCTGTCTTGAAGACCGCGAGGCTTTCCGCCAGTTTCTGCCGGCTGAATTCAAGTAACTGGTTACCGGACGTGTTCGGGAAAAACGTCTCCGGGGAGGCACGCAGCCAGGCCATTACGGCAAGACCATCAGTTCCATGCGCCGACTCGACTTCTGCAGGTGTGTGCGTGGCGATATATTCGATCTTCAGCAGGCCGGCATCATCTGCCAGTCCAGCAGCCACGGCTGCACCGCGCTGCTGCTCGCTGAGCGAGGTTGCCATTTGGCCGACATAAAAGGCCAGCGCCCAGCGTTGCGCTTCGTTCAGCCCGGTGTACGCCTGCATTGCGGTACCGTCCAGACCCTGTGAAATGGTGTTGTACAAACCCATGACGGTGCGGTCCATGTAACGCTCGCGCTCGGTAAAGTCTGTTGGCGATGGGTCCATGGAAGCGGCAAGCGGCCCGTCACCCTGCCCGGTGATCCCGTGGCAACTGACACACTGTTCGGCAAACAAGTTTTGCGCTGCCTTCAAATCAGGTGCGCCTCTCGGTGTTACCGTGACATCAAAGCCGCCGATAAATACCTGGCGCATGCTGGCAGTCAGTGCTTTTACTTCGCCGGCATTGGCACGTGCCTCAACCAGCCGGGCAAGTTCTGCTGCCTGCGTCGTCAGCTGCCGGCGGGCATCGGATGCAGGCAGTGTTGCCACCTGTTCGACGATGGCGTTTGAAAAATCCTGCATTTCTCCGTATTCAAAGGGGTTGATAATCTCACCGTTCTGAACGGCTCCACCATAATCGACGCCAACATAATCGACCAGCTGGATGAGTTGCTGGATATTGGTCGCGGACGCGGACAAGCACCCGGTGCAAAGCAGTAAAAACAGGATTAATCGTTTCATGATGCGAAAATCATAGTCGAGTGCTATTCTTAATGCAAATCATTCTCATTACATCTGAATCCCGGCATGGGGTGTGGACTGTGTATATTATAATATAATTAATTATTTATTTATACAAAGATCTGGCAGCAGAAAAAGTGCCTGGTAGCGGTCCAGGACGCTGTCACGCAAGAGTTAATTCCAGCCTTGCCGTTAAATACTTGCTCGCAGGCTCATACCAGGCATACTCTTGTTGAACAGATGCTAAAACGACTGCAAAAATTTCTGCTCATCCTGCTGACCGTCTCGCTGGCCGCTGCGCCGCTGCGCAGCAGCTGGGCGACGCCGGATATACCGGCGACAACGCCTGAATCTCACTGCGCACAACTCGCCCTGCAAGATACACAAAGCAACAACACCGATACAAAAAAATGCGAAACGGGTTGTGATGGCAGCTGTTGCGAAGGCAGCTGCAGCAGCTGCATCCCGGCAAGCAGTGCCATATCAGCAGGCCTCTCCCTGTTGCCGCCAGTAAAAACGACTTCTCACCAGCGTATTTCCCGGGTTGAATTTTCCGGGCGCAGCGTCATCCCGCTGCTGCGACCACCCGCCACTCTCTAGCCTGACTGTTTTACACACGCTTGACCCTGCGTCAGTGCGTGTTGTCATTCTGCGTAATTGCTATGGAGAGTTACCATGTTCTATTCCCGGAATATACACCGGACTCTGTGCACCCTGGCCGGTGGATGGAGCACGTATATTGAAAAAACACTGACAGCTATCCTGCTGCTGGCAGTGGCGAGTGTTGCCCGTGCAGGGCTTGATATAAATGAAGCCGTCAGACTGTCGCTGGCAGATGACCCGGCCATTGGTGCCAGCCGGGCGCGCTCGCAGGCCTTCAGCGACAACGCCATCGCAGATGGACAGCTGCCTGACCCGCAATTAAGGACCGGCATCTACAACCTGCCCACCGACAACTTTCATATCAACGAAGAGCCGTCTACGCAGTTAAGACTGGGGCTGCAACAGGCCTTTCCCCGCGGCAAAACCCTGCACTACAAGCAACGCCAGGGTGAATGGCAGGCGACTGCCGCGCTGGCGGCGGCTGAACTGGGTACTCGCCAGGTAACGCTGCAGGTGCGCAGCCAGTTTCTGGATCTCTATTACCAGACCAGGGCGGACATGATCGTGCAGGAAACCCGCGCACTGTTTACACAACTGGTCGACATCACCCGTACGCAATATGCAACCGGCCGTGTCAGCCAGCAGGATGTATTGCAGGCATCACTGGAGCTGTCACGCCTTGATGATCGCGCCACCCGGATACTCAACGCCCTCGACACCAGCCGTGCAAATCTCAACAAGTGGATCGGCACAGCGGCCTCCCTGCCAGTGAACAGTGACTTCCCGACATTGCCGTTACCGGCAACGCAACAGCAAATCGAGTCGTCCCTGCCGGATCATCCGGCCATCATGATAGAAACCGCAAAACTGGAAGCTGAAAACCAGTCTATCCGTATAGCCCGTGAACAATACAAACCCGGCTGGAGTGCCGGACTCGAATACCGCAAACGCTTTGGCGAGGACCCCGACGGCGATGACCGCTCCGACATGATGGCCGCCATGCTCACCGTAGATATCCCGTTATTCACCAGAAATCGCCAGGACAAGCGCCTGTCTGCCAGTATCCAGCAGGCCTCGTCGGTACAACTCGGCCGCGATGACAAGCTGCGTGAACTGAGACAGCAACTCTATACCAGCTATGCCGACTGGCAACGACTCGGTGAACGCAGCAAGCTGTACGAATCAGAATTGCTGCAGTTATCAAGCGAAAATGCGCGTGCGGCACTGAATGCCTACCAGAGTGGCGTCAGCGAATTTACCACGCTGATGCGCGCGCGCATTACCGACCTCGATGTGCGACTGGACGAACTGCGTATCCGCATTGATCGCGCCAGGGCACAGGCCAAGCTGCTGTACCTTTCCGGAGAACACCCATGAACAGGAAGCCACTGTACGTATTACTACTGGGCGCAGTTTATGCTGCGCTGCAGTTTTCACCTGTCGCAAATGCGACTGATGACAGGGAAATCCTCTACTGGGTCGCCCCCATGGATCCCAACTACCAGCGTGACAAGCCGGGCAAGTCGCCCATGGGTATGGAGCTGGTGCCGGTGTATGCCAATGCCGGCGGAGAAGCCGGCAACATAACCATTGCACCGGAAGTCATTCAAAATCTCGGCATCCGCACGGCAAACGTGCAACGATCACGCCTGTGGCGTGCGATCGATACCGTTGGCTATGTTGAGTACGACGAGACCAGGGTCAGTCATATTCACCTGCGCACCGAGGGCTGGATTGAACAGCTGGTTGCCTATTCGGAAGGTGCGCGCATCAACAAGGGCGAGCAACTGCTGACACTGTATTCACCCGACCTGGTGAATGCACAGGAAGAGTTCGTACAGGCACTGGCGGCGGGAAACACCACCCTGTCACGTGCCTCGCGTGAACGCCTTGTCGCGCTGGGCATTCCCGCAGACCAGGTCAAACAACTTGAAAAATCCCGCAAGGTGCAACAAAACATCGCGATATATTCACCACAGGACGGCGTGGTATCGAAACTCATGGTGCGGGAGGGCATGTACGTCACGCCCCAAAACCAGGTCATGAGCCTGGCCGATCTCTCCAGTGTCTGGCTTATCGCAGAGGTGTTCGAGAGCCAGGCTGACTGGGTAAAAGTCGGGCAGTCTGCCGAGGTCAGCCTCGCCTTTCTGCCGGGACGTATCTGGGAGGGGACGGTTGAATTCATCTATCCCAGCCTGGACGCGAAGACCCGCACGCTGAAAGCGCGACTGCGCTTTGACAACCCGGACGAGACACTGAAACCCAACATGTACGCCAACGTCAGGATCTTCGGCGGCGCCACGCAGGACACGGTCGTTATCCCGGTCGAGGCGCTGATCCGTACCGGGCGGGAAGCGCGCGTTGTTATTGCACTGGGTGAAGGTCGTTTCGCCAGTCGCACGGTAACCGCCGGCATTGAAAGCGGCGACCGGGTGGAGATCATCGCAGGCCTTGAACCGGGTGAGCAGGTCGTCACCTCCGGACAATTCCTGATCGACTCGGAGGCCAGCCTCAAGGCCAGCATGCAACGCATGCAGCCTCCTGTGCCTGACACACGGGACATGCCGCAATGATTACCTTCATCATCGACTGGTCCATACGTAATCGCCCGCTGGTGTTGCTACTCACGGTGATGCTGACCGTCTGGGGAATCTATGCCGTACAACAAACCCCGCTGGATGCGATACCTGACCTGTCCGACGTACAGGTCATTATCAAGACCAGTTATCCGGGCCAGGCACCGCAGGTGGTCGAGGACCAGGTCACCTACCCGCTGACCACTGCCATGCTGTCGGTCCCCAGGGCAGTCAACGTGCGCGGCTACTCATTCTTTGGCGATTCCTTTGTCTACGTCATATTTGAAGATGGCACTGATCCCTACTGGGCACGCTCACGGGTGCTGGAATACCTTAACCAGGCCGCCAGCAAGCTGCCCGCCAACGCACGTCCGCAGCTGGGACCGGATGCCACCGGTGTCGGCTGGGTATATGAATACGCACTGGTTGATCGCAACGGCAAGCATGACCTGTCACAGCTGCGCAGCCTGCAGGACTGGTTTCTCAAATACGAATTGCAAACCGTAGCGGGCGTCTCCGAAGTCGCCACCATCGGAGGCATGGTGAAGCAGTACCAGGTGGTACTGGACCCGAACAAGCTGCGTGCCTATGACCTGCCGCTGGAAAAAATACGCAAGGCCATTCAACGTGGCAACCAGGAAGTCGGCGGATCGGTAATCGAACTGGCCGAGGCCGAATACATGGTACGCGCCACCGGCTACATTGATTCCCTTGATGACCTCAGGCACATACCGCTGGGAGTTAACGAACGCGGCATTCCCATCC
>Ga0316193_10003833_pt1 | contig 10961 bp, 6 predicted proteins | sample MerIslsedime2_MG_FD_207735 | JGI IMG/M metagenome (GOLD analysis project Ga0316193, IMG submission 207735) | Coastal sediment microbial communities from Maine, United States - Merrow Island sediment 2 | ecosystem: Environmental > Aquatic > Marine > Coastal > Sediment | place: USA: Maine... | reverse complement strand
TCACTACACTGTATATATTTACAGTATCCAGAATCGGTATGCCCAGTTCACCAACACCTGACTACGCCGAACTTCATTGCATCAGCAACTTCAGCTTCTTACGTGGCGCCTCTCACCCTGAGGAATTGGTAAATCGCGCACATGAACTGGGTTACACCGCCCTGGCGCTAACCGATGAATGCTCATTGGCCGGCATTGTGCGCGCGCATCTGGCTGCCGGAAAAGCGGGGTTGCCGCTGATTCCGGGCAGTGAATTCCGGCTCGATCACGCACTGCATCTGGTGTTGCTGGCGACCAACCGCACATCCTATGGCGGCCTGTCAGCACTGATCAGCCTGGCCCGACGCCGGGCTCCCAAAGGGGAATACCGACTGCAGCGTGATGAGCTGTTACCTTATACAGATGACTGCCTGCTGATCTGGGTGAATGCAGAGCAATGCGATACCACCCGGGATACCGCCACCTGGATACACAATCATTTCACAAAACGCGCCTGGATTGGTGTCACCCGGCAACTGGATGGCCGGGACCGACAACGCCTGCAAACCCTGCAAACTCTGGGACAGCAGTTTAATCTGCCACTGGTCGCTTGTGGCGGAGTTACCATGCACACACGCAGCCGCCGTCAGCTGCGGGATATACTCACGGCCATTCGTATGGGTGCACGCGTCCGCGACGCCGGCTTTGCCCTGCACGCCAATGGCAGACACTGTTTATGCAGCCGCACCAGCTTGAGCAGGCTATACCCGCAGGCTCTGCTCGACGAAAGTCAGCATATCGCCGGACTCTGCCGCTTTTCACTCGACGAACTGCGTTATGAATACCCTGGGGAACTGGTGCCCGATAACACCTCCCCCAGCGCCTGGCTGCGGCAGCTCACTGAAGCCGGCATGCACCGGCGTTGGCCGCAAGGCACACCTGACAAGGTTTACAAACTCATACAACATGAATTAACACTGATCGCAGAACTGCACTACGAACCTTATTTCCTCACTGTATGCGACATTGTGCAGTTTGCCCGCTCGCGCAATATTCTCTGCCAGGGCAGGGGCTCGGCAGCCAATTCCGCGGTCTGCTATTGCCTCGGTATTACCGAAGTCGACCCCTCACGCATCGAAACCCTGTTCGAGCGATTCATATCCCGGCAACGTAACGAACCGCCCGACATTGATGTGGACTTTGAACACCAGCGGCGTGAGGAGGTTATTCAGTATATCTACGCAAAATACGGTCGGGAAAGGGCAGCGCTGGCTGCGACAGTGATTACCTATCGCCCTAAAAGCGCACTACGCGACGTTGGCAAGGCACTGGGACTCAGTCCGGACCAGCTCGACCGGCTCAGCAAAACCATTCACTGGTGGGATGGACAAAAGATTGCCGAAGAGCGGCTGCGCGAGGCTGGCTTTGCAGCCGACAATCCCACCATTCAGCACCTTATGCAGCTGGCACACCAGCTAATGGGTTTCCCGCGCCACCTGTCACAGCACGTCGGCGGCTTTGTCATCGCCCGCGATGCACTTGATCGTATGGTCCCCATCGAAAATGCCGCCATGCCGGAACGCACCGTGATTCAATGGGACAAGGATGATCTCAATGCCCTGGGACTGCTGAAGGTCGATTGTCTGTCACTGGGCATGCTGAGCGCCATTCACCGTTGTTTTGACATGCTTGACGAGCACTACGACATGCCACTGGCTATGGACAGCATAGCGGCGGAAGACCCGTTGGTGTACGACATGATTTCACGCGCCGACACCATCGGTGTCTTCCAGATCGAGTCCCGTGCGCAGATGTCCATGCTGCCACGCCTGCGGCCAGCCTGTTTCTACGACCTGGTCATCGAGGTTGCCATTGTGCGCCCCGGCCCCATTCAGGGTGACATGGTGCACCCTTACCTGCGTCGGCGACAGGGCATTGAAGCGGTGAGCTACCCTTCAGACGCCGTGCGTGAGGTGCTGGAACGCACTCTGGGCATCCCCATTTTCCAGGAGCAGGTCATCAAACTGGCCATGGTAGCCGCCGGCTTTTCACCGGGCGAAGCCGACCAGCTGCGCCGCTCCATGGCACGCTGGCGCAAACACGGCCAGATACGGGCATTCGAACAACGCCTGGTCGAAGGCATGAGACAACGCGGTTACTCAGAACAGTTTGCCCGGCAGATATTTCAGCAAATCCTGGGCTTTGGTGAATACGGTTTTCCGGAATCACACGCGGCCAGCTTCGCATTACTGGTCTACGTCTCGGCCTGGCTTAAGCACTACTACCCGGAGGTATTCACCTGTGCCCTGCTCAACAGCCAGCCGATGGGGTTTTATACCCCGAGACAGCTGGTCAACGACCTGCGCCGTCACGGCGGTGACGTCCTGGCAGTGGATGTTTGTTACAGCGAGTGGGAATGCACACTGGAAGAGAAAGAAGGAGACCGCTTTGTTGCCCTGCGCCTTGGCCTGCAAATGGTCAAAGGCCTGTCCCGCAGTGGCGCACAACGTTTAATCGACGCACGCAAACAGCAATCGTTGCGTGGTACTGCCGACCTCGCCCAGCGTGCCCGCCTCAATCGCGGAGATCTGGAAGCCCTGGCTGCAGCCAATGCCCTGGCCTCCCTGGCTGGACACCGTTACCAGGCACGTTGGGCCTGTGCCGGTATCGAACCGGCAAGGCCGCTGCTGCAAGATATCACCATTGCCGAGGACACGCCCCTGCTTAAAGCGCCCAGCGAAGGCGAACAACTGGTAGCCGACTACGCCAGCACTGGTCTCAGCCTCGGACGCCACCCTATGGCACTGTTACGCTCACGACTGACCCGCCTGGGCCTGCAACCCGCTCAACACCTCCACAGCTGCTCACACGGCAGCTTTGCACGCACCGCTGGCATTGTCACCGGCCGGCAGAGCCCCGGCAGTGCCAGTGGCGTGATTTTCATCACCCTGGAAGATGAAACCGGTATCATCCAGGTCATTGTCTGGCCGAAGCTGGCACAACAGCAACGCTGTATTTTATCAGGCGCAAGACTGCTGGTCGTGGCAGGGGAAGTGCAGCGTGAAGGGGAGGTATTGCATTTGATTGCAAAGCGGCTGGAGGACCACAGCCATTTACTGGGACGGCTGATCACCCGCTCCAGGGATTTTCACTGAAAACCTACCCGACCAGCTGGTTGAGATTGAAGATCGGCAACAGGATAGCCAGCACGATAATCAGCACCACAGCGCCCATCACCAGAATCAACACCGGCTCAAACAGACCCATGACCGCTGTAATCAGGGTTTCGATCTCACGCTCCTGGTTGACCGCCGCACGCTCCAGCATTTCTTCCAGTTTGCCACTGGCTTCACCACTGGCAATCAGGTGCACCATCATGGGCGGAAAATAACCACTGTTCTCCAGCGCCGCATGGATACTGGCGCCTTCACGAATCTTGCGCGTCGCATCCTCGACAGACTCCCGCATCGGAACATTCGACACGACCTCCGATGCAATGCGCAAACCGTCGAGCACGGGTACGCCACTGGCGGTGACAATGCTGAAGGTACGCGCAAAACGCCCGGCATTAATGCCGCGTTCCAGACGCCCGAGCAACGGCACTCGCAGTAAAAACTTATGGAAACGACGCCTGGGACCTTCTCTACGTAACAGCCAGGCTATACCGGCACCGGCCGCCCCAATCCCCAGCAACATCAAAATACCGTAATTGCGCAGTAAATCGCTCATGGCAATCAGCGCTTTAGTCAGCCCGGGCAACTCCTGACCGATATTATCAAACACCTGCACCACCTGCGGTACAACATAGGTCATCAAGCCGACAACCACACCGATGGCAACCAGTGTCAGCAAGGCCGGATAAAACAGCGCCAGCTGAATTTTGGACTGCATCTGCTGGCGACTTTCTGTGTAATCGGCAAGACGTTCCAGTACCACATCAAGGTGACCCGACTGCTCACCCGCAGATACCGTGGTACGGTACAGCTCAGGAAATACGTGGCTGAAATCACCCAGTCCGGTTGCCAGGGTATGCCCCTCCATGACGCGCGAACGCACGGCCAGCAACATACTTTGCAGACGTGATTTTTCGGTTTGCTGTGCAGCCGCCTGCAGGGTCTCTTCAAGCGGCAGGCCGGCACGGATCAGGGTAGCCAGCTGACGGGTAATCAGGGCAAGATCCGTCGCACTGACACCACGACGGATTTTGATTTTACGCTGCTTGCGGGTACTGCTGGTTTCGCGTTCACTGGATTCCCGAACGTCGAACGCTATCCAGCCCTTGTCGCGCAGCTGCTGGCGCACCTGACGCGCGGTATCGCCTTCCAGCACGCCCTTCTTTTCTTTACCGCTGCTATCCAGCGCGACGTATTCAAAGGCACCCATATCGGTCTAGTACTAACCCTCCTGGGTGACACGCAACACTTCTTCAACTGTCGTTTCACCCGCCAGCGCGCGCCGCCAGCCATCCTGACGCATGCCGGGAGAATACTGTCGTGCATAGGCTTCGAGTTTCTGCTCACTGTCGCCATCATGAATCCTGGTGCGCATCTCGTCGTCGAGTTCGACCAGTTCGTAAATACCGGTGCGCCCTCTATAACCGAGCTGGTTGCATTCAGTGCAGCCAACCGCTCGATACAAGGTGGGCGGATTAGCCGGGTCGACACCCAGCGCTATACAATCAGCCGCCGAAGCTGTGTAGGGCTCTTTGCAGTGACCACATAACACGCGCACCAGCCGCTGCGCCAGCACACCGATCAAGCTGGAAGACAGCAGGAAAGGCTCAACGCCCATATCGCGTAAACGGGTCACCGCCCCCACCGCGCTGTTGGTATGCAGCGTCGAGAATACCAGGTGACCGGTCAAACTGGATTGCACCGCAATCTCCGCTGTTTCCAGGTCACGAATCTCACCCACCATCACCACGTCCGGGTCCTGACGCAGAATGGCGCGCAGGCCACGCGCAAAACTCATTTCAACCTTGGTATTAACCTGGGTCTGGCCGATACCGTCGAGGTAATACTCGATCGGGTCCTCGACCGTCATTATGTTACGACGCTTGTTATTGAGCCGTTCCAGCGCAGCGTACAGGGTGGTGGTTTTCCCCGAACCGGTGGGGCCGGTCACCAGAATGATGCCGTGTGGTTTCTGGATCATTTCATCGATTGCGTTTCGGCTTTCCGTGGCCATACCCAGATGTTCCAGATCCAGTCGCCCGGCCTGTTTGTCCAGCAAGCGCAATACCACGCGCTCTCCGTGTCCCGATGGCAAGGTGGATACACGCACATCGACGGCACGCCCGGCGATGCGCAGGGAAATACGTCCGTCCTGTGGCAACCGTTTCTCCGCGATGTCCAGTTTGGCCATCACCTTGATACGCGATACCAGCAATGGCGCCAGTACACGTTTCGGCTCCAGAATTTCGCGTAACACGCCGTCGACACGAAAGCGCACCACCAGTCGGTTTTCGAAGGGTTCAATGTGAATATCAGAGGCGTTTTCCTTAACCGCTTCGGTAAGCAGGGCATTTATCAAGCGGATAATGGGTGCATCGTCCTCGCTTTCCAGCAGGTCTTCGGTTTCAGGCAGGGCCTGAGCCACCTGGAACAGGTCCATATCATCACCCAGACCCTCCATCATCTGCATGGCTTCGTTGGAACCCTGCTCATAAGTGGTCGCCAGCAGCGCATCAAACTGCCCTTCATCGACCTGGCGCAGTTTCAAGGGGCAGGCCAGGAAGCGCCGCAATTCAACCAGCGCTGTAGGATCGGCCGTGGGACTCAATACGACATCGGCACAATCATCGCGAAATTCCGACACCAGCAAGCCATGCCGTTTGGCGAACATAAAGACGGGACGCCGATAGTGCGGACCCGCCAGTTCTGTAACCGGTGCCTCGCTGATGCTGTCCGTCTCGCCATTAGTCATCTTCATCAGGACCTGTCGTATTTCCTGTGCTTTGAGCGGCCGGTGATAGCTCAAACGGGGGCGGCAACTCCAGCATTTCTTTCATATCCGGCATATGAGGTGCTCCCTTACCCGACATCAAGGGCACACCTTCCGTATCCTTCTCAAGCTGCAGACCACGGATATAATTGTATTTATCGGCCGTATAACTGTCCGCCGTGGCATTATCGCGCAAAATCACCGGGTGCAGAAGGACCATCAAATTGACTTTACGGCGGTTGACGCTCTTTGAACGGAACAATGCGCCCAGGTAGGGAATGTCGCCCAACAAGGGTACCTTCTGTTCGCTCTCGCGTACCTGGTCTTCGATCAGGCCGCCCAGTACCACGACATGGTTATCATCAACCAGCACATTGGTTTTGATATTGCGTTTATTGGTAATGATATCGACCGCCTGAGCGTCATCGGAGATAGTCGACACTTCCTGGGTGATTTCCATAATGACGGAATTACCTTCGTTGATCTGCGGTTTGACCTTGAGCGTAATGCCCACATCTTCGCGCTGGACGGTCTGAAAAGGATTGACCGATCCCTGGGCAGCGCCGGTACTGGTGAAAGAACCGGTAACGAAGGGTACGTTCTGGCCGACGATAATTTCCGCTTCCTCATTGTCCAGGGTTACCAGTGAGGGCGTGGACAGAATATTCACATCAGAGTCAGCTGCCAACGCATTGACCACAGCCGCAAAATTAAGGCCATCGTTGCCTATTTTGCCGACCCCGAAAGACAAACCCGGGGTTATACCGGGTATGGTGCCGGAGAGAACCCCGTTGGCGATATCAATAAGACTGGTGCCGGTGTTGGTGAAATTGGTTCCACCGATCGGTGCGGTCTGCCCGGAGAGATCAAACACCGTCCACTGTATCCCGAGTTGACGCGCCCTTTCCTCACCGACTTCGGCGATGATGGCATCCACCAGCACCTGAGAACGGCGGATATCGAGCTGCCGGATAACGATTTCAAGCGAGCGCATCAAGGCAGGTGGCGCGGTAATCACCAGGGAATTGGTCGCTTCATCCGCCTGAATATCCAGCTGCTTGCCCTTGGCGGACGCCGCCGCTGCGGGCTTGCCCTTGATTTCCTCGGCCTGGGATTCACCCACGCCGGTCAACACCTCGACCAGGTCTACCGCCTTGGCGTATTTGAGGTAAATGACTTTGGTGTTACCGCCGCGCTCCAGCGGCGTATCCAGATGCGAAATAATGGCGCGCAAGCGCAATCGGCTGCTCCGGTCGCCACCCAACAGCACACTGTTGGTTCGCTCATCAGCCACCAGCGTCTGGGTGCCGGGAGGCGTTCCTTTGCCTTTGGCCTGCTCACCCCGGCTGATGGCATTGAGGATACGCACAACCTCCGCTGCCGATGCATACTCGAGACGGATCACTTCAATGTCGGTATCACTTACTTTGTCGATACGGCGAATAATATTCACCAGGCGCGACACGTTTTCTGCGCGATCGGACATAATCAGGACATTGGTTGCCGGATAGGCCGCCAGGTGTCCCTGCTGCGGAACCAGAGGCCTGAGAATGGGGACCAGTTGTGCCGCCGCGACATTGTCGACCTGCACAACCCGGGTCACCATTTCATCACCGCGCCCGGGCGCATCATCACCGACACTGGGAATAGAATCCTGCTTGGCGCTGACATCCGGGAGAACCTTGATCACCGGTCCGCTTGGGACTGCGGCAAAACCGTGCACTTTCAAAATCGACAGAAAGACCTGGTAAACCTCGTCACTGTCCATTGCTCGTGACGAAATCACCGTCACCTTGCCCTTGACCCGCGGATCGACAATAAAGTTTTTACCCGTCACTTCGGCAACAGTTCCGATCAGGGCATTGATATCGGCATCTTTTAAATTCAGGGTGATGGTTTCTGCCAACAGCGGGCCTACCCAGACCAGGCACAGCATGCATAATCCGTGCAGCCAGTGCTTACGTTTATTGATCCGGGAATCCACTTAAACCTCCACTCCTGTGTTATGGCAACGACAGACTCAGGGACGTTTCCTGCCCGCCCCTTAACAAGGTCACATCAACAGTATCGCCGTCACCGAGCGCCCGCATGGCCTTCATACCACTGGACGGCGAATCAATTTGCACACCATTGATCGCTGTGACGATATCTTCGGACTGCAGGCCCAGTTCGTTAAAAGCTTCCGGCTGCCTGCCCGCCTTCAATTTGAAACCGACAAATTTGCCATTTTCACGGTGTGGCGCAGCTTGCACATAATTCATGAATGACGACGGATTTCGCTTGATTTCCTTCCTGTATTTCTGAAACGCCGCCGCCTTGCCGGGACTGCCGGCAGACCCTGCCGGCGTCGCACTTCGATTGCCCGCGTCACCCGAACCGGAGAGCGCGCGTTGCTTTGGCAGACGCAGGGTTTCAAAGCGCCCGTTGCGCTCGAGTATGATGCGGTCAGGATAGATCTCGGACAGCTTGGCCCCCCCCGGCAACGGGTCACCCACAGCATAATTCTCTTCCTTACCCTTGGGATCGCCCACAATAGCACGCCCACCAGTGCTTTCTTCTCTGGCAAAGACACCACGCAGTATCAACTTGAGGCGCGTTTCCGGCGCCTCAAGCACACTTTTCTCCGGCGATTTTTCCTCACCGACAACCCCGAACAGGTGCCAGTCGGCAATCTGCCGTTCGTTGATACGCGGCGGCTGCCGCTTGACTGCTACGGGTGCAGCCGTTACCGCCTGTTCTGTTTGTCCGACCTCAGGGACCAGTAGCCAGGTCAGCTTCGCCGATAGCCACGCCAGCCAGATTATCAGCAGCACATTAACCAGTTTGCTGAGCTGAGCAATCCGTTGCGGACGGAACCAGCCCTGTATTGCAGACTGTGAAATAGCAAGGCTAACCATAGCTCTTTATTAATTCACCATATCCCTGAGTCAGTAACCGCGGCCGGCCGACAAAGAACTTAAATGCCCAACGCTAACATCTTATTTTATCAATTAGTTATGATAAATCATCCTCAGGAGGCCGATTTTCGCCGCCTGGTGCCATTCCGGGGACCTCCACGTCCCCCATGACGTTGTTTTTTAGATATTTTATTCCTGGGCCTTGGCACCGGCGGCGCTGGCTCGATCATCATATCGGCGTCAATATGCTGCACTGGAATGGCTTCACCGATAAAAGCCTCAATATCGGGCAAAGAATACACAAAGCGCTCACAGGCAAAACTTATCGCATCACCGTCTGCACCCAGGCGCGCGGTACGTCCGATACGGTGCACGTAATCCTCAGCATCCTGGGGCAGATCATAGTTGAAAACGTGGCTGACATCAGGAATATGCAGACCGCGCGCGGCCACATCGGTCGCCACCAGAATATCCAGTTCTCCATCCTGAAACTGTTTTAACAATGATTGACGTTTTCTCTGCGGTACATCACCCGACAGTATCGCCGACTTATGTCCGTTGCCTTCCAGGTAGGCCCACACCTTCTCGGAATCCCGCTTGGTATTGACGAATACAATACTGCGGTGTGCATCCATGCGGCCCATCAAACCCAGTAACAGAGGAATCTTGTCCTCGTTGGAGGTGTGATACAGCACCTGCCGCACGTGCTGGGCCGTGACTTGTTCAGATTCAACCTGTACCAGCTGAGGGCTGTTCATATGTTCATAGGCCAGTTCGTTGACCCGTAACGACATGGTGGCTGAAAACATCAGCCCCAGACGCTGTTCCGGCGGTGGACAACGGCGTAACAGAAAGCGCACATCTTTAATGAAGCCCAGATCGAACATCCTGTCTGCCTCATCGAGCACCACTACCTGTGCGTGACGCAAATCAAACACGTGTTGCTTGAAGTAATCGATAATGCGTCCGGGCGTACCGATCAGCACATCAACACCCTTGGTCAGCTGTTTACGCTGGCCCTCGTAATCGGTACCGCCATAAACCAGGCCAAGACGCAAGCCGGTATATTGTCCGAGTTTTACAGCATCCCGGTGAATCTGTATCGCCAGTTCACGGGTTGGCGCAAGTATCAGCGCCCTCACCTGTTGGGGCTTACGCTGCTCATCGGCGGCATGACGCAACAGATAATTAAAGGTCGCAATCAGAAAAGCGGCGGTTTTACCTGTGCCCGTCTGTGCCTGACCAGCTACATCCTGCCCCTTCAAGGTTAGCGGCAAAGTCTCTTCCTGTATTGGCGTGCAGGCTAAAAACCCTGCCTCTTCAATACCTTGCACCACGCTTTCGGGTAGATCAAAGCTGCTAAAAGCAATATTAGTCATGTGTTCTTCTGTCATAGTTCCGAAGCATAACGAATTTATTCCGTTTATTCTCAGGTTTGGGCTTGCAATTTTCCTCTTTTTGGGCTGAAATCAATCCAACTGCAGTGCATGATGAGTAGGCAGATAAGCAGCTCAGTCTGACAAGGCCCGCATTTCAATTTCAAAACCCCCGTTTAAATTAAATCAAATCTAAAATATTGGTGGCCAGGAGGCGCTTAGCGTGAGCGATACTATCGTTTATTTAACCGATGACTCTTTTCAAAATGAAGTTCTTGACTCCGCTGAACCCGTGTTGGTGGACTACTGGGCCGAGTGGTGTGGCCCCTGCAAGATGATCGCTCCCCTCCTGACCGAGATTGCGAGCGAGTACCAGGGCAAGGTCAAAGTGGCCAAACTGAATATCGACGAAAATCCGCAGACACCACCCAAATATGGTATTCGCGGTATTCCTACCCTGATGCTTTTCAAAGATGGCAATATTGAAGCCACCAAAGTCGGCGCCCTGTCCAAATCCCAGCTGACAGCATTTATTGATACAAACTTGTGACACAGGCCCCGTAACGGGCATCGTTTGACCCGGAGGATTCAATCCAACCAAAGGTTAGCCAATTCCGCCCACGCTGCTGCAATAGCGGCGTACCGATACCCACCGCTGCCGGCCTTTTTTCCAGCGGTGCTGTTCCTGCCAACCTGAATGATACTAAAAGCTTATGAACCTGACTGAACTGAAACAAAAACCTGCATCCGAACTGATTAAAATTGC
>Ga0316193_10003832_pt1 | contig 10962 bp, 6 predicted proteins | sample MerIslsedime2_MG_FD_207735 | JGI IMG/M metagenome (GOLD analysis project Ga0316193, IMG submission 207735) | Coastal sediment microbial communities from Maine, United States - Merrow Island sediment 2 | ecosystem: Environmental > Aquatic > Marine > Coastal > Sediment | place: USA: Maine... | reverse complement strand
CGCCCGCTTCACGCTGATAGTCACTGACAATCTGTTTTTTCTGTTCGGTTGATAAAGCCATGCTTTGCTCCAAAACTAAATAATAGTAAGTCGTGTTATGCATCCAGCGAACAGGCCAGACGCAAGCCGCGTAGTTTACCTGCCTATGCCAATTCGCTCAATAGCTTAGGCACCTTTCATCATCCGGCGCGGCGCCACACGGCCGTCGTCGAGAATCTCGCCCATACCGAGGAACGTATGCTCGCCCTCGTACAGCCGAACCCAGCCACTGGTCGGCGCGCGCGGCACCAGCACCGCCTGCCCCTGGCGCAGGTAAAACGCCGTATCGGCAGATAATCTTACGTCGGGCCATTGGGTTAGCGCTGTCTCGATTGGCAACAACAGATCATCGGTGGCACGCTTGTCTTCTTCCTTGAGGGCCTCCAACTGTTCCAGCGTCACCAGGTGATCATCGCCGTAGGGGCCAACCGAGGTCCGGCGCAATGCTGAAACGTGCGCACCGCAACCGAGCCGCTCGCCAATATCTTCAACCAGTGTGCGGACATAGGTGCCCTTTGAGCAGTGCACTGCAATATCCAGCCAGTCGTCGCCGCGTGCAGTCAGGGTGAGTTCGTGGATATCCACGGGGCGCGCCTCACGCTCTACCTCGATACCCTGCCGAGCCAGTTTGTACAGCCGCTGCCCCTCGTGCTTGAGCGCCGAGTACATGGGCGGGATCTGCTCGATGTGACCACGAAACTGCTCCAGCACGGATTCTATCTGCGCTTCGCTATAGTTCTCCACCGGACGTGTGCTGATGACCTCGCCCTCGGCATCTGCGGTTTCTGTCTGCACACCAAGCTGACAACGCACCTCGTAGCGCTTGTCAGCGTCGAGCAGGAATGCCGAAACCTTGGTCGCCTCGCCCATGCAGATGGGTAATACGCCGGAAGCCAGTGGATCCAGACTGCCGGTATGCCCGGCTTTTTTAGCGAAGTACAAACGTTTAACCTGTTGCAAGGCATCGTTGGAAGTAATTCCCGACGGCTTGTCCAGCAACAGAATACCGTTGACGTCTCGACCTCGTACACGGCGTCGACCCATAAGCTATAAAATCCTCAATTGTCCTGATCGGTATCGTCATCGTGTTTTTCGTCTGCCTGTACGGCAGAATCGATTAACGCGCTCAGACGAGCCCCGTCTTGCAGGGAATGATCATGTTTGAAATGGAGTTGCGGTACGTGCCGCATCTTGAGTGTTTGTCCGAGAAGATGCCGCAGATAACCTGCCGCACCCTCGAGCACTTTCAGTAATTCGGTGATGTCTTCCTGCTCACCCAGTTTCGACACGTATACCTTGGCGTGTGACAAATCACGCGAAACTTCTACCGCCGACACACTGACCATGCCGACACGCGGGTCACGCACCTCGTCCCGAATCAGGGCCGCGAGTTCGCGCTGGAGCTGCTCGCCAACGCGGCGCGTTCTAGGAAAATCTCTGGGCATGGGAACTCACCGTCGCTACCGGAAGCCGGCGCGATCACTCCGGTCGAATCATTCGACCGTACGCGCCTTCTCTGTCCGCTCGAAGACCTCGATCTGGTCGCCGACCTTAACGTCATTGTAGCCCTTCACACCGATACCGCATTCCGTACCGCTGCGCACTTCGTTGACGTCTTCCTTGAAACGACGCAAAGATTCCAGCTCGCCTTCGTAGATAACCACGTTTTCACGCAACACACGGATCGGTGCACTGCGGCGCACTGTTCCCTCAATCACCATGCAACCCGCAATAGCGCCAATCCTGGGCGCCCGGAACACATCGCGCACTTCAGCGAGGCCAATGATCTCTTCCGTAACTTCCGGCGACAACATGCCGGACACAGCCGATTTAACATGGTCAATCGCATCGTAGATGACACTGTAATAGTGCAGGTCAATATCGTTTTCTTCGACAAGTCGCCGCGCGGATGCATCGGCGCGCACATTAAAGCCGATCAGAACAGCATTAGATGCCAGCGCCAGGTTAGCATCAGTTTCGGTGATACCACCCACACCCGACGATATGATGTTAACTGTCACCTCGTCTGTCACGATCTTGGTCAACGCTTCACGCAGCGCCTCGGCGCTACCCTGTACGTCGGCCTTGAGCACAATATTGAGCACCTTCTTCTCGCCCTTGCCCATACTGCCGAATATATCTTCGAGCCTGCCCTGGTGCTGGCGAGCCAATTTCAGCTCGCGCTGCTTCTGATTACGGAAATCAGCCAGCTCGCGTGCCTTGCGCTCGTCATTGATAACCAGCGCATCTTCACCTGCTGCCGGCGTACCGGACAGACCCAGCACCACCGCCGGCATGGATGGCCCGGCTGATTCTATGGGTTTACCGGCCTCATCGAACATCGCACGCACGCGCCCGATTTCGTGACCTGTCACCAGCGTGTCGCCTTTCCTCAGCACACCGTTCTGAACCAGGATAGTCGCCACCGGACCGCGGCCCTTGTCGAGCGCGGACTCGATCACGACACCTTGCGCAGGACAATCTACAACCGCCTGCAGCTCCAGCAGCTCGGACTGCAACAATACCGCGTCCAGTAGTTCATCAACGCCCTGACCCGTCTTGGCCGAAACCTCAATAAACTGGGTGTCACCGCCCCAGTCTTCCGGGATCACGCCCTTCTGAGATAACTCGTTCTTGACCCGCTCGGAATCTGCTTCCGGTTTATCGATCTTGTTAACCGCAACGACTATCGGTACGCCGGCAGCCTTGCTGTGCTCGATCGCCTCTATCGTCTGCGGCATGGCGCCGTCATCCGCCGCAACCACAAGAATAACGATATCGGTAACCTTGGCGCCGCGTGCACGCATGGCGGTAAACGCCGCATGGCCCGGGGTATCAAGAAAACTTATCGTGCCCTTGTCGGTTTCGACATGGTAGGCGCCAATGTGCTGGGTAATACCACCCGCTTCGCCCGCTGCAATCCGGGTGCTGCGAATGTAGTCGAGCAGCGAAGTCTTGCCATGGTCAACGTGACCCATGATGGTCACGACCGGAGGACGCGACACTTTTTCGCCGGTCACTTCCGAAGCCGCCTGCTGTTCAATCTCGATTTCCAGATCGTTCTCGGAAACCAGCTTGGCAACGTGCCCCAGCTCCTCAACCAGCAACACTGCAGTATCCTGATCGAGTGACTGGTTAATAGTGGCCATGACGCCCATCTTCATCAATGACTTGATGAGCTCGGTGGCCTTGATCGAAAGTTTCTGTGCCAGGTCACCAACAGAAATCGCTTCCGGAATCGCTACCTCACGCACCACCGGTGCGGTCGGACGTTCGAAACCGTGCTCGCCGGAAGGTGCAACAGAGACACCGGAACGTCGACCGCTTGGTTTTTTGCGCCGTCCACCCTTACCCTTGGCAACGTGCAATTCCTTGCGACCGTACTTGGTGTGCTGATCAGCAGCGGCACCACCCTCGCGGTGACGCGTCTTGCGTTCCTTTTCGGCTTTTTGCTGGCGCGCTTCCTGTTCGGCGCGCGCCTGTGCCTGCGCATCATCTGTCGCCTTGGTCTCGGCTTCCCTGGCCTGGCGCGCCTCTTCCTCTTCCTTCTGGCGTTTGGCTTCCTCGCCCTGCTTGCGCTCTTCAACAAGCTTGCGCTGTGCCTCTTCCTCGGCTTGACGCAAGGCATCCTTCTCAGCCTGCAACTTGGCCTCACGCTCGGCTAGCAGGCGCTCCTTTTCCTCGGCCTCCTGCTTGAGTCGATCCTGTTCTTCCGCAACCAGTTCAGCGCGTTTGACGTAGGTGCGCTTTTTGCGAACCTCGACACTGACCGTCTTGGCCGTACTGCCACGGGCTGTTGAGCCAGTCCGCAACTCGGAATGCATTTTGCGGCGCAGCGTAACTTTCTTCGGCTGCGCGCCAGCGGGTGCTTCGGTTCTGCCATGGCTTTTGCGCAGATAACTCAGCAGCTGCATTTTCTCCTTGTCGGAGATAGTGTCATCTGCATCTGAAATCTGCATGCCAGCCTCGCCCAGCTGCGCCAACAGGCGATCCACAGGCAAGCCAACTACATCTGCAAACTGTCGTACCGTAACGTCGGTCATCGTAAAGCGTCTCCTCGACGGTTACCCTTGTTCTTCTTCAGCAAACCAGGGGGCGCGAGCGGTCATAATTAACTGTCCGGCACGCTCTTCGTCCATGCCTTCGATATCCATCAGGTCATCAATCGCCTGTTCGGCCAGATCTTCCATGGTAACAATTCCCTTGCCCGCCAGCGTGAAGGCCAGGTCCTCTTCCATTCCATCCATTTCCAGCAGATCGTCTGCCGGGCGGCTGCCCGCAAGACCTTCTTCGTTGGCAATGGCGCGCGTGAGCAGCACGTCACGGGCGCGGCCACGCAGCTCCTCGACGATGCTTTCTTCAAATTCCTCGATCTGCAACAGTTCGCTGTTGGGCACGTAGGCAATTTCCTCAACGGTCGAGAACCCTTCCTGTACCAGTATCACCGCAACTTCCTCATCAACGTCGAGGTCGTCCATGAACAGCTTCTGCAGGACCTGAGTTTCCACCTCGGATTTCTCGGCGGCCTGCGCCTCGTCCATCACGTTCAGTTCCCATTCGGTCAACTGACTGGCCAGGCGGACATTCTGACCGCCACGCCCGATGGCCTGCGACAGCTGTTCGTTAGCCACGGCCACATCCATGCTGTGCTTGTCTTCATCGACAACGATCGACACCACTTCGGCCGGCGACATGGCGTTGATAACAAACTGCGCCGGATTTTCATCCCAGAGAATGATGTCGACGCGCTCACCCGCAAGCTCGGTTGATACAGTCTGCACTCGCGAGCCGCGCATGCCGACGCAGGCGCCAACCGGATCAATGCGTGGATCGTTGGACTTCACGGCAATCTTGGCGCGCATACCCGGGTCACGAGCAGCACCAAGAATCTCGATAAGGTCCTGGCCGACTTCCGGCACTTCCAGTTTGAAAAGCTCCACCAGGAATTCCGGCGCCACGCGACTGACAAACAGCTGCGGTCCACGCGGTTCGCTGCGCACCTCTTTGAGGTAACCACGCAGTCGGTCACCCGGACGCACGGCCTCGCGCGGAATCATTTCCTCGCGGTAAATAATCGCCTCGGCGTTACCGCCCAGATCCAGGTAGACATTGCCGCGCTCGACGCGCTTGACGATGCCGGTCACCAGTTCGCCAGCACGATCTGCGTAAGCATCGACCACTTGTGCGCGCTCGGCCTCACGCACCTTCTGCACGATGACCTGCTTGGCAGTCTGGGCACCGATGCGGCCGAAGTCAGCGGCCTCGATTTGTTCTTCGATGAAGTCACCAACCTGAATATCAGGATTTTTCTGACGCGCTTCTTCCAGCAGAATCTGGCGACTGGGATGACGGAAACCGCCTTCCTCATCATCATCGTCCGCTTCGGGTTCAGCATGCTCCTCGACCACTTCCCAGCGCCGATAAGCCTGGTAGTCACCGGTCTCGCGATCTATCTCGACGCGTGCCTCAATGTCTTCCTCGTGGCACTTTTTGGTCGCCGACGCCAGTGCAGCCTCGATTGCGCCGAAGATAATATCCTTGCTGATGCCCTTCTCATTAGCGACGGCATCCACGACCAAAAGAATCTCTTTACTCATTACGCACCCTCCGCACGATGCGAATCAAAATCGGGAACCAGTCGCGCGCGGTCAATTTCATCAAGCGCCACAACCAGCTCTTCGTCACCCATCTGCACTACCACCTGATCATCTCTCAGGCCCATCAGGGTGCCCTTAAACTTGCGTTGGCCATTCACGGCAGCGGTGAGTTGCACGCTGACTTCGTGACCGGCAAAACGTTCAAAATCACGCGCCTGGTACAGGGGCCGATCCAGCCCGGGCGACGACACTTCCAGCGCGTACTGCCCTCGGATCGGATCTTCCACATCCAGGATGCCGCTTACCTGGTGGCTGACAGCCTTGCAGTCATCCACCGTGATGCCCTGCTCACGATCAATGTATACCCGCAGCACGCCCTGCTTGGCGCGGATAAACTCCACCCCGACCAGCTCAAAACCCAAGGCTGTGACCGCCGGCTCCAGGAGCGTGCGGAGTTCCGCTGATTCACGCGGCATACATTTCCACCAGAAACAAAAAATGGGCCAATGGCCCACTCCAAAACCCGAAAACCGCCAATTTACCGCCGGCCTCGGATGACATCCCGGTCATTGTAACAGAAGCCTTTTATGAAATGTACCCCGTTGAACACGTAAAGTAGCTGTGCCACATCAAGCCGCTGCAGGGCACACACATAAACCGGGTACTATAATTACAAATTACCTCCGCACGCCGTGTGAACCCCGAGCATGAAAGTCAGCGTCATAATTCCAACCTACAACCGGGCAAAACTCGTCTGCGCAACAATCGATAGTGTACTCGCCCAGTCGTACCGGGATTTCGAGATTATCGTGGTCGACGACGGTTCGACCGATGACACCCCCACCGCACTGGCGCGCTATGGCGATCGCATCGCCAGTGTTCGACAGGAAAACGGCGGCGTCAACAATGCCCGCAATCATGCCCTGCAACTCGCAACCGGCGAGTATATCGCAACGCTCGATAACGATGACCTCTGGCACCGGGACAAGCTCGCGCTGCAAGTCGAATTGCTTGAACGCCATCCGGATGTTGCCTACCTCTACTCCAATTTTTCCCTGTACCGGAGCGCGGATGACATTCGCCCGAATGGATTAAAAAATTGGTACGGACGTGACCGTGACTGGAACACCCTCTTTCCCGAGTCCCAACCCCTGGGCACGCTCGATGGTAACTATCCCGGCAGCGTACCTGCAGAGGCTTTGGTGTATTTTGGAGATATTCACGCGGCCTCGCTCACGGAGTATTTCGTACTACCGAGCAGCGCACTGATACGTCGTTCGGCGCTGCCAGACACTATCCGCTTCATCGAACACGACCCGATCTGCGGCGACTGGGATTTTTTTGCGCGACTATCGAAGGGCCGCAAGATCGCCTTCATCGATTTCGATACGACATTTAATCGCAGCCACGACGATGGGTTGCGATTGACGCGTACCAGCCGCAAGCGGCAAATGACGTTCCGTATCGACATGGTGGAACGCCTGTACCGCGCCGATGCCGGCTTCTACCAGAACAACCAGGCGCAGGTGGACAGTGTCTACCGTGAACGATTACTGGCACTGGCGCTGCTGCAATTGCTGGACGATGAAGCAATAGCCGCACGCAGCACACTGAACAAGGCTCGCCTGTGTAAAAAATCCGTCGACCCGACTTACCGGCTATTGCAACTGGGAGTCAGACTGCCGGGCACAGGCACACTGCTCCGTACTGCGCGCGGGCTGCGGCGTCGAACAAGCATCTAGCAGAGTATCTATTTAATATTATTCAATGGCTTATTAATTATTTATAATGTTTTACGAAAGGTTTATAAACTAACCACTCTGACTTCCCCCGACAGATTCGCTAAGATATCTCCCGCCGCGTACGGGCAATCATTCGAAAGTTGCATATTTGAAGTACAGTAGCCAGTGAGGAGAAGTTGATGGATTTTGCGCACGCGCTAGGCCTGAACAAAGAAGTTGAAAGCCCGGAGGAAGAACGCGAAGAACTTCAACTCTATATCAACCTTAAACTGGCCTCGTCTGGCCAGCCGACCTGCATACCGGAAGGTTCCTCCCGCTTTCTCGACATTTCCGGCGACCTGCTGCGCAGCTATAGCGAAAAAAATCGTTTGCTTGCTGACTACCACTGCTGGGTCGACCAGCGTATACAGGATTTCCTCAACCGTTACCTCGGCGACCTGTCTCTGGACAAAGTGCCTTCGCTGCCTACCCAGTCATTCATACTGGATCGTCACGGCGTGGCACGCGAACTGTCGCTGCCGATGGGGGAAGACGAATTTCGTTCCGATATTGTTTCCAGCTACCGTGTAAAAAATGGCGTGCTGCACAACCCCGCCAGCGATCGCCGCACGACCAAGGGTTCGTTCCATATTACCGAGGGAGGCTTACCGATTCCCGGCGATAAAAAGGCTGTACCGAAAATCGCCTTCGCACGCATGCTTGAGCACGCGTTGCATCCGCCGGAAGATCTGCTTGCCATTCCTTTCACCGCCGGTCTGCCAGCGCCAGCGCGCATGTTTGTGTCTCTGCTATTGCGGCCAGTGGTCTGCCCTGCCATTCCCGGCAAAGACGCAGAGAAGTCGATGGAGATTCACTTCTTCGCACCCGGTAATCTGGTCAGCAATCTCGATTTCGTTGAAAGTATTTTCGGCAATGGCGGTAACCCCTATCTCGCCGAATTCGACGCCGCGCTGGACATCGACCACTGGACCGGCCACACCGGTTGCGTGATCCTGGCGCCGCAACTGGTCGGCCTGCTCAAGAAGGATCTGGGCCTGCCGCACTGGGACGACGCCAGCGAACGGCAACGTACAGAAGGCATGTGCTGGAAGGACGAAAACGAAGTCTATAATGATGGCCAGGCCTTCAAGATCACGGCGCGCGACGAAACCGGCACTATCGTCACCCTGCTGGCCGACAACTACTTTGGCTACTGCAAGAAAGAAGTCAAAACCCAGATCAGTTATGCCGCCAACCTGTACGGCCTGGCCGAGGAAGAACACGCTGGCGGCGCCCTGGCCTTCCCGCGCCGCAACCACGGCGAGGAATACGGCGTCGACAGCCGCACCCACAAACCCGGCTATTCCTTCGAAGAAGTCGTCGAGTGCTATGGCGATGTCATGGACGTCAAGCCGGAAGGTTACGCCACCGACAAGCGCTTCCCGCAGATCGTCTACGTACCACAAAAAGTGCGCATGGATCTGAATGCCCAGACCATTACCTGGACAAAAGACGAAGAACTGCAAACCATTCGCCTGCAACCGGGAAAGACCTACATGCAGCCCAACGGCTACAAGGTCGAGATGAAAAAGCATCCAGGCGCGCCGTCATGGCGACTGGTCGGCATAAATCCGGTAGGCACTTTCTGCCACAAACCCTCCACGGTGTCCGGTGGTGGTAAATCGGAAATCTCAAAGTCCCTGAACGACGCCGTGATCTACCGCTCGCTGTTCGTCGATGACCTGCACAAAGACCTCGACCAGGTTCAGGCCATTTTCGACATGGACTACTCCGCACGCTTCAAGCCCGGCTTCGAAAACGAAGACCGCGATCCGACGCGCAAGCCACTCAGCCCGGAGCGCAGTCTCGGCTCGGTGATCAAGCTGCTGACGCCCAGCTCAACCTACACTGATGAATTTAACCAGTGGCTGGATTCCATCTCGCCGCGCATCCTGGCACTGGCATTTATTATCAAGCGCTTTTACCGGATGGAATGGGGCGACAGCTGGCGCGATCACCTGTCAGTCGACAAGGTCGATGGCGCCCCTGCGCACGAACTGAAACTCGATGATCGTCGTATCGTCGCCTCCTACCTGCGTGTCGGCTTTGACCGTGACGCCAAGTGGCGCACCTTCAAACTGCGCCAGGACTACATCGCGACCGAGAAAATCCAGATGGAAGACGACATCACCGCTTCGGTGGTCGTACCATCAGCCTGCATTGCAGACTGCTCACCGTCGCGTGACGGCGACCACAGTGTGAAGCTGACGCACAACTGTGAATACCGCCTGTTCCAGCGTCCCGATGATGCCATCATCCCCGGTTTTGACAAACAAACCGAGCTGGATATGTCGCAGCCGGACAACTTCTTCGCCAACTACGAACCACTCGATCACGACAAGGTCACCGAGCTGGTGGAAGACGTACATACCTTTTACCAGTACACCCAACCCATGCAGGACACGCTGAAGTCCGCCTACGAGGATAACAGTGCCTATGTAGTGTCATCCGCGCACCCGCGTATGGTCGATGGCGCACCGTCGAAAAATCCGCGCTACCTGCAAACCCGACCGGATCTGGTCAATCCGGTACGCAAGTACATCGCCGAGATGAGTACCCGCTTCCACCGCAAGCTGCCACTGGAACAGCCGGTCTGTCACCCCGTCGATGCTGTGCTGGCCGGGCGGCGCAACAACCCGCCGGAGCCCGGCATTCGCCCGCTGGCGGTGTACAACCCGATCCACTACCAGGAACTGCCGGAACTGTTCATGGATTTCCTGTGCAGCCTCACTGGCAAATCGCCTTCCACCACCGGCGCCGGCAGCGAAGGCGCGCTTACCAAGGGCCCGTTCAATGCCCTGCGCACCGTTGCCGACCTGAACAACGCGCTGGTATCTTTTGTGCTCACGGGTCACACAGGCTTTTCAAGTACCGCCGGCCATGTGGGTCCGGAAATGCGTGTCAACCACGACATCAGCCTGCTGGTGCCGGAGATCTGGGCCCGCCTCGAACCGCAACATCGCAACCCCGCCTGGTTGATCGAAAATGGTTACCTGGAAAAGCTTGATGACTTCGAACACAACGGCGAGAAAGTGCTGGCCAGCCGACTCGGCTACCGCATAACCAACCACTTCGTGCACGGTTTCTTTGGCAAGATTTTTGACAACCCCGCCGCGGTATTTACTGACGAAATACTCAAACCTGAAATCCAGAGTCTCGATATATATGTTGATGGCATCAACAATATTGTGGAGGCACAACAACGCGAAGCACAACGCTTCATCGATGACGGTAGCGTCGAAGATGCCTGCCCGCCGTTACAGGCGCTCATCAACATCATGGCGAGCGGCGAACACGAGGGGATGGATGCACATCACCCGGACTTCCGCGACATGTTTACGCGCGAGAACCTGCTCAAGTCACGCTGGTACAAACAACGACTGGAAGTGAAACAGTACCGCGATATTGCGCTGTGGCAACGTAATGTGAGCTACCTGAAGCAGTTCATGGACGATGCCGACTATGCCGACGAGGCCTTACGTCTCGACATTGCCGGCCGTTACCAGCGTGCAACAGATCGACTGAAGCAAACGCAAAGCCGCAGT
>Ga0316193_10003831_pt1 | contig 10962 bp, 9 predicted proteins | sample MerIslsedime2_MG_FD_207735 | JGI IMG/M metagenome (GOLD analysis project Ga0316193, IMG submission 207735) | Coastal sediment microbial communities from Maine, United States - Merrow Island sediment 2 | ecosystem: Environmental > Aquatic > Marine > Coastal > Sediment | place: USA: Maine... | reverse complement strand
TTCTTCGCCCAGCTCTTTAAGCCCTTTCTGCAACTGCTTGGCCTTCAACGGGTCCTCGGGCCGGGCACTGACAAACATCTCGGGCGCAAAATACGGAATACCTTTGAACGAGAGCTGCTCACCTTCGGTTAGCGTGTCGCCAATCTGCAGCTGCCCGTGATTATGAATACCGATAATGTCGCCGGCTACTGCTCCGTCGCTCGCTTTGCGTGAATTAGCCATAAAGGTTTGGGCATTGGCGATGCGCATATCGCGACCCAGGCGCAAGTGGCTGAGCTTCATGCCTGGGTTGTAGCGGCCCGAACATATTCTGAAAAAGGCAATACGATCGCGGTGCTTCGGGTCCATGTTGGCCTGAATCTTAAAGACAAACCCGGTCAGCGGATCTTCGGCTGGCGCCACTGCACGTTCAGCAGCATCGCGCGGCTGCGGTTGGGGCGCCCAGTCGATCAGCGCTTTAAGCACTTCCTGCACACCAAAGTTATTAATGCCGGAGCCAAAGAACACCGGTGTTTGCATGCCTGCCAGAAACATTTCCAGATCAAACGGTGAACTCGCCCCGCGCACCAGGCCCACTTCTTCACGCAATATTTCCGCCTCATCGGGGAAGAGCTCATCCAGACGAGGGTTGTCCAGCCCTGCGAGCACTTCGGTATCCTTACTCTGCTTTTCCTCGCCACCGCGAAAGCGCAACAGCTGATCGGTCAACAGGTCGTATACACCCCGAAAAGATTTCCCCATACCGATGGGCCAGCTCACCGGCGCACAATCGATCTTCAGGGTCTCTTCGATCTCCTGCAGTATCTCGAGCGGCCCGCGCACTTCCCGGTCGAACTTGTTTACGAAGGTGATGATTGGCGTATCGCGCAACCGACAGACCTCAAGCAGTTTGATCGTCTGCGCTTCCACACCTTTGGCGGCATCGATGACCATCACCGCCGCATCGACGGCGGTCAGCACGCGGTAGGTATCTTCAGAAAAATCCTCATGGCCGGGCGTGTCGAGCAGATTAATGGTGTGCCCGGCGTACTCAAATTGCATAACTGAGCTGCTCACCGAAATACCACGTTGTTTTTCGATTTCGAGCCAGTCCGACGTGGCATGACGCGTCGCGCGACGTGCTTTCACCGCACCCGCTTCCTGGATGGCACCGCCATACATCAGCAACTTCTCGGTCAGGGTCGTCTTGCCTGCATCGGGGTGAGAAATAATGGCGAAGGTGCGCCGCTGGCTGACCTCGCGCTCAAGCGCCGGATTGTTTTGCGTGTTTGTCATTAAAATTACTGAATTAAATAGTAGCTGCAGCGATATGCAGCGAAACGGCGGGCATGATACCACTGCTGCACTGGCAACACCCTGCCCAAAGCCTGCAATCTGGCGGGTGCACTGCCTGCTGGGAACGCGGCCACAGCGAAGACACGGCTGCGGGGAATGACTGGCATGGCTCAGTTTCGAAGCAAGGAAGCTGACGTCTAAAACCGTTGTCGTAGCCGGGCAACAACCCGTGGTTCGCATCTAAACCGCGAACTGTTGATCACCGAACACGCGATTAAATGACACTTCGTCCCAAAGGCTCTTGTCTTAGCGCCGAAGCAACGCCGCACCCATAAATATTCCACCGCCCGCCGCAACCGTTAGCAGCGCCAGTGTCGACTCCAGCGGCCTGCCCTGAAACGCCCAGAACATAGTCCATAAGCTTACGACAATAAAAAATAACGGCGGCAACGGATACGCCCAGACGCGGAACGGCCGCGGCATATCAGGCAACTTGAAGCGCAATACAATCACGCAGGAAACGGCTAGTGCTGACATGAGCGCCAGCGTAAAACCAGCGTAGGATAATATCTGGTCGACGCTGCCCGACATGATAATCAGTGACGTCACCAGGCCCTGTAGCAACAAGGCATTGACCGGGGCACCGCCTCGATTAACGCGCGTCAATGCCCGAAACTTACTTATGTCCTTACCCAGCGCGTAGTAGACCCGCGGCCCGGCGACGGTCATGGCCGAGGCCGAGGCAAACAACGATATAACCAGTACGACGGTTACCAGGCCCGCACCAAAATTGCCGAACAAATGGCGCGAGGCCACCAACCCGACTTCAACTTTGCCTGCAAGTTCGTCAACGTTAGCGCCGTAGAAATAGACGGAGTTCAGTAGCAAATATAAAACCGTCACAATGGCCGTCCCCGCCAGCAACGCTTTCGGCAAGGTCTTCTGGGGGTCGACTATTTCACTCGCCACGTAGGCCGCTGCATTCCAGCCTGAATAACAGAACATCACAAATATTAAACTGGTGGCCAGTGCGCTGAACAAGCCCGAGATGGGCATCTCTTCATAGAAACCCGCGACATAGGTAAAGTTCTCGGTATTACCATCACCGAAAAGAGCCGCTGCCAGAATAATGACGACAATACCTGCGATTTTCAGCAGCGTAATAGCATCATTAAAGCTTATGCTGCCTTTTTTACCGCGCAGATGCACAGCGACAAGCAGCCAGACAAAACTGATCGCAAGCAGGTCGGTCAAATGCAGCGCGCCTAGCACGGAGGGATCAGCTTCCAGCACAGGGAAAAATGCTTTCAGGTATAGCACCAGGCTCTTGGTAGCAGCCGCAATCGGCGCTGAAAAACCGGCAAGCAGCGATACGAAAGCGCTCATAAAACCGAATGCGCGCCCGTAGGTTTCACGCAAATAGATATACTCGCCCCCGGCCTGCGGCATAGCCGCGCCGAGTTCGGCGAAACAAAGTGCTCCGCAGTAGGCCAGCACGCCGCCCAGCAGCCACAACAGCAATATGATCGTGGGGTTACCGAGATCGGCCGCTTGAAACCCGGTGGTCGTAAAAACGCCCGCGCCGATAACATTGGCGACCACGAGTGCAGTCGCAGACCGAAAGTGTATATGGCTCAGCAAGCCATCCTGTTCTTCACTCACAAATAAACCGCCATGCTGTTCTCCCCAAATTTTGGGCGTAAATTGCCGTGTCCGGCCAGCCAGACACGGTAAAAAAATAAATTTTGATGACCGCAGATCCAAACGGTCAGCGCGATAAAGCCAACAAAAGAAAAGGCCGCAGATCGTGACGGCCGGCGCAAGTATAGTGCATGTAAGCAACTCTGGATAAGCGGCTGGATCACATTAATAAGCGTCAAATATGGCCGCTAACAGGCTACTCGCCCCCTTCAGATAACTTACTTAGCATCCCCGCGTAGCCATCCAGTTTTTCGACGACCCTGCTACGCTGTTTGTCAGTCAATCCATCCAGTAGCTCTGCCAGCATGTTATTAAAAATCTGCCGATTAGCATCGACGGTTGCTCGATACTCGGGCGTATGGAAATGACGCGGATACACAAACAATAGCGTTAACTCGTCCCTGAATTCCTGCGAGGGTGGCGGGTCCTCCACCAGCGTCCGAAACCGCCGTTGCCACTCGCGCTGATAATCTATCCACTCCTCGCTCGAGTCAGCCATCTGTGCCAATGCATCAGTAATCAGGAATTTCTGCTCAGCACTCAACCGACCTGTAAATCGCTGCGCCATTTTGATAGCAGACTTGTTGCGATTCTCCCGGCGCTCTTCGTCTGTGGGGCCCGAATAATCCTCATACATCTCCTGATTCAATTCTTCGAGGTTTTCGAATAATTCTGCAACCTGCTCTTCGCTCAGGCTCAACAAAAACCACTCGGAGACCGGCACGATGCCGAGCATAAATTCATCAAAAATCGCCAGCATTTGTCGATAGCCATCGTCGAGCACCTCCGGCGTCACCTCATCTGCCTCGATCCCCCTGGCAGCTTCGTCCAGCACTGTAGCCACTCGCGGCAGTTCATCCAGCCGCACGACCTCCAGCTGATCCCCAAGCTGCTGCTTCAACTCGTCCTTTTGCTCACCTGTGAGGCTGACAAAGCCACCAACTTTCCATACAACAAAGCTGTCGATCTTGTTGTAAAGGAAGCGCGTACTGCAGGCAGACAGGCCTGCAACCAGGAAGACAAGTAACAGTAATTGCAGCCCGGAACGGGTGCACACGGATTTGCCAGCCAACCACACGCTGCTGAAAATCTGCAAAGTGCGGTTAACCAGCATCATAAATCTCAGCTGTATGGGTGCTTAAGTATGACCGTGTGGTCACGGTCCGGGCCGGTCGAGATAAGATCTACAGGCACGCCTAAAACCGCCTGCATGCGATCCAGATAGTTTCTGGCGGCCAATGGCAACTGGTCGTACTCGGTAATACCCGCCGTACTTTCCATCCAACCCTCATGCTTTTCATAGACCGGTTCACAATCTGCATACAGATCGACCCTCAGTGGCGGTGCGTCGAGTAACTCACCGTTCAGGCGATAGCCGGTACATATCTTAACTGTCTCAAGGCCGTCCATTACATCCAGCTTGGTCACGCACAGCCCCGTAATGCCACTATTAAGCACGGCCCGCCGGGTAACCACCGCATCGAACCAGCCACAGCGCCGCGCCCTGCCCGTCGTCGCCCCGAATTCAACCCCGACTTTCGCCAGGTGCGCGCCCATATCATCAAACAGTTCCGTCGGGAATGGTCCGGAACCAACCCGTGTCGTATAGGCTTTTACGATACCGATAACGCTATCGAACTCTGCAGGGCCTATGCCTGAACCCGTTGCAGCGGCGCCCGCTGTCGTATTAGAGGAGGTAACAAAAGGGTAGGTTCCGTGATCAATATCAAGCAGCGTGCCCTGGGCGCCCTCAAACAACAGATTGGCACCTTCGCTCTGGACCTGGCCGAGGTAGCCGGCGGTGTCCGCTACCATGGGACGTATCCGCTCAGCCATGGACAACCACTCTGCGATGACCGGCTCTGCGTCAACCACGGGTTGCTTGTAATAGTGCTCAAGCATGAAATTGTGAAACTCAAAACTGGCTTGCAGGCGCGTCGCAAATACGGCCTCGTCAAACAGATCAGAGACACGCAAGCCACGCCGCGCAACTTTGTCTTCATAAGCCGGGCCAATACCACGGCCGGTCGTGCCAATTTTTTCAGTGCCCCGCTGTGCCTCGCGCGCGAGATCGAGGGCTATATGGCTGGGCAAAATTAAGGGGCAGGCCGCACTGATCATCAATCGGCTTTCGACATCTACGCCATTGGCTATCAGCCCATCCATTTCCTTGAGCAATGAAGGCAGGTGCACAACAACACCGTTGCCGATGATGCAGACAACACCATCGCGCAATATGCCGGAAGGAATAAGGTGCAGTACGGTTTTAACACCGCCGATAATGAGCGTATGCCCAGCGTTATGCCCACCCTGAAAACGAACGACACCGTCCGCTTTCTCGGTTAGCAAATCGACGATCTTGCCCTTGCCCTCGTCACCCCACTGGGTGCCCACTACAATTACATTCTTGCCCACTAGTTAATGCTCAGGTTCCGTTCATCCAAACTATGGCCTTGCCGCCACTACCCACGGATAGCCACGAGCAGTACCACTCCGGCTACCATGCTGACAAGGCCAAACACACGCAATTGCCTGTCGCTCAGCTGCGCAATCAATTCAATACTCTGCTTCCAGCCACTCGGGTTCGCGAACGGCAGGACACCCTCAATAACCAGATAAAGGGCGAATGCAGCAAACAGATCGTTCCAATCCATACAGGCATCGCCTAATTAATCACGGGTCTTGAACGCCAGTTCTATTTGTTTCCCTTAGGCTGATTCAAATAGCGAAGAAACTCGCTATCAGGCCCCAGCACAAGAAGATCACCGTCGCTGCCAAGTGAATTCTTATAGGCCTCGATACTGCGCGAAAATGCATAGAACTCCGGATTGCGGTTATACGCCTTTGCATAGATACCCGTCGCAGATGCATCGCCGTCACCACGAAGTATCTCTGCTTCGCGATAAGCTTCCGCCAGGAGAATTGTCCGTTCGCGATCCGCTTCGGCCTTGATTCTTTCTGCATTCTCCGCGCCTTCTGCGCGCAGTTCTGACGCTACACGTGAACGCTCCTCACGCATGCGCCGGAACACAGACTCGCTGACGTCACTCGAAAACTCGATGCGTTTAACACGCACGTCAATGACTTCGATACCCAGCTGCACGGCATTTTCGCGAGCATTGGTCAGCATGTCAGCCATGATTTCCCGGCGCTCTGCAGACACAACCTCGGGCACCGTGCGCTTTGCGAACTCGGCCCGGATACCGTCTTTAACGATTTCGAGCAACCGGCTTGCTGCACGATTGGCATCACCGCCTGTCGCGCGGTAATACGTAGCAACGTCCGTGATACGCCACTTCACAAAGAAATCAACGTAGAGGTTCTTCTTTTCCTTGGTCAGGAATTGTTCCTGAGGGTTATTAATCGTCAGCAACCGCTTCGGATAAAACGCAACGCTATTCACATACGGGAGCTTAAAGTGCAGCCCCGGCAAATAATCAGAGTCAACAATCTCACTAAAGCGGAATTTAATGGCCAGATCACGTTCACCTACTGTGAAGACACTGCCATAGATGAGGATGACAACTACGCCGCCAATGACGGCAAGCGCACTACTTGAAAGTTTCATTAGCGTGCACCCCTTGAGCGCAGATTGTCTGGGTCAGGCGCGCGCTCTGAAGGTAACTGACTGCGCGCCGGCGTGGCATTGTCACGCCCCTGTGGCGCGGTTGAAGAAGCGCCTCTATCCATCAACTTGTCAACCGGTAAGTACAGCAGATTGCCGCTACCCTCGGCGTCCAGCAATACCTTATTAGAATTGCTGTAAACGTACTCAATCGCGTCTATATACAAACGTTCGCGGGTGACCTCGGGTGCTTTCTCATATTCTGTAAGCAATGCCGTGAAACGCGCCGCTTCACCCTGAGCATTCGCGATGACTCGCTCCTTGTAGGCCTCGGCGTCCTGAACTCGACGAACTGCGTTACCACGTGCGCGCGGCAGGATGTCGTTGGCGTAGGATTCGGCTTCAAACTTCAGGCGCTCTTTATCTTCGCGTGCCTTAATAGCGTCCTGCACCGCCTGCTCTACCTGGCTGGGGAAGTTAACGTCGCGCAGGTTGACCTTGGTAACTTCGATGCCGGCACCGTACTCGTCCAGTGCCTTCTGAATAACCACACGGGTCTGCTCTGATATCGGCACACGTCCTGCACCCAGGATGTAGTCCATGTCACTCTTACCGATCACTTCGCGAATTGCACTTTCGCTGGCATCACCCAGCGTCGCTTCCGGATCGACCACATCAAACAAATACGCAATGGGGTCGGCCTTGCGGTATTGCACTACCATGTCGACGATCACGATGTTCTCGTCCGCCGTCAGCATGCTGGTGGTTTGCGGGAAAGGTTTAATCTCGGAGATATTGACCTCATCAACCGTCTCGATGGGCCACGGCAGATGCCAGCGCAATCCTGGCATAGTCGTCTCAGTGTAAGCACCCAAACGCTGGACGATACCGCGCTCGGCATCATCTACCTGGTACAAGCCGGTGAATGCCCAGCCAACCAGCACCAGCGCCAGCAAACCAATCAGCGGAGCGACATTTTCGCCATTACCGCCACCACCACTACCGCCCTTGCCGCTGCCACCAAACATGGCCGAGAGCTTTTTCTGCCAGTCCCGGACTATCTTGTCCAGATCCGGCGGGCCTTCCTGCCCGCGACCACCGCGATCCCAGGGGTTCTTGCCGTTACCTGATTCGTTCCAACTCATTTACGCTTAGTCCTTAAATATCCTGCACTGCAATTATTCTGCACGGCACTGCTCAAAAGCAGCATTCGCTTAAAAATTTGTCGCCGTCGACGGCGGTTGCTCTGGCGGTAAAGAAAACTGCAATCCTTCCCTACTTTGCAATTGATCAAAGTCGCGGCGGTCCAGCTCTATGTCCAGCTCCCAGCCACCGTCTTCTATCGTGCGTTCTTCAGACACTTGTCCTGCACTGTACAGCAACGCCCTTAACCTCGCCTGCGAGACGTCCAGCCGTACCGTGCCCCGCACGCGATCCTGAAAAAGAAACTCGGAGATGACACCTAGTAACAGGTCCACGCCCTCGCCGGTTTCGGCAGATAACCAGACGCGCCTGGGCATGCCGGTATCTGCGCGGTCTACTCTAGGCGGGATGCCAAGTATATCAGCCTTATTGTATACGTGAATGACCGGCAGGCCGTCAGCGCCGATCGATTTTAAAACAGTATCTACCTGCTCAATCCGCTCCTCATGCGCCGGGTCAGCGCAATCGACCACATGCAACAACAGGCGCGCATCGCGGGTTTCCTCCAGGGTTGATTTGAAGGCAGCAACCAGTTCGTGCGGCAAATCCCGGATAAACCCGACCGTATCGGCCAGAATGGCATTACCGCCATCCGGGAGCTCAAGCTTGCGCAAGGTCGGATCAAGCGTGGCGAACAGTTTATCGACGGCTACAACATCGGCGTTACACAGGCGATTAAACAAGGTCGACTTGCCCGCATTCGTGTAACCCACCAGCGATACCGTCGGAATTTCATGCTTGTGGCGCTGCTGGCGACCCTGTTGACGGCGCTTGTCCACGCGATCAAGGCGCTGGTTAAGCCGCTTTATCGACTGGCCGATCATGCGGCGATCACTTTCCAGCTGGGTCTCGCCCGGCCCGCGCAAACCGATACCACCTTTCTGCCGCTCAAGGTGAGTCCAGCCACGGACGAGCCGTGTGGACAGGTGCTGCAACTGGGCCAGTTCTACCTGCAACTTACCCTCAAAGGTCCGGGCCCGCAGGGCAAAGATATCGAGTATCAATCCGGCCCGATCTACAACCCGCTTTTTTAGCGCGGCTTCGAGGTTTTTTTCCTGCCGGGGACTGAGATCGTGATCGACCAGGATGAGCTCGGCATCGGTTTCCTCAACCAGTGCCTGCAACTCCTCAAGCTTGCCGGTACCAATGAGGTAACGCGGACTCGCGGCATCGCGCCGTGTAGTCAGGCTGCCAACAATTTTAGCCCCTGCCGAAACGGCAAGCGCATGAAATTCCTGCCGGTCTTCTGCAGTTACGGGATGCCCTATACCAACATGCAGCAGGATGGCGCATTCGCCGTGCTGCGGGCGCTCAAACAATCAGAACCTCCACCGTATATATGTCATCCCGCGACTGAATATCCGGGATGCGCACGGTGTTTAAGCGTTGCTGCGGAATCAGTCGTCCCCGTCACCATCTTCGTCTGTGGCAACGCGAACAGCACGCGAGGGAACTACCGTTGAAATAGCGTGCTTGTATACCATCTGACTAACACTGTTATTCAGTAAAACGACGAACTGATCAAACGAATCGATGGTGCCCTGCAACTTAATACCGTTCACCAGATATATTGCCACCGGAACTTTTTCTTTACGCAAGGTATTAAGAAAAGGGTCCTGAAGGGTCTGCCCTTTCGCCATTATTGACTCCCTAAGTCTCTTTCAAAATCTTTGTTATTAGTTATGTATTTTTATTATTGTTTCAAACTATCGGTTCAACATAGCGCGCCGACCTCCCGGATTCTAGCGACTTATCTCTGCTTATGCATCAATGCTGAACCATGAATTTACAATTTCGTCCATTTGCGTGCCCACAGTGTCTGCGAAACTGTCCAGCTCATGCAAACCGGGCCATGAACGCAGCCATGTCAGCTGCCGTCTGGCCAGCCGTCGCGTAGCTATCACGGCCTGTTCAGCCGCTTCATCCAGAACAGTAGCGCCGGCGATATGTGACCAAAGCTGCCGATAGCCTACCGCGCGCATAGCGGGAACCGCAGCCGACATGCCCGGCCTTTTGCTCAGCGCGCGCACCTCGGCCAGAAATCCCGCATCCATCATCCCGGCGAAGCGTGTGGCAATTTGCCGGTGCAGCCGTCCCCGATCAGAAGGCAGCAGCCCGATATTGAGATAATTTGCCTGCACGGGTGGTTGGGTCGCGCTGTGCAATTCAGACATAGGCACACCCGCCAGCAAGCAGACTTCCAACGCGCGCTGAATACGTTGCGAGTCCATGGGATTCAGCCGTTCTGCCGTAACCGGATCAAGTTCGCGCAATTCTTCATGCAAGGCTGGCCAACCCGCCTCGGCGGCCCGCTGGTCGAGGCTTGCCCGCAGCGCGGGATCTGCAGCGGGCATCGGCGCGATTCCGCGCTGTAACGCCTGGAAGTAGAGCATCGTGCCCCCTACTAACAGGGGGATTCGACCGGCTGCCGTTATTTCCTGCATGGCGACCACGGCATCACGACAAAAATCACCGGCGGAGTAGTTTTCCCACGGTTCGCGAATATCAATCAGGCGGTGTGGGTGTGCAGCAAGCACAGCGGGATCGGGCTTCGCCGTGCCTATGTTCATCTCGCGATAGACCTGTGCCGAATCCACGCTAATGAGATCGAAGGGGTAATGCTTCGTGAGTTCGATGGCGTGCTCGGTTTTGCCGGCGGCCGTGGGGCCCATCAGGCAGACAGCGCGCAGCGGGGCCGAATCAGTCATGGGCTCGCAACTGCAATAGCCCGGCAACCCCGGTCGACAGCCTGTCGCACATATCAGCGCCCGCGCTGAAACAGTCGGTCAAGGTCTTGCATACTCAACTGCGTCCACGTCGGACGGCCATGGTTACACTGATCGCTGCGCTCGGTTACTTCCATTTCGCGCAACAGCGCATTCATTTCATCCAGCCGCAGGGCCCGATTGGCGCGAACGGAACCATGGCAGGCCATGGTCGCCAGCAGATCGAGAAATGCATCTTCTATACGCTGACTGTCGCCCGTTTCCTGCAAGTCACTCAATACGTCCCGCAATAGCGCTTCGATATCGGCATCATGTAACAACACCGGCACCTCGCGGACAGTCAGGCTATCGAGCCCACCACGATCAACCAGCAAACCAAGCTGCGCCAGTTTGTCCTGATAGCGCTCGGCCACATCCGCCTCGGCTTCAGCGACGCGAACCCGCAACGGCAACAGGAGCGGTTGCCGCTGCAGCCCAGCCGCTGCCGCAACA
>Ga0316193_10003830_pt1 | contig 10962 bp, 8 predicted proteins | sample MerIslsedime2_MG_FD_207735 | JGI IMG/M metagenome (GOLD analysis project Ga0316193, IMG submission 207735) | Coastal sediment microbial communities from Maine, United States - Merrow Island sediment 2 | ecosystem: Environmental > Aquatic > Marine > Coastal > Sediment | place: USA: Maine... | reverse complement strand
CGCACCGTACACGGTGGCGGTCATCGACCTCGAGGAAGGCGGACGGCTCCTGGCCTGGACCGGCGACACCATCGAGTCAGTCGAGATCGGCATGCCGGTGCAGGTGGTGCCGAGGATCTTCGAGGAGGTCGAGGACATCCGCGTCTACTACACAGTCGAACAGCCGGGCACCACCTGGGGCAAGGCGCCCTGAGTCAGTCCTCCGGCGGAGGATCGAAGGATCGGATCCCGGTCAGGTAGGCCCCGACTGCCAGGGTGTGCATGTCGTGCGTGCCCTCGTAGGTGTGGACCGACTCGATGTTCATGAGGTGACGCATGATCGGGTGCTCGTTGACGATGCCGCTTGCGCCGTGGATCTCGCGGGCGAGCTTTGCGCACTCGCGGGCCACCCAGACGTTGTTACGCTTGGCGAGGGACACCGCCTCGTGCCTCATGGTCCCGGCATCCTTCATCCGCCCCAGCTGCAGCGCGAGCAACTGACCCTTGACGATCTCGTTGTACATCCAAACGAGCTTCTGCTGCTGGATCTGATGTGCGGCGATCGGCCGGCCGCCGAACTGGATGCGGCTTTTGGCGTAGTCGAGGGCGGCGGTGAAGGTGGCCATCGCCGAGCCGAGAGCTCCCCATGCGATCCCATATCTCGCCTGGTTCAGGCACTTGAGCGGGTCCCTCAGCCCGGTGGTTCCGGGCATGAGACTCTCCTCCGGGAGCCGGCAGTCCTCGAACACCAGCTGCGAAGTCACGGACACCCGAAGGGAGTACTTCCCCTTGTGATCGACGGTCGAGAAGCCCGGAGTTCCAGCCTCTATCAGGAATCCACGGATCCCGTCGTCGGTGCGGGCCCAGACCACAGCGATGTCGGCGACGGTGCCGTTGGTGATCCAGGCCTTCTCGCCGTTGAGGATCCAACCGTCGCCTTTTCGGACAGCGCGGGTTCGCATGGCGGCCGGGTTGGATCCGAAATCGGGTTCCGTCAGACCGAAGCAACCGATGCTCTCGCCGCTACCGAGCTTCGGGATCCAGCGGTCCTTTTGCGCCTGCGTGCCCCACATGAGTATGGGGTACATGACCAGGGAGTTTTGCACCGACACGAATGAGCGCAGACCGGAGTCGCCGAACTCCAGCTCCTGGCAGATCAGACCGTAGGCGGCGCTGCTCAGGCCGGCGAGGTCGTACTCGGAGAAGCTGGCGCCGAGCAGGTGAAGGTCGCCCATTTCCTTGACGAGGTGGTGGGGGAACACGCCCTCCCAGGCCCACTCCTCGATATCGGGCAGGACGCGGTCGCGCACCCACGCGTGAACCGAGTCGCGGACCATCCGCTCCTCGTCGCTGAGGAGATGATCGATGTGGTAAAGGTCAAAGTCTTCGAATCTGAGCATCGCGCTCCCTCCCTCGTGGCGCGCCGATTATACCCGTGGAGACGGAGGCGGGCCTCAAGGTGCCCCGGGCGGGTGGGCGACAGTCCGAATTTCGAATTCAACCGTCGGGTAGACTGGTGTCCAGGATTTCCTCGGCCGGCGTCCGCGAGGAGCGGGCGATCGCCATCACCGCCTCGATCACCAGCCAAAGGGCGATGAAGGTGATGGCGCCGCCGACGGAGAGGAGGGTGTTGTTGCTGTCCCGCCAGAAGAAGGAAGGGCTACTCGACGTATCCCAGTGACCTCAGGAGCTCCAGGTCTTCCGCTGTGACTTCCCCCGCGTCGGGCAGCTGAGTGTCGATAGCCTCTCGCCGAACAAGCTCGCCGAGCAGGCGCTCGGCAATGTCCCGGTGCTGATCGACGAGATTGTGAAGCTCACCCGGATCTTCCTGCAGGTCGAAGAGCTTGTCGTAGGTCGGACGCCGGGGATAGTGGAGCAGCTTCCACCGGCCGTCGATGATCGAGTAGATGACGCCGATGTCGCGTTTGCCGGGAGATTCGCTCAAGGTGAAGAAGCTGTGGACCTCGCTATAGGCCGTCGTCCTTTGATCGTGAGCACTGTCTCCGGACAACAGCTCGACCAGGCTCCGTCCCTGAACTCCAGCGAAGGTTGACCGGTCGAGGCCGGCCAACTGCAGCAGGGTCGGCATCAGGTCGACGTGCTCGACAACCGGCGAAATCACCTGTCCTGCCGGGATCCCAGGCCCCTGCAGGATCAGGGGCACCTTGATCTGTTCCTGCCACAGCAAGCTGTGCTTCCACCAGTTGTGATCGCCAAGACCTTCTCCGTGGTCTGACGTGACTGCGAGAACGGTCGATTCACGTAGACCGAGCCGGTCGAGCGCGTCAACGATGAGACCGACATGCATGTCTGCATAGGAGATCTCGGCATCGTACACAGCGCGCAGATAGTCGTGCCGATCTTCGACCTGGCGTCCCTGCATCTGCTCCTCGAGGTACCTCGCAGGTGGCAGGAGATGGGTATCGTGAGGGTCGAAGAGGTGCACCCACAGGAAGAACGGTGTCCCGTGATCAGCGCGCAACCACTGCAAAACCGCAGCCGTTGTCTCGCCAGCGGATCTCTGGCTGCTGCCGGTGGCGACCGTGCCATTCTCGTGAATGCTGGGGGGCCGCAGGTCGAGAAACGACTCATCGAAGACGGCAAACCCGCGCTCGAGCCCGTAGCGGCTGCTGGCCGGAAAGGCGCTGATGAAGCCTGCTGTGGCGTATTGGTGCCTGCCGAAGACCTCTGCCAGGGTCAAGACTGATTGATCGAGCGAGGTCATGGCGAAACCGTGCATCGCGCGCAGCTGGTGCCGGTACGGGTAGGTCCCGGTGAGCTGGCTGGCACATGAGATCGGTGTCTCGCTCGACTGGGCGATGGCAAAGTCGAAGCGGACGCCATCGTTGGCGAGCTGATCGATGCGAGGACTCGTGTCGTATTGATAGCCATAACAGCCGATGTGATCGGCGCGAGTCGTATCGAGAGTAATGAGCACGACATTGCGGTGCTTCGCCGCGCATGCCAGTTGAGTGGCGATGAGCACCGCGAGAAAGAGCTTTTTCCTGGGATACATACCTTCACATTATGCCTGATCCGCTCGCCCTCAGAAGTCTGTGTTGCCGGTGGCGAATCACCCGTTCGGCAGAACGATGTCCAGGTTTTCTTCCGCCGGCGACCGGATGAAGCGCCGCACCGCGAGTACTGCCTCGACGACCAGCCACAGGGCGATGAAGGTGATGGCGCCGCCGACGAAGAGGAGGGTGTTATTGCCGTCCCGCCAGAAGGAAATGAGCTTGGTGGTCATTGCGATCAGGGTCGTGACCATCATGAAGATCATTGGCAGCAAGTAGGGCAGGGCGAAACGCCTGCGCTGGAGCAGGTAGAGCGAGACCGTCAGCAGGGCGAGGCCGGCCAGGAGCTGGTTGGTCGAGCCAAAGAGCTGCCACAGGACGAGGCCGGCGGAGCGGCCTTCGATTCGGTAAAAGGCGAAGAAAGAGATGGCGACGACCGCAATCGTCGTTGAAAGATAGCGGTTTCGAAACGGTGCAAAGCGGATCGAGGTGCCGATTTCCTCGATGTTGTAACGCAAGAGACGGGTGGCGGAATCAAGCGTCGTCAGCGCAAAGCTCACGACCACGACCGCGATCAGGGTGCGCGCAGTCTGTTCGGGCAGCCCGACCGTCGAGACGAATCGGGTGGCGCCTTCGATGAAGGCGGTCATGCTCGAACCCAGACCCTGAATCGAGTCCCAGTCGGCGTAGTGGTGGCGCCAAGCGGTCGGTGATACGAAACCAGCCGTGCAGGCGAGGACCGCCGCCAACCCGAGCAGGGACTCGCCGAGCATCGCGCCGTAACCGATCGGGCGGGCGTGAGTCTCGCGATCGAGCTGCTTGGCGGTGGTACCGGAGGAGACGAGAGAGTGGAATCCGGAGGCGGCGCCGCAGGCGATGACGATGAAGACGAACGGGTACATGGGCGGTGCCCCGACCGGGTGGGTGTCGACGATCGGTGAGGCGAACTCGGGGCGGAGTATGAAGAAACCGATGTAGGTCAGACCGAGACCGACGTAGAGCAGCAGTGAGTTGAGGAAGTCACGCGGCTGCAACAGTGACCAAACCGGTAGGACCGAGGCGAGCCAGGCGTAGGCGAGGAGGATCCAGGTCCAGCCGCCCGAGGAGGCCCAGCGAACAGGCAGGTGGGGAGATGCCACGACGACGATCAGGATCAGAACAAAGGCGACCGCGATCAGAGGCATGAGTCGTTGCCCGCGTCGGCGCACCAGCCAACCGATGAGGAGCGCAGCCACCAGGATGACCGCGGAGGGAACGACCGATTCGGGATAGTAGTCGGCCGAGAACAGGAGCCCGACGACATAGGCGAAAACGCCCATGGCAAGGGCGATGGCAAAGAAGATGATGGCGTGCATCAGCGATTTGGCGCGTGGCCCGATGAGGCCCTCGGCGATAGCGCCGATCGACAGTCCCCTGGCCCGCACCGAGATGACCAGGGCACCGAAATCGTGGACGCAGCCGATCAAAATCGCGCCGAAGACAACCCATATCATCGCCGGCAGCCAGCCCCATACCACCGCTATGGCCGGCCCCAGCATCGGTGAGAGCCCCGTGATGGAGGCATAGTGATGGCCGAAGAGCACGATCGGCCGCGTCGGCACATAGTCGATTCCGTCCTGCAGCGCGTGCGCTGGTGTCACCGCTTCCGGCCGCAGCGCGAAGACCTGTTGCGCGAGGAATCGGGAGTAGAACAGATATCCCGCGAAGTAAAACGCGAAACACGCCACAACAACCAATGTCGATGTCATGGTGGGTATCTTACCCGTGCCCGTGCGCGATCCCGATAGCGATGAGCGTTCCTCAGCCAGCTCTCTTCGACCAGCTCTGCAGCCACCTGTTCGCCGCTTGTACCGTCCTCACCGCCCCACGAACCTGCGCGTCGGTGAGGGCGTCTACGGCGCGGCCGAGCTCGGGGCCGGGCTCGATCTCCAGAAAGCTGGCGATCTCTTCGCCCGTCAGCAGCGGGGTCGGGTCCACAAGTTCCATGCTGTGCTCCCGCCACAGGCGCCACCAGCGGGCCCAGGCTCGGCCCGGCTCGACGGCGGCGGCGAGCGCGAGCGTGGCAGGGAAAGCCATTCCTGCGGCATGAATGAAGGCCCGCCTGTTGCCGGCAGAGGCCTCGACTGTTCTCAGGGCGTGTTCGAGGAGTGTCGCCGCCCGGGTGGCGTGTCGACGCACTGAGCGAGACCATGCGAAAGGAGCAGTGGCATTCGAGTCGGGACAGCCCCAGGCGCGGAAGAGCAGTGCCAGGCGTGGGGCGTTGCCGCCTGCTTGAAGAGACGCCGCTGCCGGGTGGGACGCGGATCCGGAGAGGCGAGTGGCCGCCGAGAGGTTGCTTTCAAGCCAGCTTCGGTCGCAGCGAACCGCCGCCGGCGATGCCGGTTCGAGCAGCCCGAGCTCCAGCAGGCTGCGAAGCCCTTCAGCAGCGCCGGGTGCGGCGAGAAGCTTGAGCAGCTCCTGACCGATACGTTCGCGCGGAGCGCCCGCGACTGCGGGGGCGAGGCTGGCGATCCAGGAGGCGGTCTGTGGTTCGAGTCTGAAGCCCTCGAGCTGGGCGAGAAACCGGGGGGCTCGTACGAGCCGCACCGGGTCGTCCTCGAGGTTTTGCTTCGAAAGCGCACGAACGACCCCGGTTTCCAGATCCGTCCGACCACCAATCCGATCGTCGAGCGGACCGTTCGGAAGCCGCCAGAAGAGCGCGTTGCAACTGAAGTCGCGGCGCCTGATGTCGTCGTCGATGCTGAGATCGCCAAGCGGCCACAGCTCGATCTTGATTTCCGGGCAATCGATCCGCCACACGCGGTTCGCGTCGCGACCGAGAACGTGGGGCCGCGTGTCCAGCCGCGCGGCCAGGCGCCGCGCGGGGCCGGCAATAGCCTCAATGTTGCCGGGCACGACGAGGTCGAGATCGACGCTTTCCCGCCCCAGCAACCGATCGCGAACATAGCCACCAGTGAGGTAACACGCCGGTGTGCCGAGCCCCTCCCACACCCCGCGCAACAGGAGATCGTTTTCGAGTGCGTCTGAATTGACTGTGGGCATTGCGGGTCAAGGATAGCGCTTCTTCCGCGTCCGAGTCCGCGTCCGCGCCCGCGTCCGAAAATTTAACCACCAAGACACCAAGGTCACCAAGAAAAATCTTTGTGTTTTGTGGCCCAAAGGAGCTACTTGGTGTTCTTGGTGCCTTGGTGGTGAATTGGGAGGGTGGGTTGTCTATCGGCCGTAAAACCGTATTGCCGTATAGCCGTATAGCCCATCCTGCGCTACAATCGCTCTCCCGCCGAGAGGTGGAGTCTCCCGAAACGAGGGAATGATGACCGAAGAACGAATCCAGAAAATCATTGCGCGCTCGGGTTTGTGCTCACGCCGTGACGCCGACCAGATGATCGCAGACGGCCGAGTCACGGTTGACGGTCGGGTGGCGAAGCCGGGCGAAAAGGCGGACTTGGGGACGGCTCGCGTCAAGGTCGATGGCAAGATCGTCAAGGCGCCCGAAACGTTGCGCTACCTCCTGCTCTACAAACCACGGGCCGTGATGACCACCTGTGATGACCCCGAGGAACGCAAGACCGTGCTCGATATCGTACGGCCGGTTGTGCACGAACGCGTGTACCCGGTGGGCCGTCTCGACTACCACTCCGAGGGCCTGCTCATCCTGACCAACGATGGCGAGCTCGCCGCCCGCATCACTCACCCACGCTTCGGGGTGGTCCGCGAGTACCTCGTGAAAGTCCGCGGCGACCTCACGTCCGCCGAGTATCGCAAGCTGATGGCGGGGACCTCGGTCGAGGGTCGGCACGTCAAACCGCAGCGCGCGCAGCGGTCGTCGAAGGTTCGTGGAGGCAAGGCCACCTGGTGGAGTGTGGAGGTCATGGAGGGGCGAACCCACGAGGTTCGGGAGCTCTTTCTTCACGCCGGCCATCACGTGCAGCGGCTGCGCCGTTCGGCGATCGGCCCTCTGCGCGATGACTCGCTCAAGCCTGGTGATTTCCGCACAATCTCGGAGAAGGAACTGGTGGCCTTGCGCCGTGCGTCCTCGAAATCTCGGCGCCCGCCTGCCAGGCGGCCTGTTCGAAAGGGCGGCAGCGGTCCTGCGAAGCGGAACAGCAGCGCTCGAAAACGCTCGGAGCGTAAACGCTAAACCACTGAAAAATACGGCCCTGCTGGGGTAAAATAACGCGCCGCGGACATGGCGTGGAGGAATTTTGGAGACCAAGGACGAGTCCCAACAACCTGTCGAGCAGCTGATTGCCAACCGTCGAGCAAAGCTCGACGCGCTGCGAGAGATGGGCCAGGATCCGTATCCTCGCCGATTTCGGGTCGATCAGTCGGTGAGCGAGGCGCGCGCGCTCTACGAAGGGCTCAGTTCCGAGGACCTTGAAAAGGACCCACCGGTGGTACGCCTCGGGGGCCGGCTCCGTGCTGTGCGTGGGCACGGAAAGGTCTCCTTTGCCGATCTCTCCGACGGCGCCGGCCAGATCCAGCTCTATCTGAAAAAGAACGACCTCGACGAAACCTCATGGCAGGTCTTCGGACAGCTCGATCTGGGCGACTTCTTGGGTGTTGAAGGACCCGTTTTCCGAACCCGTGCGGGCGAACTCAGCGTCGCCGTCAAGGACCTCACTGTGCTCGCCAAGGCCCTCCGCCCCCTGCCCGAGAAGTACCACGGTCTGGCCGATCGGGAGGCGCGGGCGCGACAACGTTACCTCGATCTCCTTTCAAACCCGGAGTCGCGAGAGGTCTTCGAATTCCGATCGAAGGCCATATCCTCGATTCGCCGCCGCCTGGGAGAGGCGGGCTTTATCGAGGTCGAGACACCGATGATGCAACCGATACCGGGCGGTGCGACGGCTCGTCCGTTCGTCACCCACCACAACACCCTCGATCTCGATCTCTTTCTGCGGATCGCACCCGAGCTGTACCTCAAACGCCTCATTGTTGGCGGTTTCGAGAAAGTATTCGAGCTCAACCGAAACTTCCGCAACGAGGGAATCTCGACCCGACACAATCCTGAATTCACGATGCTCGAGTTCTACTGGGCCTACGCCGACTACGAGCTCCTGATGGACTTCACCGAGGAGCTGATTTCGGGAGTTGTCGAAGAAGTGACAGGCGGCCTCGTGGTCGAATGGGGTGAACATACGATTGACTTCAACCGCCCGTGGCGACGCCTCAGAATGCGGGATGCCATCCTCGAGTATTCGGATCTGACCCCAGACGACCTCGTGGATCGGGAGCGAATGGAAAAGGCCGCACGAGACCTCGATGTCCAGCGGATCGATGAGAGATCGGACGGCAACCTGCTCGCCGAGCTTTACGAGATGACTGCCGAGCCTTTGATGATCAATCCGACCTTCATTATGGATTTTCCACGCCAGATCTCGCCGTTCGCAAAGTCCTGCCCTTACGATATCGATACGGTGGAACGGTTCGAGCTGTTCATCGGTGGCATGGAATTGGCGAACGCTTTCACCGAGCTCAACGACCCCGACGAACAACGGCGGCGTCTCGAGGCCCAGGCTGCGGAGCAGGGGGGAATGGTGGACGAGGATTTTGTGCTCGCAATGGAGCATGGTCTACCGCCGACCGGTGGTGAGGGTATCGGGATCGACCGCTTGATCATGCTGCTCACCAATCAGAAATCGATCCGCGACGCGATTCTCTTTCCGCAGCTTCGTCCGCGGGAGTGAAATGACGGCACCGAAACTCCAATCCCAAAGGGAGGGCGCCAACGATGCACGTCGGCGCTCCCATACGCATCTCCGGACCGAAATCCGGATTTCCGAAGATCGGATGGCTGCCGGTGTCGGTTGAGCTTCACCTCGCGCGACGCTACCTGCTGGGCCTCAGGCGGAGGACCCATATCGCGACGGTGACCTTGATTTCGATGATAGGACTCGGCCTCGGGGTGCTCGCTCTCGTGGTCACCCTTTCCCTTCTCGAGGGCTTTCAGGCGAGCATCCGGTCGGAGATTGTTACGAGGGCCACTCACGCCAGGGTCACTCCGATCGACGGCCGTCGGCTCATCGATCCCGGGAAATTGGCCTCGGTCTTGCAAGAAGAGCTTCCAGAGGTGGAATTGGTGGAGGTCGTGCGCGGCACATGCCTGGTTTCGTCGTTCACAGATGCCGTTCCGGCATCCGTGATCGGCCGCTCTGACGCCATCGATGTCGGATTGGACCGGATCCTCGCCAGCCGACTCCAAATCGGCAGTGGCGAAGAAATCTCCGTCATCTCACCGCGCCAGAGACTGACGCCGATGGGACCCCTGCCGGTCAGGGTGCGGGCTGAAATCGCGAGGGTCCTCGCGCCGGAGCCGGGATCGCAAGAGGGATCGGTTCGACTCCCCCTTGGCCTTGCACAGCGTCTCCTGTGGGGCGATGCGGTGGTCGAAGCGATCGAACTCCGCGATATCACCGACCCCTGGCAGTTGGGTGACAGGGTCCGCTCAGTACTCGGTTCCGAGGCCGATGGGATCCGGGTAGAGGGCCTCGTCGACCTTCACCGCCCACTTCTCCTCGCGCTCGCCATGGAGCGAGTGATGATCTTCGTGGCGGTCGGTCTGATGTTGGTCGTAGCGGCCCTCAATCTGTTGTGCAACGTCGCCATGGTGGCGGCGGAGAAGCGCGTTGACCTGGCGGTATTGGCCGGAATCGGTTTAACCCCGAAGGCTCTGCGGAGACTTTTCCTTCTGCTTGGGATGGGAATCGGCCTGGTCGGATCGACTCTTGGAGCTGCGCTCGGAGTCGCAATATCGATCTTTCTCAACGAAAGCGGCGCCCTGCCGCTACCGACGGGCGTCTTCAGCTTCTCCTCGGTTCCCTTTCGGGTCGAACCGTCGATGGTAGCGGTCGTGATGGCGGTTGCATTGGCCCTGGCGGCCGCCGCATCGTGGCTGCCGTCGAGGATGGTAGCGCGCCGTGAGCCGGCCGAAGGCCTTCGGTATGAGTGACCCGAAGATGGTTTCGCTTGCCGGCTTGAGCAAGGGATTCGGCGTCGGCGACACCCGGGTCGAGGTTCTGAAGGACCTCGATATTGAAGTCGAAAAGGGAATGATGTTGGCGGTTGTTGGACCATCGGGGGTCGGCAAGAGCACGCTGCTCCACATCATCGGCCTGCTCGACCGCCCTGATGACGGCCGTTTCGAGCTCGGTGGACGAGAAGTCGGGCGCCTCGACCGTGAGGCTCGGGCTCATCTGCGAAACAGAATGATCGGGTTTGTTTTCCAGCATCACTATCTGCTTGACGAGCTCGACGCCCTGGACAATGTAGCCCTGCCGTTACGCATCGCGGGCCACCGCGCCGCGGCTGCCCGTTCGCGGGCCGAAGAGCTTCTGGCGTCGGTATCTCTTTCTGATAGGGCGCACCATTTTCCGGACCAACTCTCGGGTGGCGAGCAGCAACGGGTTGCGGTGGCGCGTGCCCTGGCGATGGAGCCGGATTTGTTGCTGGCCGACGAACCGACCGGAAACCTCGATCGCGCCAATTCCGATGCTGTTTTTTCGCTCCTCCGCGAACTCCATTTGATGGCCGGATTGACATCAATTATAGTGACCCACGACGAAGAGATGGCCCGCAAGTGCGACGGGATCTTCCGCCTCGCGCCTGCGGGCGAAAATTTCGACCATGTTTGAACGATTCAACGAACACGTCAGGCGCAGCCTGTTTTTCGCCCGCTACGAAGCGAGCCGGTTGAGCAGTCGTTCGATCGCCTTGCAGCACGTCTTACTTGGGATGCTGCGCGAGGCGGATCCGGTCCTCAACGAGCTGCTCAGAAGCAGAGGCGTAGAGCCCCGGGAGCTACGCGAGGAGCTTTTTGGCGAGCGGGTGGCCGTCGAGCAGGTCAGCACATCGCCCGATCTTCCCCTGGCGGAGGAAACCAAAAAGGCTCTTGCCTTCGCGGTCCACGAGGCCGAGAGCATGGGCCACTCGAACGTCGGGACGGAGCATCTGGTCCTCGGTCTCTTGC
>Ga0316193_10003825_pt1 | contig 10967 bp, 10 predicted proteins | sample MerIslsedime2_MG_FD_207735 | JGI IMG/M metagenome (GOLD analysis project Ga0316193, IMG submission 207735) | Coastal sediment microbial communities from Maine, United States - Merrow Island sediment 2 | ecosystem: Environmental > Aquatic > Marine > Coastal > Sediment | place: USA: Maine... | reverse complement strand
CCAGGCAGCCGGGGACCTCCGGTCCCGGTTCTTCGCGGCTGCCGCCGCTCAGTGTCGGTCGCTGCCGCGCCCGACGCCAAATCCGGGCGCCCCGACTGGAAGGTCGGTCAGAGATGGCCGACCTTTTCTGCATCCGGGAGCCGGGGACCGTCACCTGAGTTCGGCCACCCTGTCCCGAACGTGGCTCAGAGTGTCCTCATCATATGGCGAGGTGTTCAGTCGGCGGAGCCAGGGCGGCGGCGAGCCAGGAGCTGGCCGCCTGGAGGTTGCGTTCCGCTCGATCCGACAGCCTTTCACCAGACCCGCCGAATGAGTAGCCGCGCACGCCGAGCAGAATCGCCCGTGGACAGGCTCCGAGAATCTCCTTCGTGAGCGCCAGCATTGTGCCCGGCTCCAACGGGTGCGTGGATGACTCGGGGCACCCCAGCGGTCCGACCGGTTTGGCAAGGAATGGGGATGGTCCAGTCGCAGCCGCATCGACGAATACGACGAGGTCTGCCACGCCTATCTGCTCAGCATGCTCAGCCTGGAGCTGAACTGTGGACTCGACCTTGACGCCCGGGATGTCGAGCGCCCTGAGCCGGTCGGCAAGACACGGCCCCAGTCCTTCGTCCAACCGTCCGGGATTGCCCCAGCATAGTACGAGCACTCGCTCATCCGTTTCGTGCCGGATCGATTTCTGTAAGGCTTCGCTCATTATGCACTCCACCGTCCCTCGGCCGTGCCGTTCCTTCCCGTGCTCGCAGTTTCTCAGCTGCGATGGCGAGGAGGCGAACGGGATCAGACCCGGGATCCTGGCAGATGTCGCAGGCCGTTCGGAGACCCGCGCGACCGGTCCTATTCTACTGCAATCGCCTTGCCACGGCGCGGAGTTCCGAACGTGGCGAGTTCCGACCGGAGGTGGTATCCTCCCGGTGTTCAAGTCCGGAGGTTTCCGTCCGGACGACCGGGCCGAACCGGACGGTCAGAGTGAATATCAGACGGCGTTCGACGGAGGGGTCGAGCATGAGCGACGGGCACGAGCCGAAAGACCACATCGACGGGCGAGACCGGAGCCGAATGCCGGTATTGACTGCGGCGATCCTGACCGCGGTACTTGGCCTGGGCGCCTGCGCCCAGCCGGATGCCGCCGAGCCCGCCGGTGGCATCGATCGCGCTGCATTCGACAGCCTGCTGGCGGACCTCGCAGGCCCGCAGGCCGAGAACCTGTCGAACGGACAGCGCTGGCGGCTCGTCGCCTCGACGGGGACGGGTCTTCCGCCCACGAGCTATCGACTCGCGGACCTTCCGGAGCCCGAGGCGCGCGGCGCCTCGCTGCAGCAGGTGTACTGCATGCAATGCCACGGCGTGGCGAGCCCAAAGATGCACACCGCAGCCGAGTGGCCGATCCTGCTGCGGCGGATGCATATGCGGACCCGAACCCTGCGTGATCGGCTTGCTGGAGACCGGGTCGAGGGAGCGGTAGACGAGATGCTGATGGCGGGTCTGCAGTCCGCCAACATCCCGCCAGTCGAAGACCAGGACTCACTTCTCGCCTACTTCACCCGGAACGCACTTCCCGCCGCCGCCCCGGGCGAGGTCGGGGACGGTCCAGATGATCTGCTGTACCTGGAATACTGCTCGCTGTGTCACGAGACCCCGTCGCGGACGGCGCATGGACCTGAAGGAGCGCAGGCGCTCGTGTACCGGATGAGTGCGATGATGGAGATTCTCGGAATGGCGCCGCCGAGTGAGGCCGATAAGCAGCGGTTGACGGCCTACCTGCAGGCGGCCGCCGAGTAGCGGTCATTCGAGATTCCGGCGCGTCCCATGGTGCGGCGCGCCGGACAGTTCAGTCTACCAGTTCCACGCCTACCCAGTAGGCGAGCCGCGCCACTGCGGCCGTCTTGCCCGCATCGAGTCGTTCCGGCTCATCATCCAGTCCGTGGTAGTCGTCGTGCAGCCCGCTGTGGAAGAACAGCGCGTCGATCCCGGACAGCAGGAACGCGAAACAATCGGAGCGCCTGACCAGCTGGTCGTCGGGACTGTCGATCGGCGTAACGCCGATGTCGCCGTGAGACGCAGCAACATCCTGAACCAGCTCTCCGAGGTCGGAGGTGGACTGGCGGATCACGTTTACCGTGGCCGGATCGTTTCGCCCGATCATGTCCAGGTTCAGGTTGGCGATCGCGTTCTCCAGCGGGAACGTAGGATAACTGGTGTAGTACATCGCTCCGACGAGCCCTCGCTCTTCAGCGCTGGTGGCGATGAACAGGACCGAGCGGGCAGGCGGAGTATCGAGCGATCCGAACGCTTCGGCGATCTCGAGCAGGGCCGCCGAGCCGGACGCGTTGTCGTCTGCCCCATTGAATACATCGTCTCCGGTGGGTGAGGCGACCGGAGACGTGCCGATGTGGTCGAAGTGTGCGGTAAATACGACGTATTCATGGTTCAGCTGGGGGTCCGAGCCCTCGATCCAGCCGATTACATTCGGAGCGACGAATTCGCCCCCGGGCTCGCCTGGAACCGGACCGCCGGGGACTGGAGCCTGGATGCTGAGTGGCATGTCCTCGCCGGTCCCGGAGTCGAGGCGTGTGAACGATCCCGGAAGAACCTGGGCGCTCGGGAGCGCGAACCACTGCAGGAATTCTCCGTCATTCCCCGGCTGGAGCCCTGCCCTGGAAAACTCGCCGGCAATGTAATCGGCCGCCCGGTTCAGCTGGGGGCTGGGCGACCAGCGTCCAAGCATCGAGTCATCCGCAAGCACGCCGACGTGGGTCGCGACGTCCGCTTCGGTGATCGACTGCGCTGCCTGCTGGAGATCCGCTGAGAATCCGCCGTTCGGCCCGGTAGCATCGTCGCCGCACGACAGCGAAAGGAGCGTGATCAGCAGAGCCGCGAATGACGAGGAGACACTCCGGAAAGACCAGCTGTGCGATCGCATCGTTCCTCCCGGCCTCAGGGCCGCCCCGCCAGCTCGACGGTCACCCAGTATCCCAGCTTCGCGACCTTCTCGATCTTCAGCGTATCGAGCAGGGCCACCTCGTCCGACACCTGGTGATATTCGGCGTGGAGCCCGCTGTGATAGAACAACGCATCGATCCCCTTCAGAACGAAGGCACCCGAGTCCGACCGCTGGATGAACACGTCGTCGGGGCTGTCCTCGGGGGCGAGACCCAGGTCCGGGTGCTGGGCGGCCACCGCCAGGGCCACTGCGGCAATCTCGGAGTCGGTCCGGCGGATCATCCAGATGTGGTTCGTCTCTCCCCTGCCGATCATGTCAAAATTCACGTTCGCGATCATGGCGGCGGGGGAGAACTGAGAATGGCTCAGAAAAAAGATCGACCCGCGGAGTCCAAGCTCCTCGGCACTCGCCGCGAGAAACACGACTGATCGCTTGGGTGGAGTGCTCATGGCGCCTACGGCCTCGGCGATCTCGAGCAGGGCCGCGGTTCCAGAGGCATTGTCGTCCGCGCCGTTGTAGATCTGGTCCACCCCGGGCCCGTCGTCGATTCCGCCGAGGTGATCGAAATGGGCCGACAGCACGACGAACTCGTCTCGCAGCTCCGGATCGGACCCCTCGATCCAGCCGACCACGTTCGGGGCGAGTGGCTCTCCGGGCGTGCGCGCCTGGAACCACTGCAGATAGCCACCGTCATCGCCGCCAGGAGTGAGTCCGGCCCCGGCGAACACTCCTGCTATATACTCGGCGACCTCGTTGAGTTCGGGACTCGGGGATCCGCGGCCGAGCGTCGAGTCGTGTGCGATATCGGTGACGAGCTGCAGAATCTCCGCTTCAGTGATAGTGGAGGCCGTACCGGTGAACGGGTCTCCCGGGATTTCTACCTCGTCACCCGGATCCGGTCCGGTAATCGGATCGATCGGCGCTCCGTCGCCGCTGCACCCGGCGGCCCAGGCGATGAGCAGGATTGCGCCCAGCGCCGCGAGCACGAATCGCGACGTGCTTTCGCGCATCCCGGATCCGTCAGCGGTTCCGATCATCTCGATTTCCCCGTGACGCACTCAAATCCCCTCCAGGCGGTCCGCCCGCGGAACCGCGATCTCGAATGTCACCCTGCGTTCTTCGCCGTTGATCACGGCGACTTCGAATCGGTACTGCCCCGGCTGCAGCTCGTTTCCCCGCATCACCAGGAGATCGGCTGCTTCTGCCGGGGCCAGATTCCGTTCCAGTGAGCCGTCTGACCACGTCATCGGACACGCCGTCGAATCGGGTTCGACTCGAACCCATCGGCCGTGCTCGTGCGCGCTCAGTCGGAGCAGCGTCGCGCGGCACCGCTTTGCGGTAGCCGCTCCCTCGTTCCGTACCCGCAAGAGCCAGTCCGGTGCGACGTCTCCAACTGGTGGAACGGCGCCAGCGCCGCTCAAGGCCTGTCGCGGGACGGAATCTACAAGCAGCCGCGGACGCCACCGCCACCGATAGAAACGCCACGCCCCGGCGGCTCCCAGTAATACAACGAGCGAGATGAGATAAAGGTTGACTTTCATGAAAGGAAATCTATGCGTCCCGGGAGCCCGGACGTCCAGCCACGGGTGGTTTCCGGGCCGAGCGCCACCACCACGAATCCGATTGAAAACCGCCTGTCTCGAAGGTACATTGTATGCAGGAAGGAGCAGCCCCACCCCCCGGCTAGATTCCTTCTTCCACCCTCCAGACCCTGGAGGTCGGAATCATGCGCAGACTCCTCCTTGCGCCGATCGTAGTGTTCTTCGTCGTATCCCCCCTTGCATGTAGCGGTGACGACGGGCCGCCGAGCGGTCTTCCGACCGTAGATCCGGACCTCGTCGCGATGGTCGACTGCGTCCAGGAGGCCATCATTCACCTCGGCCTGGTCGTCGAAACCAGCATCCACCTGTTCCATGAGCTGGACACAGGTGAACGAACTCCGTACACCCCGCCGATCCAATTCGGGTACGAAGAGAGTACGGGAGAATTCTCGAATTGGGCTACACTGAACGGCGTCGTGACGAACATCGATGGAACCGTCGCTCCCCTGGAAGTGGTGGCCGACGGGCTGCAGCAGGACGACGTCTTCAGCCTCGAGTGGTGGCTGGAACCCGACGGAAGCCTGGACCGTGTCGGGGAGGGGGCATTCTCGGTTGTCCATCTCGGACTGACGACGCTGCCCGATCAGACCGAAGCGATGCGGATCACCATGAGCACTGATATCTGGGTCGACACGGGTGGGACGTGTCATACCGATGTCAACAGCTTCGGGATATCGGTTCGTCACCTGATCAACGACGCGGAGCTGTCAGCAGGCCTCATGGAGTTCACGACCATCAGTGATACCCAGATCCTCACAGGACTCCTGAGCATTGATGCCCTGACCTACACGGGCACCATCAACGCGACGTTCAAGGGGAACACGTACAGCTGTGAAGTCGACCTGGATACGTACGACGTTTCGTGCGTGCCTGGTTGAACACTGGCGGCCCCGGGGGAGGGGGCCGAAAGAGCCCGCTCCCCCGGGGCTGGATCTGCCCGCGTAGACGCTCGAGAGGCGTTTGAGTACTCTAGGACATCCCCCTTTCAGAGAGGCTGTCGCATGAGGTGTCGTGTTTCTGTGCCCTGTATTCTCGCGGTCCTGGCTGTTGCGGCCAGTGCCTGCGGCGGAGATTCCGCCGATGATACCGCCATGACGGCGGGATACGAAGATGGCGCCGCTGCCGTCCAGCTTACATCCGCGCAGTCCGATGAGACGGCACCCTCGGTGTCCACGGACGGAAAACACATCGCGTACGTGTCCGATGAGTCCGGGAAGCTCGCCCTGTACCGGATGCCGATCGGCGGTGGCGAACCCGTGCAGGTCACACCCACCCAGAACTGGCTGGGCGGATCGGCATGGTCTCCCGACGGGACGATGATTGCTTACACCTCCGACCTGTACGCGCCACCGGATGTGTTCGTAATCTCGGCCGACGGCGGTGAGCCGACGCGCCTGACCTCGGATCCGGGCCTCGAGTTCGGACCGGTGTGGTCTCCCGACGGATCCGTGATCGTGTATTCCGGAAACCTCGGTGGCGAGTTCAACCTCTATTCGATGCCGGCCAGCGGTGGCGAGCCGACGCGGCTCACCAGTGGGCCCGGCAACAAGCAGGCGGCCGCCTGGTCTCCCGATGGCGACTGGATCGCCTACACGTCCAACGCGAGCGGGACCAGCAGTCTCTGGGTGATGGCGGCAGATGGAAGTGATGCGCGGCAACTGACGGATGACGATGGAGCCGACGCAGGTGTCACCTGGTCAGACGACGGATCCACCCTGCTGTTCGCGTCCGACCGTTCCGGGAGCGGAGACATCTGGACGATCAGTGTGGACGGATCGGGACTGAAGCAGATCACCAGCGACGAGTCGGATGAATTCAGTCCGCGTTGGGCCGCTGACGATCAGTGGATCGTTTTCCGGTCGGATCGAGGAGGTCAGACGGACGTATACGCCGTGCCGACGGCCGGAGGCGAAGTCGTGCGCCTGACGGACGATGATGCGGCCGAGGGAGCCGCCGCGTGCGCCGACGACTGCTCACGGATCGTCTACACGTACAACGCGGCCAAGTCGCATCTCTTCATGATCCCGGTGTCGGGCGGTGAGCGCACGGCGATTACCTCGGGGAACGACAATCACTTCGGCGCGACGATGAGTCCTGACGGCCAGATGTGGGCGTGGGTCTCCGACGACAATGGAACGAACGATGTGTGGGTCAAGCCGGTTGCCGGAGAAGACGCGTTCAATCTCACCGAAAGCAACGGTGACAGCGGTCAGCCCGCCTGGTCCCCTGACGGGTCACGCCTGCTGTTCGTCTCCGATCGGAACGGATCCAGCGAGATCTTCCTGATCGCGGCCGACGGTGCCGGAGAGGAACTGCTGATCACGAGCGACGGGGATGATGTAGGACCGCAGTGGAGCCCCGGGGGCTCGGGAATCGCGTTCGTTTCAGATCGTGGCGACAGTGACGGAGATGTGTTCGTTGCGACAGCGTCGGGAGACGACCCACAGCGGCTGACCACGATAGGAGGAGTGAATGGTCTGCGCTGGAGCCCGGATGGATCCCGCATCCTGTTCACGTCGCAGAACACGGAAAGCGGTCAGGCTCAGGTGTTCGTCATTTCGGCCGATGGCAGCGATCTGCGGCAGCTCACCTCCGAGGGTTACAACGCAGGCGGCGAGTGGTCACCCGATGGATCGCAGATCCTCGTCAGTCATCATAGTGGCGAGGGGTTCGACCTCGCGGCACTCGACGTCGCGACCGGCGAATTGACCCTTCTGGCATCGGAGCCGGCATGGGAAACCGGCGCTCGATACTCTCCGGATGGCCAGTGGATCGTATACCAGGCCAATATGGAAGGGAACTACGAGCTGTACGTGATGCCGGCGGGTGGCGGTGAGGCGACGCGAGTCACGATGACGGACTCGGACGAGGGGAATCCGCAGTGGACGCCCGGTGGCGATCTGTACTACCAGACCGCGGAGGGCGACACGGATCTGTGGTACATGGACGTGGAGGCAGCGGTAAGCAAGTAAGTTTCGCCGGACCTCCGGTCAGTTCCCATCGACGGGTGCGCCTCCTGGAAGGCGCACCCGTCGTTCTGCGTACGATGCCGGGCGCCGAACAGGCGCAGCGGGCCGGTCAATGACGAATTCCCTGATGAGAGGAACTGCAGTGCGTTTTCGGAAAGTTGTCTTCATTGCGGCGTTGGCCGGGATCCTCGTCGGCGCGGAAACGCTCTTCGCGGCGGGAAGCGACGTTTCGGTGGCGGAAGCTGCCCCTGATACGGTCGTCTCACAGACTCTCCACTTGATCACGGAGACCGCACACCACCCGTACCTCACCTGGCCCGATTTCCCGCACTACCAGGATGAGATGGAAGCCATATATGGACCCGGCGAATTTGAGCTGCTGTGGTTCGACGATGATCGACCCACGAGGCAAGCGCGGCAGGTGATCGAGGCGCTCGCGAACGCGGATGTCCACGGGCTCGACCCGCTCGACTACGACGCGGGTCGCCTGGCGGAGCTCCTGGCCTCGATCGGTCGCGGTGAATCTCCGGATGGGTCCCAGCTCGCACTGATCGACGCGGCGATCAGCGTGGGATTCCTGCGGTATCTGTCGGATCTCCACATCGGCCGCGTCAACCCGGAGAACCTGCACTTCGGCTTCAACATCGAAGAGAAGAAGCTCGACCTGGCGGCGACCGTGAACGCGGCGCTCGAAAACGACGAGATCGCCGAAACGGTGGCCCGGGTGGAGCCGGGATTTCCGCAATACGATCGCATGCAGAGGCATTTGGCAGACTACCGGGAACTGGCGGGCGTGGAGTTGCCGCACGTGCCCGAGGTCGACGTGGTCCACCCGGGAGACGAGTACTCGGGTACCGCTGAGCTCCGAACGGTGCTGATCACGCTCGGCGATCTGCCGTCGAGCACTCCGCCTTCCGGGACCACCTACGACAGCGTCCTGGCAGCCGGTGTCGAAAGATTTCAGGCGCGGCACGGGCTGGAAGTGGACGGCATCGTTGGAAAAGGCACCTTCACCGAGCTCAACACGCCTCTCACGGATCGGGTGCACCAGATCGAGCTCGCGCTCGAGCGACTGCGCTGGCTGCCCGACGTGGAGAACGAGCCGATCATCGTGGTGAACATCCCCGCGTTCGAATTGTGGGCGCTCGACCCGACGCAGCCGGACTACCGGATCGCGCTCGAGATGCGAGTCGTGGTCGGGAAGGCCGTCAACAAGCAGACGCCGGCGTTCCGCGGAGACATGCGGCACGTGATCATGAGCCCCTACTGGAACGTGCCATACAGCATCGCGGTGAACGAGATGCTGCCGCGACTCGCCAACGAGCCGGACTATCTCGAGACGCGCAACCTGGAGCTCGTCCGGGAATTCGCCTGGGATGCGGAGGTCCTGCCCGCGACGGACGAGAACATCGCGGGCGTCCGCGCCGGAAGGGTCAACATCCGCCAGCAGCCGGGTCCGGGAAACTCACTGGGTACGGCGAAGTTCATCTTCCCCAATTCCGACAATGTCTACCTGCACGACACGCCGGCCCACCAGCTGTTCGAGCGAACGCGGCGGGACTTCAGTCATGGGTGCATCCGGGTCGAGGACCCGCAGGCCCTGGCGGAATGGGTGCTGCGCGATCAGGGGCAATGGTCAGCGGGGGCGATCGAGGAAGCGAGGCACGCGCATGCACCTTCGCGCGCGGACCTCACCGCTCCGCTTCCGGTCATCCTGTTCTACACGACCGTAATGGCGGACGAAGAGCGGCCCCAGTTCTATGACGATATCTATGGTCACGACGCGGCGCTGGCGGCGGCGCTGGAGGTGGGGTACCCCTACCCGCCATGATCCGGGCCGGGCAGCGAGGGGTTGCGTCTTCCGGCTGGCGAGCGACTACCAGCGGCGGACCCGGCCCGTGTCGAGGTGTACGAAGTCCGACTTCTCGTAGTAGCCGACGCCCCCGCGTCCGAGCGCCAGGCCCACGTCGCGCAGCGTCGCCGTGTCCACATCGTCCAGGCGAATGTCGATCGCCTTTCCCTTCAGGTGCATACTGTTGCGCGCCGCGCCCCGGCCGTTGCGCCGCAGCATCTCGTTCGTGGCCGGCGAGCGGTAGCCCGAGATCACCCGGAACGGGCTGCGGGTGCCCGTCTCGAGCGCCACGGCGTGCAGAATATCCAGTAGCTCCGGGTCGATCGGGTGCACGTCGCCGCTGTAATGGTCGCGCAGCACGTGATCGATCGCGGACAAAGCCTCGCGGACGTAACTGCCTGCCTGGACGTACTCCACGGACAGCGATTCACCGGTGTGCAGGTGCTGAAAGGAAAGGGCACGGAATGCGGGTGTCGACGGATCTGAGGCCAGGAGGTCCGTGGCCCATAATGGCGCAAGCGCGGCAGCCGTGACTCCGACGCCGGTGCGACGGCAGAAATCCCGTCGTGAAATGCCGGGCAGGTACGATCTATCCTGAGACTTCGCGGCTATGATTGCAGTTCGTCCTGTCATGTGTCTTTCCGCGACGTGGCACGGCGCAGCGGGCCGGCGGCGAAGTGAGAGTCGCGAGACAGGCTTGGGATACCAGTGAGGACGGTGTGTGTTCCGCGGCACCTATCTCCGCTTGTACCTGTCGAACACGGTGATCACGGGCCGGGCGTTACAGTCCGCGTCGAAGTAGTCCCGGTCGCAGGCGCTGGCCGGCTCCCACCAGAAGATCCCCTTGATTCGGCGGTCCGAGATCCCGAGCAGCGTCTGGTTCACGGCCTCGAGAAACGCCATGCGGGGTCCGCCGGGTGCGTCGACTGGGTAGGGAGGTGTCCTGCCTTCCTCCTCGTACACGTAGGGCCGGTATCCCGCCTCGACCAGGATCACGTCCTTGTCCGGGTAGTTCTCCAGGGTGGAGATGAAGTTGTCACGCAGCTCCAGCAGGGTGCCGTGCCACCAGGGGTAGTAGGAGTACCCGATGACGTCGTAGGGGATGCCGTATCCGTTGAACCGGTCGTAGAACGCCTTCGCCCCTTCGGTATCGGCCCCGTTGTCGTAGTGCAGCATGATCTGCGGCATCGGCTCGCCGCCTCGGCCGGCTTCGATGCCTTCGAGTCCTGCCTGGAACAGCGTCGCGAAGTTATCCCAGTTGTCGGGGAGCCGGCCCAGCGGCCACATCATCCCGTTCCGGACCTCGTTGCCGATCTGCACCATCTCCGGCATGACGCCGGCCTCCCGGAAGGCGCGAATCGTGTAGGCCGTCCACTCGCGTACCGAGTCAGCGAGAATTTCGATATCGGTGGTGTCCCATGCAGCTGGAATCGGCTGCTTCTGCGGATCAGTCCAGCCATCGGCGTAGTGGTAGTCGAGCAGGAACCTGAGCCCGGGCTTGACGACCCCACCGTCCTTGAACTGGATTCCGCTGTCTTCCGAGCAGCGAAGTCAGTGCGGAGATCGAGCGCCGCATTCGCGCCTCCAGCTCTAGATGACGT
>Ga0316193_10003823_pt1 | contig 10969 bp, 17 predicted proteins | sample MerIslsedime2_MG_FD_207735 | JGI IMG/M metagenome (GOLD analysis project Ga0316193, IMG submission 207735) | Coastal sediment microbial communities from Maine, United States - Merrow Island sediment 2 | ecosystem: Environmental > Aquatic > Marine > Coastal > Sediment | place: USA: Maine... | reverse complement strand
GGTGTCCTCCATCATCGACCCCACGCCGTCTCGAAGCAGGACCGATAGGGCTCCCCCCAGCACGCCTGCCCTGCCATCCTGGCCGCCTCGGCGGTCCCGTGATTCTCGGTCCACACCCGGATGGTATCCGCTGCAAACGCGAACGCCGAGAGCAGATCCTTGCCCCTGACCCAGACGTAGCCCTCGACCTGCTCGTCCAGCGATCTCGCCATCAGTCCTCTCCTATCAACTTGGTCATGCCGCGGCGCTTCTGGCGCCTCTGGCGATCCATGGAGTCCACCACCTGGGCCGCCTCGTGGTCGTGCTCCGGCTCCTCCGGGTCGTAGGCCCGCCACCGCTTCCGCCAGCCCGCGGGACTCGCGTACTGGCCCTCCACGGTGTCCACGTATCGCTGGAATGACCGGAGAACGGCCGGCCACTCGGCCCCGTTCTTCTTCAGGACCCGGAGATTAGACGCGATCACGTCCCCCGGGGCGGACCCGGACCCCCACCGGGCGATCCAGACGTCACAGGCGATCTTCGTGTACTCCTTCGGCCACTCTATGCCGTCGGCATGCCGCCGGGATGCCGGCAGCAGTTCCTTGTTCTCGCCCCTCTTCGGCTGGTGTCCGTTCCAGCGGGCCGCCGCGCCGATCTTTCCCAGTTCCGACCGGGCCTTCTTGGTCGCGTTTCGGGACGCCTTGGCCCTCGTAAGCCACGACAGATAAAGGCATTGCTCCTTCTCTTCGAGCTTGCCCTCGTCCTTCCAGAACTCTACGGCCTTGGCTGTATCCGTCTCCTGCAGGCCGAGCATGGCGGCCAGCCGCACGGTGTCGGTGGGGAGCGTTCCGGAGTCGTTGAGCCACGCCTGGGACGCGAAAAGGATCAGAAAGGCGACGTATTCGTGTCTCTGGCCGGCCAAGGCGATCTTGACGGCAGGATCCGTCAGAAACGCCTCAGCCGGCCACGGGAGGGTCCCCATGGCCTACTCCAGATTCCCCGTGGGCCATCCGCAGTTGTCACACTGGCCGATCAGGTTGAGAGGGGCCTTGCAGTGTTCCCGGGGGCAGTGGGTGGGCTTCTCCTCCGGCTCCGGGTCCGGCTCCGGCGCCTTCTTGACCTTCTCGACCACCGTCGGGCGGCCCTCATCGTCCACTTCGACCACCCTCCGGGTCCCGTTTCGGATCAGATCGCCCGGTTTCTTGCCCTTCGGGGGGGCCTTTTTCCGGGTTTTCGGCTTCTCCTGGGCCGGTGGCTCATCCGGGAGGGCCTCGTTGACGCTGCGGTCGATCTCCGCCTCTTCGGGGGTCTGTTCGACCGCGGGTTTCGCCGGAACCGGCACCGGGGCCTGCCCGGAGTCCTCGAGAATCCGCATCAGCAGCGGATCGGCCTGGGGCGGCGGCAGGGCCTTCGGCTCTTCGACGTCGGCCTCCTCGCGGGGCGCCCCGACGGGGGTCACGCCCCCGCCGGCGGCCTTGATCTCCAGCCGATCGGCGTCCTCGGCCATCGTCTCAAGCTCGATTCCGGCCAGTTCGGCGGCGAAACAGATGCTCAGGGCCCGATCCCGGGCCCGGGCGAGCAGCATGTCCTTCACGTAGGACTGCCAGGGGCCGTCGTACTCCTCCCCCCGCCGGTTCTTCTTCCGGGACAGCAGATCCGCCCCCGCGGCGTCCTCCATGCTGAAGCTCTTGACCGTCTCCTTCTTCCCCTTCCGCTTGGCGATCGCCGTGGCCCGCATCTGCTGGGTGCCCTCGAGTTCGATGCGCTCCTCGTAGTATTCGTAGTTGGGGCACGCCTGCGCGATCGCCAAGGCCCCCTTCGACTGGACCGCGATCCGGCCGGCCTTCGTGATGTAGAGCAGCTTCCACGAGGCCCAGGGCCGCAGCCCGAGCTCGGCGCCGTTGTCCATGATGACGAACGCCTGCTGGGGGCTCTGGATCTGCCCCGGGAGCATCCCAGAGCGGAAACAGGCCGTCGCGTAGCCCATCGCCTCCTCCACGGTGTTGAACTGGGTCCCTCGCGGGCCCCGCTTCAACTGGGACGCCTTGTTGCCCCCGGCCTCCGCCGGGGGGGCTCCCTCCTCATGCGGCACGACTGCAGTATTCTCTTCACTCACAGGCTCGCCTCCCAGATCTTCGCCGCCCACGGCGGCAGGTTCGCTTCTTCGACGCCCTCATCCCAGCCGGGCCAGGAGTCCGTCCGGCGGCACTCCGCGTACTGGCGGATCCACTGGTGCCAGCGGCGGTGTCCGTACTCCAGAAGGTCCGGGTTCGGCGTGAAAAGCCGGACCAGGTGGGGCGAATTCGACTCCACCACGATCCAGACGAAAGGCCGCATCTCGTTCGACGGGAAGACCGCATTCAGGCCCTCCAGATACATGGCCGCGGCCGAAGCGTAGTCGTAGTTGTAGATCGACTTCTCGACGTTGCGGAGGCTGGCCTCGTCGCCCAGCGTCTTCAGGTCGATGGCGATCATGAACTTGTCGGCCTGGGGTGCGAAGTCGGCATGCACGCCCGGCAGAGACGAGACCATCGCCACGCGGTCGAGCCGGGACTTGCACGGAAGGCCCGTCTCCTCGTCCTTCCAGACGATGGAGACCTCGTTGTGCCCCGGGCCGGTGACGTACTCGTTGGCGGTCTCGTGGGCCCGGACCCTGGCCGCCATGGTCTCCAGCGCCTCCCGCTCCTCGTCGGTGATGATGATCTTGCCCTTGGCCTTCTCCTTGAACGCGGCCAGAATCGGCCGCCCCTCCTTCGTCCGCCCGTCCACGTTGGGGCGGACGATGCACTCCGCCGCGAACCGATGGGGCTCGAGGACGGCCAGATGGGCCAGCCAGCCGATCTCCTTGGCCTTCGTAGCGGGCTTCTCGTTCAGGAACAGGTCGCGGGCGTGAGCCGGCGTATGCTTGAAGCCCGTTAGTTTCGAGTGGTTTATGGCCGGCCATGAGACGTACTCGTCGAACGAGACGCCGGGGTAGAACCCGGGCTTGAGCTTCATTCGTCCTCCTCCTTGCCGAGGGCCCTGAGCTTCTTCCGGCGGATGCCCAACCGGCGGCGGCGCCGCATCTCTTTCTTGCGGTCCTCGGGTGACATGCCCTGCCAGAGCGTCCGGGCCGCGTGGGCCGCCTGTCGGCGCCTCGTTCGCGGGGCTGTCATCTGGTTCTTCAAGGTCGCCAACTCGGAGGCCGCTTTCGACCTGTCCTCGTCGGAGACGCCCTTTCCACGCAGCAGGGCTGCGAGCTTCGTTTCGTGTGTCATAACGCGGGCAAGTCTGACATGCCCGCGCGAGCGTGTCAACGGGAAATCTTGACAGGTGTTACGAAACGACACACACTCTCGGCGAGGAGGATTCGCCGTGGCCCAGGCCCCCGTTCCCGCTCCGATCTATCACGACAATCTGGAGAAGGCACGGGCCGAGGGTCGCACCGGCGGCCACGATCACAGTCCTCCTGCCGCCACGAAGGACGTTCGGGCGCTCGCGGCGAAGCTCGTCGAGGACGAGACGTATCAGAAGAACCTCCAGAAACGGCTGAACGCGGGCGAAGCCGGCGCCATGGAAGTCTGGCTCTGGCGCTGGGCCTACGGCGACCCGAAGCGAGCCACCGACGCCCAGGGCGAGCGGGACAAGCAGCGGTTCGCGGAGATCCGGTCGGAGATCCGGACGCTGATCCAGAAGCCCGGGCTCCACGCTGAACTCGAGGAGAAGATCCTGGCTCGCGCGACCATCGCCCTGCCCCCGCGAACCGCACCCGCTCCGCCGACTGGCTTCCTTCCCGGCCCCATGGACGAGGACGACGAGTGATCGTCACGGCCCACGACATCGCTACCCGGTTCATCGGGGTCCGTGAAGTCCCTGGTGCGCGAGACAACCATCACATCCTCGCCATGCTGAAGCTCGACGGCGCGTGGCCGGAACACGACGAAGTGCCCTGGTGTTCGGCCTTCGTGAACTACGTCGCGTGGCTCCTCCGTCTCCCGCGGTCGAAGTCTCTCCGGGCCCGCTCATGGCTGGAGGTTGGTCGGCCGGTGTCGAAAGGCCACGTTGGTTTCGACGTCGTGATCCTCAAGCGAGGGGGCGGCGACCAGCCGGGCCCGGAAGTGATCGACGCCCCCGGGCACGTCGGCTTCTACGGTGGAGAGACTCCGGGCAAGGTCGCCATCCTCGGCGGAAACCAGCAAAACCAGGTGAGCGTCCAGCTCTACGACGAGAGTCGCATCCTGGGCATCCGCGCTCTCTGGGAGGAGTAGATGCAGCGCAAAGAGTGGGAGGGCCTCTTCGAGGTGGAGGTGCGCCGGCTCATGGACGAGCGCGGCTATTCGGAGCAGCGGGCCCGCTTCCGGGCGCGTGAACTGACGGAATTCCGCCACGGGCCACGGCCCACGCGGATCGAGGAGGTACTGATGAACGGCAAGGCTTCGCCGGTCCCGATTTGGGCTCTGGCGCTCGTATGGGGGGCCCTGGCCGCCCTCCCCGTCGCGGAACTGGCCTTCGGGGACGACGTCATCTCCGGGCGCGAGTGGATCGGCATCGCCTACGCCTTCCTCGTAGCGGCGGTGGCGAAGCTGTCGAACCCGGAGAAGGTAATCTCTCCCAAGCCGTCCGTGAAGTAGGTCCGGTGGCGACCCACGTCGAGGATTACGCCCATCTTCTGAGCCCGGCGACTCTCGCCGCGACTCTGACGAAGGGCAACACCGAGCCGTGGGTCGCCTTCCGTCACCACCGGATGATCTCGCGCGAGCTCGTCACGCTCCACGCGAGGATGCCGGGGGCCCCGCGGAACCTGATGGTCATGTGCCCGCCCCGGCACGGCAAGAGCGAACTCTGCTCCCACTGGTTCCCGGTCTGGAATCTCGCCCTGGACCCGTCCACGAACGTCATCCTCTGCTCCTACGCGCTGTCGCTCGCCACGAAGTTCTCCCGCTCCACGAGGAGATCTATCCGCGAGCACTACCCGATGGTGGGGACCAGGCTTCTCGAGGACTCCCGGGCGGCCCACCGCTGGGAGACCACCGACGGTGGCGGGCTGTTCGCCGCCGGCATCGGGACCGGCATCTCCGGACGGGGCGCGGACGTGCTGATCCTCGACGACCCCGTGAAGGACGCTGAAGCGGCCGACTCCAAGATCATCCGGGACAACACCTGGGACTGGTACGAGACGACATTTCTCTCCCGCCGTGCGCCAGACGCCATTCAGGTCATCATCATGACCCGGTGGCACGAGGACGACATCTGCGGGCGGCTCCTCGAGCGAGAGCCGGAGGACTGGCAAGTCCTGAACCTCCCCGCCCTGGCCGAGGAAGACGACCCGCTGGGCCGGGCCGAGGACGACCCTCTCTGGCCGGAGAAGTTCGACCTCGAGTTCCTCGACAACTGGCGCCAGAAGCGCCCCCGGGCCTTCACCGCTCTGTACCAGCAGCGGCCTACGCCCGCCGAGGGGCTGGCGATCGAGCGGACATGGTGGCGCTGGTACGATCCGAAGACCGAGCGCCCGCCCATCGAAGCCTTCGACCGCATCCTCCAGTCGTGGGACCCGACGTTTAAGGATCTGGCCACGTCCGACTTCGTAGGCTGCCTGGTGCTGGGCGTCCTCGGCCACAAGATCTACATGCTCGACGGGCTCCGGGAGCACCTGAACGCGCCCAAGACCGTCCGGGCCATCCGGGACATGCAGAAGAAGTGGCCTGCCGGCAAGCGGATTCTCATTGAGGAGGCCGCCTCCGGGCCCGCCATTATCCAGATGCTGGAGCGGGAGCTCCCCGGGATCACCCCTGTCCGGGCGAAGGGCTCCAAGGTCGTGCGCCTCCATTGGGGCGTCAACTCAGTCGCGGGCTTCATCGAGGCCGGCAACTTCTATCTCCCGCGCGGTCACAACGTCGCGGATGAGCTTCAGAACGAGGCCGCCCAGTTCCCGCACGGGGCGCACGACGACCTCGTAGACGCCCTCACCCAGGGCTGCCAAATGCTGATCCCGAAGTCCTGGGCGAACCTCGGCCGGTGGGGCCGGGAGCTCGCCGAGGAGAAGGAGGGCGGGACCGGATTCATCGAGCAGCACAACATCGCCGTCCGGAAGGCCATCCGGAAAAGAGTCGATCTCAACCTCAAGAACAAGGAAGTAGGGCAAGATATGCCCGGGTGGAACTGAATGGATCCCAGGCTGCACAAGGTACTGATGCCGTTTCCTGCGGGCGTGCAGGAAGTCCGCCGCTTCAACAACCTCTCGATCCAGTCGCAGGTGGACGACGTTCTCGCCGGCCTCGAGACGCGATCCGCGATCTTGGAGGTGGACGTCGAGAAGTCGCCGGACTCCGACGAGACCGAGGTGCGAGCCATCCTGGCCGCCAAGCTGAACGGCTACTGGTCGATCGGCATGTTCGGCGAGTACCGCAACCGCAACGACTACCAGGGCGGCGTGCGCGTCCTGCTGGACTGGAACTGATGGAAGTACGAAGCCGGGAAGTCGAGCTCCTCACGCCCTCGGACATGCTGAAGCTCGTCATCGACTGGACCGGGGGCTGCCCGGCCGAGCCCGGGAACGCCGACGTCTTGAAGGCCCTCATGGACTGTGGCGTCGAGAAGGAGAAGCTCCTGACGCTCGCCTACGCCCTGAAGCACGGGTCGTGGACACGGTACGCCGCCGCGCACCTGATCCTTGAGATCTTGTCGGCCCGCCACGTCCGGGCCGCGGTGGCGCTGCATGGCCACCGAAACCACGGCATCTCCCTCGTCGAGGCGCGGCGCGACGTGCGCGAGCTCCGCAGCGAGGCGCGGGAGATTGCCCAACGGGAAGTCCTGATGACCGTGGCGGCCCCCAAGGAAAGAAGGGAAAATGCTGTTCCCGTGTAGGGCCTGCAAGGCGAAGGACGACGAGATCGCCCATCAGCAGGAGACGATCCTCTGGCTCCAGGGCCAGCTCGACCGTCAGAACAAGCGGTTCCTCGAGATAGCGGACCCCGGTGCCAATGACCGGGTCGTCCAGGCCGATCGGCGTGCAGCAAAGCCGATCTCTGCTCCGAAGCCTCTGATGGCGCCGGAGCCCCTCCTCCCGGGAACCGAGCCCTCACCTGCACCCTCCTGGGAGGTCACGGATGAGGAATAGATGGACTGGCAGGAGCACGCACTCCCGACCCTGAAATCGACCGACGACCGCGTCAAGCAGTACATGGCGCGTCTCATCAACCCCATCTCCCCCCGCCGCCGCTGGGTCACTCAGCGGGCCGCTCTGAACTCCTGGATGTACCACGGGCGCCAGTGGATCGACTCCGTCGGTGCGCTCAGTGCCGGCCAGGGGGTCTACCACTTCCGGGAGATCTCGAAGCAGTCGCTGGCCGCCTACAAGCGGCCGGTGACGAACATCATCGCCCCGGCCGTGGACAACGAGGTCGCCCGGCTCACGAAGAAGGAATACGTGCCGGAGACAGCCACCAGCAAGCGGCATCAGGACTGGCTTGCCGCCGCGCGGCTGGCGAAGGACTACGTCACGTGGCAGGTGAACAGCCGGGCGTGGGGCGACAAGCGCGAGCAGCTCGCCTTCAATCTCTGCGTGGACGAGACGGCCATCGCCCGGAGCTTCTGGGACGAGGACCGGAACCTCATGGAGGCCGTCGGGGCTCCCGAGGCGCGGAAGTGCCCGTCCTGTGAGGCGAAGCTCGCCAGCCCTCAGCTGCCCCACACCATGCTTGAGACGGGGCTTCCGTCGCCCGGCGGCGGATTCCGGGAGTTCAAGGGCGCCGCCACCGTCAAGGAAACGGGCCCGGTCCCGCAGGGGGCGGAGAACTACAACATCGAGGCCGTCCACTGCCCCATGTGCGGAGAGTCGGAGCTCGAGCCCTACGACGTCGAGCCGGACGAGGCCGCCGAGGGCGCGGACGCTCTCGGGAACCCTCTCGGCCGGATGCTGCCGAAGGGGGACGACCAGATCGAGGTCGTGTCGGTCCACGAGTATTACCCGGAGAACGGCGGGATCGGCGTCGAGCCCTACGATGCCCGGGTCCACCACCAGATGACGGCCCGGCCTATCGAGGAGGTGCTGAAGCGGTACCCGCAACTCGAGGGACGGATCCAGCCCGACGACCCGCAGAAGATCCTCCGGCTCAACCCGCTGTACTCGGACCCGGCCCTGGTGGCGGCGGGGATGCTCTTTGGCCTCGCTGCCCACGGAATGGACTCCTACCAGAACCACGTCCTCGTCGAGGAGTGCGTGGTCGAGCCGGACAGCCGGCCGGGACTCGAAGAGGGGGCCCACTTCGTCAAGGTCAACGAGAACGTCCTCTCGCGGCCCCTCTGCATCCGCGTGAACACGGAGGATGGCGAAGTCCTCGTCCCGCGGGTCAAGTACCACATCGCCCGGCAGAAGCGAGTCCCCGGAATGTTCTGGGGCCGCGGCTTCGTGTCGGACCTGGTGCCTCTCCAGCGCCGGCTGAACGAACTCGACGCCCAGGTGATCGACCTCCGCGAGCGCGGCAAGCCGATGATCTGGAAGCCGATGGACGTCGAGACCCACATCCGCAAGGACATGGAGGGGTCTTTCCAGTTCATCGAATACGAGTCCGACAGCCAGTGGAGCCCACGGGACGGAGTCTTCCCGGGCGTGCCGATGACCGGCAACCCCTACATGGAGGAGCGCAACCAGATCCTCGTGGACGCCCAGCTGATCGGGACCCCGCAGGACATCGAGCTTGGCCGCGGCGCCGGCGGGATTAAGACCACCTCGGGGATGATGCTGGCCCAGGAGCAGGCCGGTGAGCGCCGGGCGCCGAAGGAGCGGGGCCTGGTCGGGATCTACGAGGGCATCTTCCAACACGTGCTCGACATGTCGAAGACGTTCCGAAAGGACCCCGTCGAGTACCGGGTCGAGACGCACTCGGGTCTCTGGGAGATGAAGGCGTTCGACGCCACGGAGCTCCGAGGCACCGTGCGCGTGCGGATGCGGGCGGCGGCGGGCTTCGACCAGGCCCTCTACGACAAGGAGGCCGCGTCCGAGGCCGTGAACATGGGCCTCTATCGGCTCGACGATCCTCTCGCTGTGCAGGCCGCCTTGGAGTACATGCGGCTCCCGGCCGACGTGAACGAGAACCAGAAGGTCCAGATCCGGCGGGCGGAGATGGCTTGGTCCGACTTCATGCGGGAGATGAAGGTCCCGCAGGTAGACGTGTCGCTCTACGAGCCGGTCATCTGGTTCAAGGTCTTCCAGAAGCGGTGGATGGACGACGAGTGTCTGATTCTGCAGCAGCGGGCCGAATTCGAGCCCACGTGGTCGCGGCTCACCGGCTGGGAGGATGACTTCGACCAGGCCGTGGCTCTCGACTTCGCGCAGCGGGCCATCTACGAGCAGTACCCGCCGGAGCAATGGAACCAGGTTTACGCGCAGGCGCAGAAGCTCTACACCTCGGCCGTGCAACAGGCCCAGGAGGTGGGACTCTTCCCACCCGGGCCGCCGCCGGAAGGGAGCTGTCTCGAGACCCCGCCCCCGCCCCCGCCCGCAGAGGGCTTTCTCCCGAAGGCTCTGGAGCTACGGATCTTCACCGTCTGGGAGAGGATGCTTGGTCCCCACCTCGAAGACGCCATGCTTGCGGTGAAGGCGTCCAAGAAGGTGGGGGTTCCGATCAACGACGACGCCGAGAAGGTAGAGCTCCTGCTCGACCTCCTCCGAATGCGCTCCGTGATCGAGGCTTTCCGGAAGATCATGGAGGCCAAGATGATGGCCGCGCTCCCGCCCGGGCCAGAACAGGCCGGGCCAGAACAGCCTGGGGCCGCCCCCGAGGCACCACCAGCCCAGTAGAAGGAGAGAGAGATGAAGATCAGTTCCATGTCCTCGGGGATCGGCGAGCGACATCCCCCCCCGCGCTACGCGGGGAAGTACCGCTTCACGGAGAAGAACGAGGTCATCGAAGAGGATCGCGTCATGCGGCCCGGCCCGGTTCTCTCCCGCGCCCTCAAGGGCAAGATGAAGAAGGGCAAGTCCAAGGGAGTTCCGTCGGCCGCCCAGGTCGCGGATCGTCTCGCGGCCAGCTGGAGCTAGGGGGAAGTCATGGAGAAGGTGAAGCGTCGGCCACGGGAGACCTCGCAGGCCCACAGGGCTCGATCCGCAGAGGCGTCCGCGGCGTCCCGGGAGACGAAGAAGAAGGAGACCGAGGACGCCCACGCGCCGTGGAAGAAGGCGTGGGAGAAGGAGACGGGCAAGAAGTACGGGATCGCCACCCATGGCGCCTACACGTCCTGGCTCGGCGAGAAGCGGAAGGCCCGCGCGGCCAAAGCGAAGCCGGCCCCGGACAGCGTCTCGGCGCAGGACGCCGGGGACGCGATCGCCAAGGACAAGAAGAAGAGCGAGTAGGGCGATGGCGGAGAAGGCACACGTCGGCGTCATCACCGCATCGAAGGGCCGGAGTCCGCGCGTCCGACGCGCCGGCTCGAGGGACTGGGAGGACGCCCCCGCGGGCACGCGCGTCTACGGGGGCGACAGCATCCGCTCAGAGGATGGTGAGTCCGCCATCCGCTACTCGGACGACTCGACCACGCCCATCCGGAAGGGCTCGCTCATGGAGATCGACGAACCGAAGAAGCCAAAGAAGGTGAAGAAACCACAGATCAGCAGCGGCGTCGCCAACTTCAGCGCACAGGACGCTGGGGACGCTCTGGCTCGATCGAAGGAGAAGGAGGGCAAATGACAGACTGGAACCCGCTCTACGACAAGCTCATCGTGAAGCGCCACAAGCCCAAGGAGACCCACGACGAAGAGGGCAAGATCGTTGTCGCCGAGACCTACCAGCAGCAGCAGAACAAGGGCGTCGTGGTGGCCACGGGCTCTGGGCGGATCGGCGGTGCTGGGCTCATCGTGGAGGTCGGGATGGAAGTCCTCTTCGGGCTGCACAGCGGGACCGACCTCGACGAGGGCGAAGACCTGGTGATGCTCCGTGAGGACGAGATCCTGGCCTACCGCAGGGAGTAGGGGGGATGGGAGCAGAGCACCCAATAGCGAAGCTGGTAGGCTCCG
>Ga0316193_10003821_pt1 | contig 10971 bp, 11 predicted proteins | sample MerIslsedime2_MG_FD_207735 | JGI IMG/M metagenome (GOLD analysis project Ga0316193, IMG submission 207735) | Coastal sediment microbial communities from Maine, United States - Merrow Island sediment 2 | ecosystem: Environmental > Aquatic > Marine > Coastal > Sediment | place: USA: Maine... | reverse complement strand
TTGTACAAAATGTTCTTTACCTGTTCCTTCTTCACTAATGAATCCAAAACCTTTTGAATCATTGAAGAATTTTACTTTACCTTTATTCATTATTATATATTTTAAATAGATGCTGCAAAATTAAGCTAATATTGCGAAATACAATAATATTTTGCAAAATTTTTTAAATAATTTATTTTGTAATTACATCGCGCCCTGATGTTTACCATTTTCCAAGAAGAAATCGCTCCCGGCACCCAATCATAATAAGGCCTGCCAAGCTAATTCTCTGAGAAGATAATCCGGTTATTTACAATCAATTCTGAAGAAAACATTCAATAGATTCCTGATTTTAACTTGAAAATCAAGCCCAACAAAGGCAATATATCGATCAATTAGGTCATGGCACCTTGATTTTAGACTCAGAATGTGCTTAAAATCTTACAATTTTAAGATAGCTTATTTTTTATGGTAGAGCCAATACAAATATTAGAGTTTACCAAACTCTTCTTTTCTCAAAAAAAGTGTAAATTTAAAACGTCAATAAATTATCTTTTTTGAAAAAACTTATCTTCTCTTTTTTGACCTTTTGCATGCTGCTTAGTTATAGTACCACTAAATTGTATGGACAAAAAATTGATACCATAATTCACACAAACGGAAACATTTTAACTGGTGATTTTAAAAAACTTGTATATGGTGTAGTTACCTGGAAAATGGACGGAATGGGTACCATTAGCTTCGAAGAGCCCAAAGTAAATACCATTATTTCACAGAAAACATTTGAGATCAAAATGGAGGATGGTAAATATTATTTTGCCTCATTTGAACGTTCAGATGTCGATCGGAAGGTTTATCTATCAATGCCTGATAAAAGTCTTTTGGTTGATATTGATGATATCGTTCAAGTTTATCCTATAAAGAATAATTTTTGGAGTCGAACGAGTGGAAACTTTAGCTTGGGTGCTAATTATTCAAAAGCCAGTAATGTTGCGACCATTTCATTTAGCGGAAATGTAGACTACAGAAAAAGAAATAGTTACTTCAATTTAAGCTGGGACACAAATGACACCTATCAGGGGGACTCACTAAGTTCAAGTAATTCAAACCTTGCTCTTGCCTGGCAAAGAGCTTTAAAGAAAGGATGGTCAACCGATGTTGCCATATCTGCAACCCAAAATACCGAACTTGGAACAAAACTTAGGTTAGGGCTCAATTTATTAGGAATTAAAGACATTACATATAATGACTGGAACAGGCTTTATACTGGAGCAGGATTGAACGTCGCTCAGGAAACCGGTTATGATGACCCCGAAATCACAAACGATCTGGCCGGGCTTTTCGTTGTCTATTGGAAAATTTATAAGCTTACCAGTCCCAAAGTTTGGTTAGATTCTAATATTAGTTTTTTACCCTATTTAACTGATAGTGGCCGTTACAGAACAACTTTTAATTTCAATCCCAAAGTGAGTGTTTTTAGTGATAATTTTAAGGTTGGGATAGTATTCTACTATAGCTATGACAGTCAGCCTTCTTCAAATGCAGCTAGTAATGACGATTATGGGCTAAATCTCCAGTTTACGTATTCGTTGCATTAGGCATTAATCAATGAAACAATGAATTAATGAATTAATAATTGAATGCGTGAATGCGTGAAATCGAAGATTCAGCGCAGCTAATGCGTGAATATGTATACAAAAATCAGGACGATACAACGTGTCAACAGGTCAATCTGGGTAACCAGCTATGGTCAGCAAATGGGTAAAAGACTGAATACATAAAAATTAGGGAGTGGTTTTATAAATAGCGATAAATTTGTGATGATTTAGGAATTTACTAAAATGACTGAGATTTGAAGATTTCCCAATCATCTTACTTATAGGCAAAACACCATTTTTTCATTGATTCAATTTTTCATTGTTTCATTAATTCATTGTTTCATTGCCTAATACCATCTTTTTTTGTTCTTTTTAGAACCTGCTCCTTTTCTTCCTTTTTTGTGCTTACTTCCTTGCTTCTTTTTATGAATCTCTGGCTTGGCCTTTGGATCTAAAGGATAAGGATGATCCTCTACCACCGGAATTTGAACATTAATGCTTTGCTGTATGGTTTTAATATATTCCTTCTCATCTGCTGAGCAAAATGAATAAGCCGTTCCCATTTCGCCGGCCCTTCCGGTTCTGCCAATTCTATGAACATAAGTATCCGGCAAATTGGGTAAGTCAAAATTAATTACTGCATCTAAATCCTTTACATCAATACCACGCGCCGCAAGATCTGTAGCAATAAGAATATTGACATAATTGTTCTTGAATTTCCCCAAGGCCGTTTTTCGGTCATTTTGAGACTTATCTCCGTGTAAACTTTCAACTTTATATCCATTTTTCGCAAGGGTCTGCTCCAGTTTATCCACCCCAAGCTTGGTGCGTCTAAATATCAAAATACTTCCTTTGATGGTATTCCTCAATAAGTGTAAGCACAACTCCATTTTATTTTTCTTCGGCACATAATAAAGCATCTGACTTACATTACTCGCTGTAGGCAGATCAGGAGATATATTTATGCGTTCGGGAGATTTTAAAATGGTTTTAGCTAATTCCTCAACTTTGAAAGGAATGGTCGCTGAGAACAATAGTACTTGTTTATCAACCGGGCACAAACGTTCAATTTTTTTTACGTCATCAATAAAGCCAAGGTCAAGCATAAGGTCCGCTTCATCCAATACCAGTATTTCTACTGACTTTAAATCAACTAATTCTTGTTTATGCAAATCGAGCAATCTTCCAGGAGTCACTACTAAAATATCCACCCCCTTTTTTAAGATTTCTATTTGAGGATCCATTGGAATTCCTCCATAAATAACAGCCGAACGAATATTGCTATACTTCCCGTAAGTTTTAAAATTTTCCCCAATTTGAACCGCCAGTTCACGAGTAGGGCTAACCACCAGGGCCTTTATTTTTTTACCTTTTTTGGGAGCGTCTTGCCAGTCAAATAACAACTGCAAAATAGGCAATGCAAAAGCAGCCGTTTTACCAGTTCCGGTCTGTGCAGAAGTGATCAGGTCTTTTTTGGCCAGTACAAATGGAATCGTTTTCTCTTGTACCAAGGTTGGCTCAGTATAACCAGCTTCTGCTATAGCCCTTAAAATAGGCTTATTAAGTTTTAAATCTTTAAATGACATTAAGGAATATTTACTGCAAAGATATATGAAAATTAAAGCTTGTCTTGGAAAATCAAAATGAATCTCAACAAGCCCGTGATATAACCTCCATTTGTTTTTTTTCTTTTCTGATAATTCGCATCTTTGTTAGAACATGATTAATAAAATAAATAAAACAGTTGAAATACCCTGGATCCTTATTTCCGGTTTTTAGAGTATCGCAACTAAATTATTCTATTTATTTACGCATTCGTCTCATAAACACTCTATTTAAATGAAAAACATCATTGTTCTAGGCGCCGGTATGGTTGGCAGTACCATGGCGATTGACATGGCTAAAATCCACAAAGTAACGCTGGCAGATCTCAGTTTGTCTGCTCTTGATAAAATTGCGCAAAAACATCCCGTCATAACTGTTAAACAGTTGAATGTAACAGATAAAAAATCTTTGCAGGACCTGATAAAAAAGTTTGACCTGGTGATTTGTGCGGTTCCCGGATTTTTAGGTTTCCAAACTTTAAAATGGATTATTGAAGCTGAGATGAATGTTATCGATATTTCTTTTTTTCCTGAAAACTCATTGGAGCTGGATGCTTTGGCCAAAGAAAAAAATATCACAGCAATTGTTGACTGTGGAGTGGCTCCTGGAATGGACAATGTCATATTGGGCTACTATAATGAAAAAATGAAACTCAATCATTTTGAGTGTTTGGTAGGAGGATTACCAAAAGTCAAAAAATGGCCATTTTGTTACAAGGCTCCTTTCTCACCTATTGATGTAATTGAAGAATATACCAGACCCGCTCGATACGTGGAAAACGGTGTTGAGGTGGTGCGTGAACCCTTGACTGATTGTGATTATGTCGAATTTGCTAAGGTTGGCACATTGGAATCTTTTAATTCAGATGGTTTGAGATCAATTATCCATACGATGCCACATATACCCAATATGAAGGAAAAAACCTTGCGATATCCGGGGCATGTTGAATATGTTCGTGTCTTAAAGGAGAGTGGTTTTTTTAGCGAAGAAAATATAGAGGTCAATGGAACTGAGGTTTCTCCCTTAGATTTTACAAGCAAAATTTTATTCAACGAATGGAAACTGGGTGAAACAGAAGAAGAATTAACAGTAATGCGGGTGACCCTAAAAGGTGAAAATGACAAAGGGCAAACCGAAGAAGTTGTCTATAACTTACACGATGAATATTGTAAAGAAACCAATACATCCTCAATGGCCAGAACAACGGGGTATACCGCTACAGCGGCAGCCAACCTTTTTTTAGAAGGTTTGTTTAGCGAAAAAGGAGTTTTTCCACCTGAATTAGTTGGAAAGCACGAGGTATGTTATCATTATTTTCTCAATTATTTAAAGGATAGGAATATTCATTATGTAAAAAATAGCCGATTGCTATAACTACCTTAGTATATTTATGTTTAGCTTTAAAATGGACTAAGCCTTTATTTTTAAAGACTTTATAATGTAAAATCTCCATCAAATCAAGAATTAAACCATATGAAATATTTAGTGAATTTATTTTTTTATATGCTTATTTTAAGTCCTAATTTACATCAGGTAAATGCTCAAAAAGGTGAAATTCCTGTAGGGACAAAATTGCAGCAAAGTGAAAAACTCCTGGTCAAAATTGGTATGACATCCAAAAACAAACCGGCTAAGTTAAAATTCGGGGATTATGCAACTGTTGATCTCAAGGGAGCGTCCACCAAAGCTGATGGCAAAACTAAACTAGCCTTTTCTTTTGTTCTAATCAATAAAAAAGGTGACTCCGCCTTTGTTGAAGCCGCTAATAACTCAACTAAGCCTGAAGATCATGCGTCAAAAGATTTGAGCGTATATATCACCACAAATATTGATCAAGAGGATCTGTGGGTTTTGTTGATGACGAAGACCCCTGACAAAAATGAATTCTCTATAGAAAATATGTTTCTTACTAACGGAATTGACGAAATTAATTTTGAAAACATTATTGGTGAGCAAATGGGTAAAACCATAGAAACGGCCCCAAGAGGAATAGAAGCCTTAATAAACGGCAACTCCATTGGAGCCATGCAATATTATTCAGGGGGATCATTTAGTTATAAAAAATTTATCTGGATCTCAGAAGAATTTGATGACCAAACAAAATTGATCGTTGCTTCTTTGTTTTCTTCCATGATGGAAATTGCCGATTATTTTGAAGATTATACAATTACGGATTAGGCCTTGATATAAGATTTTTACCAACACAAAACCAGAGCCCGTGACAGGCCGGCGAAACTGGATACCATTGATTTATTTTTTCAATGTTTCATTATTTCATTGATTCATTGATTCAATATCCTACTCATCACCCAACTCGTATGCAGCGCAGTCAATCCGCTTGACGGATGGCTATAGTTTTTTTCGACAAGTTGCCGCCTCATGTTTTCAACATGATGAAGTTGAATGTTTTTCGGGTTTTCTATGAATACTTCCTGCCTATTCCCATTTTGATTGAGTACTATTGGATTTTCTTCAAAAACAGAAAATTCAATTTTCCCTTTACTACCAAATATCTCAACCCGGTCCATCCTGTGATCACAACCAAAATTCCAGCTTCCCGCACCTGTAATACCTTTCTCATGCAACCAATGTGCTGCAAAAGCGTCATGAGCAGCATATAGCTTCTGCTGATTCAGACTTAATCCGCCAACTTGAATAATATTCCCCAAAAGAAAGGTAAACAAATCAAGCCCATGACTTGCCAGGTCATCAAAATAGCCACCCGGAGCAACCTTTGGGTCCGTTCGCCAGTTATATTCTCCTGACAAATCGAATTTATTCGGCGCCTGACTTAAATTCCAGTTAATATGTCTTATGATACCTATATCGCCATTGTCAAGCCAAGCCTTTATCTCAGCAAAGCGTGGCAAGGACCTCCGATAATAAGCCACAAATAAAGGAATAGCCTTTTCCTTAAATGATTCGTAAATGGTCAGACTTTCCTTATGGCTTGGAGTTAATGGTTTTTCAATACAACAAGGTTTGCCCGCTTCTGCAACTTTAAGGGCATAATACATATGTGAATCAGGAGGTGTGGCAATATAAACGGCATCAACCTCAGTATCGTTGATCAGTGCGTCTGCATCGTCGTAAAATTTTTCAATACCATGTCTATTTGCATAATCTTCAGCTTTAGCTCGGTTCCGCCTCATAACGGCCTTAATTTCAAAACCATTTACCTGTTGATAGGCAGGACCACTTTTAACTTCAGTTACGTTTCCGCAACCAAGAATTCCCCAACGAATATTTTTCATATTATTTTAATTGAATAGAAGGTTTGTCCTTATTTATTTTATGGTCAAGAATAAACAATATTCCCATAAGAATAAATGGAAAAGTAATCATCAAAATAACACCAAGGCTCATCCAAACTGAGCCATTCATATTATAGTTGTGAATATAAATAAATGGAGTCAAGACCAAACCAATAGCTATAAATATGATTCCTCCGATCAGTTCCCATTTCCACGCTACCAAAAAGATGGCAAGAAGAATAAAAGAAGGTACAAGATGCATTAAAAAGCCTCTCAATTGCTCCCATATGGTCATGTTAGGTTGAAATGCATCCAGAGCGAATATACTTATAAAACATATGGCAAGAATACCAAGAATACGAGGTGCCCAAAAAAAAGCTTTTGCAGAAATCTTCATGATTTACGGGTTTTAGGGTTTCAATATAATTGAAAGCACGGGTATAAACATTGATTTAAATCAACTTAGCGATTGATTATGATCATATTCATTGATTTCAAACCTTACCCTATATTCATCCCTTTAGTGTGGAGGTGGTCTTAGATCTTGAATTAAATAAACCTTACGGTCATTGATGGGTTGTTCATTTCGGTAATTTTTAAGAGGCATATTACCTCTTAATATGAGCACCTCCTCTACTGATAATTCTAATGGATTTTTTAGAATAATCCATTGTACATTTTCGGTACAGGGCGGGGTAGTTAATGATCCTTGGTACGTATAGTAATCCTTTTTATCTGGTAAGATCGACCTAATATCTAAAGATTTTTCGATCAACTTTTCTTCGTTAACTTCCAGAGGAAGGTAACTTTCAATTCTATTCATAAAACGACTTTCACCTCCCTCAATACCCATTATACCTACTACAGTATAATTCTTTTGATCACTTTGATGGACCAAATGTATTTCAATTGGATATCTTACACCGTTAATGGTATGTTCAGAAGGTTCATGAAAGTGTATTTGCACCAAATTATAATTAATGTTTTGATTGTGTAATGAATCTCCTCTTTCAAAGTCATATTGAATGGAATGACCATTGTTACGAACCGTGTGAAGTACTGTTTTTGCCGAATAGTAAAATTCCAACATACGGTCTTCCTGTGATGCAGGAACAGCATTAATGTCAATAATGTTAATTGGTGACTGTCTTGTACCTGAGCAGTCTGAATCCTTTTCAATTTCAGCCCAGTGTTCCGGGGAAGTTTCCCCTTCATAACTCCAGTGCTGTTCTTTTTCTACATGCTTATTTGAATCAGGTTTGGTTTCTTTTCCGCAGGAAAATAACACTAAAAACAATAATACACAGGTTCCGTTTACTATTGACTTCATCGTTTGGATAATTTAATAATTCTTGCCATCCAGAAAGGTTTGGATCAAGATTTTAGTTTACAGCATCAAATGTATGTTTCTTGTTTAGCTTATTTTATGATGAATATCAATAAAACCAGATTTTTGCAATTAAAAATCTTTTGCTCGAAAATATTATTTTAATGACGGCTAATAAAGTCCTTGTAACTGTGTGTTAAAAAAGGTTTAGCTGAGTAAGAAAAAATTATTTATGATAACTATCTTTAAGATCTAAAGCACATAGATCTATCATCACTTTTGCTATTTTTTGGGTAACATCTCCAAAAAACCGTTCCCCTTTTTCTTTAGTGGCAAATGCAGGATTCCCTACACCTGTATCATCAGTGATTGACGACCATTTTCTCTCCGTCCACAACCAGCTTTCTGTGAATGCTGCAATTTTATGTTGCTTTTCCCTGCCTTCTCCCCATTCCTTTTTGGGTAAAACCAGCTCAGGTTTTAAATGCAATAACAAACTGGTTTCCATTTCCTCTGCATGATCCCCGTCCAACTCAAAATATTCACTGCGTTCCATAGCTTGAAACCAATTGGAAGTGGCTAAAAACATATCTGGAAATTCCAGGCCCAGTTCTCTTAACATGGTTTTAAAGTCATTACCGCCATGACTGTTTAAGATGAGAAACTTATTGACTTTTTGTCGTTGCATCACTGTAATCACGTCCCTTAATATTGCCAATTGAGTAGAAGGATTGATATTAATATCCAAATAAATATCGCTTTGACCCGTATTGACTCCAAAAGGTATGTTTGGTAAAACAATTACTTTCGCTCCTTGCTCCCATGCGAGCCGCGCTGACTCCGCGGCTATATAATCAGATTCAATATTATCCGTGGCATAGGGCAGGTGGAAATTATGTGCTTCGGTAGCGCCCCAAGGTAAAATGGCAAGCTCAATATTTTCATCTTTAAGATGTTTCCAATTTGTTTCGGCTAAAATATAAGGTCTCATAGAAGTGTTTTAAAACATTTAAGATAAGGTATATTTTGAGTCTTGGCAAGTATATTGAACCAATTTGAAGATTTGACAATTAGGCGATTTGAAAATGTCTCAGATTAATAAATCATTGTTTCATTGTTTCAATTATTCATTGTTTCATTGTTTCATTGTTTCAATTATTCATTGTTTCATTGTTTCAATGTTTCATTGTTTCATTGATTCATTGTTTCATTGTTTCATTGCCCAAGTTGTTCTTTCAATTTTAAAGCCGCTGGAGTAATTGCCAGGCCTCCTAAACCAGTACACTTCACACAAGTGGGCATATCAGCACTTACTCTTTGAACTGTTTCTAAAACCTGGTCAAGCGGGATAAGATGTGCAAAGCCAGACATTGCCATGGTAGCAGAAGAAAGTGCATTCACTGCAGCACTCGTGTTCTTTCCTAAGCAAGGTGCTTCAACCCTGTCAGCGATTGGATCGCATACCAAACCAATCATATTTTGAATGGCCATAGAGGCTGCTCCAAGTCCTTGAGCCGCTGAACCACCAAAAAGTTCCACAATTCCAGCTGCCGCCATACCGGCGGAAGCACCGCATTCAACCTGGCAACCATGTTCTTCAGCCGAAAACCCAGGCCCCATTGCAAAATAAGCTCCTACCAGCCCTGCTGCATAATAAGCTTTAATTATATCCTCAGCGCTTGCCTCAACCTCATCGGCTACAGCCTTTAGAACCGCTCCTACAGTTCCGCATGAACCAGCAGTAGGATTTGCCACTATTACTTCAAGTGCACTTTTTGACTCCATAATCGCTGCAACATTCTCAACGATCTTATTCACGATAGAATTCTGAAGGATTTTTCCTGATTTTTCTGCCTTTTTAACCAAATTTGATTGCTGTGGTAATATTCTATCCTGGAATACCGTTCCCGACAAACCAATTTCGATGCTCCTTTCAATGATTCTGATAAGCACCTCCATTTTGTCATTTAATTCTTCATTTGATAATCCACTGCGGTGCTTTTCATAACTTAAACCCAAGCTTCCCAGACTTAGGCCTTCAGATTCACTATAAGCGATCAGTGATTCAATCGTAGAAAAAGGTGGCGGGGTTTCTCTCCCTGAAACGATGGGCATAATTGGTAAAACGTAGGCTACTTTAGAAACTTCAGTAAAACCTTCAATATGTTTTATCAAGCCCTTTTCAAAAGCGTTAAAACTTTCAAAAACATACAAGTAATTCTCCTGTTTTTCTCTAACTAAGAAATTTGCACCATCAGGTAACAAGTCTTGAAGTTCTTGTCCAATGTTTTCATTGGCCCAAATAAATAGTTCATGATAGTCACCCTTCATTTGCACTTCAAACCCATCAACTTTTTGAAGTTCAAAGGAGCCTCCACCCAGAGATGCTGCCAAAATTTTGACCATGTCTCCATTTACATCGGTCAAGGTGAGCTGCATACTGTTCGCATGATTATTCTCAAAGGAGCTGATCCTGTAATTTATTCCCACTCCTTTTTCAGAAGCTATTTCTTCAGTTCTTTTCATGGCATCATCAGCCATATCGATCTCAAGGAGCCCTCCATTCATTCCCAACACGGTTCCCTGTTCTCTGTAGTTCGTCACCCAGGCACCATCTTTATCAAACTCTATAAGGGCTTGCGCTAACTTTCCGTTTAGCATTTGCACGACCATCTTTGCCACGCGCCACGACGCCGCCGTATGCGAACTTGAAGGCCCTCGCATCACAGGACCTATAACATCATTAAAAATACTTGGTAAAACATTCATGAAGGTCAATTTAAATATTATTGTACGCTGATTAAAACTTTTGTTCTTTTTAAAACAGCTTAAATTTATGCAATAATATTTTAATCGATTAAAAGAGGCGAAAAATCATCTATGATCTAAATCAACACATGAAACCATTATTTCATTATATCATTATTTCATTGTTTCATTGTTTCATTATATCATTATTTCATTGTTTCATTGTTTCATTATATCATTGTCCCCCCCCATGTCTTAATTTCACTATTGATCATCGCGTCCAATGACATTTGAACAGCTATGGCCGTATTTGCCCCTGATTGTACGTTAGATATTGGTGTTTTATTATCAATAATACAATCCCTAAAATCTATAAGAGCCTGTTTACTTGGATCATTATGTTCCATTTTGATTGGTGATCCCTTTCCTTGAGAATAAGAATTTACAGTGGCTCCAGAAA
>Ga0316193_10003819_pt1 | contig 10974 bp, 7 predicted proteins | sample MerIslsedime2_MG_FD_207735 | JGI IMG/M metagenome (GOLD analysis project Ga0316193, IMG submission 207735) | Coastal sediment microbial communities from Maine, United States - Merrow Island sediment 2 | ecosystem: Environmental > Aquatic > Marine > Coastal > Sediment | place: USA: Maine... | reverse complement strand
GGGAAAGTAGGGACCGTAGAACAGCTCCTGCAGACAGACGATCTGGGCGCCCTTTTCCGCAGCCTCGGCGATGAGATCGACGTGCTTGTCGATCATCGCCTTCTTGATCTTCTCCACCGGCGCAGTGGCGTCCTCACAAAGCGTCGCTTGTATCAGTGCCGCCCGGACCTTTCGTTCCGTCATTTTTATCCCCTTTTGAAGAAGCTGAGATTCATTCTACCCCAGCGAAACGGGGGATACCGAACCCGCGGCTCTCCACAGAGCATTGAAGAGGTGCCTGCCGAAAGGGGCCAGGCTTCAGGATCTTGGGAGGTCCAGTTTCTAAGGTGTCACTCGCCCTCGCGGCCTTCGATGGAGTGTTAACGGCTCTGGGTCAGAGAACGATGAGGTATTGCCCTCAGCATCCGTCGCAGTGCAGGTGATGTAGGGACCGTGGAGCCGCGTGTCTGAGGAATACTCAAAAAAACCCTGAGCATCCGCTTGGATGCTTCCCTCGTATACACCGCCCTGGTCGTCCTCATCGGAAAAGACGTCGACACAACAGTTCGGGCAGGTTGTGCCCCAGACAGTGTTGGATATAGCCCGGGTAATCTCCGGAGCAGCGAGTGAGCCATTGGCGCCATCCGCCAGATTGATGCCCCATCCGTTGTTGCCGTAGATAGAGTTTCCGAGAATAGTGTTCCCGGATTCAGTCCACACCTGAACGCCACCGCCATTATTGTGAGCGATGATGTTGCCATCGCCGGGATACGGCCCGCCGATCTGATTCGAGGCGGATTCGATCAGCACTCCCTGCCGGTCGTTTGGAACGGCTGAAGGGTCTCCAGCCGCCACACCCACCCTGTTGGCGCGCAGGAGATTACGCTCTGAACCTTCGTGAATCACAACACCGCCCTCATTGCCGGAGATCAAGTTGCTCTGGAAAACGTTGAGCGAAGCCAACTCGAGATTCACCGCTTCCTGGTTCGGCAGAGACACTGAACCGCTCGAATCCACGCCGATATAGTTCCCCATGACCAGGTTGTTGAAGGACCAGACAACCATCATTCCCTGTTGTGAATTGCCGCTGATCACATTCCGCTCTTCTTTGCGTGTTCCCCCGACGAAGCTGTGCTCGGCTAGTCCCATGAAAACGCCAGTGTTGTTTCCAATCGCTTGGGTCCCTGTGATATCTGTACCAATGTAGTTTCCGAGCACAAATTGATGGTTCCCGGCGACGTTAATGCCCTCACCGTGATTCCCACTGACTATGTTCCTGTCCTCTGGAAGGGACCCTCCAACTCGATTGAACCAGGCCGACGTGAGACCGACATAAATCCCGCCGTGGGCGTTTCCCAACGCATGAGTACCACTCGCGTCCAAGCCAATGATGTTACCGACGACCTTGTTGTAGGAGGTGCCCGGGTCTGTGATGACAATTCCAGTCCCCTCATTGCCGCTGCAGACATTCCCTTCGATCAGATTGCCGAACGGGCCCAGGTCCACGATGATCCCAAATTCCCGGTTACCCAAGGCAATCCCTCCGTCGATATCGGTGCCCACATAATTCCCGATGATCCGGTTTTCATAGCTGTTGGCCTGCCCTCCAATCGCCGGTCCTAGTCCAATTCCCGGTCCGCCGTTGGCGCTGACGATGTTGCGCTCCCCAGGTTCGTAGCCGCCAACGAGATTGTCGTGCCCCCCCCGAATATAGATCCCTTTGTCTTCATTCCCCTTCGCATGCTTCCCGGTGACATCCGTACCGACCAGGTTGCCGGTGATGATGTTGTGGCTACCCTCCCAGACGTAAACACCATCTCCGTTGGCGCTGACAACATTGCCCTGGCCCAAAGGTCCAGACCCTACAAAGCGGTCCCCGCCGATCACGTTCCAATTCCCAAAAACTAGAAAACCTACATCGCAATGGTAGATCTGCAGCCCGCGGACGGTGTTCGCGTCAGAGGCAATATTGATCCCAGCAATATCAAGGTCGTGACCGTCGAGAATCACCCCTAACTCGCTCGCATCGATGGTGAGTCCTCCCTGGGTGATTTGGGGTAACTCGCCGGACAGCAGAATCGTCGCGGGATCATGTGGTGGGAAAACAGCCGGATCGAAGACAATCGAATCCCCACTCTGGGCCTGCTCCATACACCACCGGAGACTCCCCGAGCCGGAATCTGCAGTGGTGGTGACCTGGCAGGAATTCGCCTGTGTTCGGAGGCCAGCGAAGGCGGCTCGCTTCATCCGGCCCGAGTTCTCGTATCCCTGTTCGATTCTCTTGACAGGAGACCGACTCCGAGATTCCCGGGTGCGAAATGACCGAGGGTCTTCTCCGACGGGGATGGACTGGAGCCGTCCCCGACTCGAACTCGAGATCCGCTCAGTTGCCGTGCGGCGGCGCCACGTTCCGTTCTGGATTTGGGCATCTCTTCGCTGCGATCGATAGCGCCAATTCGATCGCTTTAAAGCTCGAGAGTGTGAGACATCGAAACCCTTCGATGAAAGAGCTTCGAGGACAATCAGCCCACCCCCTCCGTCAGCCACATACAACAAATCGTCCTTGATCACTCCCTTTTCTGCAGAACCCAGAGTGTCGTATTCAGTAATGATGAAGGGATCGTGAGGATCCGATACGTCGTACGCGAAGATCCCGTCCTTTCCATGGGTCATGTAGGCCACGGTCGCATCGAGGATGACCTCTCTGCCGTTGCCCTCAATTGACGGCACGAATCCAAGCTCGTGAGGGTCCTCCGGATCTGACGTGTCCAATACCAGGAGTCCGAGGTCCGCGACGTAAGCCAGGTTGCCAGCGAGCGTTGCATCCCACGCCCAGCCGCTATCGAATTCGCCAAGGACCCTCATGTTGGCCGGATCGGAAACATCCAGGAAGACTGTCCCACTTGCTGTCTGCGCGACCGCCGCCAGGTCGCCCAAGATATCGACGCCGGCAGTCCCGGTGCGAGAACCATAGCCGTCAAGGTCGATCCAACCGATTTCGAACGGTTGCGCCGGATCGGAATAATCCACCGCAGCCAGGCCCATTTCGTCGGGCATGAAGGCGGTGCTCCCGGAAGTCTCGAGGTCAAAGTAGGTGGCGTGAACCGTCGGGAAAAAACTGACTCTATGTGGATGGGCCGGGTCTGAAACGTCAAGGATTTCCAATCCCGTGGGAGCAGTGAATGTGGTCACGAGCGCGTAGTCCCCGTCGATCGCAATTCTGAATGCATAACCCTGGAGATCAAATTGAGCAATCTGCCTGGGGGCGGACGGATCGGAGATCTCAACGACGTGAAAGCCGCTCGCTCCTGAGGCCAAATAGGCGTAGTTGCCCGATACCGCGACATCTTCTACCTCGCCGGCAGAGGCGAAAACACTGATCTGGGCGGGATCGATGGTATCGGAAAGGTCTACGACACGGAGCTTTGAAGGTTTGTCGATCAGGTACGCTCGGCCGTCAGACGCCAGGACCTTCACCGCGTGGCCTTTGAATTCAAAGGCGCTCAGTTCTTCGGGAGAGCTCGGAACCGAGACATCCAGTACCCGCATCCCTTTGAACCCATCAGAGACCAACGCGACGCCATCTTCCACTGCGACATCCATCGCCCATCCGGGAGTCTGGTAAGAAGCCAATATTTTCGGGACTCCAAAGGGAGAAATGTCAACGGAAACCAGCCCACCCCATCCGTCAGCGATGTAGGCTGTTCTTCCATCGATATCGACACCGAATGCGCAGCCGTTGGTCAGCAGGGAACCCTTTTCGACGGGATTCGAAGGATCTGAAACATCGGCGACAAAAAGGCCGGCCGTCACCGAGGCAATCGCCGCGAAATTGCCAGACACGGCCACGTCCATGGCGTAGTGCAGGGGAAAGGCCCAGCCGATCTCGACCGGATGCGTGGCATCCGTCACATCGACAGTTCGCAGACCGTAGGGGCCATCCGCAACGTAGAGCGTCTTGCCTGCGATGGCCACCGCCTCGGCATAGCCCGGCGAGTCCCAGCTTCCGACGACAGCCGGGTTCACTGGATCAGAGACGTCGACCACATAGATGCCGGCTTCGCCGGCCGCCACGTAGGCGAAAGATCCGCTGATCGCCACACTTCTCAGGAAACGAGGTAGGGCACTCGTTCCACCGAGCTCCGTCAGATTTCCGGATTCCGAAACCTGCATCACCATCAGCCGTGGTCCCACTGCGACGTAGGCGATGGAATCCTGAACCGCGACGCCCTGAATCGGACCGCCGATCTGCCCGACCAGATTCAGGTTCGACACGCTTTCCAGGGACTCCCCGGATACCCTGGCAGAAAGAGCAAGAACAACAACCAGCGGAATCAGTCCAGTGAGAGTACGGCCCGCCATCAGAGCCCTCCTGGTCATCCTGGGATCGGTGTGCTGTGTCGTTTATATACCAGTTTTTGCGATAGCGGCCCTTTTCCAATCTGCAATTTTCAAAAGGGAGGGGATAAACCCCTCCCCTACGGAGAAAACCGTTGCGCTATCTCGAATCACAATCTCACGATCTGGTGGAGGCTGGCCCCTATTCGAGCGCTATCGGCTTCTGCGCCTCAGTGCTGACCCTGAGCTCGAAGATATCCGGCCGCGAGTAGTGGCCCGCGACATCGAGGGAGCGCCGCGCCACACCGACGGCAGAGAGATCGATGTCGGCGTAGACGACGCCGACTTCCTGGTGCATCGGATCTGCAACGTTCTTGCCATCTGGGCCGATGACGAGCGAGTCGCCGGCATTCACCCACGCATCTGGGTCCGGGTAGAGCTCGGCCTTTTCGGGAAAGTCGTCCGGTATGTCCGAGGCCTTCATGGCGAATCCGCTGCCAACGACCCAACACCGCCCTTCACGGGCAATGTGCTGCATGGTGCCGATCCAGGCGTCGCCGCTGTCGTAGGTTGGAGCAATGTAGATCTCGACTCCCTGGGCATAGAGCGCGTAGCGCGCGAGCGGCATGTAATTCTCCCAACACAGGAGGGTGCCGATCCGACCAACTGGGGTGTCTATCACCTTGAGTCCGGAAGCGTCACCGAATCCGTGGACCATCCGTTCCGGGTTTGTCGGCATCAGCTTGCGGTGGCGGTTGGCGATCTGCCCGTCGGTGCCGATCACAACCACCGTGTTGTAGAGCGTGCCGCGGCTGAGCCCACCCTCGCGCTCATTCATCCCGCACACAACCGTCACCGAGTGCTCTTTTGCAGCGTTCTGCAAGGGGGCCAGATCGTCTCCCTCCAGATTCACCGCATTCTCGAAGAGCTTGCCGTAAAGCTCGTTTGTCAGCGACATATCGGCGCCGGGCCGGAGCCTCCACATCCAGATCGGATAACCGGGGATAAAGGTCTCGGGAAAGACCACCAGCTCCGCACCCTCGGCCGCGACCTCCGCAACCAGACTGACGGCCTTCTCGATTGTTTTCTCGCGATCCAGAAGTACGGGCGGTGTTTGAACAACGGCAATCTTCGACATCTCGAGCGCCTCCTCATTTGCAGCGTCTGGTTTTGGAAAACCCACTCCGGTATTACAACCGCGGAGCGCTCGAAAGCCTTCCGGGCTCAGAAATTCAGACTGGGTTTAAGCTCCGATCACCACCTATACCCGACGGAGAGCTCGGTGATCTTTGCCGGTAGTCGTCCCAGTTGTATTCCACCTCGGCGCAGTCCATGTCGCGATAGACGTTCTGATCGACAACCGTGATCCCGAAACCATTCGGCCACTTCTGCTGCTTCTTGAGGAACACGCGTTCCAGTTGTTTTTGAGACATTTCCGCCGTCGGGTTCGAGACATTGACGATCACCTTGAATCCGTCGCTTGCCTGTGCGTACCCCGGAGAGCCCGCGACAGTCGGCCAGAGAGCGCAGACGGCCAGAAGCAGAACGAGACACAGCCACCACCCAACCCATGATTTTCTTTGTTTCATTTTGAGAAAATATTTCCGGTTATTCACTTGCGCCTGTTGAGATAAATTAATATGCACAAATCTTCAACCCGGGGCTCAGTGCTCTGAATCGCTAAGATCGGCCGAACCTCATCGTCTTTTGATTAGCTGGATCGATTCCCAAATGCCGATTCCCGAACGGGGGGACGTGCCACAACATGAGTACTGCCAAAACCTCGGCCAAGAAAACCTGGCGCACAGGCTGTGGATACGTCGTCGCGTCGCTCATCTTCTTTGCGGGCGTGACAGGATTCGTGGCTCTGCGACCGGTGCGGGAGGCCAAACGGGGCGAGCAGGACCTCAACGACCGGTTCGGTGAGTTCTCAGCCTTCTCGCCGGCCCCGGACGGTTCTGTTTCCGCTGATCGAATCGAGGCATTCATAGCAGTGCGAGAACGCCTGCAAGAGCCCTGCGCGAGGTTTCAAGAGCACAGTGACCGATTCGAAGAGCTCGGTCGTATGGAAGAGCAGGGCGAATTGTCATCGGCGGACATTCTCGACGGATTCAAAGCCGCCTTTGGTTTCGGACCCGGCTTTCTGAACCTCGTCAGAACGCGCAACAGCGCCCTTTCGGAAGTCGGCATGGGTCTCGGCGAGTACAGCTACATCTACGTCCTGGCCTACGGCGACCAGCTCTCATCGCTCCTCGAGGAGATGAGCCGGGACCGCCTCATCAAACCCCGGACCCGGAGGGGGCTGGCACAGATCCTCTTCAACCAGCTTTCGACTCCGGCAGCTCGAAGCAGCAACGGAGTGAGCGCTGAATTGAGGACTGCAGTCCAGGAAGAGATCGTCGCCCTCGATAGCGGAACCCACGCCTTTCCCTGGCAGGATGGGCTGCCGCCGTCCGTGGAGGCCTCGTTTGCCCCGTTTGAGGATCGATTGGACGGGCTCTTCTGTGAAGCCACCGTGAGATTCGAGCTGCGGCAAAAAAACAAAACCCCCGGCGGCTTCGGGGACTGAGACTTACAGCCCGCAAAATCACGGTTTGGGGTGGTCGTTCAGATACAGGTTGATATCAGACGAGAACGCCTTTTTTCGCTTGCGACCAGGAATACCAGAGCAGGAAGAGCGCGACGACCCAGATGATGACCGAGAAGATCACTCCCCCCGTGCCCATGATCTCGGCGCCGTTGGTCATCCCGAAGTTGTAGATCGTCGTGAAGACCATTCCCACGCAAGAGACGACATACGCCCACACCGCCCACTTCTTCCGCAGGAGGAGACCGATCGACCCCGCGACCGCGCCCCAGACCGCAAAAGCCCAACACGCGGTCATCAATTTCGGGAAACTGTAGAAGTACTCGAGCTGCGCCTCGCTGAACTGGCTCATGTAGAACTCGAGCTGCAACTTGGTGGCCAGGTAATCGAAGGCTCCCATTGCGGTCCACAGAAGGGCCAGGACCCCGACAATCCACAGATGAACAGGAGTCTTGCTCCGCGCCTCGCCCGCATTGATTTCGTTCACGTCGAAATCTCCTCTCGTTTTCTTTCTTGAGCGTGGCGATCACGATACCACGGCACCTCACCGCCCTCGCGGCGAAACCCGGTGAGATATGTGAGCTAGCCCCTATCGCCCCAAACGGTGGTCAACGCGGCGTGTGCCGACGATCCGCTGAATGGCGTACCTAAGGACACGGTCATCGCCGCCTTGCAGGAAAAACTCGGGCCGTGGTTCGAGGTAGATATCGGGCTGAATGCCATTCGTCTCGTAAAGCTGGCCGGTGTTCTGGAACGAGGCCATCGACGAAAGATAGAGGTCGAGACCCGAATTCCTGAGCGTGGTGATGATTCTGGCGCCGCTGCCACCAACGCTCGGTTCGCCGATGAGGGTGACATTTGGCAGACCCTTCACCGACGACAGGATCACGTCGGACGCGCTCCAGCACAGTTTATTCATGAGGAAGATGATCGGTCCATGAAAGTCGTACGCATCGGGTTTCGACGACTTCGATAGCAACCAGAAATGCCAGTCGCTGAACTCCGATTCCCGAACCACCCACTCCGGTTCGAAGGTCTCCATGAATTCCGATATGACGGACCGTTCGGCGGACGTCCAGCCGATCCAGTCCTCGCGATACATGTCGCGTCCCGCCAGATGATCGTACGTAAATTCACTGTACAGCCTGTACTTCGCCAGGTTGGCCACGTGCGGTGGATCGGATGCCGATACAAAGTAGGGATAGAGATCGCGAAGGACGCTCCGGGTACCGCCCCTGTTGTCGCGAATATCGATGATCAGGCCGCGGGTGCCAGCGAATCGCGGCATCCAGGTGGCGACCTCATCAAACGCATCTTCGAGCCAGCTGGTGATGCGGAGGTAGCCGATGTTTCCGTCGAGGAATCCCGACTGGGAAACGGGCCAGTCTTCAACTATCGGAGGTTCGTCAGCGATCTCCAGGACCGCCGTGACACGCCGAGAACCACTCCTCGATTCGAGCTCGATCTCCACGACGTCCGGGTCGTCAACCTCCGTGATTGATCGCGCGAAGCCGATGTACTCGAGATACCGGAGCCCGTAGTGGGTCTGATACGACGGCGAGCCCTTCGACACGACCGCGCTCAACGCCGAACGCCACTCGTCGATGCTCATGCCGTCGATCTTCGTAATGAAGGGATAGGAGGCCGAAACGAAATTTCGCCGATCGGGCCAAAACGCGATGTAGCGGCTTCCGATGCGGTCGATTCGGAACGGAAGGAACCCCTCGGGGAACACGCCACCCACGACACCGCCGTGGCCATCGATGGACAGCGCCAGGACCTTGGTCAGCTCGATGTCGAAATCATCGACCGACATTTCCTCGCCCGCCATGTCACGGATGGCTTGGATCGCACTCTCGTAGTCCGGTTCGTTGTAGCGCAGGTAGGCGTATCGCCCCTCGAGCTCGGATTGGAACTGATCGAGGTCCTCTTCAACTTCTGCCTGGGTCAGGAACACGGCGACATCGGTCGGCTCGCTTCTCGGGTCTTCGGTTTCTCCGAACCCGAGATAACCGAATGCCAGGAGAGCGACAACGAAGCAGATGACAACAGGTCTGCCCATCGGCACAGCATCCTCCTTTGCGTAAGAGGGCTATTTGTTCCTGTGTGACTGCCCGAGGTTAACACGCGGCCCGTGCTTCTGGATGACATCTCTCGCACGGTCGACGTACCCTGTTGAGGTCGTCGAGTGAATGGGTCTCTCAATCGCGGACCGGCATCTTTGTTTCACGTACCGTAGAAGGGTTTTCGGGCTATGACCTCATCTCTTTCACGCCGCCGATTCTGTGAGCTGGCGAGTCTCTCCGCCGTAACGTTGGTCATAGACGGCGGGGACGTCTTTGCCGACGCCGATTTGAGCCACACCGTTCGCGATATTCTGAGTGCCGACTACCGGCCCGGGCTGGCGGCCTGTCGGGTCGAGGGCAGCCGAGTCACGTGGTCGGCAGGGTTCGGGTGGGCAGACCTCGAGAACGAGGTCGCCATGACGCCGCAATCGATCCTCAACATAGCTTCGGTCTCCAAAACGATCACTGCGACGGCGGTCATGCAACTGTGGGAAGCCGGGAAGCTCGATCTGGACGGCAGCGTCGACGCATACCTTCCGTTTTCGGTACGCAATCCCAAATATCCCGACATCGTGATCACCTGCCGCCAGCTGCTGACCCACCGCTCGTCCATCAAGGACGGACCGGTATACGCCCGAAGTTACACCTGTGGTGATCCGACGATCAATTTGGCGGACTGGTGCAAAGGCTTTCTCGAACCCGGCGGGAGATTTTTCAGCGGTGAACACAATTTTCACGAATGGAGTCCCGGCACCGAGAATCCACCCGAATCCCCAGGGCGGTACAGCAACGTGGGATACGGCCTGCTGGCTCTGATCGTAGAACGCATCGCAGAGACCCCGTTCTCTCGTTTTACTGAGGAGAGGATCTTCCGGCCGTTGGCCATGGGCAACACGGCCTGGTATATCAGCGAGATCGACACCAACCGCCACGCCGTGCCATACACCCGCATCGGAGAGGGCTTCGAGTTCCCCCCCGAATACCCGAATCCACGGTCTTTTCTGCCCCGATTCGAGGACCCCGGGCCGGTTGCGCCGGGAGACCTCTTCCCCCACTGCCTTTACAGCTTTCCCAACTATCCGGACGGTCTGGTGCGGTCGAGCGTCTCCGATCTTTCCAGATTTCTCCTCGCTATGGCCAACGGTGGGAGTCTCGGAGACGGCCGAATCCTCAAGCAAAGCACGATCAACTCCATGCTCTCGGACACGCATTTTGGCAGGGGATTGTGCTGGAGCTCAACGACCCTCAAAGGCCAGAGTCAACCCATTTGGTTCCACGGTGGAGCCGATCCCGGCGTCCGGACCTTTCTCGGGTTCCGTCCTCACGACCAGGTCGGTGTCATCGTGATAGCGAACTGTGGTGACCCGGGACCGGGATTCGGAGAGACCGTGCGGACTCTCTTCCTGGGTCACGGCTGAGGATCTTCAATACCCGTCGGAGGCTGACTCATCGAGGTCATCAGAGGAAGCACGAGGGTGACAATCAAGGATGTCTTTTTGAGTTTCATGATCTCCAGATCCGCTCGACCATTCGGTCGGTGTCGACTCTATTGAAGTTGCTCAAGAAAGCCGGGGCCACAACAACACTGCGCCGCTCCCGTAGAATCTCAGCAAGGAGTCAAACGAAGATGCGAAGGGTATTGTTCACTCAACTGGCCGTCATCGCAGCTGCGGTGTTGGGAGTGTGTGCCGTAACAGCGAGCACCGCTGGGGAACAGGCGAGCAATTCGATCACGGTTATTTACAACCATGAGGGAGCGGCTGCGGGAGACCTCGTCAAACGGGGCGGTTTCAGCGCATTCGTTCAGCTCGAGGACCGGTCTGTGCTGTTTGACGCAGGTGGCGAGGCGTCGGTGATTCTCGAAAACCTCCACAGCCTCGGCTTCGACGATTTCGAGTCGGAGGCCCTCGTGATTTCGCACAACCACTGGGACCACGTCTTCGGGCTGCCCGGCGTCATGGGCGGTGCCCGAAACACCTGTCCGGTCTATGTGGCCGCATCCGC
>Ga0316193_10003818_pt1 | contig 10974 bp, 9 predicted proteins | sample MerIslsedime2_MG_FD_207735 | JGI IMG/M metagenome (GOLD analysis project Ga0316193, IMG submission 207735) | Coastal sediment microbial communities from Maine, United States - Merrow Island sediment 2 | ecosystem: Environmental > Aquatic > Marine > Coastal > Sediment | place: USA: Maine... | reverse complement strand
AAAGCCGGCTTGGCGCCGGCTCGGGCTTCGGGGTAGGGTTGGCCTCGACGCCTGAGGCAACGAGCCCCCTGCTCGACATCGCCAGGCGCTACTAAACCCCAACGGGAGGCAGACCGATGGAAGAAAAAAAGATAGGGCGAGCCATGACCACGCGCCATCCACCGACCTACGAAGAAGGGTTGCGTTGCGGGCGCATCGAAACGCTTAGGGCGGCCCTTGTCCACCATCGCCAGATGGTCAAGGCGCTCGAGGCGCAGCTCGACAACGAGCGCAATGCCGAGAAGGCGCTGCGCGAGCTGCTCGACGAAGCGCACGCGAAGACGCCTGAGGTGTGGCTCGGCAAGCGGGTTGGCTCCGTCATCCGGGGCTTGCTAGATGGGTGGGGCGACCGGTGAAGCACACGCCGTCACAAGTCTTCGCTCGCGTTCCGCGCCTTCGACATCGGGGAGCCGGTGCGCGGCGGTGGCTGGCAACGCACGTTGCGCGGTGAGTGGATCTGCCAAGTCGCGCAAAGTGCCTATGCCCATCGCGCGCGAAAGCTAACTTGGCTGCTCTTCGTCGGGCGATGCCCCCCAGAAACCGACTGGTCTACGCCACCAGTCGACGTGGTAATCCGTAGCGAAACGATCGACCGATCCGGCAAGTGGCGCCGCCGAAAGGGGGTCGAGGTCATGAGCGCACTGGAGCGGCGACTTACGCCGCCCGCCTTCGCTCGCTACTTGGTAAACGCGGCCGCCAGCGCCGCCCCGTCGACGGATTGACCCGGTCAGGGTACCCTGCCCCGTGTGAGCCGATCCAAGCGCCGAAAGATGAGCCGGCACAGCCGGACTGAGCTGACCCGCAGCTTGCCCGAGCCGCGCCCGGGCGACCTCGGCGCGGAGTACTTCGGCGGGCGGGTGCCTTTCCAAGAACAATTCCGCCCGCACTTCGGCCGCTCGCTGGACCTCACCGTCATCGAGTCGGCGATTCAGGCGGCCAGCATCGGTCTCATGCGGCGCCTGACCGACCTCGGGCGGGAGACCATCAGCCTCGACGGCCATTGCAGCGCTTTGCTCCAGAAGCGGCTGAACCGGCTCGCTGCGCTCGATTGGCAAGTCACCCCAGCAAGCGGCCCCACCATCGACGAGGGGCGCGCGAAGGACTTCGCCGCTTTCGTCGATGAGCAGCTTCAGATGATTCCGAACTTCCGGGAGCGGGTCGTCGACCTCGCATGGGGCGCCTTCGACGGGCGCGCGGCAAGTGAGATCGAATGGAACCCGCGCGGGAAGTGGTTCACTGTCAAAGACCTGCATTGGATCCACCCTAGGCGTTTGAGCTTCGACCGACACCGCCGGATCCGAGTCATCGACTCGTCTCGGGAAAACGCCAACTTTGTAAACGAGGGATTCCCCGTCGAGGAAGTACCCAACAAATTCTTGGTGTACCGGCCTCGCCAGTTCGGCGATTACCAGGAACGCGAGGGGCTCGCATGGCGCACGGTCTACTGGTCTTTTTTCATGCGCTTCGGTACGCGCGAGCGGCTCATCCTGATGGAGCTGTTTGGCAAGCCATGGCGGATCGGCATGCCGAAGACCCCAGCCAACGGCTCCAAGGGCTGGAACGACAAGTCGCTAAAGGACGGCTTCGCCGCGCTGAACGCACTCGGCTTCACGAACACGGCCATGATGCCGCCAAACGTCGAGGTCATGCTCGGGCAGCCGGCGAAGGGCGCGGGCGAGGTGCACGACGAAATCATCAAGCATGCGGAAGCAACGCTTTCCAAGCTCTACCTCGGATCCACCGGGACCACGGATGCCGTGAGCACTGGGCTCGGCTCGAGCATCGGCGACGCCCACCTGAGCGAAGAGGATCTAATCATCGTCAGCGACGCGCGGCGCATCGGCGAGGCCATCGAGAACGGGCTAACCGATGCCATCATCGCGGTGAACTTCGGTAGCGGCGCCATCTCCCACGCGCCGTCATTCACCTTCAGCACCGACCCGCCTCGCGACCGCAAGACGGAAGGGGAGCTGATTCAGCAAGCGCTCGACGCCGGGATGCGCGTTTCCTATGCGGAGGTTCAGGAGCGGCTTGGCATTGGCGACGTGGCCGATGGTGACCCATTCATCCAGCGCCAGCCGCGCAACCTGAACGGAGCCGTTGCCTACCCACCGCAGGCTGAGATCGTTTGGCCAAAGGACAAGGCGCCGCCTCAAGGTCAAATCGTCGACATCCCGTTCGTGGCCGGCGCCTATCGGGTGGGCGAGCGTCCGCCACCCATCGACCCGAATGCAGAACCGTTGGGCTCGGGAGCGGCAGGCCCCGCCCTGCCGTCCGTTGATGACGGGTTCGGCTTCACCGACGACGGGCCAAAGACCGATGAGGCCATCGACGCGCTCGCTGCCAAGATGACGGCCGACGGCGTCGAGCGCTGCCGGCACGGGCACAACAATCGCTGCTGGCGTTGCGGCATCGAGCGCATTGACGACTATGAGCTCGGCGACGACGGCGGGGCCGTGTGGTCCGTGAAGTGGCGCCCCATCCGGAAAGACCTCACGGCAAAGCACGCACCGCGCCTGCTGTCGCCCGTTGCTGGCCTTCCGAGCGAGGGGGGCAGCCACTGGCATGCGCTGGACCGCGAAGCGAATAAAACGCAGATTGACGGACAGCATTCGCACGTATTCGAGATCGGTGGCCAACTCGTCGAGACCGAGCCGGGCGGGGCACACGGGCACCGGCTCGAGGGCGACCATCTCGACACCTACTTGCACGGCGGGGCGCACGCGCATTGGCTCGTGCTGCCTGATGGCTCACGGGTGCGGACCGAAGTCGACGGGCACCATGGGCACGAGGCGCTCGCCACCCACACCGCACAGGACGGGATGCACTGTCACTCGCTCGTTCTGCCGGACGGCTCCACCATCGAAACGCAATCGGTGCGCGACGCCATCAACGCGATCGACCCGACGGGGACTTTGGGCATTGCCCAGGCGGCCGTTGCCGCCCGCGAGCATGGCCCGCATTGCTGCCTCGTGGCGCAGCCGAGAAGCACCTTCGGCTCCCCATCGGACCTCGTGAAGCGGGGCGCCCTCGGGCTGGCGGTCATCACCGAGCAGGTCGGGAGCGCCATCGTCAAAGCCGTCCAGGGAAAGACGAGCGCAAAGGCAATCCGTGCTGCCATCGACGCGACCGCCTCGGGCTTCAGCCGGCGCAAGCTCGCCGGCATCATCGAGGGTGAGGTGCTGATGGGCCTCATGCTCGGCGCGCTCGATGCAAACTACGAAGCCGCGACGGGTGAGGGCATCAAGGTCGAGTCCTTCACCGACCTTCACCCGGACGCCAAGCTACTCGTCGATGCCCCGGAAGAGCTGGACGGCGTGGTGCCAGCGTCCGATCCGAGCCAGTCCGTCGAGGTCGCGATCGAAGACGGCAAGGCGAAGAAGGATCCCCGCTTCACCCGGCGCACGCCAGCCGAAGCCGTGAAGCAGTTCCAGGCGCGCGAAGTCGTGACCCGCGACGTCTTCGACGAGATGACGGACGCGGCTCGCCGCCGAGCCTTCACCGTCGCGGGGGCGGCAACCGACGAGATTGCGGCGACGGTCAAGAGCGAGCTCGCCAATCAGATCAAGCGCGGCGCCGACCTGAGGAAGTTCGCGCAGCAAGCGCAAACGCGGCTCGCGCAAGCGGGTTGGACGCCGGACAATCCGAGCCACGTCGAGACCGTGTTCCGCACCAACGTCCAGAACGCCTATAATTCCGGGCGCTTTAGGCAGATGACGCAGCCCGCTGTGATGGCGGCGCGTCCCTACATCGAGATCTTGACCGTCAACGACGGACCTCCGCGACAGCGCCTGACCCATCAAGCGGTTCACGGGACCGTGGTGCGCGCCGACGATCCGGCACTTCAGTCCGCCTATCCACCGTTCGGCTTCAACTGCTTCGTACCGGGGACGAAGGTCAGTGGCCGCTTCATCGGTGCATCACGCGCACTCTATCGAGGGAAGCTTGTCGAGCTCACGACGGCAAAAGGCCGTCGGTTGACCGTGACGGCCGATCACCCCGTACTTACCCCGCAAGGATTCTTCGCGGCGCAGTCGTTCGCAAAGGGCGAAGAGCTTCTCGGCTATCGCGTCGAGCCCGGGATCGCGGCGCTGCGGGCGCGAGCGCAAGGGCACGAACACGACGCACCATCGACGGCGCAACAGGTATTCCGTGCGCTCGAACAAGCGGGCGGAGCCCTCTCTGCCGGCTATCGTGCCGACGACTTCCACGGCGAGGCCTCGCGCTTTTACGGACAAATCCAGGTTGTAGGGTCCTATCGCGAGTTGACGCGTCACGCGCAAGCGGCAGCGGCGCTCGAGCAAATCGCCCAGTTCGGAATCGAATCGCCCCGTGCGATGGGTGGAGCCTTGCATGGTGGAAGCCATGCGGGTGCGCGTGTCGAGACTTCGGGTGCTCCCCCGGGCGGCTTCCCAAGCCTTCGCGCATTGACGGCGAGTCAAGCCGCGAGCCTTGATGCCCTGCCATTTGACGCGCTCCGCCTCGGAGCGGCCGCGCACATCGAAACCCGCCTCGCGGATGGCGCGCGCGACGACTTGCCGGCTGACCTCGCGCTCGCCCGCGAGCTGCTTGACCGAAGCTCCGGCGAGGTATTTACAGATCAAGTCGTTGATGTTCGTCAGTACAATGCGCTTTGCCATGTGTTCGACCTGGAAACGGAAACCGGTTGGCTCGAGGCCAACGGCATCATAACGGCAAACTGTCGGTGTCGCGCTCGCACCATCAGCAAGCGAGCTGGAGAGAACCGCGTGGTTGACGGCAGCGTGCTCCAAAGCGCGGTAGACCAGGGGTTCACCTCGGGCATCACGACCCTCGTTTGAGCCGGCAGGCTTGTCGGTTTTTCGCGTCGCGCGTACCCTTGAACGCATGAGCGCTGCCCGGAACCTATTCTTCGTCGATTCCGTCGTCGGACTCACCGACGTATCCAACCCCGACAAGCCCGCAACCCCGCGCTTCAAGTGGGTGCACGCGTGCAACGCCGGCGAGTACAAGGGGCATCACAGCGGCCCGTTCACGCTGGATCGAGAAGTGTTCGAGGCGTTCGTTCGCAACTTTCGAGCGGACCCGAAGTACAAGCGCGGCGAGCTTGAGATATCCGGGGAGACGGTGACCGTCGGAATCGCGCCCGTCCTGCAGTTCGATTACGAGCACGCATCCGAGATGATGGGCAGCGAGGGAAGCATCCCGAGCCAAGGGGCGCCGGCCCCCGCATGGGTGCTCGATGTCGAAATCCGAAATGCCGAAGGCGAGCTTCCGCAACTCTGGGCGCTAGCCGATATGGGCGATCAACTGCGGGGGCAGCTCGACCGCCGCGAGTACCACTCGCTTTCGATTGCGTTCACGACAGAGGGCGTCCATTGGAAAACCGGGGAGAGCATCGGCCCCATGCTGACCAGCATCGCCGTGACTAATCATCCCTTCTTGCGCGACCTGGAATCGATCGCCGCAACCAACCGCGCCCGAACCTCTTCCGCGCCCGCTGGCCAGTCTGCCGGCGGTGCGGTACAAACTACGCAGTCGGAGGCAGTCGACAGCGAGCAAACCACGAAAGGTCTCACAATGTCCGACGCACTCCGAAAGCGCCTAACTCCCATCCTCAAGATCACTGCCCTCGCCGATGACGATGGCGTCGCCGAAGCCGTCGAAGACGCGACGAGCAAATCCGCTACTCTGTCGGACCTCCTGACCCTGCTCGGTGTCCCCGATGGCGCCAGCGCGATGGAGATGATTCCCAAGCTCCGCGAGGCGATGGGCAAGCTGTCTTCGCTCCAGAGCGAGCTAGCGTCGTTGATGGCTGCGGACGTTGCCACCGACGAATCCGCTGCCGTTTCGGACGTTGCTGCCGCGCTGTCGACGAACAACCTGCCCGCCTCGATGAAGGGTGCGCTCGAAGCTCATCGCAAAACGCTCGTGTCGGGCGCCATCGACGCGGCCAAGGCGAAGAAGGGCGGCAATGACCTATTGCTCGGCGAGGTGCGCGAGGCCCGTGGCGCCGGCCGTGAAGCCTTCCTGAAGGCCTACAAGATTGCGGACCCGGCAACCCGCAACTTGACCCGTACCCTCGTGGCTGGCCCGAACGGCACGCAGGTGGAGCCGCCCACCTCGGCGCTGACCATCGACGACCGCAACCCGCCCGCGCCCGATACCGTCGACCTGTCGGCGTACGAGGGCAGCCCCATCAAGCGCGTCATGCAGCACTTGAGTTCCAAGGACCCGGGGTTCTCTCAGCTGTCCTACGACGAGCGATTCAACCGCGCGCGCGCCTTCAGCCGCACCCACACCATCACCGCAGCCTGAATCGGGCTCGACCAACTCCCAACCAATCAACCCCTTTCAGGAGACTGACCCATGCCCGAGCCCCGTCGCATCGTTCCCGACCTAGGCGTCCGTGGACGACTCAATGAAACCGGCAGCGCGATCGCAAAAAACTTGATCGTGCGCCGTCACACCAACGTGGACACCATCCAGCCGGTGACCGCCAACTCTCAGCAGCCGCTCGGCGTGACGATGGAGTCAGTCGCCGACGGTGCAACGGGTGACGTTCAGGTCGAAGGCAAGGCCACCGTCATCGCGGGCGCCGCCGTTGCCATTGGCGCCCTCGTCACGGGCAACGCAAGCAGTCGCGCCATCACGGCAGCATCCGGTCAGTTCGTGCTTGGCACGGCTGAAACCGCCGCAGCCGCCGACGGCGACATCATCGAGGTCGAACTCGCCAGCCAGCCCACGGTGGCCCCGTAACCCCCGCTCCACCTGAAAGGGAATTGAATCAAATGTCTGCACTAGCAATGCCCCAAGCGAGCGGGCTCTTCTCAGAGAAGCCCGGCATTCTTACGGGCCAAGACGCGCAAGCCTACTTCGAGCGGCGACGCCAAGGGCGCACCGTGTCTGCTGCCCTATCCGGCACCGGCATCGTCGGTCTCGACGGCCGCCAAGTGAACTTGACGCTCTCACCCTCCGACGTTCACGAGGAAGAGGAGATGAGTTCCTATCTCGCTGGCTATTCGCCCGCGCGGTACATGTCCGACGTTGCCGCGCCGCTCGTGACTGACGTCCCCGTGCTCTTCGACAAATTCCGCAAGCTCACCGTTGCAAACGCCTTCCGGCGCGCCAACGTGCTCGCGTCAACCCAGGGAGCAATCAACGAGGTCGACCCGGAAACGGAATTCCAGAACTACCGTTGCGTGGACCGCGCGCTCGGTGGCTTCGTGCCTCACATGACGTCAGCCAACGAGAAGAAGGCGTTCAACACACGCCAGGCACTCGGGCGTCGCATCGCGTGGGCGCTTGGTCTCGACCGTGAGATCCGAGTGTTCGGCGCCGGTGGCCTGCTCAGTACTTCGACCAACTTCGATGCTGCAAACCGCATCACTATCGGCGGTGGCAACGAATGGGATACGACCAACGGGGACCCGCTCGCCAACATCAATGCGGCGATGGAGGCTTCGGCCATGCCCATTACGGACTGGTTCATGAGCACGCCGTCAATGAACGCCATGATTCAAAACGCCAACTTCCGCGCGCATAACCGATTCTTCATCGGTGACGATCGGCAGGCTCCGCAGGTTACGGCCGGCGTTGGCGCGGGGAACCGCGACTTCGTTATCCCGGGCTACGACGCCACCTTCCACGAGGTGCCGGCGAAGGTGCTGAACGAGGCAACTGGCGCGCTGGACTTCGTCTTGACCGACGTGTGCATCGGTATCCACCGCCCCCCCTCGGGCGTGCCGACCACGGGCGAAGACATCATCACGGCGCAAACCTTCCGCTTCACGGGCCTTGGCGCAACGGACGGGTTCATTACCCGCGAGTTCGACGTCGAGGATCGCGGCATGGCGGGTGGGCGCAAGATGGTCTCCGGCTACAGCGAAGACGTCGTGATGGTCGGCCCGAACGTGGGCGCCATCATCATCAACACGCTCGCGTAATCACGCGAGAATCGACCAAGCCGGGAGGTCTGCCTTCTCTTCCCGGTGCACGCGGGCCATCCCCCCCAGGGTGGCCCGCTTCCTTTTTGTGATAGCCTGCGGGCATGGCCAGCCGAAAGCCCCCTACCCCGCCCCCTGCTCCATCCTCTGAGCCCGACGACGAGGCCGCGCCCGACGATGGAAAGCCCGCTGCCACCGCCCAGCCGCCCGCCGAGCCTGCGGTCGCGCTCAATAGCCGAGGCGGTTCCCGTTGGCACGGGAGCAATCAAACTGGTCCCGGAAGGCGACTGGAAGGCACCTGGGTAGGCACGGTGGACGGCAAGACCACGACCGTGACGCACGGGTGCCCGATCAAGGGGCTCCCCGAGAGCGTCGTTGCAGCACTCAAGGCATCGAAGATGAACACCTTCGACGTCACGAAGCGCGAAAGCCTCTGACCCATGGCGTCGTTCGTCAACGAGACCGACCTTCGCAACCGCATCGGGTCGGCGAAGATGGCGCAAGTCTTCGACGACGACGGCGACGGCGAACCCGACACGGCCCCGCTTCAATCATGCTTGGCTGATGCCAACGACACGACCGAAGGCATCTTGCTTGGCAAGGGCTTCACCCGGGACCAACTCAACAAGCTGTCCGTCGACGCTCAGATTCGGCGGGCGGCTTCTGGCATTGCCGCGCAGATAGCCGGCGAGCGGCGCACCGAGTGGTTGAACGATCGCGGGGAGGGCCAGTACCACTCGATGGGGGAGCGCGCGAAGGACAACCTTAAGGCGCTTGCGGCTGCCGAGCTTCGGAGCCGAGTCGAGTACACGACCGAAGGCGCCGGGGAAAACGAGACGATCAAGGCGCAGCTTTCGACGGGTTGCCCGCGCTTCATCATTGCGCGCGACGCAGGGAGCGGCGCCAAGTCCGGGCCGGGTGGGTTCTAGCGACGGCGGCATGCCCCGGCGGCCTGGACGCTGCGGGGCAACCAATCGAGACGGCGATCGATGCGCCCGCGAGGTAGGGCACGGCGAGTCGCACGAGGGCAAGAAAACGGGGGCGCGCTGGCGAGGGCTTTGCCAGCGGTGCTTTTACGGCGAAGAAGCGGCGCCGTGCACTTGCGTGGTCCCGGTGCGATGTGAGGCAAAACGCGGCGAAGCCCGGTGCATCCTCGATGCCGGTCACTCGATGGCGCACGTTACGGCGGTTGGCCTATACTGGCGGCAATGATTCGCCGGACCGAAGCCGATACCGCAGTCGACAACCGTATTTTAGAGTTGCGGGCGCAGCTGGAGACAGCAAAGCACAAAGACGTGCGCGGTTCGATTGCCTTCGAGCTGGCGCAGCTCGAGCAATGCCAGCGGTCGCGACGCCGGGCGATGGCGCGCCCTTCGGTAGAAACGGCGTAACCCACGATGGCCAAGCGCACGAGCAAGCCCCGACAGCCGCCGTTTCAGCCGCTTCAGGATCTGATCGACGAGTTCGGGGAGCATGCGCTTACGGCCATGGTTGAGGTGACTCCGGTCATCGCCGAGATACTCGTCGCCGCCGTGCAAGACGTCTTCGAGTCCGAGGGCTTCGGGAAGTGGCCCGAGCTCGCCGACAGCACGATCGCCCAACGGCGAGGGGGGCCGGGGCAGGCCATCAAGATCCTTCAGGACTCGGGGTTGCTTGCCGGAAGCATCAACCCGGAGTCTTCGCCGGATTCTGCTTCAGCGTTTACCAACGTTCCCTATGGCGCCTGGCACGTCATCGGGACCGAGCACATGCCGAAGCGCGACTTCCTAGAGGTGGACGCTGACCTCGTCCAATTCGAGGCTGCCGAGGTGTTGCTCGAGGCCATTCAAAGTTTCGGAGCAAGATGAGCGACGACCTCGATTTTGACCGCATTAGCAGCCTTGCCCGGGCCTTGCTAGCCGCCATGGCGCCGGCTACTGGTATCCGTGCGTCGGGCTCGCTAGCCGTCACAGCGCCCGCCGGTGGCGGTGAAGTGACCATCCCGCGCAACGCGTACGCCGTGCCGGTCGTGTCCGGTCAGTTGCGGCACGACTGGCTTTTCAAGGTGGGGCCGAACCCGGCCACCCTGAACCCGAACCAGACGGGGGGAGACTGGCCCATCGCCGACGGTGCGACGGAGAGCGTCGCCCTCGTGAGCAACCTGGGAGGGGCGCGCCACAACCTGCCATTGGGCACGGTGTTCCGCTGGCTGCCGCCGGTCCCGGGCATCGCCGAGACGGCCGCGCTCGACGTCGCCACGACCGGAGGAGTGGACTCGACCATCCTCCGGCGCGCCGCGTACTTCGAAGACGTGTCACCGGCCATCGTCGCGAAGGACCTCTTCGCGGGCTCGCTGACTGACTTTCCGGCGGCTGCCGTCATCTGGTCCACCTCGAGTCCGGTGGAGGGGCGCACGAGCGGAGCGGGGCAGGGAAGCACTCGCGTCGGTCAAGGCCTGCGGTTCATCCGGGAAACCTTCACCATCGTCGTCGCAGCTGGCGACAACACGAGCGACACCCGTCGCCGGTCGAACGGACTCGTTGCCGTCCAGGCCATCACCCGGCTGATCACTGACCGGCGGGTGAACGATGATTGCGAGGTGCTGAGCGCCATCGGGGCAGGCGTCGAGGTCGTCACCCGGCGAAGGCTCACGCGGACACAGAACCTCTACGTGTACGACATCACGGTGCGCCTCAATTCACTGCTTCGCCGGGTCGAAACGCGGACCTTCAACCAGTGGCTGACCGCGCACCTCGAGGCCGCCTTGCCCGGGCGGGAGGCGCCTGAGCCCACCGACCCGTTGACGCTGGTAGACGTCGACGACCCGATCCCCCAAGCGTAGCCGGCTCGACGGATCCGGCCCGAGCCGGTAGGCTTCGGATCGATGCCTGCCCCGGACCCTTCTCCATTCGCGCTGTTCCTGAGCTGCAACCCCGACGGTGGGCTCGTCGCGCGGTACGGTACGCGCACCTTTCTCGGAGCCGACCGCGACGCCACGAATCCCAGCCGGGTGACTTACTACCCGGAACGC
>Ga0316193_10003817_pt1 | contig 10974 bp, 12 predicted proteins | sample MerIslsedime2_MG_FD_207735 | JGI IMG/M metagenome (GOLD analysis project Ga0316193, IMG submission 207735) | Coastal sediment microbial communities from Maine, United States - Merrow Island sediment 2 | ecosystem: Environmental > Aquatic > Marine > Coastal > Sediment | place: USA: Maine... | reverse complement strand
CTCGAGGCTGGTGGGGTCATCGCCCTGTAGCCGGGTAAACAGCACTATCCCAAGGCCTTCACACTTGAAACTGCCGGCACAGTCATAGGGTTGCTCCCGACTCAAATACTTCTCGATACGGCCTTCGCTAAGTATCTGAAAGTACACGCTAAAATGTTCCACGTGGAACCACTCCTGCCGTTCGGGCCCGCCCACCAGGGCAATTCCAGTGTAAAAACGCACCTCCTTGCCGGAACTGGCTAGCAGCTGCTCCCGCGCTTTTTCATGGCTGCCGGGCTTGCCCATGATGCGCCCTTCCAGCGCGGCTACCTGGTCGCTACCGATGACCCAGTCACCAGGGTTGTGCGTCGCGACATCCCTGGCCTTGGCCAGTGCCAGGCGCTGGGCCAGGGCGTCCGGTAGCTCGCCGGCCAGTGGGGATTCGTCGGTGTGAGGCGCCGCGCAGCTAAACGGGATCTGTAGTCGACGCAGCAGCCTTTCGCGATAGGGGGATGTCGAGGCGAGAATCAGCGCCATGAAAGGCTCCTGTTGTGACGGACCATATGTGAGTGAACTGTTTGTATTCTAAAGATTTTTTTGACAAAGGGGGAATCCGCACCTATGATGCGCGCCTATGTTGACTGAGCCCCTCCCGAGTACGCTGGATCTTCGCAAGGCAGCAACGCGTGGAGTGAGTGTTAAGGGGACGGTAAAAGCGCTGGATTTGCAGCGTTTCCGGCCACTTCTGGCGGAAGACGAAGGTGTGGTCCAGGCAGACTTAACGTTCTCCCGGGACCAGGAAAACCGCTTCCTGGTAGCAGTGTCAGTGGCGGTGGAAGTGCAGGTGATATGCCAGCGGTGCCTTGAGCCTATGGCCTTGCTTGTTGCAGGCGAGAACACCTTGGCGATAGTGTGGACTGATGAAGAGGCCGCGCAATTGCCCAAGCACCTCGAGCCGCTGATCGTCAATGAGGAGGCTTACAGTCTCTGGGATGTGGTGGAGGACGAATTGATATTGGCATTGCCGCCTTTCAGTTACCACCGCCTGGAAGAGTGTAAACAGATACAGATAGAGTCGGATTTGTCTTCGTCGCTGCCGGATCAGGAGGTAGCTGAGGATAAGCCCAACCCGTTTGACGTGCTGGCGCAATTGAAGCCCGGCAATAAACATTAGGAGTTAGCCATGGCTGTTCAAAAAAGTAAGAAGACGCGTTCTCGTCGCGGGATGCGTCGCTCACACGACTCACTGTCCGGGTCTACGTTGTCCGTAGACCAGACTTCCGGTGAAACCCATCGCCGTCACCACGTGACTGCGGACGGCTTCTACCGTGGTAAGAAAGTTGTTGAAACCGGTATGGACGATTAACCGAAGCTACCACCGAAGTTATAGACAACCCGGCAGCGGCTGGCATTGTCCCAGACGGTTGCAGTAACCGTTACCCAAAAATGCGGAGGCTTCAGCCTCCGCAGTTCGTTCCTCTCCCTCCTCGTAACACTGTCAACATTGCGCTGGCGCATTCGCATATGCTCGAGCAACCATGCGCGGCCAACTGATCTACAATACATTACGAGTGCGGCGTAGCCCGCACCTAGTCTCTTTTGATTGCACACAGGAACCAGTCCATGTCAGATAACACCCTCGCATTCGTCTTTCCCGGCCAGGGTTCACAGAAAGTAGGCATGCTGGCGGGGGCCCATGAGCGCTTTGCCGCAGTGCGCGACACGTTTGCAGAGGCTTCCGACGCCCTGGGTTACAACGTGTGGGACCTGATCCAGAACGGTGAGCAGGAAGCCCTTAACATGACCGAGACCACCCAGCCGGTGTTACTGAGCTCCAGCGTGGCCTTGTGGCGAGCCTGGCAGGCGTCTTCCGGGGCCGCGCCCATGATCATGGCAGGACACAGCCTGGGGGAGTTTTCTGCCCTGGTTTGTGCCGGCGGCCTGGAGTTTTCCGATGCCGTACAACTGGTGCGGCTGCGTGGCTCTTTTATGCAAAGTGCGGTTCCGGTGGGTGAGGGGGCGATGGCCGCGATCATCGGTCTCGACGACAAGGCAATAAATGATATATGTGATGACGTGGCGCAGGCGTCATCCCAAGTGGTCTCGGCGGTAAACTTCAATTCACCCGGGCAGGTGGTCATCGCCGGGCATACAGCAGCTGTAAACCAGGCTATTGATGCGCTGAAAGCGGCCGGTGCAAAGCGTGCGCTGCCGCTGCCGGTGAGCGCGCCTTTCCACACCGCACTGATGCAGCCCGCCGGCGAGCGTCTCGCGCAGGCCATAGCCGATGTGCCAATCGCCCAGCCGAGGATCCCGGTGGTGCACAATGTGAATGCCGCCTGTGAGTCCGACCCGGAGAAAATCCGCGCGCTGCTGGTGGAGCAAATCTACAGCCCGGTGCAGTGGACACGTTGCATGCAGACAATAGTGTCGAAAGGCGCGACTGCAGTAGTGGAATGCGGGCCGGGCAAGGTCCTCAGCGGACTCACCCGGCGCATTGACAAGTCGCTGAGCAGTTATGCATTGGAAGAGCCCGATGACCTGTCGAGCGCCGTGGCTGAATTGGATCAATCAACGGGGGAGAACGAGTAATGGACGAGCAAGTAAAAGTGGCGCTGGTCACCGGTGCCAGTCGTGGCATTGGTAAGTCGATTGCCGAGGCATTGGCGGGCAACGGATTTATCGTGGTTGGCACAGCGACCAGTGACGCCGGCGCAGCAAGCATCACACAGTACCTGCACGCGGCGGGTAACAGCGGCTGCGGTATGACCCTGAAAGTGGGGGATGAAGAGAATATCAGTGCGGTAATCAAGACTATTGCAGAGACCTACGCCGCTCCCCTGGTTCTGGTTAATAATGCCGGCATCACCCGTGATAATATTCTGATGCGCATGAAAACCGACGAGTGGGACGACGTAATAGATACCAACCTTAGCGCCCTGTACCGCGTCAGCAAAGCCTGTTTGCGAGGCATGACCAAGGCGCGCTGGGGACGCATTGTAAACATCACATCAGTGGTGGGTTCCATGGGCAACATCGGCCAAAGTAATTACGCGGCCACCAAGGCGGGGGCAGAGGGTTTTTCTCGTGCCCTGGCCCGGGAAATCGGCTCTCGCTCGGTCACGGTCAACTGTGTCGCCCCGGGGTTTATCGATACCGATATGACCAGGGAGCTGTCGGATGAGCAACGCGATCTGATGTTGGGCCAGATACCCCTGGGGCGCCTGGGCGCGCCCGAGGAAATCGGTGCCTTGGTGGCGTTTTTATGCAGCGATGCGGCGGGCTATATTACGGGCGAAACGATCCATGTAAACGGCGGCATGCACATGTCTTGACAATTTGCTATCTTGGGCTCGGCACACGCCTGTCACGGGTGTTTAAAAAAAGTTTATTACTCTTTGCTAAAACAGAGTAAACTTCGCCCTCAGGCCGATTAATCGGGTTTGACTTAGCACTAAAAAATCTCAGGAGTATCAAATAATCATGAGCAGCATTGAAGAGCGCGTTAAGAAGATTGTGGCTGAACAGCTTGGCGTAAAAGAAGAAGAAGTACAAACTGAGGCTTCTTTCGTAGAGGATCTGGGTGCAGACTCCCTGGATACAGTCGAACTGGTTATGGCTTTGGAGGAGGAGTTTGAAACAGAAATTCCAGACGAAGAAGCAGAGAAAATTACTACTGTTAAGTTGGCGATCGATTACATCAACAACAACCTCGCCTGATTTAACAGCTTCATCCAGGAAAGCCGTTTCTATTAACAGTAGAACGGCTTTTCTTTTTTCAGCTTCCCCCCACCTTCCTGCGTAGAGGAGTTAGAGCGTTGATAGGCAGAAGAGTCGTTGTTACAGGTATGGGCATGGTGAGCCCGGTTGGCCACACGGTGGCAGAGACCTGGGATAACATACTGGCTGGCAAGAGCGGCGCCGCTCCCATAGAGACGTTTGATGTATCGGCCTACAACACCCGGTTCAGCGCCAGCGTCAGGAATTTTGATATATCCGATTACCTGGCTCCCAAGGAGTCGCGCAAGATGGACGTTTTCGTCCAGTACGGCATGGCGGCGGGTATCCAGGCCATGCGAGACAGCGGCCTTGAAGTCACCGAGGAAAATGCGCCGCGCATTGGTTGTTCCATAGGCTCAGGTATCGGCGGAATAGGGCAGATAGAAAAGAATGCGGAGATCCTGAAGCAGGGCGGCCCACGCAAGATATCCCCGTTTTTTGTGCCCGGTTCCATTATCAACATGATTTCCGGCAACCTGTCGGTGATGTACAACCTTCAGGGGCCCAGCCTGGCGATAGTCACGGCTTGTACCTCCGGCACCCATAATATCGGCATTGGTGCGCGTCTTATTGCTTTGGGAGACGCGGACGCCATGCTGGTGGGTGGCGCCGAGATGGCTACCACGCCGGTCGGTCTGGGCGGCTTTTCCGCGGCCCGGGCCCTGTCCACTCGCAATGACGATCCCGAGGCGGCATCACGTCCCTGGGACCGGGACCGGGACGGTTTTGTCATGGGTGATGGCGCCGGCATGTTGATGATAGAGGAATACGAATCGGCCCGGGCTCGCGGCGCCCATATCTACGCGGAACTCAAGGGTTTCGGCATGAGCGGCGACGCCTACCATATGACCCTGCCACCGGAAGATGGTCGCGGCGCAGCGGCGTCCATGAACAACGCGATACGCGATGCCGAAGTTCCACTGGACAAGATCAACTACATCAATGCGCACGGTACCTCGACCAACGCCGGCGATGTGGCGGAATCCCGTGCGGTTGAGTCGGTGCTGGGTAGTGCAGCAAGCCAGGTTGCGGTGAGTTCCACCAAATCCATGATAGGACACCTGCTTGGCGCTGCCGGTGCGGTAGAAGCTATTTTCTCGATCCTGGCCCTGCGTGACCAGGTCGCGCCGCCCACCATAAACCTGGATAACGTGGAAGAGGGTTGCAACCTGAACTATGTGCCCAACCAGGCACAGGAGCGCGCTATTCACAGCGTGGTGACAAATTCCTTTGGCTTTGGCGGCACCAACGGCTCACTGCTGTTCAGCAAGCTTGACTGATTGACGTTGCGGTGACCGGGCAAACCCTGATCTGGGTAGACGGAGAGCGTGCAGATGTTCTGCCGCTTCCGGATCGCGGCCTGGACTTTGGTGACGGACTGTTCGAAACCCTGTTGCTGGAGCATGGTGAGCTGCGCTATACCGAATTGCACTTGCAGCGCCTGCAGCGTGGGCTTGCGTTGTTGTCCTTTCCCGATTGCCTGTCAGTCGCAAGCAAACACCTGCAGCTCGCCCTTACCCAATTGCAGCTTAACAACTGGTCCAGGGCAGCCCTGCGCCTGACCGTTACGCGGGGCGATGGCCCACGCGGCTATGCGCCTCCCCGGATACCGCAGGTGCGCATCGTCATGCGCGCAACCGAGTTAACCAGCAGTGACGGGTTGTTGCCGCACGCTGCGAACCTGATCACCGCTACCACGCGCTGGGGCAGTCAGCCGCAGTTGGCCGGTATCAAGCACTTGAATCGTCTGGAGCAGGTCCTTGCTGCGGCCGAGTGGCAGCGCGCGGGAGCGGATGAGGCGCTTATGTTGGGGCAGGCCTCACAACTGGTGTCTGTCACCGCGGGCAACCTGTTCCTGCATCGAGACGGCGCATTGTATACCCCGGCACTCGACGATTGCGGTATCGCTGGCACCAGAAGGCAGCTGGTGATCGAGCGGTGGGCAGCGGCTATCGGCCTGCGGGTCGTTGAAGCGCGGCTGGACCTGGACGCACTGGAGCAGGCCGATGAGGTCTTCTACAGCAATACATTGTGGGGCCTGCGCCCGGTAGCGTCCTGTGGCTCGCAGCACTGGGATTCGCACCCGGTGTGCCACGCCCTGTTTCAACAATATCGCGGTGAACAGGCTTGATGCGCCGCCTGACACTGGCCCTTGTCGCGCTGCTGTTATTGGGCTGGGCCGCATTGCACGAAGTGCAGCAGCGCTGGGAGCAGCCTCTGGCGATTCCCCCGGAGGGCTTTGCTATGACGGTTGCCGCGGGCGACTCCCTGCGGGCTGTTGCCAACCGTTTGCACGCCCAGGGCCCCATGCCCTATCCAAACCTGTTGATACTCTACGGTCGCTGGAGCGGCCTGGACCAGCAGATAAAGCGGGGGGAATACCTGCTCCCGGAAGGTACAACTGCGCTGTCACTGCTCAACCTGCTGCACAGCGGCAAGGTGGTGCAATATCAGGTAACCCTGCCGGAGGGCATTACCCTGGCGCAGGCCCTGTCCATACTGCGGCAAGAGGATGCGCTGGAAAAAGTAATCACCGACGTGCGCGATACAAAAATTGAGCAACTGGTGCAACCCAGGGGCAGCGCCGAGGGACTGTTTTTCCCCGACAGCTACCGCTATGAACGCGGGGACAGTGATTGGGAGTTGTTGCAGCGGGCCCACGGTGCATTGGAGGCGGTATTGGCGCAGGAATGGGCCCAGCGCGCGCCCGAGTTGCCCTACGAGACACCTTATGAGGCGTTGATAATGGCCTCCATTATCGAAAAGGAAACCGGTGCACCGGAAGAGCGTGAACAGATTGCGGGGGTTTTTGTACGTCGCCTGCAGCAGGGCATGCGACTGCAGACTGATCCCACGGTGATATACGGTCTTGGAGAGTCATTCGATGGCAACCTGCGGCGCACTCACCTGAAAGACGAGGGTAACCCCTACAACTCCTATCGTCATCGCGGGTTGCCGCCGTCACCTATTGCCTTGCCTGGTCGTGCGGCCATTCACGCTGCATTGCACCCAGCGCCAGGCGATACGATGTATTTCGTGGCTACCGGCGATGGCCGACACGTATTTAGTGCCACGCTTGCCGAACATCAGCGCGCCGTGCGTAAATACCAGCTGCGACGCAAGAAAGATTACCGTTCCAGCCCGGAGAAGAATTAGCTTGAGTAGACGAGGTTTGTTTATCACGGTCGAGGGAGGTGAGGGCGTGGGTAAATCCACGAATATGGCCTTCCTGGAGCAGCGCCTGCGAGACAGCGGCGTCGACCTTGTCGTTACCCGGGAGCCCGGCGGTACGCGTCTGGGTGAAGATCTGCGCAGCCTGTTGTTACAGGTGAGCGAGGAACCGGTGTGCGCCACCACCGAGTTATTGCTGATTTTTGCCGCCCGTGCCCAGCATATCCACGCGTTGATAGAACCTGCACTGGCCACCGGAAAATGGGTGTTGTGCGACCGCTTTACCGATGCCACTTACGCCTACCAGAGTGGCGGGCGTGGTATTGCGGCGGCGTCCGTGAGATCCCTGGAAAAACTGGTGCAGGGCACCCTGCGCCCGGACTGCACCCTGCTGCTGGATGCCCCGGTGAATATCGGCATGGAAAGGGCCCGGGGCAGGGGAGAACTGGACCGTTTTGAACGCGAGCAAGTGGACTTTTTCGAGCGCGTGCGTGCGACATACCTGCAACTGGCACAGGAGGGCGGTGGCCGCTATCGCCTGGTGGATGCTGCTCAGCCCCTGGAGCAGGTGCAGCAACAGATCGACAAAATCTGTCGTGAGTTATTGCGCTGTCATCATCTCGAAGGGCAGCAGGTGTGATGGAACTTACCGACCTCCCGCCCAACAGTGCCCCGCTGCCCTGGCAGGCGGCGATATGGTCGCGTTTTAACCAGCAATTATCCGGCGAGCAATTACCCCATGCGCTGTTATTGGCTGGGCCGGCAGATATCGGTAAATCGCGGCTGGCGCTGGCCCTGGCCCGGTTATTGTTGTGCGCAGCACCCAGCGGGGGCCTCAACTGCGGGGAGTGCCATGCCTGCCAGTTGTCCGCCAGAGGCAGCCATGGCGATTTGCGCTGGCTGCAACCCGAGGACAAGAGCCGCGTGATAAAGATAGATCAGGTACGCGCGGCCGTTGGATTTGCCAACCAGACGGCAAACTTCGGGTTGCGCAAGGTGCTGGTGCTGTGTCCGGCTGACAGCATGAATACCAATGCGGCTAACGCCCTGCTCAAATCTCTGGAGGAGCCGGCGCCCGATACCTACCTGATCCTGTGCTGTGACCGCCTGCACGGTGTACCGGCAACGATTCGTTCACGCTGCCAGATCGTGAAACTGGCGCAGCCCAGCCAGGCTGCCAGCATAGCCTGGTTGGATGCTTTGACCGGGAGCACGGAGCAAAGTAGCCGCCTGCTGCAGATTGCCGCCGGTCGGCCGCTATTGGCTGAGCAGTTGTACCGGGAGGACAGTGCCGATGCGCTGGCGGCCATTCGCACCGCCCTTGCCGGGGTGCTCACGGGAAAACTCCCGGCGCATGAAGTCGTAAAGTTGCTCTGCGATACCGGGACAGAAGCATTCCTGGCGCACTTACAGGCAGAATTGCAGGCGCTGCTGCGGGTGCAGTCCGGGCAGTCTCTGCGCAACCATAGCGCCAAAGCGGCTTTTAGTTTGAGCGATGAGGTGAATCGTTTGCAGCGGGCCGTGGCAGCCGGTGCCAATCCCAATGGCCAACTGCTGGTGGAAAGTCTGCTGTCCCGATGCCAACGGGAGTTGGGCAGCGGCCTGCACAGTGATAGTATGAACCAGTGGTAAGGGGATCTATGGAATGAATGACGCAAGACAAAACAGCCGTAACGGTATTCTATCGCTGACAATAAAAGACAAGGCAGTGCTGTATTCAGCCTATATGCCATTTCTCAATCATGGCGGCCTGTTCGTACCGACGAATAAACCCTACAGTATTGGCGATGAAGTATTCATGTTGCTGACGTTGATGGATGAAGCCGAGAAAATTCCCATCTCCGGCAAGGTGGTATGGGTGACGCCTCGCGGTGCCCAGGGTAACAGAACAGCCGGGATCGGCGTCCAGTTCAGCGAGCAGGATGCCGATGCCAACTCAAAAATCGAAAATCACCTGGCCGGTTCGCTCAGTTCGGACCGCCCCACGCACACCATGTGAGCACCACAGAAAAACATTAAAGTAATTTCTCTAAATTCCGTGCAACTTACTGTAATTAAAGATTTTAACCCAAAAAAAATGGGTCCCGAAAGGGACCCAACAAGACCATTAGGAGTGAAACATAAAGGAATTGCTTCCCTGAAAGAGCATGGGTATGCTCCCTGTGACTGCCCGGTTTAACTAGGGGATAGACAGACACACTCTTAGTATCGCTCAATTTTGGTAATTTTCCACAGTGGTATGGTCATTTTTTAAACATATTTTGAACTAAAGAAATACTCTTTAATTATAAATAGCTATATAGGCACAGAATGTCTGCCCCCTGCGAGTTCCTCAGCGGCGTCATAGAAGGCTTCTACGGCCGCGCCTGGTCCTTCGAGTTGCGGGCGGCTTATGCCGGTTTTCTTGCCGAATCGCGCCTCAACACCTATCTCTATGCCCCGAAAGACGATCCCTTCCTGCGCAAGCGCTGGCGGGAGGACTGGCCGGCGGCGCAGTTGCGGTGCTTGCAGTCACTGGCGTCGGAGTATCACCGGCAGGGTATCAACTGGGGAGTGGGTCTTTCCCCGTTTGAACTCTATCGCGATTATGGTGCGCCAGAGCGCCGCCAGTTGCGGGCCAGGCTTAAAGGTATGGAGGTTTTCCAGGCGCCCTTATTGGCGGTACTGTTTGACGACATGCCCGGCAACCTGGACGATCTGGCGGCGCGACAAGCGGAGATTGTGGCCGATGTATGCGCATGGTGTCCGGATACGCGAATACTGGTTTGTCCTACCTATTACTCCTTCGACCCGGTACTGGAACAATATTTTGGTCCCATGCCGGATGCCTACTGGGAGCAACTGGGCAGTCAATTGCCCGCTGCGGTGGATATTTTCTGGACCGGCAATCAGGTGTGCTCTACATCCGTGCTCAGCGCCGACATAGCGGCCATCAATGCGCGCGTTGGGCGCAAAGTACTTTTATGGGACAATTATCCGGTAAACGACGGCGCAAAACGCAGTAATTCCCTGTACCTCGACAAACTGGCGAACCGCGATACAGATCTGGCCCACTGCCTTACTGGCCATTTGTGTAACCCGATGAACCAGGGCCTGCTTTCCATTCCGGCGCTGCTTGGTCTCGCGGAGCTTTATGGCAACGCCGAAGGTGCCCAGGCCTGGCTGTTAGCTAACCTGGGGGCGGATACCTGGCGCAGTTTACAGCGTGACAGTGAGGAGTTTCTGCACCGGGGCATTGCCGGGATGGGCGCGGCGCGCTGCAGTGAACTCGCCACGCAGTATGAGCAATTGCCAGGTGCGGCGGCGGCGGAGGTCACCGCCTGGTTGCGCGGTGAATATACCTTTGATCCCGCCTGCCTCACGGATTGATGCGCCGTGGTAACCATCCACCCCGGTATCACCCGTACCAGTGGCAGTCCCGTTGACCTGTGCCAGCAGTGGCTGGCCACACCTGAAACCCCGGGTGAGGCCCTGCTGTTGGTGGACTTTGAACTAAGCTGTTATTGGCTTCCGGATAATCCCCTCGTGGCGCTTACTGCGGTTTATTGTCGCCAGGCGGCGCTGCTGCGGGTAGCGGTTACCGACAGGCAACTGCACTGTAATGGCGAAAAACCCCTGGCGCAGTTCGACGATTGGGTGGGCAGCGCGGGTGTATTTGTCGCGCAGCAGGGACAGCCGCTACCGCTGGAACCGGTGGCTATTGCCAAGCCCTGGGGACGGGAATTGTGGTACACCGGTGTCGAGCAGCGCGGTGTAAGCGCCGTAGGCCGCGATGGCGTCGCGTCGCCGCTGCCCTGGCTGATGGCAGTGCTGCCGCAGGGGCAGGGTGCAGTGCCGCTGATCCTGCTGAAAATACTGCAGCCTTACAGCGAGCCGGTGCGTGGCGATCTGTATTTCGAATTGCACCGGGAAAAACGCGAGGTCTACGTGGTCACCCATGTTGATGAGCAGGCCTGGCCCGACGGTGTTGGCTACCTGCGTTACGGTTTTTCCGCGGATAAGCTCGCGCAATACCCTGACGAGAAAGCGTTTCGCCTGGACTAC
>Ga0316193_10003816_pt1 | contig 10976 bp, 12 predicted proteins | sample MerIslsedime2_MG_FD_207735 | JGI IMG/M metagenome (GOLD analysis project Ga0316193, IMG submission 207735) | Coastal sediment microbial communities from Maine, United States - Merrow Island sediment 2 | ecosystem: Environmental > Aquatic > Marine > Coastal > Sediment | place: USA: Maine... | reverse complement strand
ATAATGGACCAGCCGACGATCAGCATCGCCAGGGACTGACTGATAGAGGCCATGAAGGTGCCGATGCCGAAAATCACCACCCCGGCGAGGAAGGTGCGTTTCTTGCCCAGGATATCGGCCAGTTTGCCACCGATCAGCATGAACGAAGCCATCACCAGCGCGTAAAGCGCAATAGCGGCCTGAATGCCGCCGACGTTCGTGTCGAGGTCCTCGATTAGTGCTGAAATCGAGACATTCATGATGGTCGTGTCGATGACGATGATGAACATCGACATGGAAAGCGTGAGGAGAACCATCCATTTTTTCATTCGCATGGTGTCTCCAGGCAGTGTATCAGTTCAATATTGTCGGGTAAGGCATCGGTGCTTACCTGTTTTCCATGACCTTCTTGAACATGACGACCGGAAGTATCAAGCCCGCAATTAGTGCGCCCAGCCACACCAGCAATGTGGCTGCCAGCCAGTTGCTTATACCGCCAATTTCCATACCATCCAGTAGCGCGGATGTGATGAAAAGACCAGCAAACGTCGTCACTAGTGATACACTGCCAGCCAGGGCAGGGACGCTTTTTACCGATATCTTGAAGATCAACGGTCCAGCCACTACTTCGACGGCAGTGAAGAGCAGGGTGGCCGCTACGAATGACAGGAAGTCTATTGAAAAACCTGGCAGAAGGGTTACCGCCAGAAGCAGACCGACAGCGTTTGCCAGGGTGTACAAGAGTGCAGAGATCAATAAACGAATCATCTTTTCCTCCCGAATGATATTTTTATAAATTGTGTTTTCGTCTTCGGACTATGATTGTAAAACATCAGGTCAACCAGGATGGTTGGTAAACTCTATAATTTGTTTCACGTGGGCACTTGCCCGATTTTTCGCTTGAACAATTAACCCGGTGTAATCAATCTCTCGTCCGGTCCTTGAATATGTCAACCAGATCAATGGCATACAATTTATTGTATGATAAAAAACAAATACACACTAGTGTAAATCTAATAAGATTCTTCAGGTTATGATGCGAAAATTATTGATTGGATTAGTCGTTTTACTGCTGGCGGCGGCAGCTATTTTAGCGATAGGCTATCAACCCACTGTATACCTGATGCCCACACCGGTTGCGATAAGCACGGGCGAGCTTAATCCGTTTGATCTCAATCCCAACCAGGAAAAAAGCAATGAGATCCAGATATTGTTTGCTACCAACCGCCTGCCTGCTGGTAAAGCGGAAAATCGAACATATACCATCTTCCCCGGTAACAAACTCCGCATGGGCATCGCCCGTATGCGGATAGGTGAGAAAGAAACCCCCTGGGAAAATATCTTCAACTTATCGACTTCGGCAGAAACAGGCAGCCGACCAGCGTTGAGACTGGAAGGCATCCAGGAATTGGCACAGTATCCTCTGAAAGGCAACGATGCCGCTCAGCCTGCAAACACCCGGCTTCTGGCTGACCTGGTTAATAAAGCCCTGGAAGGCAGTGTTGACAAGGACATCACGATTTATGTACACGGTGCCAATACCGCGATTTACCGTGCCAGTGCACAGGCGGCTCAGTATCACCACTTCACCGGGCAAAACTCTGTTGTACTCGTATTTTTATGGCCATCTGCGGAAAACCTGTTTGCCTACGGCACCGATGTGCAGCATGCGCTTCACTCGGCGCCGGCTTTTGCACAGCTGCTTAACTTGCTGGCCAAACACACCGATGCTGAAAACATCAATATTCTCGCCTACAGTGCCGGTGCCCAGATCGTCAGCCCTGCGCTGGATATCATCGGTCGAAATACCGGAAAAGAAGAAAGAAAAGAATTGCGACTCGGGGAAATTTACTATGCAGCGGGTGACATCGGTGTCGATACCTTTGTAAAACACCTTCAGAGCTATACTGATATGCCCCGTAGCACGACTCTGGCTATGAACCTGAGTGACCGTGTTCTGGCTTTGGCTGCAAGACGCAACAAGATCTCACGGGTTGGCAGGCCTGAAGAAGATGATCTCAGCCCGGAAAAAATCCAATGGATCCAGAACGCTTCTACTACATCCAGACTGAACATCATCAAGGTCAGTACCGAAACGGTAAGCGGAATGCGGCCCAGTTCTCATGATTTCTGGTATGCACATCCATGGGTTAGCAGCGATATCCTCACGCAGTTTCTGTTCCATATGCCGCCCGCTGAGCGTGGTCTGGTGGAAGCTGTGCGGGATGACAACTTGCGCTACTGGACCTTCCCTCCAGATTACCCGGAACGTATTATCGACATTATCAAAGCGAACACTGGTTAATTGCCAAATAGAAAGGTCGCTTGTAAATGACGAGGTCGAGAGCGGCCAATAAACTAACCGGAGGTGCAGCAGAAAATCTGTTTGTATGATAAGGCAGAAGTTTCCAGCAGGGGATTTTTTCATTGCAGGTTTAATTTATGATCCCAAACTGGATCTGCTTGAGGTGGTGACCGGGCAGACGTATACTCATGTGCATTGGTCAGTGGGGCTTTCTAAACACAAAAACAGAGCGGTAAAAAACTCAAGGCAACGTTCAATGACTACTTTCGATATTGAAAACTCGGTGTTTCATTCCTGCAGAGTCGACGATACAGTCGTTCTGAAGTATAAAGAGAACGCATTTTCATTGCTTCTGGACCTCGCTGCTCGTGAAGAGTATCTGAAGCTGCTCGAAGCCACCGATGAAACTCTGGAGATACAAGGTTTAGTCGTAATAAACGACACTGCTTTCGATGATGAAGCAGGTTTTCAAGCCTTTCTTGAACTGGTACGAAACGTTGCACCCGGCAGTTATAGCACTGGTGTAGGACTTCATCACGAAAATATCATTGCCAAGTTCCGTCGTTTTTTTGGTCGAAGAATGCTATTAAGCATCACCATGACTAAGCCTCAGGTTGCTGGAATTCATGGTGATGTAACAGGTGAGTATCTGGGGTTTATCCTGCCATACGACACCCGCTTTGCTACGCCGGAGACCCGTATAAAATTCAGAAACGCATCCTGGGGGCTCCCTGTTAGCCCAGGATTGTCTTATTTTCTGCCGCGCTTTATCGGCCAGGGAAAAGCGCTCGACTTCATTCATCATTCGAAGGTGCTCACGGCAGAGGAGGCGCTGTCTCTCGGGCTCATCACTGACATTGTTCCTCATGATCAATTGGAAACTCGATGTCAGCAAGAAGTAGAGACGCTATCGAACCAACCGGCAGATGTTGCGGTCGCAAGCCGGATGCTTTTTAATCCAGATACCTCAGAGTTTGAGCATCAGTTAGAGCGTTACTACACCGCGATAGAGCAGTCAGCTCACAAGCTTTAGAGAATGTTTCCTTCCTAAGTTTTGTGGCGCACTTATGGCGCACTAGGTGCCAAATATTGGCAACAATTCACAACTGACTACAACCATGCCATCAGAATAACTTATTGAAATTACTGTCATTATCTGTTGCTGTTTGTTGTGATTTATTGTATTCAGGCGTCTCTTAATCTCTTGGTCCAGGGTTCGAATCCCTGAGGGCCCACCAAATAACAAAGCCCCTTTTTGGGGCTTTTTTATTTGTGTGTCTTCAGGGTGAGAAGCTCAGTGGCTTCGACTAAAAGCGCCGGGAGCGATTTTGAAAGCACGCAGTGCGGCCCGAAGGGCGAGCCTCAGGGATGAGGCGAGTAATCCCTGATGGCCCCGCAATAAAATAACAGTATACGGCCGTTTCTTGTCCCATCGCTATCCAGAGACAATCTATAGAAGCCTGAATAACCGGCAGGGTGATTCCGTCCACACCATACATGTTCTACTTTTATCGGAATGACTGAGCAGGCAGACGAAGTTGGCCAGATTGAGTTAAAACGTTTCACGGCAAAACCACATCTGCATAATCGGGGACAATATACATATATTTAATTATGTAAGTATATTGCCCCCGAAGTGGATGTGTATTATTACTCGAATTTATACTTCAGTTATCGCTTTACGGGCTTGCCACTGCAATTCATTGGCTAAACCCTGAGGTAACTCAAGTGCCGACGCCAGCTGGTCGAGATGCGCCTGTTCTGATGGATGATCCGGGGTGATGGCTATACAGGATGCCAGGTAAATCTCGGACTTTTGTTCAATAGCATTAATGCCTTTAGCTAACTCTTCGACCGATATTTGCTGGCGCAGTAGATCAAACACCATGCCTTTCATTTCAGTTGTTATATTCATTTGTTCGACGGCTTTGAAAATTCGCTGCTGTTCTATATCGTCGATATGACCATCCGCTTTTGCGGCCGCAATCATGGCCTTTATCAGCGTCAGCTGAAAAGCAGGCTGTAGCGTTTGATCAGGAATAAAGTCAATTTCATCCGGTTTCGTGTCGCCAGGGGTAGCTGTGTGAGTAGAGTGGCCACTGCTGTTTTGCTGTCAATTTTGAAAAGCTTTATAGGCCAGTCCGCCAAGTACGGCTGCGCCACCATAGCTTGCGGCTTTACCGGCAATTTCCCTGGCGGATTTATTCCCCAACAGCAAGGCCATGATGCCTCCCGCTGCCGCTCCCCCGGCCAGTCCGCCAGGTATGTTGTTGGCCAGTTTGCTCATGGTATCTCCTATACCTGGTGCAGCCTGACCGGGAGAGGGCGCAGCGTTGGATGAGCCAATAAATTGATTTAGCTGGTTTTGTATACTCATGTTCCGATGATCCTCATGTCTAGATAGTTATTGCACTGTTCAGCATGTCGATGTCGTTATGCTGTCATGTGTTAAGCCGATGAGATCATTCTGTAGGTAGCTGGTGAAATAAAAAATCAGTTTATTTAGTTTAATGCTTCGAATATTCCGAAGTATTCAGCAGCAATGCCAGAAGCTGAACGGCCGCACCCGGGAAAACGCGTAATGATGAGCATGTGATGAAAAGGTAATGCAGGTTTCAATTAACTCGATTCACACTGCACTGGAATCTGTCCTGCTGTTGATACTGTGAGCATACAGCTTCCAATAAGTCCTGTTGGTCGAACAGTGATGGCATACAGGGTCAAACTTCTATCGCTGCATAGTTCGTAAAATACGAATATTTAACATTTATTATTCGAATTTTATTTATTATTTACCGGCCGCATAATTAAACTAGAGACTGGGTAATGCGCCGGTTCGAAAAAGCGAATAAAATTCAACAGAGGATAAAATCATGAGCGAAATAATATTTCTTGGCATCGCAGCGATCGCGGCCACTTTCAAGGCATTGGCCATCATTATTGGCCTGACATGGGCTTTCAGGCACCTGCTATCGGCACGCAGCGCACCGCTGAACTATCGTCATACGCATGCAGAAATCCCGTTTCGATCAGGCATAAAACACGGCTGAGATGCGGTCGCAGTCAAACGCATTGCGCATGCTGATTGTACCGGGTCTTCTTGCAGCACTCTGGTGGCTGCTGTCAGGTGGTGTGCTGTCCTCATGGCTCATTGGCGTGCCAGTGGTGCTGGCTGCCAGCTGGTCGCTGCAGCGACTGCGAACAGCAGGCGCCGGCTCGATCTCGATTGCCGGGCTGCTCAGGTTTTTACCGCTGTTTCTGTGGGAGTCGCTACGCGGCGGCATCGATGTTGCCATGCGCACGCTTGCACCGCGCATGCGTATTCGTCCCGGTTTAGTCGTCTATTCGACCCGGCTGCAAAGTGCTGCAGCACGTGTTTTCTTTATCAACTGCGTAAGCCTGCTGCCGGGCACGCTGGCGGCAGATTTTAATGGCAATCAACTGACGATACACATGCTCGATGACAGTATCGATCCCGAAGATGAACTGCGCCGACTGGAACAGGCAGTGCTGCGTATCTATCCACACTCAAATTAAGTCACCTGATGGAGTATTCGCGATTATCAATCCCCAACTACTACTGCTGTTTCCTGCGCTACTGCTGCTTTTGACGATGGTGCTGGGTCTGCTGCGAGCACTGCAGGGACCGAGCTTGCAGGATCGCATGCTCTCGGTCCTGCTGCTTGGTACAGGCGGCGCTGGCCTGCTGTTGTTGCTGTCATTCATTCTCGAGCAGCCGGCATTGATCGATGTCGCACTGGTGCTGGCGCTGCTTGCAGCGATGACTGCGGCAGCACTGACGCGTCGCGAGACCGATGATGATTGAGTTCATATCAATGCTGATAATAGTGACCGGAGTCGGTTTCTTTGCGGCCGGCAGTATCGGCTTGTTGCGTCTGCCCGATCTGCACTCGCGCCTGCATGCGCTCACAAAAGCCGACAACCTCGGGCTGGGACTGATTGCCATCGGACTGGCCTTGTTGAGCGGCTCGCTGGTTATTGCAATCAAGCTGCTGCTGGTGTGGATCCTGGTTCTGGCTGGCAGTGCCGCATCGGCACACCTTATCGCGCAGCAGGCCCTGCGCCGGGGGCATGACTGATGGTTGTGCATCTCTGGAACCTGCTCGACCTGGTGCTCGCCGGGCTGGTTGTGGCACTGGGATGGTCCGCTGTCGCCAGCTCTGATTTGAAACGTGGCGTCGTGCTGTTTATCGCCTTTGGATTGTTGCTGGCAATTATCTGGGCACGATTGAATGCACCGGACCTTGCCCTCGCGGAGGCCGCTATTGGTGCCGGTCTGTCTGGGGCATTGCTGCTGGCTGCACTGCGAGATGAACCCGCAAGCGTCGGTGATACAGGTTTTACGCAGGGGCCGGTCGCCTGGGCGACGGCTGTGTTCAGCCTGGTTGTGGCCGTCTCCTTCGCCTGGGCACTGCTGCATGCGCACGCTGCCGGAGACCCGATACGCCTCGCGGATGAGGTCATTGCTCACCTCGAGCAGAGCGGCGTCAGCAATCCTGTGACCGCGGTGCTGCTGAATTACCGGGCTTACGACACCTTGCTGGAACTGGCAGTGCTGCTCGCAGCAGTACTGGGCATCATGGCGGTCGGTCCGGCGCGCCCTACATACAAGCCCGCCGGGCCTTTGTTCGGCGCACTCGTGACCTGGCTGGTGCCGTTATTGATCGTCACTGGTGGCTACCTGCTCTGGGTCGGTGCACACGCCCCGGGTGGCGCTTTCCAGGCTGGCGCATTACTGGCAGCGGCCGCGGTACTGCTGCGGCTCGGGGGATATCCCGGTGCGGGTCTGCCGGGTTCTTTAGTACAACGCTGGCTGCTGGTGAGTGGCGTTGGTGTCTTTATCACCGTGGGGCTGCTGGTGACCGTGGAAGGGCGTGCCTTTTTACAGTATTCGCATGGCTGGTCCGGCATGCTGATCCTGCTGATCGAGATTGCAGCCACGCTGGCTATCGCGACCACATTGGCACTGGCCTATATCGGCGGAAGAGCGCTGTCATCGCAACACGACAGGCCAGAACAATAATTCAATAAACACAGGGAATCTGATTAATGCTTGCTACCGATTTGATTTACAGCTTTGCCGGTGTGGCACTGTTCGCACTCGGGCTGCGAGCTGCCTTGCTGCACCGGACGCTGCTGGGACGGGTACTGTCCATCAACATCTGCGGCGCGGGGATTTTCCTGGTGTTTGTCGCCCTGGCTTACCGCGGTCACGACCTGGCCCCGGACGCAGTGCCGCATGCGCTGGTGCTGACCGGCATTGTTGTTGCAGTTAGCGCAACCGCACTGGCGCTGGCGCTGGGGCGCCGCCTGCACGAGGCCGGCGATGAATAATCTGCTGATCTGGCCGATCATGTTGCCGCTGCTGGCAGCGCTGGCCGCAGTGATTTTGCCTGCTCAGGTCAACCGCATCGGCATCACAGCGGGGCTCGCAAGCCTTGTAGCAGTTGTGTTGTTACTGAGCAGGGTCGCCACCGAAGGGCCACTGCTGCTGGCACTGGGGGGCTGGACGCCGGGGCTCGGAATTGCGTTGCGCGCGGATGCATTGTCCGTTTCCTTAATACTGATGGTTTCACTGGTGGCACTGGCGGCGGGAATCTATGCAACAGGTTATTTTGCGAAGCAGGATGATCGCGCGCGTTTCTGGCCGCTGTGGCTGCTGCTGGTTTCAGCGTTGCACGCGCTGCTGTTGTCTGCCGACCTGTTCAATATTTACGTGACCCTGGAACTGCTTGGTATTACTGCGGTTGCACTGGCAGCGATAAAAGCCGAGCGCGATGCGGTCGAGGCCGCACTGCGTTACCTGGTTGTCGGTTTACTCGGATCACTCATGTTCCTTGCGGGTGTTGCTCTGATTTATGCACGCTATGGCACACTGGACATGATCGCTCTCGGCGATTCAATGCAGCCCGAACCGGCGGCATGGGTTGCACTGGCGTTGATGAGCACCGGCCTGCTGATTAAATGTGCGTTGTTTCCGTTGCATTTCTGGCTGCCGCCGGCGCATGCCAATGCACCTGCGCCAGTCAGTGCGGCACTGTCAGCGCTCGTGGTCAAGGCAGCGTTTTACCTGGTTGCACGGTTCTGGCTGGATCTGTTTGACGGCGTGGTGACCGTCGATGCAGCCCGGCTGCTGGGGCTACTCGGCGCGGCTGCCGTGCTCTGGGGTTCCTGGCAGGCATTGCGTGCCCAGCGTCTTAAACTGCTGGCAGCGTATTCTACGGTCGCACAGCTGGGCTACCTGTTCCTGTTCCTGCCATTGCTGGTGATGATGCCACCCGGCACGGCCCGGGACACGGCCTTTGGTGCACTGGTGCTGCTTGCGATCACGCACGGCTTTGCCAAGAGCGCGTTGTTCCTGTCCATAGGCGTGATTCAGCAACGCGCCGGACATGACCGGATTGCAGAACTGGGCGGGACCGCCCGCAGGTTGCCGGTAACGACCTTCACGCTTGCGCTGGCCGGGGTGGCCCTTATCGGCCTGCCGCCCAGCGGCACCTTCCTCGCCAAGTGGGAATTGCTGTCGTCTGCTTTCGCTGCCGGGGAGTGGCTCTGGGTTGCTGTGGTTGCACTTGGGTCGGTGCTGGCCGCTGCCTATACTTTCCGGGTGCTGGGCCACGCCTTCGGCCCGGGTGAAGGCGTCGCTCATGTGCTGGCCTGGCGCAGGGAAGAGCTGCCGTCACTGGTTCTGGCATTGATCGCGACAGTCGTTCTCGGCCTCGGCGCCGCCTATGTCTGGCAATTCGTCGCGCCGGGTGCTTTCGCAGCAGAGGTGTTGTGATGGATATGAACACATGGCTGCCAGCGCTGATCGTGATGAGTTCACTGGTTCCAGGCGTTGCCATCTTCCTGCTCAGGGAGGAGAGCCACGCGGCCCGTACGACACTCAACCTGTTCGGCGCGGTGGCCAAACTGGTACTCGTTGGCGTGATGATCTGGGGCGTATTTCACGAGCAGGTTTTTGAAACGCGCTGGACACTTGCGCCGGGAATGGACCTGGTGCTGCACGCCGATGCATTGTCGGTATTGTTCGTCACCCTGTCGACCGTGTTATGGCTGGTAACCACGGTGTATGCCATCGGCTACCTCGAAGATGCACCGCATCGCAGCCGCTTTTTCGGTTTCTTCAGTTTGTGCGTAACGGCAACGGTGGGACTGGCGCTGGCAGGCAACTTGCTGACTTTTGTCATCTTCTACGAATTGCTGACGCTCGCGACCTATCCACTGGTTGCGCACAAGGGCACACCCGAAGCCGTGCGCGGCGCACGTATTTATCTCAGTTATACCATTGTCGGCGGCATGCTGTTGCTGGTCGGCGCTGTCTGGTTGCATACCCTGGTTGGGCCGCTGGAGTTTACCGCGGGCGGCATCCTGGCTGATATCGAAGGCCTCGATCCTGAGACGCTGAGCTGGATATTCCTGCTGCTGATTGCCGGCCTCGGTGTCAAGGCAGCACTGGTACCACTGCACGGCTGGCTGCCGCAGGCAATGGTTGCACCGGCGCCGGTCAGCGCACTGCTGCACGCCGTTGCGGTGGTCAAGGCCGGTGCGTTTGGCATCGTGCGCGTCGTCTATGATGTCTATGGTGTTGAATTCGCGGACTCGCTGGGCCTGCTCTCGGCCCTTGGTGTCGCCGCCGGGATCACCATCATCTACGGTTCGGTCAAGGCGCTGTCTCAGGACCATCTGAAAAAACGCCTGGCCTACTCGACGGTCAGCCAGGTGTCCTATATCGCGCTTGGTGTCTCCATTCTCGGACCGTTGGCAACCATCGGCGGCGTAGTCCACCTGGTACACCAGGGCCTGATGAAAATCACGCTGTTCTTCGCGGCCGGTAACTATGCCGAAACCCTGGGTATCCACAGGGTCAGTGAAATGGACGGTGTCGGCCGGCGCATGCCGGCTACTACGCTGGCATTTAGCATCGGTGCACTGGGCATGATCGGCATTCCGCCGGTTGCCGGTTTTGTCAGCAAGTGGTACCTGGGCCTGGGTGCGGTAGAGGCAGGCATGGGTGCATGGGTGTTGCCGGTGCTGATTGCGAGCAGCCTGTTGAATGCAGCCTATTTTCTGCCGGTGCTGTACCGCGCCTGGTTCAAGCGTGCCCCTGAATGTTGGCCTCAGGAACATCATCCCAATTCAGCGGGTGGCTTTGAAACAGTCGGTGCGCTAATGTGGCCGCCGGTTGTGACCGGTCTACTGGCGCTTGCTGCCGGTGTTTTCGCCGCTGCGCCCTACAGCCCACTGGAATGGGCTGAATTGATTGCTGTACGGGAGTATCGATAATGAACGCAGCGCTTTTAATCGCCGCCTGGCTGGCACCGCTGCTAGTGCTGGCGTTACGCAATACGGGGCGGTGGTGGCCGGCACTGGCAGTGCTGCCTGCGCTGGCAGCATCAATCATCCTACCTGTTGGCAGCGGGCTGGAAATTCCCTGGCTGCTGCTCGGGGTTAGCCTGGAGCTGGACCACACCGGCCGCCTTTTTATGTTGTTCAGTGCATTGCTGTGGTTGTTCGCAGCGCTTTATGCGGAATTGACTGCAGACAATGATGCGCACAGGGGCCACTTCAGGCTGTTTTTCCTGTTGAGCATGACGGGCAATATGCTGCTGATTCTGGCCGCAGATATGATGACCTTTTATTCCGGCTTTGCCCTGATGGGCCTGGCCGC
>Ga0316193_10003813_pt1 | contig 10978 bp, 5 predicted proteins | sample MerIslsedime2_MG_FD_207735 | JGI IMG/M metagenome (GOLD analysis project Ga0316193, IMG submission 207735) | Coastal sediment microbial communities from Maine, United States - Merrow Island sediment 2 | ecosystem: Environmental > Aquatic > Marine > Coastal > Sediment | place: USA: Maine... | reverse complement strand
GGCTGGAGCGATCGTGCGGGGCACAGCGTGGTCAGACTTCCACCTTCCGATTCGGGTGGGTGAAATGAAGAGTTACGCGGACCCTTCCATCCCCCGGCAGTACCCCATCACGGGCTCCGAGAATCGCTTCGATTGCCTCGCGATACACGGTCGATTGGGTCGAATAGCGGCGTGCGGCAGCCTCCAGGCCGTTCTGCTCGACTCGGTCGGTCTTGAAGTCCACGATGCGCACGTCCGCCTGTTCGGGATCATCCGGGCCTCGCGGTGGCACGTATAGATCGATCCTGCCCTGGCGCCAGTCGCCGGGACCCGCCAGGTGCACGAACGACAGCTCGCGGTAGTGTTCACCGGCCACCCAGTCGCGCCACGCTTCGCTGGCGAGTACCCGGCGAATTTCCTCCCGCAGCCGCTCCCGACCACCTGCGTCAGCAGGCCCGACCACCAGGCCGGACCCCTCGTCACCAAGTCCTCCGATCGCCTGTTCGAGCAGTCGATCCAGCTCATCCAGGTCGTCGTCCGTTTCCGATCGTTCCAGTACGTCGTGCAGGATCAGGCCTCGCACGCGACCGGGAAGCGATTCTTCCGTCCTGTGTTCTCCTCCGGCCGCTCGTCCAAGGTCCGGGGGCTCGGCGAATCGTGAGGACGACAGGACACCGTGCACGTACTGAAGCCGCCACGCCTCCGGGTCCCGCCGTTCGAGATCGAGTTCCGTGGCCGAGCGCAGTCGACCGGTCCGGGACCCGGCCAGAGGGCCGATCTCCACCGGTTCAGCTACCGGCTCGATAGCAGCTAACCAGCTGAGACACACCGGTGTGGGCGCGAATTCCTGTTGAATCGGCTCGACATCCCGCCACACGATCACGGGAACGTCTGCCGCTCCCGTCGGAGCAAGTGGCAAGCTCTCGGAATCCGGGCCGTGATTCTCCGGATTCAGCAGATTCAGCTGTCCCATATCATCCTCGGGCGGTTCGTGCAGTCCGAAAGCATCGAGCTGCCGCCCCGTGCCGGTCGAAGGATCATCCGTATTCGCCGTCGCCGCGCGTCCCGGCGAGCGTGGTTCGTGCTGGTTGGAAACCGCCGGCACCTCGTCCCCGTCCGGTCGGCCTGCGGCCGCGAACAGCGCCTTCCCGATCCAGCCGGCGTGTCCCTTCGGCTGCTCCGTCGGCGCCACGATCATCAGCCGGTCCCGGGCCCGGGTGAGCGCCACGTACATCAACCGGGTCGCTTCCGCCGCCTCCTCGAGCCGGCGCTTCTCCTCCGCCCTGGTCGACCGGACTCCTCGCTCCCCACTCCGCGGCAGGAGCACTGGCCCGAAGTCTCTGTCCGTCCACCCCGTCCAGCGGCCGAGAGTTGGCCTCGCCCCTCCGTCCTCCGCCCCCGCGAGTACGACGATCGGCCACTCGAGACCTTTCGCGGCGTGAATCGTGGTAAGCAGAACCGACCCCTCGGCGCCAGCCGGCAACGGTGCCACGGCGAGGTCCGACTCGCTATCGCCCGCGGCTCGATCCCAGGTGTAGAGGAAATCGGCGAGCGAAAGTGAGCGGTATTCGCCCAGTACAGCCTTCAGCCGTTCCAGGTTCGCGAGGGATTCCTCGCAGCCATCCCTGAACCGCAGATGAACCCGGTACGCCGTGCGCGCGAGCACGGTCTCCAGCACCTCCGCCGGATCGGCGCGCCCTACAAGCTGGTGCGCCTCTCGCACCGCGGCCAAACCCCGCCGGAGCGCGAATCTCTCGGTCGGCTCGACCCAGGGACTTTCCGGTGCCTCGAACGCCATGACATTCCCTGTCTCGACCGCGGCCAGCCACTCGCTCGCCCGCTGCAGCAGACTGCCGTCGGGTAGCGCCGGATCGAGCCGGATCCGAGCGATCAACTCGTCGCGCAGTCCGACGAACGGCGACCGAAGAAAGGCGAATGCCCGCAGGTCGTCTCTTGGATTGTCGGCCAGTCGGAGAGCGGTGACCGCGTCCAGGACTTCCTGCCGTTCCGCGAGTCCGCGGGATGATGCGTTGTACGTCGGAATTCCGCGTTCGCGCAGGGCTCGCTCGACGGCCGCCAGCGAAACTCGGCGCATGCCCAGAACGGCTATATCATCGGCCCGGATCGGTCGCTCCCGGCCGTCGGATCCGCGAATCTGCGCTTCGGACTCGGGCTTCAACAGGGCCTCGATCCGGCTCGCTGCGATTGACGCCCCGCGCCGCAACCTGTCGTGAACCTTGCCACCGCCGTCTACGGCCAACCAGTCGACCCCCGCTCCGCTCCATGCAGCGACCGCCGGATCGAGAGAATCATATGACACGACAGCGGATGCGTCGGCACCGGCCAGGGCAGTTCCGGACGCGGCAAACGCGGGCTCACACGCACCGTTGACCAGACCCACCAGTGACGGATCGCAGCGAAAATTCCACCCGAGCCGGCGAACTGCTCCCACCTCACGGAATCGTGCTTCCACCTGATTCCACACCCTGACATCGGCCCCGCGAAATCCGTATATGCTCTGCTTGGGGTCCCCGACCAGGAACAGTTGCGGCGAGGGTTCGGGTACAGGCTGAGCGGAGTCCGTGAGCCTGCCGATCGCAAACACGATGTCGCGCTGGGCGGTATCCGTGTCCTGGAACTCGTCCACCACCAGCAACCGAAATCGGTGCCGGAGTGAATCCAGCGCCGGTTCGAACCTCTCGTGAGTCAGCAGCCGCCTGACATCGAGCACCAGGCTGTCGAAGTCCCGCCGGTTCTCGCCTTCGAGCAGCGATAGCCAGCGTCCGAGGGCGCGATACCCGAGTCGGAATACGGCGGCCGTGTGCTCGAGATACCGATCTTCCACCTTTGTCCGGGCAGGCGGATCCGACCCTGCTTCCGCGACAAGCAAGCGCAGCAGCGGCAGGTCCAGCAACCGGTCGAGCGGCTCCGGTCCGGACGGATCCTGGAACCACTCCTCGTAGCGAGCCCGATGCCACCTGAGATCGCGCATGGCGCTCCGCACGAAGTCGGTGACAGACCGCCCTTGAGGATCGTACCTGTCGAGCGGAGCGTCCTTGAGCAGCTCTATGACGTCCTGTTCTCCTGCCTCGACCGCGTCCAGCACCGTCTCCCGCAGCAACTCTCCAAGGCGAAGCGAGGCCTCCCGAGCGTCCATGACTCCGAATGCGGGATCGATGTCGAGCCGGAGCGCGTGCTGTCGCAGGATCTCACTGCAGAAGCCGTGAATCGTCCCTACGAACGCACGTTCCAGTTCTCCCGCTCCGACACCGTGCGCGGCAAGGGCCTCGCGTAACTTGCGGCGGAGGTCCTGGGCAGCCCTCTCGGTGAACGTGATGGCTGCGATGCGCCCCATATCGCAGGGCCTGGCACACGGCGACACCGGTCCGTTCCGCGCCTCCTGCACCGGGAGCCCCAACTGCCACAGGATCTTGCCGACGACCGTCGCCGTCTTGCCGGTGCCGGCATTGGCGGCGAGAAGCAGGTGGCGATGCTCGGTGATCGCGGCGTGCTGCTCGGCGGTCCAGGTCTCAGCCATCGCCCCGCGTCCCCGCTGAGTCGGCGAATCGATGGCCATCCGGCAGCGAGGCATCCGTGCGAGTGATGTCGCGGCCGGGCTGCCAGGGCCTCGACCTCGCGGCCTTCGCCTGCACTGCCTCGAACTGCCCGGCTCGAATGCGCGGTGGAATGGACAGGGCGAACGCCAGAGGATACTCCGCGTCCTTCGCCAGGAGCTTCGCCCCGTCGGCAGTCGTCCCGTCGACCTGCCGATACGCGCCCTGGGTCACGACCCCCTCCAGATTCGACAGGACGGAAACGGCCTTCATGTAGATGGGAGTCTGCAGGACCGACCCGTCCGCGTAACCTCCTCGAGCCGGGAAGGACTTCCACTTGTAGTCCAGGACCTGGAGTTCGGGACCCTGTCTTCCTGGCTTTGAATCGACCCGATCGATTCTCCCGCGGACGCGGATCGAACCGTGCCGATTCTGGAGATCGCGCCCTTCGATGCGGAATTCGGGTTCCGGGTCATCTCCGAACCCGAGCTCGAGTCGGGCCGGCCAGGCTCCCTGTTTGTCCAGTCTCGGGAGTTCGCGTTCGAGAAACGACCCTACGATCTCAACCACCTGCTCACGAGTGATACGCCACAGGGAAGGCTCGCCCAGCCATCCCTCCTCGGCTTCCTCGGCCTCGCGCAAGGTCTCCTCTGCGACCCGGCGGAACAGGTCCAATGCGTCTCCCGACAGAGCGGAGGGACGGGATTCTCCAAGTTCCAGGAAGAACCGGTGGAGGACTTCGTGCGCCAGGGCTCCTCGGCTGGCCGGGGACGTGGCTTCCTCGGCCTCCCCGCTTGCCTGCAAATGAAGCACACGATCCAGCAGAAAGTCGAACGGCCTGCAGCCGTACTGTTCGAGTTGGCTGGCCGACCAGATGTGGTCGTCGCCGAACCTGTCGCACAGGTTTTCGGTGACTACCGGATCCCGAAGCAGACCACCCCACGGGTGAGGACGCAGCGAGGCCGGGCGATCACCATCGCGCCCCGGAGGTCCGTCCAGTCCGCCCGTTCGCAGTTCTTCCGAGTACGCCGCGAGAACTGCCTGCCGGAGCGACAGCGGGTCGATCGAGCCGAACGGTCCCGTGGCTGCCCGGTCGATGGCGTCCTCGAGCAGGCTGGCCTCCCACTCCAGTCTCTGCAGTCGGCTGACCGGCGCGTCCTCTCCAGCTGATTCCACGGGGGATCGTCCGTCTGGAAGCGCCGACGACGCCAGGCTCCGGCACTCGGTCTCGACCGGAATCAGAAGAGATGGCAAGCACGGGGATCCGTCTGAAGTGGCCATTCGACAGGTGAGAACAAGCGATGACTGCGCCGTGACTGCTGCCCACAACGCCAGCTCGCGCCGCAGAATATCGTCTCGAGTCGACAGGGGAAGGCCGGCCTGCTTCAGTCGGTTCGTTTCGTCATCGGAGAACACGCCCCGCGACACATGCGGCCTGGGGAACACGCCATCGTTCGCGTGCACGATGAATGTGTGACGGAATGGCGTGAGGGCCGCTTCGTGCGCCTCCAGAACCTGTACTCCCCGCCGGGCTGGAGTGGTGAGAGCGATCTCGTTCGATTCGAGCAGACGGCGCAAACGGGTGTTCCACTCTGCCGGACCGACTCGACCCTCACTTGGCCGCAGTTCCCGCCACTCCCTCAACAGCAGGCGCAGAGCTTCGGTCCCCCGTTGATCGGACCGTACCAGGTCCCAGCGGTCGGCCGGCGCGGCCGACAGCCGTCGCCGAAAGTCGAATCGGCGCCCATCCAGGATCTCGAGTGTGAGGTCGATCCATTCGAGTTCCGTCCGCGCCACCGACAGCGGCTCGACCGCCTGGCGGAACGTCGCGAACCTGATTCCGTCGGGAGCCAGTCGTTCCCGGTAGATGCCCTCGCGGGCCAGGCGGCTGGCGCTCCGTTCCGTATCCATGGATTCGACCAGGCGAGCCAGGGCGGACGTCCAGGCGTCGAGCCCTCGGACACGACGTTCGCGCGCGATGAAGTCGAACGGCCGCAGGTCCAGATCGACGGCGAAGTACGGGCTGGTCAGAACCTGCCGTAACGACCGGTATGTCCAGTCATCCGCGGCCCCCTGGAACAGGAGCACGACGGCACGCAAGGCAGCAACCTCTGCCAGCTTTGATCTCAGGCGTACCGTGGCCGGCACACCAGCCTCCCGCAGGGCTTCAACGATCCTTCGAGTGTCCGTCCCCCCCGACCTCGCGACGACCGAGATCTCATGGGGCTCCACTCCGCCTTTGAGCAGCAGGGACTTGACTCGTACCGCGACCCACGAAGCCTCCGCGAGCGCATCGGGTGCGGCGACCAGAGTCCCTGCAGCTGGCTCGACTGCCTCCAACTCCTCGGCTCGTGCTGGGCCCGGCTCGAGTTCGTCCCACTCCGAGTCACCCGGCTCGGAAACGAGGTACAGGACGACATCCACTTCTTGCTGCGCGGAAAGGGCCTGAAACAACCGACGACGGCGCTGAACAGAGGTGAGGCCATAAATGTGGAGTGTCCGGGCTTCGCCGATTGCTGCCGGCAACCCGCCGCCCTCGATCCGGTCCGCCACGATCGCGTGAATCGATCGAGGATCGAAGCGGTCGAGACGTTCGAGTTCCTGGAGGAATTCTTCGTAGGTCTCGCACACCCAGCGGTTGCGCCCCAGCGCGAATTCGTCCCCGCCCAGCGCGTCCAGCGCCTCACGCAGTTCTTCCGGACGGACGCCCTCAGGGAGCAGCTCGCTGAACAGGCTGTCGATAGCATGGGAGCCTGCCGGTCCGCGATCCGGACGGCCGGATCCGAGACCAGCTCGGCGGAACTGGCGCGCAGCGATGCGGGCGACCAGCAGTCGGCCGGTAAGGTGGCCCACGGGCCGTTCCCGGATCTCGAAGCGATCCCGAAGTTCGGACAGGAAGGAGATCGGAGGCGCCAGCCAGCCAGGGAGACCGCGGCGCATGGCCTCCTCGAACAGGGCGTCCCGCTGGTTCGCGTGGGCGATCCACAGGTGAGAGGCATAGCCGGTCGGGCCGCGCTCTTCGCCGATCTCGGCAAGGAACCGATCGCGACACTCTCCCCAGAGCGTCTCATTGGAGCGGGATCGAACCACGGTAAGCGGCATTCAGAAGTATACCCGGCCCATCCGACTTGGAAAGACCGGCCCCGGCCGCAGATTGACGCGGATTGCAAGAATCGGAGGAGGTTTCCGCGGTTTCGGCGACCTTATGGCGAAGCGGATCCGGGAGTCCCGACAGGCGGTCCCGATCGCCCGATTCTACCAATTGTACGAGAGATATGCCTATAAACAGGCATCTTAGGAGCCATCGCCTGATGTAGCACATCGAGATGCGTCACTAAGGCCTGCTTTTTGCGTAAGTTGCAGCCGTTGTAGTGCGTCCGCGAGGCGGCGAATGGAACCGCGCCGCCTCCTTGTCGCTGCAGCCGGAGCAGGTCTTGGCTGTGAAGACCGGGGGAACCGGTTCCGAAAGATCCAAGGAGAGTAACATGAGGAAAAGTTTGTTGTTGGCCCTCACACTCAGCTTTGTGTTCGTGGGCACGGCTCAGGCGCAGGCGATGTTCGACAGGGCCTGGGGCGCGAAAGCTGGCGTATCGGTGTCCAGCGCAAGCCTGGGCGCGATCGGTGAGACGTTCAGCAAGAGCAACCAGACCGGATTCGCCGGTGGCCTGTTCATTCACAACTACTGGGGACTGTTCGGCGGACAGCTCGAGGGAAGCTACATCCAGAAGGGCGTCAAGGGAGGCAGCAGCTCGACCATTGGTGACGAAGCGACCAAGCTCGACTACATCGAGCTCGCCGCGCTCCTCAAGCTGGGCCTGCCGCTCGGAATCGTGCGTCCGGGACTCTTCGGCGGCATCGGCTTCGACATTCTCCTTTCTTGCGATGCCGGCGGCATTGACTGCAAGGACGAATCAAAGAGCACGGACTGGGTCGGGATCATTGGCGGCGACGTCATCGTCTACTTCGGCTCGTTCAACATCTTCGGCGACGGACGCTACAACATCGGCCTGAGCGAAGTCTCCGACGTCTCGGACTTCGAGTACAAGAACCAGGGCTGGACCTTCCAGGCCGGCGTTGGCTTCGAGATCGGTTGATCGACGTATTCCTCTGAAGATCCGGTGACGGACTCGTCTCATCACGAATCGAGTTCGAATCCTGGTCGCACGAAGGGCCCGCGGACCTGACGGTTCGCGGGCCCTTCTCATTCTCTCCGCGGGGGCTCAGTCCACCTGCCGTCGCACCGCCTCCACCACCAGGTCCCGCAAGTCAGCCGGCTCAACGAGTTCGGCGTCAGGCCCGTACTGCAGAACGTGCCGGACGATCCACATGGGATCCGCCACTTCGAAGTCGACGAACACCCCGCCGTCTTCCGCATCGCGCACGGGCCCTTTCTCCCGAATCCACGCCTCGATGCGGGGCGCGTAGCGGACCGTTACCGGCACGGTTTCAGCCGCCGTGAACACTCGCCCTCCGTCCACCAGGTCCGCCGGCTCGAATTCGGGCCGGGTCTCGAACCTGTCAGCCGTGACGGCGGCCTCGAGGATCCGGTCGAGCCGAAATACGCGGAAGCCGTCGCGGCGGTGGCAGTACCCGATCACGAACCAGTTGCCGTTCGCAAGGGCCAGTTGATACGGATCGATCAGCCGCTCGGTCGGCTGTGGTTCGTCCGGTCGCAGATACCGAATTCGACAAACCGCCCGGTCAGCGATCGCGGCCTCGAGCAGGCCCCGCAGTCCTTCCTGATCGCCTCCGTCGTCAACGCTGATCGTCGGCCTCAGATCGCCTTTCGGAACTGCTGCCAGTTCACGGTCGAGGCGGTCGGCGAGCTCGAACATCTCCTGTCGCGCTGCCGGGGGGCGGTCGTGCGCGGCTGTGCGGAGCGCCAGGGCGAGGGCCAGCGCCTCACGCTGGCTCAGGGCAGGCGGCCGATCGAACCTCCCGCCGGAGGCGACCGTGATCGTATCGGCCCCGATCTCGATCCTGATATCCTCGGTCCAGCCGGGCGGGTGATAGTACTCCCTCGCCGTGACGAGCCTCAGATCATCGAGCAGACGGTCCGGGGTCGATTCGGTTCGGCCGGCGGCCTCGTCGATCCGGATCCCGCCATCTCTGGATGCGAGCGCCATCAACTCCAGCATCCTCGCAAGCACGTCCGGCGCGCGCTCAGCCATCGGAGCCTCCCTCGGCCCCATACACGGCCATGACTTCACGGGCGAGGTGCGTTACCCTTTGCGCGAGTTCCGTCGGCTCGATCACCCGCGCCTCCCCGCGCTGGCTGAGAATCCAGCGCAGAAACGGTGCGACCTGCCTGATTTCGAACGAGCGGATCGAGTTCCCGTGCTCGTCCTCCGATTCCAGCTGGCCGAGGCCGTTTCGCTCGGCCCACAGTGACAGCGGAAACTCGAAACTCACACGAGCATTCAGCACTCCGTCGTCCCCTGCCCCCAATTCCCACGCCTGCCGGTCACGGTACTCTTCGAGCGAGAATTCCGGCGGGACTTCGTAGTCCGGGGTATGCGGCTTCTTCTTGTTCGGTCGCGGTTCATCCATCCGCTCCACCCGGAACACCCGCACGTCATCCCGTGTCTCGTCGTAGCCGACCAGGTACCAGTTGCCGTGCTGAAACAGCACCCCATACGGCTTGACGACCCTGTCGGTCGGCGTTCCCCTGTAGATGCCGTGATATCTGAACCGCACGGTCTTGCGGGCCAACAGGGCATCGGTCAGCGTTCGTGTCCACGCCGTGAGTTCTTTCGTGTCGGAGCGGTCCGCGTACAGCACAGCCGGGCCACCCGGGGGCGGAACGAGATCGAAGGACAGCTTCCTCCATGCGGAGCGGGCTTCAGACCGCAGGGGAAAGCCCGGGATTTCCGAAACTGACTCCAGGGCGTGAAACGCCGTGTGGCTATCTCGTGCCTCGAGCGTGACCTCACGCGCACCTTTCGGCGGCTTCTGGCTTGCACCGGAGCCCGTCTCGTCGGCGCCGCCCTCACCGGGCGCGCCAGCGACGACCCTCAAGTACGGCAGGTGGAAGTTCTTCTTGAGCAGGACGTAGGCGTCGACCTTTCCTGCACCGTAGTCGATAGGCATGCCCACGGATTCGATCGGGATGCCGGCATCGCGCAGTCCGTCCTTGTCGCGCTCGAACATCCGCCGGGCGGATTCCCTGTCGGTATTCGAGCCGGAGAGTTTCTCCGCGTATCCGGGAACCTTCTCCATGATCTCGTCTACCGTGGCCGGCATTCTTCGGCCGACCAGGTAGGCGACGAGATCGAGCCAGCGCTGCGTGTTCTGGATCCTCTCGGATTTCTCAGGCATTGGTCATCTTATCGTCTTGTCATCTTCTGATTCATCGCGGACGGCATCCCCGTCAGCTCCGGGAGCGGAGTTTGGCCCTGACGATGCGGACCAGGAGCCCTTCGCAACCGATTCCGAGCACGGACTGCCTCAGGCGGCCCATTTCCTCTCGCGCCACGGCCCGGTCGTGCGCCGCCGGATTCCTGAGGTCGCGGACCGGTTCGAGCTGGGCCGGCAATTCGCCCTCCAGCCACCGCCAGTCGTGAGGCAGCGCCGTTCGCAGCGGTTGCCTGGTCGTGTCGTCGTCGAGCAGCCTCCGGATCGTTCCCAGGCTCTGGTGCGAGACCGCACCCCCGAGGTCGAGCAGGCCTTCACCGGCCCGAACTTCGCGCTGAGCCGGAGGGGCTTTGGCAAGCATCCGGCGCAGCGCCGGGAATATGAGCGCGTTGAGTTCCGTCTCCACCGCCTTGGTCACCTCGACGGCAGAGCCGGAGAAGTCGAATCCGGGATCGCCGCGCCTGGCTCGAAATACGGCTTCCGCCGTGGTCAGAAAAGTCCGGGACGAAGACTCCAGTGCGTCCCATATCTCCTTGCCCAGCAGGTTATCACGAAGTTCCGCCGACAGCCTCTCGGTCTCCCCCTTCAGCTCGGCGTCTCGCTCCGCCCACCGGCGACCTTCCGTCAGCGCTCCGATATCGGCAAACCAGCTCGCCCCGTCCTCCCGCGTGACGATCAGCGGCAGGTCCACGATTCCACCGTACAGCGACACGGGCCGGGCATGGTATCGGACGTTTCTCAGGCGCTTCAACTCCTCGATCGTCGCCGGCGCGTCGCCGGCCACCAGCCTGCGGATATCCCAGATGCGAAACCAGAAGTCCGCGTCGTGGTGGTCGTAGTATGTCGGCATGTGATCTCGCTCGTCGGGGAACTCGCCCGGTACGTCCTCGCCGGTGAGCTCGACGAGGTGCGCGACGTAGAGCGAACTGTAGTCCGTCAGGTAGAGGTGGGTCTCGATTCCAGCGTCGATCTGCGCGGAGAGCTCCAGGATCTCGCCGGCATGCGGCAGCGGCGCCTGCCGGTTCGGCGACCGGAGCTTGGCCCACCACACGTACACGTCGTCATCATCGGATCGACCTTCACGCCTGGCC
>Ga0316193_10003810_pt1 | contig 10978 bp, 7 predicted proteins | sample MerIslsedime2_MG_FD_207735 | JGI IMG/M metagenome (GOLD analysis project Ga0316193, IMG submission 207735) | Coastal sediment microbial communities from Maine, United States - Merrow Island sediment 2 | ecosystem: Environmental > Aquatic > Marine > Coastal > Sediment | place: USA: Maine... | reverse complement strand
CGTGAGCCGTGCGCTCGACATGGCCCTGGTCGCGGTGTCGCAGAAGAACGAAGCCGCGGCCGCAGAGGTCGTCGACATGAAGAAGGAAATCTACCAGCTGGCCGACTCGGCCCATCTCCACGAGGCGAAGCGGCTGATCGCCCGGGAGCCGGGACGGCTGCCGGCCTACACGTTCGAGGTCGATGTGCTGGAAAGCCTGAAGCGGGTCTACTACTTCACCAAGCGCATGGCCCGGGCGGCGCTACCGTCTGCGGATATCAGGCCCGAGAAGACCGAACGGGGCTAGCCGCCTCGATTTCGACAGCCTTCCTCCCGCTATTATACTATGCTATCGAATCAACGAATCCCGGCGTGAAACTGAAGGTGGGAATGACGATACCGACTGAGGAACAGGAAAACTCGCCCGCGGCGACGGACAGCTCCGGCCTGCAGCCTGCCGATCTGCTGTCCATGTATCGCACGATGTACCTGTCGCGGCGCATCGACGACCGCGAGCTCCTGATGAAGCGGCAGCAGAAGATCTTCTTCCAGATCAGCGGTGCGGGGCACGAGGCGATCGGGGTGGCGGCCGGAATGGCCCTGCGCTCGGCATACGACTGGTTCTTCACGTACTACCGCGATCGCGCGCTCGCGCTTCAACTGGGAGTCACGCCGTACGAGATGTTCCTCGAGGGCGTCGCGGCGGCGGACGATCCGGCCAGTGGCGGTCGCCAGATGCCGTCCCACTGGGGCCACAGGGACTACAACCTGGTCAGCGTCTCCAGCCCCACCGGAACGCAGTTCCTGCAGGCGGTCGGATGCGCGGAGGCCGGGATTCGCACCGGTGCGCTGGGCCTGACCGATCCCGGCGTCGAGTTTCACGACGACGAGGTGGTGCTCGTCACGACAGGCGACGGGACGACCTCGGAGGGAGAATTCTGGGAGTCCCTCAATACGGCCTCGAACCTCAAGCTGCCCGTAATCTACCTGGTCGAGGACAACGGGTACGCCATCTCGGTACCGGTCGAGGTCAACACGGCCGGCGGCAGCATCTCGAAGCTGGTGTCGAGTTTTCCGGATCTCCTGGTGATCGAGGTGGATGGCACGAACCCGATCGCCTCGTACGGGGCCATGCGCAGAGCGGCCGAGCACTGCCGGGCGCGGCGAGGACCGGCGCTCGTGCACGCGCACGTGACCAGGCCGTACAGCCACTCGATGTCCGACGACGAGCGGATGTACAAGCCGGAAGCCGAGCGCGACAAGGAAGAAGCCCGCGACCCGATCACCAACATGGCGGCGTTTCTCGTGAGCGCCGGCATCGCGACCGAGGATGAGCTCGAGGCCCTGCGCGAGAGCGTGGACGCGGATGTCGTGGAGGCCAGCGAACTCGCAGCCGAGCAATCGCAGCCGGGTCCCCACACCGTGTACGACCACGTATTCTCCGCAGATGTGGACCCGACGAGCGATGACTTCGCGACCGAGCCGGCGTTCGAGGGCGATCCGACCACGGTGGTGGATCTGCTGAACGCCTGTATGCGGGACGAAATGAGGCGGGACTCGAGCGTCGTGGTGTTCGGCGAAGACGTGGCCGACGTGTCGCGCGAGCAGCACATGGACGAGTTGAAGGGGAAGGGCGGCGTGTTCAAGGTCACCTGGGGCCTTCAGCGGGAATTCGGGTCCGACAGGGTGTTCAACTCGCCACTTGCCGAAGCCAACATCGTGGGCCGCGCCGTGGGGATGGCGCTGCGCGGGATGAAGCCGGTGGTCGAGGTCCAGTTCTTCGACTACATCTGGCCCGCGTTCCATCAGCTCCGCAACGAGGTCGCCACCATGCGGTGGCGCTCGAACGGGGCCTTCACCTCGCCGCTCGTCGTCCGCACCACGTACGGTGGCTACCTGTCAGGCGGGGCGATCTACCATTCGCAGACCGGGGCATCCCTGTTCACGCATACTCCGGGCATGCACGTGGTCTGCCCTTCCAACGCCGAGGACGCGAACGGCCTGCTCCGGACCGCCATCCGTTGCGACGATCCGGTCCTGTTCCTCGAGCACAAGCACCTGTACCGGCAGACGTACAACAAGGGCCGGTATCCAGGCCCCGACTACATGATCCCGTTCGGCCGGGCAAACCGGGTGGAGGAAGGCGACGAGATCACGGTCGTTACCTACGGGGCGCTGGTCGAGCGTACCAGGAAGGCTCTGCGCTCACTGGAGCGCGAAGGACGGCCCATCCAGGCCGATGTACTGGATCTGCGCACGTTGAACCCGCTCGATATGGACTCGATCGCCGAATCCATAAAGCGCACGAACAGGGTGCTCGTGGCGTACGAGGATTCGAGGTCGTGGGGGTGGGGCGCCGAGATCGCCGCCCGGGTCGCGGACGAACTGTTCGAGTGGCTCGACGCGCCGGTGCGCAGGCTTGCGGCCACGGACACGTTCGTTGGCTACGCGCCGCAACTGGAGGCTGAGATTCTGCCGCAGGTGCCGGATATCGCAGCCGCGATGGAGGAGCTCAAAGCGTACTGACGATTGGCCTTACTTGATCCGCCTACTGCCCGGCGCCGTAGGTCTCCGCGCGCCTGAACACCAGGTCCAGCAGTCCCTGCCTGAAGTCCGAATCGGGGCCGAACAGGGAGCCTATCAGCACTCTTCGTTCCGCGGAACCGACCAGTAATCCGTCGATGCGCACCGTGCCCGTCACATCCGTGTATCGGGTGGTGACCGTATCGCCACGCACTTCGTGCTCGATCACATCCCCGTCCCGGATCCCATCCTCGGCCAGGCCCTCGAACCGGGCGCGGTTCTCCCGGTCCAGCTCTCGAAATTCATCTTCGGTGATCCAGCCGGCTTTTGACAGCTTCTCCATCACGTCGCGGTTGGCGTCCAGGAAACGATCGAGACCGAACGATCGGAGGAAGGTCATCCTCACCAGCGCCTGATCAGCGCCCAGGTACAACGCGGCGACCGAGTCCGACCACGCACGCGGATCGACCCGACCGGTCACGAGCTCCGCTACTCGAGTCGGCGTCTCGCCGCGAATCGTGAGATCGAGCCGAACCGCATCGACCTTGAAGATCGTTTTCTCGAGTACGTAGTCGAATCGGGTGCAGCAGACAGCCTGATCCTCCTGCGCCAGCGCTGCGGAGAAGGGCGCAAGGACGAGAAACATCCCGAAGAGAAAAGGCATCGAGATCCGTGGCCCTGGTTTCCGCATCAATTCCGTCCCGGGGAAGTGGAAGGTCTAGCCATGATGGCCGGAAGTACGACCAGCGTACAGATCAGCACGGCCGTCATCCCGACCATGAGGAGGGCGCCCATTCCGGCGATCGCCCGGTGGCTGGCGAGCGTCAGGTTCGCGAATCCAGCCATCGTCGTGAGGGCGCTGTACAGAATGGCCCGCCCCGTCGCCGTGTCGAGCAGTCGCTCTCCGGCCTGGCCCTGCTGCCGCCTGTGCACCATGTGGATTCCGGCGTCCACGCCGATCCCCAGCAGCAGGGGCAGGGTAATGATGTTCGAGATGTTGAACGTGATGTCCCACAACACGGCCGCGGCCCCCGTCAGCAGAGTGGCGAGGATGAGCGACGTCATGACGACCGCGCTCGACCGTGGATCGCCGAGCAGAAGCAGCAGGGTCACGGCCGTTGCCAGGAGGGCCAGGCCGAAGGCCTGCCGGAACGCCCGAACCGTGACCTTTCCAAGCTCCACGTTCTCGACCGGCATGCCCGTGATCGCCGGCTCCTCGACCTGGACGGCCTCGACGAAGTCCCGCAATCTCTCCGGTGTGTCCATCCGTTGGGCGGGCAGAACCTGGACCCGCTCCGTGCCGTCCGCCGCCACCCAGCGCTCCCGCAGCGAGCCGGGCAGTTCGCGCCGTGTGACCGGACCTGCGGTCAACGCTTTCCGGAAGCTGGCCTGCACCCACGGCAGGGTTCCGACCAGCGACCCCTCCAGGCCCCCGGCGATCGACGCGCGAGTCTCATCGGGCCACACCGCCAGCGAAGCGCGCCACGAGTCGATGAGATAGAGGAGCTGCCGCGCCGCCGAGCTGGTGGCCGAGTCTCCTTCCAGGTACAGGTGGGACGCCGTGGCGCGCAGTCGCTCCACCGCGGCGATGCGCCCCGCGTACCTGGCCTCGTCCTCTCCCGGCCCGCCTGGAGAGGCGACCACCGGATCCGGCGCCGGCCCCAGGTCGTCGGCCAACCCGGCGAGGATCCTCAGCTTGGCCTCCTGGTCCAGGGGGACGAAGGTGCTCAGCGTCATGGTTCCGCGCACACCGTCGATCTGTTCGAGCCGGGCCGCAACCGCAGCCGCACTGGCCGAGTCGGGCTCCGTCATGGACACGGCGCGCACCGCCGTATTCGGGTCCTCGAGCAGCTCGCGAAGCGTTACCACGGACTCGGAGTCCGGATCGCTCATGTTGATGACGTCCTGGTCGAACCGGACACGGGGCACGAGGATCGCCGAGCCGATGGCCAGCAGTAGGGCCACCGCCAGGATCGGCCGCCGCCCCCGGGAGACCGCCCGGTCGAGCCACGCCATGGGGCTGGTTCGTCCGCCGGCTGAACTCGTGTCTCGAGCGGGCTCGTCAGGACCGGGCTCCGGGAGGCGAAACGGGCGCAGGCTGAGGAGGGCGGGAAGCAAGCCGACGGTGGCCACGAAGCTGATCAACATTCCCGTTCCGCCGATCTTGCCCAGGTCCGCGACCCCCGTGAAATCGGTCACCATGAACGCGTAGAAGCACAACGCGGTGGTCACTGCGCTGAAGAAGAGAGCCACGCCGGCCTTTCCGGCCGTAAGCCGCATGGCTTCGGCATGGGAACCGGATTCTCCCCGTGCTTCCACGTAATTCAGGCAGAAGTGGATCGCGTAGTCGATGCCCAGGCCTACGTACAGGATCGCGAAGGCCACGGAGATCATGTTCAGGCTGCCCACCGCCAGGGCCGCGAAGGCCCCGGTGCCGATCAGGCCGGCAAAAAGCACAAGCAGGCTCGCCATGAGGAGCCGAACGGACCTGAGAGCCATCAGCAAAATGATCGACACCAACAACAGTGCGCCGGCCACCAGCCGGGGCACGTCGGAGAGACCCGCATCGATCGATTCGTGCTCGAAGGCCTCCGAGCCCGTGATGCGGACCCGGACGGCCCTGCGGTCCAGGTCGAGACGGGCGGCACTCTCGCGAACGGCCTGCATCGCGGCTCCAGCGGGCCTGGACGAATTGAAATCGAGAACGGGCTTGGCGAGGACGAAGCGACGCAGATCGGCCGTCTCCGAGCGCCTGCCTCGCGTCAGGTCCATCCACGGAAACGTGAAGTAGTTCCCGTTTCGGCTCGAGTAGAATGCCCCACCGACGGCCAGGAGGATCGGGGCGACGCCCGGTTCGCCAGCCGAGTCTGCCGCGGCCATCTGCTCCAACACGGAAGCGAAGCCACCGAGCGTCGGATCTTCCTCGAGGCCGAGCCACATCGGGGCGTAGTCCCGCATTCGGGCCCGCAGGTCTTCCAGTTCTTCGGCGGTGGAATACAGAAGTCCGTGTCGCTCGAAGAAGTCACCTCCGCCCGCCGCATACACGAAGCTGAACACGCCATCCTGGGAGGCCAGGTCCTCGGTCAGTCGGCGTTGCGCCTCCGCCGCGATCTCCGGCGATCGCGCGTCGATCACGATCTGCATGTCGTCGAGCAGGTGTGGAAAGGCAACCGCGAGTTTGGCGTGAGCCTGTCGCCAGGGGAGCTGGTCGGAGACCAGGTCCCTGGTGGCGGCGTCTACGGTCAGGTGCGTCCAGGCGAACCACGCCATCGGCACGAGGACGACGAAGCTCAGGGCGGTAACCATTCGGGCATGCCGGGCGGACCACAGCACCCAGTTCCCGAGCAGTCGTCCGAGCCGACCATCCCGATCGATCACTTCGGCGCCGTAGACTGAGGTTCGGGTCCGTCGGATCGGGTTGCCTTGAGACGGGCCGAGCCGTCCAGGCGATACGTGTGCCCACGCCAGTCGAGCTCGGGTCGGATCAGCATCGACAGTCCGAGCGGAATCGTCGCGGGGTAGGGCATCCACGTCATCCACGCGTATCGGAGCGGAAGAGCCGCGCCCCCCACCAGGCGATGCAGCCGGATGTAGTGCAGTCCCTCCAGGATCCAGACCACGCCCGCGAGTCCGGCGAGCCAGGGGTGTCCGCTGGCCAGCATGGCGATGGCCAGGCCAAGAGAGATGAAGAAGCTGACGGCGCGGGCCACGAACGGGAGCGCGAAGGAAGCCGGGATACCCCCTCGACCGCAGAACAGCCATCGGCGCCACAACTTCAGGAATCCCCTGAAGCCGAGGCCGTGGTTAATCACCTCGAGAGGGTGGGTCCCCATCACGTTCGAGTACCCCGCCTCGACGACGCGCGCGCCCAGGTACATATCGTCCACCAGTTGCCCGTCGGCGCACTTCACGCCACCGATCGCCTGCAGGGCGGACCTCTTGAAGGCCATCGTCTGGCCCATGAGGAAGGGCAGGGTGCGTCCGCGCCCGAGGGCCGTCTCCATCCCCCCGACCAGGTACGCATTGAGAATGATGGCGTATCCGACGTCCCCGGCCGAACGCGGACGGCACGGATTGACCACCGGGGCGAAGCCGGCTCCCGCCGATTCGTCCGCCACGAGGTGTTCGACGAGGTTGGTCAGCACCGCGGGATCGGGCCTGGTGTCCGAGTCGCCGAAGACGATGATGTCTCCGCGCGCTTCGGCCTCACCGACGATCATGTTGTTGATCTTGCCCGTGCGGCCGGCCGGCGGCTTTCCCGCCAGGACGATCCTGGCAGACCCGTGAGCGCCGGAGGCCACGTGCGATTCCATGGCTCGACGGACGAGAGGGTACGCCGGATCCTCCTCGTCCTCGAGGATGAAGATCGTCTCGACATCGCCGGGATAGCCCGTATCGAGGGCAGCCCGGAAGTTGGCTTCCTGCTCGACATCCACTCCCTTCACGGGCCGGATCACCGTCACTGCCGGATACGAGGCAAGGGGGGCGGGACGCTGTTCGTCTCTCAGCCGCAGAGCCCGAACGGTCCTCCGATGGGCGAAGCCCAGCTGGACCAGGAGTCCGATGAGGACGATCGTCACCAGGACCGCCGTCACTCCGACCTCCTCGCACGCCACATCCGCAGGTCGGCGACCAGTTCGGCGCGGGTCACCCCTTCACCGGCCAGGCTCACGCCCTCTCCGAACAGGTCGTAGTGGGGCAGGGCGTTTCGGCGATCGATCCACTCCGCCTTGAGGCCATGCGAGTGTCCCCACTCGATCAACTCCTCGACGGAGGTATCACTGTAGGCGTGCACGAGGGTATCGCCTCTGCTCACGTCGAGGCGCGGAATATCGCGCGGCGCTGTATGGTAATGAAACCGAATCATGCTCAATGATACTTGCGGTGGAGGCATACGCGCAGCAGTGGTCGCTCCAGCCCTGATCGCCACCCTTGGACTGCTGTTGGTCCTGCTCCTGTTCCGACCGCCCGGCTGGGTGATGCTGTTGTTCCTGGTGGCCCTCTTTCTGCCGGGGCGCTGGTGGCACTGGAAGACCCGTCGATTCCGCCGCGGGCTTCGCCAGTTGAAGCGCGGAGACGCAGGCGAGGCCCGCTCCGAATTCGAGGCGTTTCTCTTCCAGGCGGCGCGGAAACCGAACTTTCGGCGAGTCCAACCGTATTTCAACCTGGGCCGCTCCTATCCATACGTGGCGGCCGGTCGCGCCAACCTTGGAGTGTGCGACCTTCTGCAGGGGAAGTCGGAGGCGGCATTGGAGAGATTCCGCGCGGCGCTGGCCGAGGATCCGTCATGGGTGCCGGCCCACTATGGAGAGGCTGTCGCGCTGAAGCTCACCGGTCAGGTGGAGTTGGCGGAGCAATCGGCCAGGCAGGCCCTCGAACTCAGGCCCTCGTACATGGCGGCGCGCCTGCTGCTGGGATCGCTGCTCCGGGATTCAGGCCGCGATGCGGAGGCCGAAGAGGTACTTGCCCCCATCGTCGAGGAAGGGCGAGACCCCGAGGCGCTGCTGCAGGCGCTGGACGACCATTGGGGCGTCGGCGAGATGTAACGGAGCTGTCATGAGCCGTAGCAATCGGAGCTCCAGGCGGTGGATCAGGTTCTTACCGGTCTTCGGGGCCTGCGCGCTCCTGGCCGAAGTCTCGCTCCCGGCCCACGCCGGCCCCGTCGACACCCCCGCTGCCGCCGTTGCTGACACCATTCCCCGGCACGCCCGTTCTTCCCTTTCGCTGTATCGCGACCACCCCAGCGTGTCCGATGTGCGCAGGGTCCTCCTGAGATGGGACCAGCAGGGCGGTCCAGGAAGTATCTCGGACTCCATCGCCATCGCGACGATGTGGCGCCGCGCGCGCCAGTATCGCTCCGCCCTCGAGGCTCTGCCGGCTGACATGTCTCCGGACGGGACCGCGCGGTCGCGTGTGACCTTCGAGCGCGCCCGCATTCTTCTCCAGGCGCCGCCGTCGGGTCCCGGCATTCCGGGGACGTTCGAAGAGCGACGGGCCGAGGGAGGGGAGGCCTTCTGGACCGCGTGCGAAGGGATGGACGAGGTCACCAGGCGAGCCCTCTGGGAGGACCTTCGCGGCCTGTCCACGCCGGACGAGCAGTCCGAGTGGGAGAGCCTGGACACGGGACCGGAAGCCTGCAGCTGGGTCCGTCGTTTCGTGGACGAGCGAGCCTTCCGGATGGCGGTCACTCCCGAAGAACGTCTGCAGATCCATTACGCCCGCCTGCACGAAGTCCGGGGGCTCTACTACCTGAGGACACCTCGGCTGACACACGACCTGACGGACCGGATCGGGCGCGCCGACAGCCTCGAGGTGGACGACAGGGGTCTGATCCAGCTTCGCATGGGTGTACCGCTGGTGACGGTCGAGCCCTTCATGGACCTGAACGAGACCTGGGCCTACTTCCGCCCCGAGGGTCCGCGGGTGTTTCACTTCGCGCCGATATCGAAGACGGGTCTGCATGCGCTGGCGGACTACCGGCTCCTGGAGAACCTGGCCCACGCGAGCGGTTTCACCATGCCCAGCGAATTGATGGGAGTGGGCGGTGGCAGCCTGGCCTATCTGTACCAGTCGCGCCGAGTCCTGGACTACCTGTACGAGGACTACCACTTCCGGCAGATGGACTCGCGCATGCGGGCCGCGGGGGACCGCTTCAACCCGGGTTTCCATGGTTTCCTGGCCTGGGAGCGGGAGATCAACGAGGCAGATGCGCGGTATGCGGTCTCTGGAATACCGGACGCGCCGGACCTGACCGCCGGAATCGAGTTCGCCTACGAGACGCTTCGCTTTCGTGAGCCCGGTACCGATCGGTCGGAGGTCTGGTTCCTGGCGTCCACGCGAGTGGGCGACCTGACGGCCCGGGCGGCCGTCGACCCGGTGACCGGTGCGGACGGGCTGGTGGGATACGACCTCGGGGCGCGGCTGGCCTTCCTGGCCCCGGGAGGGATGCGAACGTTGAATGCCCTGAGCCAGCCTGTGCTGGAAGATCCCCTGGCGAGTGACGACGGCATTCCCGTTCGATTCCAGGTGACACTGGAGCCCGAGACGTATCCGTACACGCTGGTCCTGCGCGACCAGGGGAGTGAGCGCGGGAAGCTGGGGAACTGGATACTCGACACCGTGACCGTTTCGGCCCGCCAGTTCGGCATCCCGTCAATCAGCGACATCGCCGTGGCGGCTGACTCAGGTGGCTCCTGGTCGAGAGACGGCGCCTCGTTCCTCCGCATCGGGCCCACGCACGTCGTATCGACGGACGGAACCGCTCACACGTACTTCGAGGTCTACGGCATCCGGCCGGGGGCGACATACGACGTGGATGTCCGCGTGGTCCCCGAAGCCGCGGCGGACATGGCATTTGACCTGGCGCCCGATAACCTGGTGTTCAGACTCAGGTTTCCATCGATTGCCGCAGTGGATCGAGAGGGGCTCGGAATCGGACGTCACTACCTGCAGGTCGAACTCGGCTCATCTCCGCCGGGGGCTTACCTGCTGGCTGTGCGCATCAACGACCGGAGCACCGGCATAGAGAGTCTCCCGGCGGTCACTCCGCTGTACCGACCGGAGGCCAGGGACGCCCACTGGATCGACGCGCCACGGAGGCGGTCGACCATCGTGAACCCGTAGCTAGCGGCCGTCGTGCCCCTCCGCGCCGTGCTCGTGGGCTGCGTCGGAAGCCTGGCTGCCGGTAGACATCGTCCCGTGGTCCATCGTCCCGTGGTCCATGGCCTCCATTTCCATTCCAGCGTGATCGCCGTGATCCCCGTGCCCCCCGGCCTTCTCGGGCGCTTCCAGCGTGTTGATGAGGTCCGCCACGTAGATCGGGTCGTCATGCCGAAGCTCGGGCCAGACGACGTCCTTTGAGGCCCAGATCACACCGCCGATCTCCCCCATTCCGCCATCAGGCGCAGGATGCGCCAGCGGGTTGTCGTACTCGACGTAGATCCGGTACGTGTGCTCGGGGGTCACCTTGACTCCGCCGGTCATCAGCAGGAGGCTCTCAGGAACGCCCGTCAGCCGCCCTTCGTCGTTGTACTCCGGCTCGGCTTCCCAGAGGACCTTGCCCTCGGTCACGTCCTCGAGCCGCAGGACCGTCGCATAGTCGTGCAGGTGTCCGCCGATGCCCAGGATGCGGCCCTCGATCACAGGACTGGCCTCGTATGCATGCACCGTCTTCCCCGGCGGGACCGCGAAGTCCTTCGCTCCTACCGGCCCCATGACGTCCAGGTAGAACGGGTATACGTCACGCGGCTGCATGAATCCGTCTTCCTCGAGGCTGTAGAAGATCCTCACCCGCAGGTACGCTTCGGGGATGTCCGTCCCGGTGGGGTTGGCAAACATGGACGAGATGATCATCCGGTCTCCCGCCTCGATCGGATAACCGAGCAGTGTCGGCAGCTTTTTCTCTCGGGTCTCGCGTCCGGCCGCGAGGACGCGCCGGGCGATCGGCGCGAACACATCCCGCTTGTCAGGATCGATG
>Ga0316193_10003809_pt1 | contig 10979 bp, 7 predicted proteins | sample MerIslsedime2_MG_FD_207735 | JGI IMG/M metagenome (GOLD analysis project Ga0316193, IMG submission 207735) | Coastal sediment microbial communities from Maine, United States - Merrow Island sediment 2 | ecosystem: Environmental > Aquatic > Marine > Coastal > Sediment | place: USA: Maine... | reverse complement strand
TCATAGATTTATAATTAATATATTGACCCCTGAATTCCCTAACTGACACACCAATACAAATTGCCACACAAATTGAACAGTTATTACCGGCAGATGGAACAAGCGCGACATGAGCGAATTTGATATTAGAAATAGTCCGGACTACAGCATTTACAACCCCGTATGCACAAAGTGCTTCGAGGATGAAGACATCGTTGATTTCATCGAAGACTACGATGGTCCTCCAGGCTGCTCATATTGCGAATCTAATGATGCTCCGACAGCGCCTCTCGAGGATATTGCGGAGCACATGCGTGGATGCTTGCTTCAATTTTACGGCTTTGCCGCTAATCAGCTTCCCTATGAATCCAGGGAAGGCGGATATCAGGGAGCGCACTGGGATACCGCCGAGCTTCTTTTTGAGGTGCTGGGCGTTTCATTACCACGGGACAAGGATGACAAGCTTTTCTTCGATCTCACAACCCTTATCGGGGACGAAGTCTGGTGCGATTACGACTGGCTTTCATTAGATTATGATGACGCACTTGATTTTTCATGGAAGAAATTCTGTAATACCATCCAGCATGAACGGCGGTTCTTTTTTGCCCTGAAGAATACGTATCCTCAAGATGACGATTACGATCGCGATGTATATCCACCTCTTGGATTACTGCATGAAATTGTAGAACTCGCTGAAGACCATAAGCTGGTAACAGCATTCCCCGCTGGCAAAGAAATCTTTCGTTGCAGACCGTGTGATCCAGGCATGCCCTATCACACAGCACATGAACTCGGGCCACCGCCCGCCGAGGAGGCCGTTCAGGCTAATCGCATGAACCCTCCCGGCATACCAATGATGTATGGAGCAGAAACAGAGGAGATAGCTATACGTGAAACACGCTCGCCCAATGTAACTGTGGCGCGCTTTCGGCTTGAAAAAGAAACGCGGATTCTGAATTTAGCAGAGCTGCCGCCTACCCCTGGTATATTTTCAGGTGCCGAGCGGCGAGAACGCTTGGGTTTGATCTTCATCCATGCCTTTTCAAGAGAAATCACGCGGCCTGTAGACCGTACTGACCGCATCCACATCGAGTACATTCCATCACAAGTCGTCACCGAGTTCATCCGTGATGCCAAAATCTTTGGCGCTCATGTTGACGGTATTTGCTATCCGAGTTCCCTTGATGGTGACGCTCGCAATATTGTGTTGTTTACTGCACAGATTGACTTAATGGAACCCGATGGCACACCGGTTCAGACTTGCATATTCCCACCTCACACGCCGTGGATTCGCTTGATCGGCTCGCATCTTGCCGAATTAGATGTCGCAGCCATTACCAATGCTGAATGATGAAAGTTTTTGAGGGTTGCCTTACACGGTGGCACCCTCATATTTGTTGATAAGCAAGGCCGCCTATGATTTTGCTTTGTCCTGCAAGCTGTGGAGAAAATCCATGGCGCGCTGGGCGTGGGCAGCAGCTGTGAAAATCGTGCGCTTGACCTGCCTGAGGACCTTGAGCCAGTGTTTATGACGCGTAGCAACTTATGCGCGACCTACCTAGCCTTTGCCTGAATCCTCGCCTTTAAAGCTTCAATCGGAAACACCTCCTTGATGGCGCTCATTGGCATGCGATTGAGCTGGCGGATGAGCCTGGGCAGTGCCGGACTGTGCACACCACCCGCTTCCTGAATGCTGTACTTGTAATGAAACGCCAGATCGTTCATCGAACCAAGCACGCTTTTACTGCTGGTATTGGCAAAATACACCTCGTCGTACTCTGAAAGTATCCTAGCCTGATCCGCGTCGCTAAAACCCTCATCGGCAAGGATGCAGCTCAGGTATCCCGTGAACAGCTTATCAAGTTCCCTGATCGTTGCCCGCGAAACATCCGGCACGATGAAATTGAGCAGGGTCCTGTCATTGACAAACAGGAGACACTTGCGCCGATCGATGTGAATCAGGTTGGCGTGCCAGGGCCCGAGATATGAAAAGCGCGGCTCCTGAGTGCACAGATCGGACGGCTTCAGCCCTATTTCTTTCTGGAGCTTCTTCGTACAGCGGATCAGTTGCATGTTCTACCCACCTGCAGGTCCTGAAGCATAGAATGGCGACGGCAGCGTCGGGTAGGCCCGGTAGACATGCCTGAATACTTCCTCCGCTTTTTCGTTCACATCCTCTTCCGTATAGGCATCGACGGGTAGTCCCGTGTCATCACTCCACAGGTGATCCCGGATCGTGACTCGCACCGCGTCACGGGTTGTCTCCTTGTCGCGCCAGTGGTCTATGCGCAGCTTCTCCGCCTTCAGCCGGGCAAGCAGTTCAACCGCGACGTCCTTGATATTCCTGATGTCCCCGGACTCCAGTCCGGGTTTCCTGAGCAGGTCGAAGATCGCGAGAGATTCCTCGTCGAGCCCTTCTCGCAGCGACCTTCTCTCCTCATCGTCGAGCGACTGCTCGAACTGAAACAATTCCTCAAAGGTTTGCTCGATCGTGACCCGGTCCTTTTCGCGATTGTATTCCGCCACGATCTGTTCGTAATGCTGTTGAAAATCAGTGCGCAGGGGATTCTGCGCCAGCAGGCGCTGTAACCGGGTTTCGATGGCCTGCTTCAGGTTCTGCACCGTCGTATGCTTGGACGGACTGCGCTCGAATTCCCTTCGCAGGCGGTCAAAGTCGATCTTGCTGATATCGTAAACACCGATACCAGGACTATCAGGCTGATCCCTGACCTCAATCGCCGCATCAACAACCTGATGCAACTGCCGAATAATGTCACTGATATCCGCCTGCTCCCGATCCTGCTGGAGGCTCTTGTAAACCACGTTGATCGCGTCGTAGTCCGCGCGATGGGCATTGACCCCCTGGATATTGAGGCAAGCCTTGAACTTCTTGAATACCTCGCGGCACATCACCTCAAAACGTTTGCGGGTCTCGTCATTTTCGTTGGCCGCCTCCTTCGCGGCAACGATGGCGGCATTGCGTTCAAAACCGGTCTTTTCAATGATGCCATTAAGTGAAGCGCCCCGTTCGTCTAGGAAACTCCTGACAAAGGCAATGGCTTCCGCGAGATCGGCCAACAGCTCTTCCTCCGGCCTGGCCGGATCGGTTTCACCCCCGTCACCACCATGCCCTGTATCCCCCGTACCGGCAAAGGTGGCCAGGGCCTTGCGCAGGTTCTTCAGGATGCCGCAGTAATCGACGATCAGGCCATTGTTCTTGCCCGCGCTCACCCGGTTAGCGCGGGCAATCGCCTGCATCAGAGTGTGGGCCTTGAGGGGTTTGTCCAGATACAAAGTCGACAGGCTCGGCACATCAAAACCAGTCAGCCACATGGCGCAAACAATGGCGATCCGGAACGGGTGGTCTTTCTCCTTGAATGCCTCGTCCAGGTCCATCCGCTGCATATTGCGGAACCGGGGCTCGGCGCGCATCGATTCCGGTAGCTCGATCCCCTCCTTGATCAGCCGGCGGTGAGGGGTAATATCCAGATCCCACTTGCGGAACTTGTCCACCTCGCCCTGCTCTTCACTGACAACCACTGCAGCCCGCGTCTCGCGCATCCAATCAATCTGCCGCCGCCCCTGGATTGCTTCCTGCTCATCCGTCATCGACCCGAGCTGCTTTTCCAACTCCTTGACGCGCACCTGCCAGTAAAACTCGATCAACCGGTGCATGCGCACACAGGTAATCTTGTCGATGCACACCAGCATGACCTTGCCGGATTCCCAGGCCGTGGAATAATGCTGCACGAAATCCCGCGCAACCTGATCGAGCCGTTTGTCCGCCGTGATAATGTGATAGTCGCGTTTGAGTTCCCGCTCCAGCCGCTGCTCGACATCGATATCGTCTGTCTCCAGCTCTTCGAGTTTTTCGGCAATGCGCTCGTTCAGGTCGCCCACAGCGATACCAAGTTTGTCACCCCGGGCATCGTAATAAAGTGGCACCGTCGCCTGATCCTCGACAGCGCGCTGAAAATCATAGGTGGATACGTAATCACCAAACACCCGGCGCGTGACCTCGTCGTCGGTGAACAACGGCGTACCTGTGAAGCCGATATAACTCGCATTGGGCAGGGCGTTGCGCATGTTCAGCGCCAGCGTACCGTATTGGGTCCGGTGGGCTTCATCGGTAATGACGATGACATCATCCCGTTGTGTAAAGCCTTCATCGGGATCGACTTCCTGGTTGAACTTCTGGATCAGCGAAAAAATGTAGGACTTGTGCTCGGCAAGCAGCCCGCCCAGGTGCTGCCCGCTGAATGCCCGGCAGGGTTCGCGGTCATTATCAACCACGCCACAACCGGCAAAGGTCTTGTAGATCTGCGTATCCAGATCATCGCGGTCGGTCAGGATCACGAAGGTGAAATTCCCGCCCAGCTTGCGGTGCACCTTGCGGGTGAACATCACCATCGAGTAGCTCTTGCCCGCCCCCTGGGTATGCCAGAACACGCCGAGTTTGCCCTGGCGGCTACCGCGGTCCCGTACCGCCTCGATGGCCCGGTTCACACCGAGGAACTGGTGATTACGGGCGACGATCTTTTTAGCTTCACCGGAAGACTCATCGAACAAGATGAAATTCTCCAGCAGATCCATGAAATTGCCCTTGTTACAGATCCCCATGAGCAGGGTTTCCATATCGACCGCGCCCGACTCGTCCTCGACCAGCCGCTTCCACTCGTGAAAGTGTTCCCACTTGCTGGTCAGGGAGCCGATCTTTGCCTTGTCGCCATTGCCGAACATGACAATGGCGTTGTGATGGAACAGATGGGGGATGGTGTCGAGATAGTCGGAATAATTCTTCTCGAATGCTGTTTTCAGGTCCTTATGGATATTCTTGCACTCAATAAAAAGCAGCGGCAGGCCATTGACGAACCCTACGATATCCGCACGTCTGCGGTACAGGTCTCCCCGCACCCACAACTCACGCACGCACAGGAAATGATTATTCTCCGGCTCAGCGAAATCGAAGACCCGCAGGCGCTGGCGCACACGCTCGTCATCGGCATTTCGAAATGTGACCTGCACGCCGTCCTTGATCAGGTCATATTTTTCCCGGTTCGTCGCCAGCAGGGTTTGTGACGCCACGATCACCACGATCTGACGCACGGCATCATCGTAAGCGTCCGCAGGCAACTCCGGATTCAACTCAACCAGCTTTTCCCGCAGCAGCCGGACAAGCACCACATCATGGTCTGAGTCCCGGCCGAGCGTACCGTCCGGCCCGAAGGTCTCGTTGTTGTAGGCGTACACCGAATCCCAGCCGAGTACGCTTTCCAGGTACTCGGCGGTGGTTTGCTGAACCAGGGTGTCTTCGGTGTAACTCATATCTATAGTGGTAATGCACCTTGTTGGGTGCTTACCCATTGATAGCGGACCGGTTTCGTCAGTTTCTTCAGCTTCTTGTCCGCAACGGCCCTCTTTAACCAAGTATTAAGCTGGGACTTGCTCAGCTCCAGCGCATCAACCAGTTCATCCGGAGTCATTGGCGAATCACTGCACATCGCCTCTATCTTGATGAGAAACAGGTCATAAAACTCAATATCCTCAACAGGGGTCTGTATTGCTGCATCCTCACGTTCGGAATTCAACTCATCTTCCATCACGGAATCTGATTTTGGCTCAAGTGATGCTGACGGCGCATACTCACCCTCCTGATCTTTCACCTCGCCATCCGCCTGACTGAATAAATCTTCACCGGACACTCTATCGAAGGTCCTGGCCGAAAATATCACCGTGAAATCGATTTCCCCAATGTTATCCGACACCCATCCTGCCCCCGCCTTCACAATGGCAGCATTCCCGGCCGACTCATCAGTAGTCCGTTTTACCCAAAGCGGCACCCATTGCTTTTTCAGGTTTTCCATCGCGCCACTCCAGGTTCCCCCTTTCATCCCGGACTGAACCGCTATCGCTGCATCGGAGAGGCAATAGATGTACTTGTTCCGCTGCATGGCATTGCCGGCATTGAATCCCGCCTCAGGATAAAACGTGGACACCAGAACGAGATTGTTTGCCATCAGATATTTTCGGTACTTCGCGCTTGAGCAAGCCCGCAGAAGACTGTCGGCAAGTACGCCAATCACCGTTCCCTCGGCTTCAAGCGCACCGAGCATGGATGCCTCATCAACGCCCCTAGCACCACCGGAAACAATGGAATAACCCTTGCCCGCTGCCAACGCACCGAGATCACGGCTATAGGCCAAGTCCTTATCATTCACATTACGGGAACCAATCACTGCCAGACCACCACCATTGAGCAAAGCCCTGTTGCCACAGCCAAACAATATGGCAGGTGAATCTGTTCTGAGACGTTGTTTGAATCGCACCGGATAATCTGGATCAGACCTTGTCATAACCCACAACCCTGCCCGGAGCCACTTCTCCATAGCCAGTGCCAGAGCCGAGCCGCGCTCCATCAGCCCCTCGGCACGGTCCAGGGTAATCGTTTTGTCCGACCAGCCATTAAGCAATTCATCCAGGCGGCCGGTCATCAGCTGTTCCGGCGTCAGTGATTTCTCTTTTAGCCATAATGCGAAACGCCCCCACTCCTTCGGCGTCAATGGCTTAACCGACCCGCCTTTCGCTTTGGAGAAATGAGAGGTCAACAATAGAATTGCCTGGGTATTAGGTGAGATCGACATTTAAGCTCCAGTACTCGTCGAGGCCAACGCGACCGGGTAGACGGCCTCGCTTCCCGCGCGCCGCAACAAAGCAGCAAGCACAGCTACCGTCCATCCGGAATCAATCACATCATCCACCAGCAGCACGGCCGTCTCGGGTATGTTCTCTGATATTTCAAAAACCCCATCCAGATTTCGGCATTGATGGAAACGGTTCTGCTGATTCTTCTGTGGTTCGTTATTAACAATCTTGTGAATGGCCTCCACGAAGGGCAGCCCCAGTCGAACCGCCAATCGCTGAGCAAAATCAGGCACCAGCCTCGGGTGGTTTATCGACGGAACGCAGGTCACCCACTGCGGAGCAGGATCAGGCTGCCATCGTTGCTCGATCATCTCTGTTACAGCCTCCACTAACTCATCCCGGAAATGTCCGGCATGTTTATCATCAGCCACCAGGCCTCCCCATCCAGCATCGCCCCAGCGTGACAGGATACGACCCTCAGATGCCTGAAGCTCGGACGGCAGGTTGTATGGAAAGCCATAATTCTGAAATGCCCCGGAGGCTGACTGCTTTTTCGGCTTGAAGGGCATCTCGGCATGCTTTAGAAAATGACTCGCAGCGATCGCCAGACCCCGATCTACTTCAATACTAACGACAGGCTCACCCATGCAAACCGAGCACCGACCGCATTCATTCGTTTCCGGGTCATCCAGGGCATTTCGTAAATAGGCCATCAGGCAACCATCACTGTCGATGTAATCCTGAACCTCTTGCCATTCGAGCTCTCTTTGCTGCGTCAGATGTTCGATACGCTCATGATCCATCCTGAAAGGAACAGGCGTGCGGCGCCACCTGCTACCGTGTTTGATAACCGGGGCCGGGCTCTCCACGCTAAGGATCTTCAAAACCTTATCAATTTGCCCCTGCCTCAGATTGAGTTGCTGCTGCAGCTGGACCACGGACAACTCGTCGTGATCTGCCAGTACACCCAGGATTGCATTCACGTCTCGCTCGTCGGGGAAAGCGCTACGGCGGAAAAACTCGTGGATATCCTCGTCCTCCCTGCCTGATAGCAGCACCCCAAAGGCGTTATCGATCGCTCTCCCGGCCCGACCCACTTGCTGGTAGTAGGCCACGACAGAACCAGCCGCCTGATAATGAATCACAAAACCGAGATCAGGCTTGTCGTAACCCATTCCCAGCGCGGTGGTCGCCACCAGCACTTTTATCTCATTACCCAGCAGAAGGTCTTCGAGGTGTTGCCGATACAGGCTGCTGTTCTCGAAGTCTTCATGGTCAACACTGCCATGGTAGGCGCGCGCCACAATCCCCTGTTGATTCAACCAGACAGCCACCTGTTCCGCATCGCGGATGGTCAGCACATAGACGATACCGGTGCCTGGCAATTCTGGAATATGCTGCGCCATCCAGGCCAGCCGCGCCGCCTGGTCAAACAAACGGAGTGTTTGCAGCGCCAGGCTATCCCGCACCAGCGTCCCACGCTGAATTTCGATATCGCCCAGTTGCGTCTGAACATCCTGAATCACTCGATTGTTCGCTGTGGCGGTTGTACCGAGGACCGGCATATTGGGTGGCATCTGCCGTAGCACATTGGTCAACCGACGATAGTCAGGACGGAAGTCATGACCCCAATCAGAAATACAGTGAACCTCGTCCACGACGAACAGGCCAATGCGATCGGCCACGGGCATCAGCACCTCCTCGACAAACGCTTCGTTGGACAGACGTTCAGGCGAAATCAACATGGCATCGACCTGATCGGCCAAAATGCTCTGACTGATCGCCGGCCAATTGTCCTGGTTAGTCGAGTTGATAGTCTCCGCCCGGATGCCGAGGCGATTGGCTGCTTCAATCTGGTTGCGCATCAGTGCCAGCAAGGGTGAAACAATGACCGTTGGCCCAGCACCGCGATCACGCAATATGCGCGTACTGATGAAATAGACAGAACTCTTTCCCCAGCCAGTGCGTTGCACCACCATCAGTTTCTGCCGGCGGTTGACCAGCGCGTCGATCGCTTCCCACTGGCCATCGCGAAAACGGGCGTTGGGATCATCGATAGCCCGCTTTAATAGACCTTCTGCTTCAACTCGTTCCATGACTAATATTAAAACAAATCATCCTGTACTTTACGGGGTATAGGGAAAACACCTATCACCACCCACGGGTTAGGCGCCACGAAGTGGAACTGTTGTGTGGTGCCCAGGAAGAAATGCAGGTCCTTCGTAAGAAAATCATCCAGGTACTTGGCTCGCACTTTCTCAAGAGCAAGCTCCTCATCAATGTTACAGGCCTTCAGGCAATTCCAGAAAAGTGCGCCAACTTCCCAGTCCAGTATCTGCATTTTGGATCCACGGCCATCGGCATCTTCAAAGCGATAGGAAAAGCTGTAGGGTAGTTTCGGGATAATCCGGAAAGTTTCACGCCAAGCGTTGTCCTCGAACATATCCATCTGCTTGTACATTTCCCTCATTTGCCGGAGCTTGTCTGCGTCCCACTCCTTGTCTTCTGCTTCCCAGACAAAGCCAAGAATCCTTGCCGGTTTGAATACAGCCAGAGACAGGCGGTTATCCTTTGCCCCGGAAATCAACTCCTCCAACCTTGTATAGACCCTGGCCTTGTTCAGAATCAACTGGCGGCGTTCCCGCCACTCATTGGCAGTATCAATGTGGTCAACAGGAATCAACTCGGCAGGATCCAGCGGCCGAAACGATTCCGGCCGAGGGTCTTTTTGATTCCGCTGCAGCCGGCATTCGATCCAGTCATACTTCTTATACTGCTGTGTTTCATCCAGCCGCCGGAAGGGTACTGGGTACAAACGCACCCACGAACCGTCCTCCCGGATGCCCGCCGTGCACACCGTCTCGCCGTAGGTTGTGGACAAGGTCGGGTAGGTTTTCACCGTGATCAGAATGCGTTCCTTCGCCATTCGCCTTCCTATAGATGCTTCGCGGTGTACTTGCTGCCCATGCGCTGCTCCAAAGCCTCAGACACGCAATGCCGGTGACAGTGACCGGGCAGGTGCTCATAACAAGTCAGCGCCACCCGCTCGCCCCGCGCCACCCATTCGGCGATAATCCCTAGAGCGTCAGTCTGCTGGGGCAGAACATCGCATTCATACTGGTCGAACAGGCGGTCGTAGGATTCCTGTGTGGAGAGATCTTTCCGGAATTTGGAATCAATGCCGAGTTCAGGCAGGTGTTCGTAACGGATACCCACTCCTTCACAGCCTTTGGAGAGCGTGCCTTTAGAAAAGCCGTATTTCCGGCTCAGGGCGTTGCGGCGAACATCACAGAGCAAAGTCACCCCGTCTTCCAGCAGAATATTGAGATAAGCCTCCAGTGTCCGGCCTTCGTAGCCGATGGTAGCCAGCCCCGGTTTACTTTTCGCGGGACGGGCCGCCCTGATATCTTTCTGTGCTTTGGCATCGCCGCGCAACACCTTTTCCGCGATCTGACTCTGTATGCCGTAATACGGGTATCTCCGGTAGGTTTCCGCGATCAGGGCGTTGCCGCGCAGGCGGCGGTGTTGCTTGACGAAATCACTGATTGCATCGGATTCCGTGCCAAGCGTCTCCGCGATCTCATGACCGGCATCCGTCAATGCCCACACGTCGTTGTCCTCCGCCAACAGGCCGCGCTCCATCAGCTTGCGGCGATCGGCATACGAGGTAAACGAAAAGGCCCCGAAATGATAGGGAACAAATTCGTAGCTCGGTTCCACCTCAACTTCTCGGCAATATAGGAACAGCAACTTCTGGAAATCCAGGTTGCTCACCTTGCCGCCCAGCGCATGCAATAGTGCAACAAGCACTTTCTGCCGATTGAACAGGGAATAACTGGTTTTCATTTTCATATTGTAACCTTTAGCGAAGGCGTGTACGGCTGGGGGCCCGATATTGTTCCGGCTCTTCTGGTACTAGCCTTACCTCATAGCGGCGACGATCAAGCACTTCGAGGAAACCCATAATGTTTCTCTCATCAATAACGATCTGCTCTCCTTCTTCCGATATTGCGACACCAGTTGCCGCACAGGCCTCAATCAGGTGTTGCCGGTCAATTCTGGCCACTTCCTGCTGCGAACGAATTGAAGCCAGGTAGCGTGCTGCACGAGGATGGGTACTAGCGTACTGCTGGATTCCATCAAACTGAACAAAAGGAATATCCGTTCCGAGCGACGCGACATTATTTGCAACAGCACCAAGAATTGCGTCCTGAAGTTTGCCGGCAAACTCAAAGCCACTCGGCCGAAGGATGTGAACTCGCTGATTATCTATAAGCAAATCGAAATCATTATCGAGCTTGAATACCTTGTCTTCCACCATCTTGAGGGCATCCGCTCCCAATTGAATCAGTCGGCTT
>Ga0316193_10003805_pt1 | contig 10986 bp, 6 predicted proteins | sample MerIslsedime2_MG_FD_207735 | JGI IMG/M metagenome (GOLD analysis project Ga0316193, IMG submission 207735) | Coastal sediment microbial communities from Maine, United States - Merrow Island sediment 2 | ecosystem: Environmental > Aquatic > Marine > Coastal > Sediment | place: USA: Maine... | reverse complement strand
TCACCATTATGGACCTGCAGCAAGGGGCGCAGGTTGGCGTTATTCGCCGCGTCGCTGATGTCGATTCCCCAGATGATGCGCGCCGGGATACGGACACCTTTCAATACGTTGATGATTTCGCTTGTCCACTGACCGGCGCTGGTTGCCTTGTCACGGATCAGTTCCACGTTTTCATCCGGTGCGCTGGAGTTGAGTTGCTTGAGTAGCTCGAGCGTGTATGACTCGACGTCAGCGGATTCCTCGCGTACATCATCGATAATGGCCTTGATGGCAGATGCGTAAGGCTCGGGATAATCCGGCGGTTCGGGAAAGCCGGGTTTTGTGTCCCAGTCAATGCTCAGGTTCGAGCGGGCCACCGATATCCGGTAATACAGGGTCTGGTCGCCTTTTGCGCGGCGTATGGCCCAGTCGGCCCTTCGGTTTTCATTTGTTTTGGCAATCGTGAGTCCGTAGCGGCTGGAGATGAAATCCTCGTCCAGCAACATGAAGCCCGGTGTGTTTTCAGGAATGAACAGCGACAGTTTTGCCGGTTTGCCTGTGCCCTCGAATGACACCTGCGCCTGCACGGTCCAGACATCGGTGTTCTGTTCGGGGGTCAGTGGCAGCCCCAGTTCATAGGCCTTGTAGGCTGTAATCGTCAGGCCAAGCAGAATCAGTGCCAGCGCCCAGCTTCTTGCGGTAATGTTGTTCAATGCTTTTCCGGTCACCAATATCAGGGGGTCGGGCAGCGTGCCTTTGTCAGGAAGGTGCTCTCGGGATCAACGACCGCAACACCTTGCAGGAACTCACGGCCCAGCAGTACATCGTATATATAATCAGTGCGTTGCGCGAGGGTGAATTCCGTGACATGTCTGCGTCCGTCAAAACAGATTTCCAGCTCAACCACGGCTCGCCGGTCGTCATCACCATCATTATCCTTGATGCGTACACGTCGTACCCTGGGTTTCTCCATGTGCAGGGTGTGTTGCTTGTCATCAACGTCTTCCAGCAGCAGGTCGAATCTCACCCAGCGATCACCCTCACGTACGAATTGCTCAACATTGATGGCGTGAATGGACGAGGTCTTGGCACCGGTATCAAGCTTGGCCTTGAGTAACAGCCGCGGCTCTACCAGGCTGATCTTTTCTACCCAGCCCGCGATGACCTTCCCGGGTTCCGTGCTGCTGCCGTGAGCCAGCGGAGCAGCCAGCAACAAAGCGACACACAGCCCTTGTAAAACATTCATCTATTGCCTCCTGGGGTAAGCCGGCGTGGACAGCGCCGGGGTTCGGGATATACCGGGGTGCTGATCCGGGATGACGATTATATAGAAGGGTCGAGGTGAAGTAATGCCTATCTGAGAAACTCGTAACGGCACCCGGTCTGTTATCTAAATAACATTAAAAAGAACACGCAACATTATGTAAATAAATATAAAGAATATATATTCTCAGCTTCTATTAAGGGGCGTGGTGTTGCGGCCGCGGCTGCTGCTCGCCTGACGCCACATTCCAATATGCGCCTCAACCTTGTATATTACGCGGCCTTGTTTGCACCGGCTTAGTCCCGACGGCGCCTTGACCGGGTTACCTTGAATCACCCGGCGCCCTGCATTTGATCATTCAAAAACTAGAGGTACATCATGGCTCTACGAAATCGCCTGCACCGCAGCGAACTGGCTGTTCCGGGTAGTAACGTCCGTATGCTCGAAAAGGCGCCCACGGCCGGTGCTGACATGGTCTTTCTTGATCTGGAAGATGCCGTCGCGCCGGATGACAAGGCACAGGCACGGAAAAACGTGATCGAGGCGCTGAACGACCTGGACTGGTCGAACTGCAGTGTCTCGGTGCGCATCAATGGTCTGGATACCCATTACTGCTACCGCGATATTGTCGACGTGGTCGAACAGGCCGGTGACAAGCTCGATACCATCCTGATACCCAAGGTGGGTTCTCCCTCGGATATCCTGTTCGTCTCAACCATGCTGGAGCAGATCGAGGCGGCGAAGGGCCTCGAGCAGATCAATCTCCATGTACTGATTGAAACCGCAATGGGCATGGCCAATGTTGAAAGCATTGCACAGACCTGTCCGGAGCGCATGGAGGCCATGGTGTTCGGCGTGGCCGATTACGCGGCCTCGACCCAGGCACGCACCACCAATATGGGCGGTGCCAACACCGATTACTACACCCTGACGCACCCGGACAGCGAGGGTAGGCGCGAGCGACACTGGGGCGACCAGTGGCATTTCGCCATTTCACGCATGGTGGTTGCCTGTCGTGCCTACGGCCTGCGCCCGATCGATGGCCCGTTTGGTGATTTTAACGATCCGGATGGTTACCTGGCCGTTTCCCGCAGTGTTGCCGCGCTCGGTGTCGAGGGCAAGTGGGCCATCCACCCGTCACAGATCGCACTCGCCAACGAGGTGTTTACCCCGCCAGCCGCCGAAGTGGATCGTGCGCGCCGCATCCTCGTTGCCATGAAGGAAGCCGCGGCCGAAGGCAAGGGCGCCGTGTCGCTGGACGGGCGCCTGATTGATGCCGCGTCCATTCGCCAGGCACAGGTAATGGTAGACAAGTACGCGCAGATCGAGAAATCCCTCGCGGCCCGTAAATAACAGCTGTTAACAGTAATAAAAACCGGAGAAGTCCTTTGAATATTCACGAGTACCAGACCAAGGAACTGCTGCGCGGCTACGGCGTGGCGGTTCCGGACGGTCGCGTTGCACACAATATAGACAATGCCGCCACCATCGCGGAAGAACTCGGCGGTGAACGCTGGGTGGTCAAGGCGCAGATTCATGCCGGCGGCCGCGGCAAGGGCGGTGGTGTCAAGGTCGCTTCATCTATCGACGAGGTCAAGCAATTTACCGACGAAATGATCGGTACCCACCTGGTGACGCCGCAGACCGGTGCAGAGGGCCGGCTGGTGCAGCGGGTCCTGATTGAACAGGCCTGCAACATCAACAAGGAATTTTATCTCGGTATGGTCATTGACCGTGCCACGCAACGCATCACCGTGATTGCCTCGGCCTCCGGCGGTATGAATATCGAGGAAGTCGCAAAGACCGATCCGGACCGTGTTATTCGCGAGGCAGTCGATCCCGCCATAGGCCTGGCCGGTTTCCAGTGCCGCAAGATTGCTGCAAGGATGGGGTTTACCGGCAAGCAGATTGGTGAGGCGGCCAAGATCATGCAAGCGCTGTACCGCTGCTTTCGTGATAACGACGCGTTGCTGGCTGAAATCAATCCGCTTGCCGACATCGACGACGGAAAACTGATGGCGCTGGATGCCAAGATGAACTTTGACGGCAATGCCATGTACCGGCGCAAGGACATTACCGAGCTGCGCGATTTTGACGAAGAGGATTCCAAGGAAGTCGAGGCCTCCGGCCATGGCCTGAATTACATTGCCCTGGATGGCAATGTCGGTTGCATCGTCAACGGTGCAGGCCTGGCCATGGCGACCATGGACGCGATCAGTTTTCACAACGGCAAGCCGGCCAATTTTCTCGACGTCGGTGGCGGTGCCTCACCGGAAAAGGTCGGCAATGCCTTCCGTATCGTGTTGCAGGACCCGAATGTAAAAGCCATCCTGGTGAATATATTTGCCGGCATCAATCGCTGTGACTGGATCGCAGAGGGACTGGTACAGGCCATGCGCGAGTTGCACATCCAGGTACCGATCGTGGTCCGCCTGGCGGGCACCAATGTTGAAAAGGGCGCGCCGATTCTGGAGGCCTCCGGCTTTCCCTTTATCATGGCTAACAATCTTGACGATGCGGCGACCAAGGTTGTTGCAGCACTGGAGGGCGCGGCATGAGCGTTTTCGTACACAAGCATTCGCGCGTCATTATCCAGGGATTCACTGGTCAGCATGCGACCTTCCATGCGGAAGAGTCCATGAAGAACGGCACCACGGTGGTCGGTGGTGTGACGCCGGGCAAGGGCGGGCAGCAGCATCTGGGACTACCGGTGTTTGATACCGTGCATCAGGCGGTTGAGGAAACCGGTGCCGATGTCAGCGGTATCTTCGTACCGCCACCGTTTGCAGCGGATGCCATTATGGAATCACTGGAAGCGGGTATCGGCGTTATCGTGGTGATTGCCGACGGTATTCCGGTACAGGATATGGTGCGGGTGAAACGCTATGCGGCCGGCAAGAACGCCATCATTATCGGTCCGAACACGCCGGGTATCATTACCCCGGATGCCTGCAAGGTCGGCATCATGCCCTCGCACATCTATACACCGGGGCGCATTGGCGTGGTGTCACGTTCCGGTACTCTTAACTACGAGGCGGTGCAGCAGATGTCCGAACTGGGCATGGGACAGACTACCTCGGTGGGCATCGGCGGCGATCCCGTCAACGGCACCGACTTCGTCACGGTGCTGCGCGCCTTTGAGGAGGATCCCGAGACCGAGGCCGTCATCATGATCGGCGAGATCGGCGGACCGCAGGAAGTCGATGCAGCCCGCTGGGCAAAGGAGAACATGAGCAAGCCGGTGGTGGGTTTTGTCGCCGGTGTCTCTGCGCCTCCCGGACGCCGCATGGGTCATGCCGGTGCAATCATCTCGGGTGAAGCCGACACCGCCAACGCCAAGATGGACCTGATGGAAGAACTGGGTGTACATGTGGTGCGTAATCCTGCCCTGATCGGCGAAACCGCCAAGCGCGTTTTCTCCTGAGCTAATAAAAGACCGTCATTCCCTTGAACGCGGGGATGACGGTCAGTTTTCTTCCCCCGACGAAAGCCCGTAGTCCAGGGCTGTACAAGTCGTCCCCGTAATTCGCGCCCCGGCAGATGGCTCATTTTGCCCATCACTCCTGTCTTACACAATCTTCAGGATTGTCCTATCGATCGCTCCATCCCGTGTTGTTAACGTGACCACTGATTCGGAGTTCGTGTCATTTTCAATAAAGGGGATTCCATAAGTTTCGTCACCCCGGCGAAGGTCGGAGTCCAGGTTGTTGGTTTTCCCGGGTTACGGCCTTCGCCGATATGACGGATCGGAATTTGTTCGGACCCTCCTTGATAAAAACAGTCAACAGGGGAACCCCGGCAATTGGCCAGTTTTCATTTTCATCGAGCCGTCAAGACGTTCCTGTTGACGGGCCTGCTCATGCTGTTCCCCCTCATCGTTTCCTCATCACAGTACCTCGCCGGTGACGTTGCGCCGCTGGGGAATCCGGACGGTCAGGTCAATGTCGCTGATCTGCTTATCCTTGAGCGATTCATCATCGGTGACATGACACCGACGGCGGAAGAACTGCTGATAACCGATGTCGCTCCTTTCGGCGGAGCGGATGGACTGTTGAACGCCGGTGATCTGGTGGTGCTGCAGCGGGCAGTGCTTGGCCTTATTACCTTGCCGGATATAAACATTGGTGTAACGGCTCCCGTGTTGTTTCCCGCGCAGTCCCCAACCAGCATTAACCCCTGTCCCGTCACGGGGATGGCTGACCCCGGTATGGATATCCATATACATGTGAATGATCAGCCAGCGGTATCGATATTTGCAGACGAGACGGGTGACTTTCAGTTTTATGCCACGTTGCAGTCCGGGGTGAATTCGATCTACGTGACTGCGTGGGACGGCGTAAATGAGAGCGATCCGTCGAACACACTGGCTGTCGAATTTGTCTACGAGCCGCCAACAGCCGTTCATGGCGGCCCCTACAGCGGGGCCGTTAATTTCAAGACCTATTTTGACGGCTCAGGTTCGTTCGACAGATATACCCATGGACTGACCTATCAATGGAACTTCGGTGACGGCTCAACGGGGGCAGGGATGCAGCCATCACATAGCTACACAACTGCCGGAACCTATGTCGTTACACTGACGGTTTCTGCAAACGGTGAAACATCAGATCCGGTAGCAACGACCGCGACGGTCAAGGAAACGGAGGTGCTTGATTTAAGCAACAACCAGTCATCGTCAAACATACAAACGCTCACGAATGCAAAGGTTTATCTCGTCACTGAAACGCAAGTCTTGCCACAGCTGGGAAGGTTGATCATCGAGGCGGGTACTGAAGTCCGATTCAGCCAGTTTGCGAGACTCGATATTCTTGGCAGTCTGGAGATAAGGGGTTCTGCCAATAACCCTGTATACCTGACTTCACTGGATGATCGGCCGGGTAAATACGCAGGACGGTGGGATGGACTATGGTTAACGGAATACAGCAGTGCATCCATTGATTATGTGGTGATAGAAGGCGCAAAGGATGCCATTACGATCTTCTACAATGGCTCGGATGCGGTTATCAGGAACAGTCTGCTACAGAATAATGGTGTCGGGATTTTGATGTATGCGGACAATCATTATCACCAGGCTGTCAGGCCGCTTGTCAAGGGGAATACCATTCGCGATGGTGGTAGCGCGGTGCTGGTATTTGGAGACGCCAGGCCACAGATTATTGAAGCTAATATCATCAGGCAGAATGATACCGGCATTCACCTGGTGGGTGACAGCATATCCGGAAACCCGAGACCCGTGTTGAATGGAAATTCCATCGACCATAACTGGTACATGAACTATCTGGCCAATGTTACGTATCCGGAACAGCACATTTTTCTTGATGCCAATGATAACTGGTGGGGGACGCCGGAACGCCCCCTGGTCAAGCGCTTTATTCATGATTCCCGTGATGACGGCAAACTCGCTACGGTCGATGTAGCACAAATAAAAAACCTGCCGATTGATGATGAGTTACTGCTTGATTCAATTCATGAAGAAACTGCAGACGACCCCTATGTAATCCATGGGACTGCGCCTGCCGGCGCGGAAATCAATATTTATGCGGTAGGGTCAGATACCATTCTTGCGGGGGCGGTTACCGCAGATGCCAACAACCGATTTTCACTGGGTTATTCCTTTCCGCAGGAGGACTATTACTACTTTTTCGCGCGAAAGGTTGAAAACAACAAGGAAGTAGAAGAATCAGAGTGGACTATGAATGGCATCTACTATAGCCCGCTACCCTGGTGGGCCGATGTGCCGGTCATTCAACCAATTACAAGTCCTGCGACTGTTAACCCTGTGACAGTATCAATCCCCTCGGATCTCTACTATCAGGAAGCCAATTTATACTTGAACGGCGAGTTATATGGCACAGCCGCACAGACAGACTATGACGATATCACTTTTGAGGTGGTTCTGGATGTTGGCACCAATACATTCCATGCTACTTTTTTGACATCAACAGGCGAGAGCGCTCCATCGTTACCGCTAATCGTAAACTACAATCCGGACTCTGCCGTAGCCAGCTTCAGCGGCGGGGTTGTCACCACTGATCTTGTCCTGCCACCACAGCCGTCCCCGTATCTGATTACTTCAGATGTTGAGATAAGATCCTACGCCAGCCTGACCATCCTGTCGGGCGCGGTGCTTGAATTCAGCAACGGGACGCGTCTAAAAGCAGAAGGCGAACTGAATATCCAGGGTGTAGACGGCAATCCGGTTCACCTGAAATCTGTTTCTCTGACACCTGTACCCGGTGACTGGGTCGGGATAGAGATACCGTCAGGTGCGAACCAGAAATCCCGTATAGAGCACGCCTTGATCGAACACGCCTCGCTGGGTGTGTGGTTCAATGGCGGAACGGCGACTATTGATCACTCGATATTGCAGAATAACTACTACGGTATCTATGTTGATGGTGGAGCTGCACCTGTCATCTCAAATAATGATGTCCAGACAAATTCCGTTGGCATCTGGGTCACTGGCCCATCAAGTCCGATCCTCTACCCGCATAACACCATCACCGATAATCTGCAGGGTATCAATCTCATCGGCACACGACTGCCTGGTGATAACCCAACACCGGTCATCCATGAAAATAATATCTTTGGAAATGCCGGCATCGATCTGCTGGCCGATGATTTCTTTGATGCGCAAACGGTAACGTTGGATGCCCGGGGCAACTGGTGGGGTGCTAGCGTCAGTTCAGTTATCGATAGCCAGATTTACGACAGAAACGACAATCCAGTCAACTCACCCACGGTGGAGTATTTACCCGTTCAACCAGTGGTGCTGACAACGACATCGCCCTTGACGCCCCATCTGACGATCTTGGTCCCGAGTACCAGTGCCCAAACCTATACCGTTAATGGCAGCGCCGAACCGAACCGGGAGATCAAGCTCTATCTCAATGACCAACTGGAAGCAACGTTAACCAGTGATGCACTAGGGCACTTCAGTCAGGTGGTTACACTCGCGCAGGGCAGCAACACTCTCTATGCAAACGCCATAAAAGGTGTAGAGCAGAGCTTACCGTACTTAACCTATACCGTTGCCAGTGATGCAGTTCCGCCGGTCATCATGCTCACCACGCCAATGGAGGGCGCACTGGTGAACTACGCCACCTTCATCGGCCAGCTGAACGAAACGGCCTCGCTTACGATAAACGGTGAGGCCATCACCGTGAATACCGACAACAGTTTTGCCCATGTTCTCGGTGGCCTTACACAAGGCGTTAATGACATCGAGTTGATCGCCACAGATCTGGCTGGTAACAGCGGCACCCTGAATGTGTCGTTCACCCTGGATAGCCAGCCGCCTGCCATTCCGGATACGGCACAGATCACTGTGGGTACACCCAGTGGTGGGCAGGTAACGGTTTCGGCGCCTACTGGCAACGCCACAGCCGGCGACACCGTGACCCTCACCAACACCCGGACGGGCGAGTCCGAGCAAACTACCGTCAATGGCGATGGCGGCTATACCACTCCAATCGGTGCGCAGGCCGGGGATGAACTCGTCATCCTGATAAAAGATCCGGTGGGTAACACCACGGCCTCGCGTATTCTACACGTCGCTGGAACGGCAGCTGCATTAGGATTGACGGTGATCGCACCACCGGATGGCAGTACCGTCAATGAGTCTCATGTAGGAGTCAGCGGCACCTTCCAGGGGCCGGCCAATGTCGGGATTACCGTCAATGGTACTGCGGCGCAGAAGATCGGTAATACCTACTGCACGGGTGATGTCTCGCTGGAGACGGGCAGTAATCAGCTGGATGTGGTCGCGACCGCACAGGATGGCGCATCAATTACCCAAACGCTTACAGTGAATAGTTCTGGCAGCAGCCTGGTCGAGTTAGAGGCAGATACCGAAGCCGGCTACGCGCCACATACCGTCACGTTCCGCCTCTCGGAAAATACCGGTACCACACTGGCAACGATAGAATATGATGTGGATGGAGACGGGGTAACGGATTACACGACAACTGATCCTGCGGCCACCTTTCAGCATACCTATACATCACCGGGCTGCTATACAGCGACTGTTATGGTTACCGATACCACGTCCGCTATCTATTCCAGTGCATGGACAATAGCTGTGACACAAGCAGACAGGCAAATGGCTATGTTACGGAGTGTCTATTACCAGTTGCTCGATGATCTTCGTAGTGGCGATATACCGGCTGCCGTAAGAGCGTTTACAGTTACGAGTCAGGAACGATTCGAATCGCTCTTTACAGCGATGCAGCCAACGCTATCCACTATCGCCGATTCACTGGGAACGGTTACCCGGACACAGATTGGCGGCGATTTTGGAGAAATAATCGTTAAGCGGGAAAAGAGCGGGGTCCCTTATGTGTATACCGTTAATTTTATTCGATCGGAATCCGGGCTGTGGCGAATTGAGGACATGTAGCTATGTATAGATCAGAAAAAACTCCATGGGCATTCTTGCTGTTTGCCTCGGTCATATTGCTGGCAGCCTGCACGTCTGGCAGGTACTCGACGGTAGCAAAGCCGGTAGAGGGGGTGATTACGCATTACGAAACCGGTGAGCCGATCCCGGATGCCTTTGTGGTGGCTCGCTGGACGGGCACATCGGGTGGTCTGGGGCATAGTGGTGGCGCGATTTGTTTTCATGTTGAGGTAACCAAAACCGATGGTTCAGGGCGTTACTACATCCCTGTACCGGAAATACGTCCTGAGTATGCGAATTACCGCAAGCCACGGATCCTGATTACGGCCTACAAGCCGGGATATCGTGAACCGTACTGGGTGAATGATGTACCGGCGCCTTCTGACACGTTAATTGAGACGAATGAAACTTCAAATGCACGGTTAAGTTACTTGCACGATGTTGTGAGAAACACCAACTGTGACCAGGCAGGGGATGGCCGGAATAATCTACTTCCGTTATACGAAGTGCTATATGTAGATGCGGTACAGGCGTCTGAAAGTAGAGAGGACAAGGAATATTCTTTTTATTTTCTGAGTAAACTCGAAGCGCTAACGCTAGGTGGTAAAGAGGCTTCTGATAATTATTATGAAAGAATGAGAAATCATAAATGATAAGGGTTGTTTGCTTATTTATTTCATTGTTCACGATCTGTGTATGTCATTCGCCGCAAGCATTTGAGCTAGCTACGCATGGTCGTTTGACTTATGAATCTTACTTTGGATCAGTGCTTTCAGATGAGCTATTTATCAGTTCGCTTGGTTTGCAGTACAACAGCAACCCTTTTGGAGAGAGGTACATAGATGCGATAAGTACGGAAAGAACAGTACGGACAGCTCCAACCGATGCATTTACTGCGAATATTATTAGAGACGATCTGAAATTAGACAATGATAGTCTTTCAGTAGCCGGCTGGTTGATGCGAGGTGCGATTCGGGAGGACGACCACAATAAACTGAATAACGGGATCTGCAACATCAACCCACCGAATAGCGGGTTTGACGAAGACCCTTACCCCTCACCACCCGACCGCCCACTACATCATTTCTATGATCCGGTGAATGATGAGGGTTTGTTTGCCTTTATATCGGAGAAGAACCCGGACTGGGCTATCGGAGCGGATGATGCCTTTGCTCCCGGACTGAATGAAGACAACTCCCGACGCAATCACTTTACCGTATTCGACGCCATCGAGTCGATGTACCGGGCGCTCACCGGTCGTGAAAGTGCCACCGGAACAACCGCAATAGCGCCGGCCGATTATACAGGAACCAACGAGCAACTGCGTAATGCCTACTGGGCGACC
>Ga0316193_10003803_pt1 | contig 10990 bp, 8 predicted proteins | sample MerIslsedime2_MG_FD_207735 | JGI IMG/M metagenome (GOLD analysis project Ga0316193, IMG submission 207735) | Coastal sediment microbial communities from Maine, United States - Merrow Island sediment 2 | ecosystem: Environmental > Aquatic > Marine > Coastal > Sediment | place: USA: Maine... | reverse complement strand
CGCCCTTAGTTGGGGCTTTGCTGTGTGCCGTCAGTATGCTCGCCAGTGCCGAGCCGCTGAAGATCGGCTACAGCGACTGGCCGGGCTGGGTTGCCTGGGAGGTGGGTATAGAGAAAGGCTGGTTCAAGGAGGCCGGCGTTGATGTCAAGTTCGAGTGGTTTGACTACGTTGCCTCCATGGACGCCTTTGCCGCGGGCAAGCTGGATGCTGTGGCGATGACCAACGGCGACACGCTGGTGACCGGTGCGACAGGTGGAAAGGGCGTGATGTACCTGATCAACGATTACAGTAATGGCAATGACATGGTGATTGCCAAACCCGGTATCGGGTCCGTAAAAGAACTTAAGGGCAAAAAGATTGGCGTTGAAATCGGCTTCGTCAGTCACCTGCTGTTACTCGATGCGTTGAAACAGAACGGTATGAGCGAAGCGGACGTTGAACTGGTCAACGTTCCGACTAACGAGACACCGCAGGTGCTGGCGTCGGGACAGGTCGATGCGATCGTGGCCTGGCAGCCCAATTCGGGTTCGGCACTGAGTCTGGTACCAGGTTCAAAGGCTGTCTTTACCAGTGCCGACCAGCCGGGGCTGATTTACGACGTGCTGGCCGTGACACCGGAAAGCCTGGCCAACCGCCGCGCTGACTGGCTGAAAGTCATGCAGGTCTGGTACCGGATCGTGGACTTTATCAAGGATCCGAAAACATTCGATGACGCCGCCAGCATCATGGCTTCGCGCGTTGGTGTACCCGCGGAGGAATATAAGACCTTCATCAGTGGCACAAAGATCCTGACACTTGACGAAGCGAAAGCGTTCGTGGGTAAAGCTGACGGTTACGGTTCGCTGTATGGCTCATCAAAAATCGCCGATGACTTTAATGTGGCCAACAAGGTTTACGACCAGCCTCAGAATATCGATGCCTATATCGACCTCTCGCTGATGAAAGAACTTTGAAACCGGACAACGACTCGGCGATTGGCAGCAGGCAATACGGGTAATCATCAGCATGCAGTGGTTTTCAGCACGCAAGCAACTCAGGAAAAAGCCACGACTGGTTCTAGGCGTCATGAGTTTTGTCCTGCCGGTATTGATCTGGTCACTGGTCAGCTATGTACCGTGGCTTTGGCACCCGAAGGTTGAGATAACGGTGCCAGGTGATGTGTCGTATTTTAACAATGGCCTGTTGGTAGACAGGGATGTCTTTTTCAATGAAGAATCGAAAATACGTGAAGCGGGAGGTGTGTTGCCCGAGGGACGGCCGGCCAATCCGATTTATCTGCCTGCACCGCACCAGGTGGTAAAGGCGTTTTATGCAGCATTTACGACCGAACCTAAACGGCGCAACGAAAAGTGGCTGCACGAAAGCCTGTGGAGCAGTATTCAGGTTATATTCTGGGGATTCCTGCTTTCATCGGTATTTGGCGTACCGCTGGGTATTCTGGCGGGAACATACGACTTTTTCTCCCGTCTCACCGAACCGTTCGTAGAGTTTTTTCGTTACTTGCCAGCGCCAGCATTCGGCGCACTGGCGGTTGCCATTCTCGGCATTTATCAGGCCCCTAAAGTCGCTATTATTTTTATCGGTACTTTCTTCCAGCAGGTGTTGATCATCGCCAATACGACACGGAAACTGGATCCGTCCCTGCTGGAAGCCGCCCAGACACTGGGGGCGAAAAACCTTGCCCTACTGTTCAGGGTCGTGGTTCCGGGCATTCTTCCGGACCTGTACAAAGATATGCGTATCCTGCTGGGTTGGGCATGGACCTACCTGATCGTGGCGGAACTGATCGGTACCAGTTCGGGCATTACCTGGTTCATTACCCAGCAGGCGCGCTACAAGAATTTCGACAATGTATATGCGGCGATTATGATGATAGGCATTATCGGTCTGACAATCGATATTATGCTCGCACGGCTCGGTCGAAACCTGTTTCCCTGGCAAAGGGCCAACGCCGGCGTATGACCATGCATTCTATCGAATTACCCAGTTATCGCGAACAGTCCGAACAGGTCAGGGATCGTTTTGATCGCCTCAAGCGGCGGCCGGTACGACTGGAAGTGAAAGGCTTGAGTAAGGAATTCGAGACGCCCCACGGCACCATCATCGCACTCAAGGATATCAGTTTCCAAACCCATAAGCGGGAATTCGTTTGTGTTATCGGAGCATCGGGTTGCGGAAAATCGACACTGATCCGTCTTCTCGCCGGGCTGGAAACACCGACCCGCGGTGATGTGCTGCTGGATGGGCAGGTGGTGCGTGGACCTGGCCCCGATCGCGGCATGGTTTTTCAGGGTTACACGCTGTTCCCCTGGCGCACGGTGAAAAGAAATGTCATGTTTGGTTTGGAGATGGCAGGTCGTGGCCGCATGCCCGCCGAAGAGGAAGCCATGCAATGGATTGAACTGGTGGGTTTGACCCGGTTCGCCAACAGTTACCCGCATCAGCTTTCAGGTGGTATGAAACAGCGCGTCGCCATTGCCCGTGCGCTCGCCAATCAGCCGCGTATCCTGCTGATGGATGAGCCATTCGGGGCGCTCGATGCGCAGACGCGTGCGAAAATGCAAGCGTACCTGATGGAGATCTGGAAAAACATCGATATCACTATCCTGTTTATCACCCACGATCTGGACGAAGCCGTTTATCTGGCCGATCGAATTCTGGTGCTGAAAGCGCATCCGGGCGAGGTACAGGAACTCATCGAGGTGCCGGTGCCCCAGCCGAGATCGGCGCAACAGTTTCTGTCGCCGGAATTCCTGACCACAAAAAAACGGCTGGAAGAATTGATTCATCCTGCGCAGGAGGAAGACGCAAACGGCGACCACCTGAATATGGTTCGTATGGTTTCCGTCAACGATGAAGTTGAAAGTGTATTTTAAGAATACCGGGAAGGGGTGTGAGTGTCATTGCAAAAAACAAGGTAAGCAGGATCAGCGTTTCCCTGCCTGCGTCCTTGTTGCGGCAATTTGATGATATGTTAAGCGAGCGCGGCTTCAAAAGCCGTTCACAGGCTATTGCAGAAATGATCAACGAAAGGCTCGCCGAATACAGGACCCAGCTGGGCGATGAAATCATGGCGGGTGTTATCACCCTGGTTTACGATCATTCCAGGTCCGGCTTACAGAAACAATTAGCCGATCTGCAGCACCGCTATCTGGACGAAGTGATCAGTTCGCTGCACGTCCAGCTGATGCGGGCGCATACCATGGAAGTCGTTCTGGTACAGGGGCCGGCGGTACGCCTGCAGCGGATTGCCGATGATCTGGTGACCTGCCGTGGCGTCATAACCGGGAAGTTGCAATTATCCGCGGCAATCCTGCCGCCGGTACACCCGTTTCCGGAGTCGCTTGTTAAAGAACGGGAGATGCAAACATGAACGATACCGCTGCTGCAACATTCGATACGTCGCAAGTGCTCTGGGAAGAGCGGGTGCCGGGAGGTGCTCACTGGTCCGGGTTGTTGCGACGTGGTAATACACTGCGTGTTACTGATAGCGAGGGGGGCGCCAATGTATCCATGCTTTTCTACAACTATGAGGATAAGCTGGAGCGTTATAACATGGCTGACACCCTCAAGGGCCAGCACACCGCGTACCTGACCAAGGGCAACGTCTGTTACTCGGACATGGGCCGGGTGCTGTGTTCGATTAGCGAAGATACCTGTGGCTGGCACGACACCATTGGCGGTGTTTCGAATGCCGGTCTGGTGCGTCGTAAATACGGGCAGGCCTGCTACCAGGAGTACCGTAACGAATTCTACCGAAATGGTTTCGACAGTCTGGTCAATGAGCTGGGTAAATTCGGACTGGGCAAGCGCGATCTGGTCGCCAACCTGAATCTGTTCAGCAAGGTCAGCGTGGACAATGACGGCAACATGCAGTTCCGGGAAGGCAACTCCAGGGCGGGTGATTTGATCGACTTGCGTTTTGAAATGAATACCCTGGTTGTTCTCTCGACCTGTCAACATCCGCTGGACAAGGCTCCGAAATACGCTCCCATGGCTATCGATCTTACTGCATGGCGCTCGGGAACAGCCGGACCGGATGACCCGTGCCGTAATAGCTGTGCGGAAAATCAGCGCGCCTTCACTAACACGGAGCGCATGTTCGCCTGATGGGCGACAGTTGCGAGGAGAGTTCACCATGAGGTCAGAACTGACCGAAAGCACCCTGGCGGTTAAGGATGCCTGTTTCCGCGAGGTGGTGGCGGCGGGCGAGCCATTCATGAAGGAAATCAAAAAAGGCCAGATGTTGCGTATCCTGGACCTGGAAGGCAACCAAGCGGTGGATACGCTGTTTTACAGTGCCCGGGATCCGCAAGAACGCTATGACGCCAACAACACCATTCATGAACAGGGCAATATTTATCTGACTACGGGTACAATTTTACGTTCCAACGAAAGCAGGCCGATGCTGACCATAATCGCTGATACCTGTGGTCGTCACGATACGCTGGGCGGTGCCTGCTCGGCAGAAAGCAATACCGTGCGTTATGCGCTGGAAAAACGCCATATGCATAGTTGCCGCGACAGCTTCCTGATGGCTCTGTCCGAGTGGGATAACGGCATGGACAAGCGTGACCTGTCCAGTAATATCAACTTCTTTATGAATGTGCCGGTCACGCCCGAGGGTGGCCTGACGTTCGAGGATGGCATTTCGGAAGCCGGCCGCTATGTGGAGATGCGTGCGGACATGGATGTCATTGTACTGATTTCCAACTGCCCGCAGTTGAACAATCCCTGCAATGCATATAATCCGACACCGGTTGAGGTGCTGGTCTGGGAATCCTGAAAAAATTTGGCTGCGCGGGATGATCCGGTTAGTCATAGACAGGTTGCGAAGGATGCATCCGTGCTCAGCTGCATGCGCCCTGTAGCAACGGCCCCCTGACCGCGATCAATCGCGCCGGATGACGGCGCTCCTACAATTTCTGATCTTTCATGTGTTGTGTTCAGACGCTTATGTTTAAAAAAGTTCTCATTGCCAACCGGGGCGCAATCGCCTGCCGAATCATCCGGACTTTAAAACGCCTGGGTATCCGCTCTGTCGCCGTTTATTCACGAGCGGACGGGCAGTCATTGCATGTCAGTCAGGCCGATGAGTCGGTTTGCATCGGACCTGCGCCGGCCTCCGAAAGCTATCTCGACGCCGGCCGTATTTTGCAGGTTGCAAAGCAGACTGGTGCCGAGGCGATTCATCCGGGTTACGGTTTCCTGAGCGAGAACGCCGAATTTGCCGAGTTCTGCGAGGCACAAGGCATAGCCTTTGTCGGCCCGACCGGACAACAGATGCGCGATTTCGGCCTCAAGCATACGGCGCGCCATCTGGCGCAGCAGAACGGGGTGCCGTTACTGCCCGGTAGCGGCCTGCTCGATGACCTCGAACACGCCAGGCGTGAGGCGCTGCACATCGCCTACCCGGTCATGCTCAAAAGCACTGCGGGTGGTGGTGGTATCGGCATGCAGCTGTGCTGGAACGAGAGCGAGCTGTCAGACGCATTTCACTCGGTGGAGCGCCTGGCACGTAATAACTTCAGCCAGGGCGGTATCTTCCTGGAGAAATACGTTGAACGGGCACGTCATATCGAAGTGCAGATTTTTGGTGATGGTCAGGGACATGTGATTGCGCTCGGCGAGCGTGACTGTTCTGTGCAGCGTCGCAACCAGAAAGTGATCGAAGAGACACCTGCGCCGGGTATCAGTGAAGAAATACGCCAACGCCTGATGGCCGCTGCCGTGCAGCTCGGTCAGGCGGTCAATTACCGGTCTGCCGGTACTGTCGAGTACGTCTACGATACCAGGACACACGAATTTTATTTTCTTGAGGTGAATACCCGTCTGCAGGTCGAACACGGTGTCACCGAACAAGTCACGGGCGTTGATCTGGTCGAGTGGATGTTGCGTGCCGCCGCGGGCGAACATGGATTTCTGGACAGTTATCAACATAAGCCGGCGGGGCATTCCATCCAGGTACGCCTGTACGCCGAAGACCCGGGTAAGGCTTTTCAACCTGCTTCGGGTGTTCTTACCGAAATGGTTTTCCCCGCGGGTCTGCGGGTGGATACCTGGGTGGAACAGGGCAGCGAGATTCCGCCTTATTACGATCCCATGGTCGCCAAATTAATCGTCAGAGCGGACAATCGCGAAGCCGCCCGCGGCAAACTGAGCGATGCGCTGGCCAGGACTTCCTTACACGGCATCGAATCCAACCTCGCCTATCTTCGCCAGATATTGAACGACGAAGTGTTTATCAATGCACAGCACGATACACGCTGGCTGGACAGGTTCGACTTCCAGTCGCTGACCATCGAGGTGATATCGCCGGGCACCCAGTCCATGGTACAGGACTTCCCGGGGCGCAGCGGTTACTGGAATATCGGCGTTCCACCCTCGGGTCCTATGGACCACCTGGCATTGCGACTGGCAAATCGGGTAGTTGGCAACAGGCAGGGCACAGCGGCGCTGGAGTTTACCGTGACCGGCCCTGTGCTCAAGTTCAACGTCGATACCGTCATTGCACTTGCCGGTGCGCACATGAAGGCGTTGCTGGATGGTGTAGCCCTGGCGTACTGGCAACCCATCGCCGTTAAAGCCGGCAGTACGCTGAAACTGGGACGTATCCAGGGATCGGGAAACCGCAGCTACCTGGCTGTGAAGGGCGGCTTCGATGTGCCTGACTACATGGGCAGCAAGTCGACGTTTACGCTCGGACAGTTCGGCGGGCATGGCGGCCGCACACTGCAGGCGGGAGATGTGTTGCGTCTTGACCAGCGTGCGGAACCGGACGAGAGCTGTAAACCGGTGCCACCACAGCTGGTGCCCCAATATGCTGAACACTGGGATATCAGGGTCATGTATGGACCGCACGGGGCGCCGGATTTTTTTACCGAGGGTGATATCGCAACCTTCTTCGCCACCGACTGGGAAGTCCATTACAATTCCAGCCGAACCGGTGTTCGCCTGATAGGTCCTAAACCGGAGTGGGCGCGCCAAGACGGCGGAGAGGCCGGCCTGCATCCGTCCAACATTCATGATAACGCCTACGCCGTCGGCAGCATCGACTTTACCGGTGATATGCCGGTGATACTCGGACCCGACGGCCCCAGTCTCGGTGGTTTTGTCTGTCCCGCTACTATTGTTCAATCCGAACTCTGGAAGCTGGGCCAGCTGAAACCAGGTGACAGGATTCGGTTTCATTGTATTGGCGTCAACGAAGCCAGTCAGTGCGAACAGGCACAGGACGCCGCGGTTTCGCATCTGTCGGGCAGCTATGAGTTGAAAACCGCGCCATTGCTGGCTGGTGATAGCGCGTCACCGCTATTACATCGTATTGACGAAATGGGCGGGCGGGTCGCCGTCTGTTACCGGCAATCCGGCGACAGGTCTCTCCTCGTTGAATACGGTCCACCGGTGCTCGACCTGGGATTGCGCTTTCGCGCGCACGCCTTGATGGAATGGATCCAGCGTCAGGGCCTGAACGGCATTCTCGATCTGACACCGGGCATCCGTTCCCTTCAGGTTCACTATGACAGCCGTGTGCTCAATCAGAGAGGGCTGCTGGCAAAACTTGTCGCCGCCGAAAGTGAGTTGCCCGCCATCGACGACATGGAAGTACCAAGCCGCATTGTTCACCTGCCCCTGTCATGGGATGACCCTTCCACACAACTGGCTATCGAAAAGTACATGCAGTCGGTTCGGCCCGATGCGCCCTGGTGTCCCAGTAACATCGAGTTCATTCGACGCATCAACGGACTCGAGTCTGTCGATGATGTCAAGGATATTCTGTTTAATGCCAGTTACCTGGTGATGGGTCTGGGAGACGTGTACCTGGGCGCACCGGTGGCGACACCGATTGATCCGCGGCACCGGCTGGTGACCACCAAGTACAACCCGGCGCGCACCTGGACACCCGAGAATGCGGTAGGTATTGGCGGCGCTTATCTCTGTGTGTACGGTATGGAAGGCCCCGGTGGCTATCAGTTTGTCGGCCGCACGTTGCAGATGTGGAACCGTTACCGGCAGACCGCTGATTTTAAAGACGGCAAACAGTGGTTGTTGCGGTTCTTTGACCAGCTGCGTTTCTATCCGGTCAGCAACAAGGAACTTACACAGATTCGGGATGATTTCACCCACGGTCGTTTTCAACTCGAGGTGGAGGAATCCGTTCTCAGCTTGCGAGACTATAATCGCTTCCTGCAGGACAATGCACACACGATTGGCGCGTTCAAGGAACAACAGCAGGCAGCATTCGAGGCGGAACGCGAACGCTGGGAGCAAAGCGGTCAGGCACGCTATGAAATTGAATTGCCGGATGAGGTATCCAGTTCTGATGCGCCGTTTGATGTGCCACAAGGATGTATTGCCGTTGCGTCACCGGTGACCGGCAGCGTGTGGGCGATCCCGGTGAAGCCGGGTGACAGCGTTTCGATGGGGGACAAGCTAGTGGTGGTCGAAGCGATGAAAATGGAGATTGCCATCGAAGCCGATGAGATCGGTGTCGTGAAAGAAATGCTTTGCTCACAGGGCAGCCCGGTCAAAGCGGGCCAGGCGCTGCTTATACTGGAAATCGAGGCGTAACGATGCATGGTGATGCTCAGAGTCTGGATATCCAGGCGCTGCTGACGGGTTATCGCGAGGAACGGTTTAACCCGGAGCAAATTATCGAGCTGGTGTTATCCAGGATAAAACAACAGCCGGATCGTAGAGTGTGGATTACACGCCTGTCACGGCAACAGCTGCAAGTTTATCTACAGGCGCTGGAAGAAAAGTCACCCGATGACTTGCCCCTATACGGTATTCCGTTCGCGATCAAGGACAACATCGACCTCGCCGGTGTACCGACTACGGCCGGTTGCCCGGATTATGCCTATATGCCGCAAAGCCACGCCTTTGTGGTGCAGTGTTTGATTGACGCCGGTGCCCTTCCCATTGGAAAGACGAATCTGGACCAGTTCGCCACCGGTCTGGTGGGTACGCGTTCCCCCTATGGTGCCTGCCAAAACAGTTTTGACGCAGACTACATCTCCGGTGGATCCAGTTCCGGTTCGGCGGTCGCGGTGGCGACGGGGCAAGTCAGTTTTTCCCTGGGAACCGATACCGCCGGCTCCGGCCGGGTACCCGCGGCGTTCAACAACCTCATTGGCATCAAACCCAGCCGGGGCTTGTTGAGTACCCGTGGTGTGGTGCCGGCCTGTGGTTCGCTTGACTGTGTCTCCATATTCGCACTGAATTCAGGCGATGCACGCCGCGTGCTGGAGCTGTGTGCGAACTTCGACGCGAGGGATCCCTATGCGCGATCGACACCGGTTGCCATTCCCGGCTTCAATGCGAAGTGCTTTCGCTTTGGTGTTCCGCAAGCCGACCAGCTCGAGTTTTTTGCCAACCGGGAGGCTGCCGCATTGTTCGCGCAAACCGTAAAACGGCTGGAAGCGCTGGGTGGCACGGCGGTAACTATCGATTTCGAACCCTTTCTGTCGGCCGCGCGCCTGTTGTATGAAGGTTGCTGGCTCACTGAACGTTATGTCGCCATTGAACGCTTTATAGAGGAAAAGCCGGATGCCCTGTTTCCGCTTACCCGCCAGATTATCGAAGCCGGAAAACACGGCTCAGCGATAGACGCTTTCAAGTCTCAGTATCGCTTAATGGAGTACCACCGGCACAGTGAAGAAGCTTGGGCTAAAGTAGACCTTATGCTCACACCGACGGCGGGCACCATCTACCGTATCGAGGAGGTGGAGCGTGACGCGGTCAAGCTGAACAGCAATCTGGGCTATTACACCAATTTCATGAACCTGCTGGACCTGTGTGCCGTCGCCGTACCCGCCGGGTTTCAGAGCGACGGCTTGCCCTTCGGTGTCACTTTGATTGGCAGGGTTTTCGGCGACGCTGCACTGGGGGTGCTGGCCGACCGGCTGCACCGGGCGGCCGGGCTCAACATGGGCGCCACCGGCTTGCCCGTGCCGGTGCTGACCACTCAAAATGATACGCCAGACGGTGTCGTAGCCGTTGCGGTATGTGGTGCCCATCTTTCCGGTTTGCCGCTTAACGCGCAGTTGACCGATCGCGGTGCCTGGTTGATGGAGCGTACGCGTACGGCGCCAAACTACCGGCTCTATGCGCTGGCTGGAGATCCGCCTTTCCGGCCGGGCCTGCTGAGAGCGCAGCATGGGGCATCTATTGAGGTAGAGGTATGGGCTTTGCCGCGCGAACAGGTGGGTAGTTTTCTGCAGCTGATCCCGGCGCCTCTGGGTCTGGGTAAGCTGGAGCTGCTGGACGGTCGCTGGGTCAGTGGTTTTATCTGTGAGCCTTATGCCCTTGAGGATGCTCGAGATGTCACTCGCTCAGGTGGGTGGCGCCACTATCTCGCTGAAAGCATGGACTGATTCAGGCTTTGTCGTCAAACAGTGAACCGATCATTTCGTCCACGGCTTTGAGTACCTGGGTGGATGCCTGTACCTGCAGACTGTCCTGCTGCAGACCAAGCAGTGGCTCGACCAGGCTGGACGGGTTGTCGGCATTGAACTGGTCGGCACTGGCAATCCGGGCTGCGTGGTGCTGTGCGTTATTCAGGCCGCGTTGAATACCGCTAATGGCGTGTGTAAGAGCGCCGTCGATTTTCATAGTTGCCACCTCAGGCGAGAACGTCGATCAACTCGCCAACCGGAGCAGGCTCGGTGCTACGGTTGAAGCGGGTGTCGGTTTGCAGCGCATGGGACGAATTACCTTCAACGCTCTGGCGGTCGATCTTCTGTTCGGTCAGTTCCTGACGTGCCTCGGCTTCCATCCGGTTAGCCTGGGCGGCCACTGCGCGGTCCTGGCCGGATGGCTGCGCAGGCGCGTTGGCCGCGCGTCGAATTGTCTGAGCCTTGCTTATGGTGGCTTGCGGATCACCGGAAACCTTCGACGTATCAATGCTGACTTCCCCACCGACAGCATAGCGGCGCCCGTCGGGGCCGGTTTCGAATTCAAACTGTGCGCCACCTCTGGCCAGGTTACC
>Ga0316193_10003801_pt1 | contig 10994 bp, 12 predicted proteins | sample MerIslsedime2_MG_FD_207735 | JGI IMG/M metagenome (GOLD analysis project Ga0316193, IMG submission 207735) | Coastal sediment microbial communities from Maine, United States - Merrow Island sediment 2 | ecosystem: Environmental > Aquatic > Marine > Coastal > Sediment | place: USA: Maine... | reverse complement strand
ATCAGCGTCACGATGGCTTTATCCCCTTTACCGATGCGCTCAACCAGGGTTTCCTTGAAGAAACCGTGCACCCAATAGCTGTTGACATCGACCAGCGCCAGTGCCGGCTGATTGGCCACCGCCTGGCTGCCGAGCCGCAAGTTGAGATTGGTGACATAACCGTCCACCGGCGCCCTGACCTGGGTGAACTCCAGGTTAAGCTCCGTCTCCTCCAGCGCGGCACGCGCCTCGCGCAGGCTGGCGTTGGCATCCCCGGCCGCACCCAGCGTGGCACGGGTCTGCGCCAGGTCGGCTTCGCTCTGCAGCAGGGAAGCTTTTGCCTGGGCGAGACTGGCGACCGATCCCAGGCGTTGCTGCACCGCGACCTGGTAGTTTGCCTTGGCCCGGTCCACGGACTTTTGCGAGGTCGCCTTTTGTGGCAGCAACTCCTTCTGCCGCTGGTACTCGGCCTTGTTCTGTTCGATCTCGGCATCGGCCTGCTTGATGGCGCTGCTTGCCTGTGCCAGTGAAGCCCGCGCAACCTCGACATTGGCCTGCGCTGCCTCGACCTGTTTCTGCTGGGCGAGGTAATTGTCTTTGGCTTTGTCATATTGCGCGCTTGCCTGCGCTACATTGGACGCGAAAGTGCGCGGATCGATTTCGAACAGCAGATCGCCTGCCTTGACGAACTGGTTGTCCTCGACCGCAAGCTTGACGATCGGCCCGGACACCCGCGGCGTCATCTGTATCACATCGGCGCGCACCTGGCCGTCGCGGGTCCAGGGGTTAATCACATAGTCCCAGTATTTGAGCAGTACCGCAGCTATGGTGATCAGTACCACAGCTGCGGTCAGCAGGGTTTTTTGAGATTTTTTCACTCGCTAGATCCCGATAATGAACGTGCCGATACACAGCGTATAAAGGATCACCAGGGCCAAAGACACCAGTGGCGGATAGAAAAAGTAATTCGACAAGCGGTAGCGGTTGAGCAGCTTGGTTGTCAGCAATGCCGCCAGTGCACCGAAAAGGCTGGCTACCAGCAGCGGTGGCACATACACCCCGCCAATGGCGAATTCGTGAGGGATTGGCGTCAGCATCGGTTCTACTATATCAGGCGAAGCGCTCTTCGTGCCACGGCGCCCAGTCAATAGCGTCGGCGTTTCGGGCATAATCCACCAGCGCTTCCGACACGCCCCGGTACGCGCCCAGCAGGCGGTAGAATTCCTCCGCGTCCTGATCGCTGAACTGCCCTTCCACAGTCTTGTTCAAAGCACTTTTTATTTTTTCTTCGAGGCGTTCGAGAACGCTATCCAGACGTGCGCGTAACGCGCTGCCTTGCGCGCCGGCGGGGTCGTCTGCCAGCTCTTGCAGGACTGCCTGCATCCCCAGCCGCCATGCACGAAACTCCTCAAACAGTTCCTTTACCAGGAATTGTGCCTGTGGGGTGTCGCGCTCCTCAAGCAGATGCTGCATGCGGTAAGTCAGCGACTGCAGGCTGGTGACCAGGGTCTGCACCTGTCGCGGCGCTGTACCGGACAGTGTCGCGGCATCGATGTGGGGTGCCCAGGTGCCGAGCTTGGCCGGTAGCGTCGCGACTTCGCGCGCATGAAACGCCTTCTTCCAGCGTTCCAGCCGGGTCACCGGATGCGGTGGATCCCAGCGCATGGCCGACATCAGGTACGCGCTGCTGCGAAAGAAGCGGCCGAGCAGGCGCAGGAATGCCCGCTGCGGGCGCGGAGAAACCGGAATGTACGCGCTAATCGCAAAAATCATGAAAATCACGGGGAACATCATGGCGGTGTTGGCAACACTGAGAAAGTTATAGCTCTGTTCATTGGTAATAGAGGCGATGGTAACAAACATGGCCAAGCCGAATGCCCTGCCCAGCATTTGCCGGGGATCCGCGAACAAATAGCAGATAACAAAAGTCGCCGCAAAAATCAGCACACCAAGGCCGATGAAGCTCGACAGTGTCGGCATGATGAAGATATACAGGACGGCGGCAAACAGAACGCCGGTGGAGACCGGCACAAACAGCTTCGAAACAGGCAACTGCGGCATGTTGGCAATGGCTATCCCTATAGAACCGGCCATACTCACTAAACCGGTGCCGCCTGGAATATCGTTTACGTAGATCACGGCCAGCCAGGCCAGCCACAATATCGCCACGAAGCGAACGACGTTCGCCAACCGATCCAGATCCAGAACAAACAGCTTGGACGGCGCGCGTGGCGCGTCGGGCAAAGCAGTGGCTTTACCAGGCACCTTGATTTCGCTGGCTGCCTCGAACAGGGCGCTGGTTACCTGTTCCAGATGGCGCATGCCGGCACGTGCGACCACAACCGAGGCCTGGTCAAAATGGGACAGGCTCCGCATCGCATCCTTGTCCAATGTCAGATCCACGACCTGCGGCACCGGTTCAGGGGCTTGTCCCGCCAACAGTTCCCCGATCTGCGCCAGACGCCCGTCAAGTGCGGCGCCAAAGGCATCAAGACCCGGCAGCAGACGCTGCAGATCCAGCGTATGGACCTCGGAAAAACTCTCCCGCCAGCGCTCCAGGGCATGCATCAGCTCCCCCGCCTGCTGCTGGTAACGCCGCCATGGTCGCCGCAACTCCCAGACCTCGTAGCTGTCGGTCTCCGCCGCTTCCAGCAGCTGGTCGAAGCGGGTCTTGTGCTGCACTTGCTGTTCACTCAGGCGGTGAGCCTCCTGTGTACTCCCCTTCCCCCGGGCTAAATCCAGGCAGGCCCGGTAGAACTGGAGTTGAGTGGCAGCCAGATCATTAGCAGCGGCCGTGAACGCAGCTGTGCTCCTGCTGGGCCAGAGAAAAATCGCCACCAGTGTATAGACCAGGATACCCAGTCCGGTCTCCTGGGCACGCAGTATCGCGGTCTGGAATGCGTTGACCGAGTCCGCGCCGGCGTCCATAGCAATAACCACGCACACGAAGGCGGCTACCTGCCAGAAGTAAGCGCGTTGACTGCCACTCATCATGTAGCAACAAAAGCCCATATAGGCAGACAGGAAAAGCATGAAAAGCCAGCGCTCCTGGCTGAACAAGGCGATAAGCGTCAACGACATAACCATCGCCACCAGCGTACCGAACATGCGCAACGCCGCCTTGTTCATCGACTGCCCGACCGTTGCCAGGCTGACCATGGCGACCGCAAACCCTGCCCAGTAGGGCCTGTCCCAGTCCAACGACAGGGCGATGCCATAGGCAATGGTCATCGCCAGGGCGGTTTTTATGGCCTCTTTAGTTTTTGTGGACAGGATCATTGCTATGCTTTTCTGGACCTGATGCTACGCGTCGGAATTACCGGGTCAGGTCCAGGCAGTTACGCAGCGCTGGGTTCTTTTTGCATCTCATCTGTAACATCATCGCACATCTTTACAAGTGACTTCGATACGCGTCTGACCTGGCCTGCGCTTCAGGCCACGGGGACCTATGGCCGGTGTCAGTCCGCGGGCATTCCGACAACCGCAAACCGTCGGCAACACGCCAACGTTGTCAGCTGGGAAAATGAGTTCAGGGCTGAGTGCTCAGCCACTTCTCGCAGCGAGGATATTGAGCACTCTGGGTAGCGCTGGCGCGCGGATTGGACGGATTAGCAATGACGAGAAGGGGGTCGGCATAGGTAGTTCACCGTGTTGACTTTTCGTCGCAGGATCTTCCACAGAAAATGTTTTATTCACAGTGGTCATACCCCGTAACGGTATGTCTGCACGAAACGACAACGACTTGACACTCAGTCTATATAGAGACCCCAACTCTTTGTTTTTTAAATAATAGTTAAATTGTACAAAAAATAGCCAATTTAATAAAAACGCCGTGTTTATAGGGTTTAGAGTTTGTTTACAAGATTTCATCCACACACTTATCCACAGTATCTGTGGAAAACTTTTATGGCCTCCCGGGTGGATATTAGTATATTTTATTAGCAGATTAACCCTATTGCAGGGCTGGCGTGATTTTACACCCTCCGGGACAAACGGTTCGCGTCACCGGTGCAGCCGGGCTACGGACGCACCGGATGACATAAAGAACATCCTTTAGGGCTTTATGACGCTGCGATAACATAACGTGCTATATGAGCATCAAAGCGAAATGGAATGAACGTTATCGTGCCGCGACCGGCGAGCGACAGGCAACACAGGTCTTAAAAGAAAATCTGCATTTATTGCCTGACCATGGCCACGCGCTGGATCTGGCCTGTGGATCAGGTGCCAATGCCATCCTGTTGGCACAACAGGGTTTGCAAGTTGACGCCTGGGATATTGCTGATGTTCCTGTCGCAGCGTTGCAAGACGCAGCGCTTCAGCGACAGTTATCCATTCAAGCGGAGGTGCGGGACGTTGAGGCTCATCCACCCAAGCGAGAAACATTTGATGTCATTGTTGTGAGTTATTTTCTCGAACGCAGCATTATTCCTGCGTTGATAGACGCGCTTAAACCTGGTGGCCTGATCTATTATCAAACCTTTACCCGGCAACGCGTTTCCAAGCGAGGCCCGCAACGAGCAGAATTCAGACTAGCCGATCAGGAACTGCTGCATCTGTTTTCCGGCTTGCAGGTTATATTCTATCGTGAAGAGGGATGTATTGGGGATGTGCACAAAGGTTTGCGAGATGTGGCGATGTTTATCGGAAGAAAATAGGCATTACCGCTCTGTCACCGGAACACGGCTTGCCATGCACATAGTTGCTGCTGATCGGGCTGCGCCGGGGTGGTCACACCGAAGTGGGTCAGACTCGCGTCATCGAAATTTCCCTGCACGGTATCAACGGTAGCCAGCTGCATAGCCAGATCCTGATGTGAGCCAGCCCACTGCACAGCCTGCTACTCATGACATTCTGCGCAAACTGAACCTCCAACATAGTTTATTGAAACAGTCTCGCTTGCAACGACTGCGTTGGAAAGCACAAGCCGGGCGGCTAAAAATACGATCTTGGGGCCCGTCAGAATTACATACCCTGTAATTTCTCTTCCACTGTTGCCCGCTGTCATAGGCCCGAAGGCCCCTTCCGCATTCACGCCCTCCCGCTGAACAGGCGCTTCAAAGACTACGATCCGTTGCCGGCGATCAGTTACCTTGGGTTTCTCGTGGCGATCGTACAACCAGCCACCCGCTGCACAGTTCGATCAAGTCTTCCGTCGTCGTGACCTGGTGATCCTGCAGCGCCCCGGCGAGGGTCTGTGTTGAGGCAGCGAGCGCCGCTATAGCACTCATACAAAGGATTAACTTCATTTCATATCTCATTGTTTTATCTATTACAATAATCCAGCTATTACTATTAAAGCCGATGCCTTGTATGGTTCTCTTTTCAGGCTGGAGCCGATTTACCGATCCTGCCACGGTGAAAAATTAACGTGTCCACCGCCCGCACACTATATGCTTCATTAGCGATGAACGCACAACCAGGGAGTGAGACATGATTGAGATTCGACACAGTGACGAGCGTGGCCTGGCAGACCATGGCTGGTTACAGAGTCGCCACACCTTTTCGTTTGCGGGATATTACGATCCCGACCACATGGGAGTCTCCGCCCTGCGGGTGATTAACGATGACAGGGTATCACCGGGCCGCGGGTTCGCGACGCATTCACATCAGGATATGGAAATCATCAGCTATGTGAAAAAGGGCGCTATTGAGCACAAGGACAGCATGGGCAATGTAGAAAGATTGCCCGCGGGTGAGTTCCAGCTCATGAGCGCCGGAACCGGTGTAACCCACAGTGAGTACAACCCATCGAAGGATGAACCGCTGGAGTTTCTGCAAATCTGGATCGAACCCAATGTGTATGGCATTGAACCCGGTTACCAGCAAAAACAGTTTGACTCCCGGGAAGGCTTACAGCTGATTGCCTCCCCCGATGCCCGTGAAGCTTCGTTATTCATTCATCAGGATGCCTGTTTTTATCAGCTGCGCTTAAATGCGGGTCAATCCATTTCACATTCACTCGAAACCGGGCGTACAGTTTATGTGCATGCTGTCTCGGGCGCCATCAGCGTGAACGGCGAACGCCTGAGTAAGGATGACGGCGCAACAGTGAGAGCCGACGATGTGGTTGATTTTACGGGCCACGAGAACAGCGAAGCACTGGTCTTTGATTTGCCATAAACCAATGAGGGGTCGGAGGTTCCTGAGAAGGGTTCTCATCTGATAATCATGTCATGCTGCCCATACGGCGCATGGATGCACCGAATATGAGTTTGGAAAAAGGAGTTTCCAATGCCGCGCAAGCCACGGATCTATCTCGCGGGTGTACCCAGCCATGTTGTGCAACGGGGTAACCACCGCAACACCTGTTTCTTTGCAAAAGACGACTACCGCTTCCAAGTAAAACGGGGTCAGAGAGCAATATTCTCTAATATTGGGTTTGCTTGATTGCACGACACCACATGGTCCCAAGTACATTAGCAACAATTGCTCTCTGACCCCTATTTCACTTGACCCCTATTTCACTATTTCATGGAGGTAGTCGATAATGGCGTGCATCGACCGCGGCCCCTCTACAGCAACGGACCCAGCATGGCGATGGTGTTGTTCCACAGACGACGTGTCAGGGGCCAGGTGGCTACCTTCTCAAGGTCGACCAGGCGCGAGCGAGCAATGTATTCCTGCTGGCGTTTCCGCACATTGGCGGTCAGCGCGGGATCGCAGAACAGGATGTTGTTCTCGTAGTTGAGCTCGAAACTGCGGCGATCCATGTTCGCCGAACCGATCAGTGTCACCTCCCCGTCCAGCGTGAGCGACTTGGTGTGCAACAGGCCGCCGATATACTCGTAGATCTTCACGCCGGCGGTGAGCAGATCGGCGTATTCACTGCAGCTCGCGGCAGCCACAATCCACGAGTCATTTCTGGCGGGGAAGACGATGGTGGTATCCACGCCGCGGTAGGCCGCAGCGCAGAGTGCACCCTGCATGGACTCATCGGGTACATAGTAGGGGGTGGTGATAACCAGCTCGCCACGCGCGGCGTGCATGAGTGATTCGTACAGCTCGGGCATGGCCGAGTAACGCACCGTCGGGCCGGTGCCGATGACCTGTGCGGACACGCCCGGCCGGGGAGCCGGAACCGGCTGGCGCAGCAGCGTATCGAGGTCCTCGTCGACGTAGGTCATCCAGTCGCTGGCGAACAGGTGCTGGTTCTGGGCCGCGATGGGCCCTTCGAAACGCATCATGGCGTCCACCCACGGTGCATACTTCGGCTTGACGCGAAACTCCGGATCGGCGCAGTTCTGGCTGCCGCAATAGGTGATGCGCCCATCGATGACTACGATCTTACGGTGATTCCTCAAGTCGATGCGCCCTTTCAGCGGTCGCAACAGCGGGTTGCCGATCGGCAGCGCCGCGGCAACCTGCACCCCGGCGTCGCGCATGGCCTGCCAGTGCTCGGAATGGATCATGATGCGCGAGCCGAGATCGTCGGCCATGGCCCGGCAGGTCACGCCGCGGGCTGCTGCGCGCTTCAGCGCCTCGACGACTTTGCAGCCGTTACCGTCCGGGAGCCAGATATAGAACAGCAGGTGCACGTGATGCCCGGCTGCGTCGATGTCCGCCACCATCGCGTCGATCGCGGCGTTGGAGTCCGCCATCAGGCGCGCCGAGTTGCCACCGACGGACTCGAAGCCGCTGATCGACTGCCCGACGCGGAACAGATGCGCGTAGCGTTCCGGTACCTTCGCCTCGAAATTTTCTGTGTCCCCGGGCACGGCCGCGGGAAAGCCGGGCATGCGCTTGAGGACTTGGTGCACGCGGGCCACACGGCTGCGACCGATGTTGACCTCACCGAAAAGAATGTAGGCAAGAATGCCTGCCAACGGTAGAGCGACGATGACGACAATCCAGGCGATCCTTGCGGCGGGCTCCCGATGCGGTCGCAGCAGCACCCGTACCACCAGCAACAGCTCGACCAGCACGTGAAGCGCCAAGGCGATAGCCACACCATAAGGCGCCAGGCTCATCGGCCAGGACTCCTCCAGTTGGAAAAAAGAGTCCGGCCCCTTACGTCGTTAATCACGCGAAAAATAATCCGCTGCAGTGAGATTGATAAATTGCCATCATCAGTGCCTGGCGCTGGTAGAGCACATGGGTTTTAACCAGATGGTCGGGGTCACGCATAACCCATTTTTTCATGATAACAAAGGTGTGAACGCTGTCCGAATTTCTCATAAAACTCACACGGTCCGCAAGTCACAGCTATTGTATAGGCGGTCGATATACAATGTGGTTTGTCATGATGGACAAGTGATCGGTTATTATGCGCTGGCTACAGCAGTGCGGAACATCGCGGCGCACCTGAAAAGATATGCCGCAACATGCCGGGTGCTATTCCGGTTCAGAGGACGGCTTTTGTAACGCCATGAAGAATTTTGTCTATTTGGCAGTCATCATTATCACTGGAACTTTCACATTCCAGTATTTTGATAACGCAAACTATGCCATCGTCAATAATCCTCCTACCGGGGAAACCATCGTTAGCTTCGGCGATAGTTTGACCTACGGTACGGGGGCTAGCAGCGGTATGGATTATCCATCGCAACTTTCAGTCTTGATTCATGACAGAATAATTAACAAAGGCAAACCTGGCGATACCACCAAAACCGCACTATCCCGCATCGACGACTTACTTGCATTAAACCCAAGAATCGTATTACTTACCCTGGGAGGTAATGATCTCAAAAACGGCGTCAAGAAAAATGACGCTTTTTCAAACCTTAAAATCATTATTCAGCTCATACAAAAACAGGGTGCACTAGTGATTTTAGGCGGCATTGAGATCCCTATATACGGTAATGGTTATGCGGAAGCTTATGAAATATTGGCTAGGGAGACGGGTGCAGTCCTGGTGCCTAATGTGTTTGAAGGAATAATGGGGAATACACAATTAATGAGTGACAGAATTCATCCCAACGATGCAGGTTATAGCATCATGGCCCAGTACTTCTATTCAGCCCTTGAGCCTTATCTTTGAGGGGGTCGGAGGTACTCGAGAATAACTCTCATCCTCACCTACCTCTGACCCCTTCCTTTCATGATTTTCCGGGATGATTTGCTGCGCTCCCCCTGCGGGTCGCCCGTTGGCGTTCAACGCCCTGCGCGCTTTTGTTCGGCTTTCGCCGGAACGACGGTACGGGAACTAATCTGAGCTACCTTAGCTGTTACTGTCCCACATTACGTTGCTGTTTGTCTTTGCCGCAGACTTGAGCAGTTCGATCAAAGGCAGGGCCCGGTGCGAGAGACTGACGGGCGCTTCGCCGTCCTCGCCCGGATCCTGCGGTTCCGGTGCCTGCAATTGCCTGTCCGCCTCCACCGCGGATTCCAGTCTCTGCAGTGCAGCCGGTATATCCTCCGCCAGCAGCGCGCCGGGGACCGTTGCGCTGTGTCCCATCAGCTTGAGCAAACTAAGTGCGACATCGCCGAACATGGTTATGTTCGCATAGGCTGGAGAAGAAAAAGTTACCAGCATTATTAAAGCCTCTTTATATTGCGGCGACGAGTGTACGCATGAAGAACACGGGCCACTGATAGTCGATCATGGCGTTCATCGACCGCTGCCCCTCTACAGCAGCGGAACCAGCATGGCGATGGTATTGTTCCACAGAGGATGCGTCATGGGCCAGGCGGCCACTGTCTGCGGATCGATCGGGCGTGAGCGCTTGCTGACCCGGTTTTTCCGTTGATGGCTCACGAGATTGTTACCGCGTTGGATGACATGCGGGTGAATCCCAGGCACATTGAAGCAGGATTTGCGTGGCATGATTCACCTCCTTGTGAACAGCGCGTACTGCCATCATAGCACTAACGGTATATTAGAAGATATTGCTCTCTGACCCCGGTTTTTACTGGGATTTTTCGTGACGATCGTACAGCCAGCCACCCGCCGCACCTGCGGCAGCACCTATCGCCGCGCCCGTCATTGGCCGACCGGTCGCCAGTCCCCCGACCAATGCGCCGGCAGCAGTACCGATCGCCGCGCCGGACAGCGTACGCTGCTCGCCTGAGCTCATATTTGCACAGCCCGTGAGTCCAGCAACCAGGCAACAAGCCAATAGCATATTACGTGTCTTCATCATCCACTCCTTATTACAGTCTGCCAGTTTCACGAACAGGGCCATTTTTCGCTGACGGCGCGCATGACACCCGTGACCGGTGTTTCGCCTTTTAAATGCTGTGCATTATTCTTCGACCATTCCATGACCACGGCCACCACGTCCTGACGACTGACAGAAGGATCCGGACAGGTAATGGGTGCGTTGTTCGCACCCGCCGTGAGGGCCGCATGGTAGTCCAGGGCTGCGTCGATATAACCCAGGCAAAAACCCATCGCCGCGTGGTACAAGGGATCATCCGTACTCACGCTGCAAAGTTCCACCAGGTCTTCCGTAGTAATAACCTTATGATCCTGCAGTGCACCAGCAAGGGACTGGGCTGAGACCATAAGCGCCGCCAAAGCGATTACGTAACGTATTAACTTCATAACATAACTCCTTTATTTTCGAAAAACCGGGGTCAGAGAGCAATATTTTCCAATATAGTATGTGCCAGGATTATAGCGCACAGTATATTAGAAGATATTGCTCTCTGACCCCGGTTCAGAACCGCTTGATAACCTGGGTATCCAGGACCACGGAATAATGGGTATCAAAAGAACCGTTGATACGCCCGGCAAGGCCGTTGTCCTGGTCGAGGTTGGCGTCGCCGATATGCGCGTAGTTCAGGCTGTTGTGTATTTCAAAACCTCTCCACTGCCACTCCATCCCTCCGCCGACGGCGATCACCCGATCGAGCGGTAAGGCAATGGTCCGCCTGCCGTCACTCGAGGGCGGCGTCATGTACATGCCACCGACGGAAAACGCCAGGTCCGGCCGGTACTGGTATCTCAGCCCGGTCGAAAAGAGCCAGGTGTCCTTGTAGTTACCTTCAACCGACACGGTAGAGTTGAGCATATCGGAATTGACACTGACATGGTTGATACCGAACGCCGACATATTGATCCACATCACATC
>Ga0316193_10003800_pt1 | contig 10995 bp, 7 predicted proteins | sample MerIslsedime2_MG_FD_207735 | JGI IMG/M metagenome (GOLD analysis project Ga0316193, IMG submission 207735) | Coastal sediment microbial communities from Maine, United States - Merrow Island sediment 2 | ecosystem: Environmental > Aquatic > Marine > Coastal > Sediment | place: USA: Maine... | reverse complement strand
GATAAAGATATCCGGATTGCAAGGTGAACTAAAGAATCAACAAGAATTTCTTAGCATAAAGTATGCCGCCCTTAATGAAGAAAATATTTCTTTTCACCAGCAGCAAAATAAAATTGGTAGTATTGATCAGGAAATTGGATTTAAGACCAGCGCCTTTGAGGGATCAAAAGAAAGAGTTGAAAGGAATCAGAAGGAATTAAAAAGCAATGAGGATATGATAAAAGAGCTGGTATCGACTTCTGAAACCAGCGATGAAGAACTCATAAGCATGTATGAGCAAAAGGAAGATTTTGAGAAAATTCTGAATACCGCGGAGAAAAACTATTATGCATCCAGAGGACATATTGATGAGCTGGAAAATCAGGTACGAGATTTTCAAAGGAAAAGAGAAAATATTGATACAATCCTGATTGAGCTGAAAGATAAATTAAATGACATTAAGCTTCAGCTAAGCAGTATTAAAGAGAGACTTTCTGTTGAATTTCAGGTAGATCTAGATGATATAATTACTAATAAGGAAGAACTTCCTGAATTGGAGACAGAGACTGAAGAATCACTTCGAGAAAAGGTTGACAGAATTAAAGAAAAGATTGAAAAAATTGGGCCAATAAATCCAATGGCCATGGAGGCGTATGAGGAAATAAAAGAAAGAAATGATTTTATCATATCCCAAAAAGAAGATTTACTAAAAGCCAAAGAGTCATTACTAACAACTATGGAAGAGATTGACCTTGCGGCCAAGGCTAATTTCATGGAGGCTTTTACTAAAATTAAAGAAAATTTCATTAAGGTATTCAGAACTCTCTTTGGACAAGAAGATGATTGTGACCTTATACTTACAAATGTTGAAGACCCACTGAGTTCAAGTATTGATATTATTGCCAAACCTAAAGGAAAGAAACCTTTAACCATCAATCAATTGTCAGGTGGTGAAAAAACTTTAACAGCAACCTCCCTGCTTTTTGCCATTTATCTTATGAAACCAGCACCTTTCTGTATTTTTGATGAGGTAGATGCACCACTGGATGACGCTAATCTTGAAAAATTTAATTTAATCATTCGAAAATTCTCGCAGGATTCCCAATTTATTATTGTTACGCACAATAAACGCACAATGATCGCCACCGACATAATATATGGAATCACCATGGTTGAACAAGGAATATCCAGAGTTGTTCCGGTCAACTTAAGTGAACTTGAAGCTTAATGTTTGATTAAGATTCTATGATTATCAAATATTAGTAATTCAATTCTTTTAATAACGGTCATCGGGGTATATTTTTGCCACTTAGAAATCTATACGATATAAACATATGCTTAAAAAATCAGATCCTTCCAAAACTAAAGCCTGGGAACAGCTAAATCATCATTTTCAAGATGTTCAAGGACTTCATATGACAGATTTATTTAAAAAAGATCCAAAAAGATTTGATAAATTTTCCACTGAATTCAATAACATTCTTATTGATTATTCAAAAAACAGAATTACTGAAAAGACAAAAGAGTATCTAATAAAATTAGCGGAGGAGATTGACCTAAAAGGAGCTATTGATGATATGTTTACTGGTCAAAAGATTAATCTTACAGAAAGAAGGGCAGTTCTTCATGTTGCCTTGCGAAACAGGGACAATGCCCCAATCTATGTAGAAGGTAAAGATGTAATGCCCGATATAAACAGGGTTCTTGACAAAATGAAAGAATTTTCAGAATCCGTGATTTCAGGAAATTGGAAAGGATATACTGGAAAAAGAATAACAGATATAATAAACATTGGAATTGGAGGATCTGCATTGGGCCCACTGATGGTCACTGAAGCCTTAAGACCTTATAAAGTTCCTCATTTAAATGTACACTTTGTATCCAATGTTGATGGAACTCATATTTCAGAAACATTAAGAAAAATTGATCCTGAAACCTCAATGTTTTTAATATCTTCTAAAACTTTTACGACACAGGAGACCATGACGAATGCTCATTCAGCTAGATCCTGGTTTCTTGAAGCAGCAATTGATGAAGAGCATATTAAAAAACATTTTGTAGCAATCTCTACAAATTCTGAATCTGTTGTAGAATTTGGAATCGATCCTGTTAATATGTTTGAATTTTGGAATTGGGTTGGTGGACGCTACTCATTATGGTCAGCGATTGGATTGTCCATTGCTATAAGTATTGGATTTGATAATTTTCTTGCATTGCATAGCGGTGCCCATGAAATGGATAAACATTTTAGGTCAGCTCCATTTCACGAAAATATACCTGTTATACTAGGATTGTTAGGAATTTGGTATAACAATTTCTTCAATTCCGAAACCTATGCAATATTACCCTACAGCCAAGATTTAAGATATTTACCTACATATTTACAACAAGGTGATATGGAAAGCAATGGTAAAAGTATAGATCGTAATGAAAATCCCGTTTCTTATCAAACAGGGCCAATTATTTGGGGAGAGCCAGGGACTGATGGCCAGCATGCTTTTTATCAATTGATTCATCAGGGGACCAAGCTAATTCCATGTGACTTTATGATTCCTGCAAATAGTTATGATCCAATTGGTGACCACCATGAAAAACTCATTTCTAACTTTTTTGCACAAACGGAAGCTCTAATGAAAGGTAAATCTGAGAAAGAAGTGGTAGATGAGTTTGAAAAACAAGGAAGAAGTTTTGACGAAATTAAACACCTCGTTCCTTACAAAATATTTAATGGCAACAGGCCAACCAACTCGATTCTCTTCAAAGAACTTAATCCGGAAACCCTGGGAAGTCTGATTGCTATGTATGAACACAAAATTTTCGTTCAGGGTGTAATCTGGAATATCTTCAGTTTTGATCAATGGGGAGTTGAACTTGGAAAACAATTGGCTTCAAAAATTCTACCTGAATTAGAAAATGATGAAAGGATCAATACTCATGACGGATCAACGAATAACCTTATTAATCACTTTAAGGTTATGAGAAAGAAACGTTGACTAATCTAAAGTAGAAAATAATTTTGAAGGGCTATTAGTTTTGATATTCATAGCCTGAATTACTTCAAGATCATGGATCAATTCCAGTTCCATTGATTCATTAGATTCAGCTAAAATCTTATATTCAAATTCACCTTGAGGTAACTTTAGAATTATTGTAGGTATATCATAATTGATATCCCATAATCCATTTGATACTGTCTGATCAGAATTAATTTTAGTAAAAAATCCATCATTTCTCAACACTAATTTATATAGGCTATTTGTATTGTTTATAGAGGCAAATTGTGAATTTGGTTGTTCAAGTATTTCAACAACCTTTTGGGATTTACTAAATCCTTCCGGTGAACTGGGATCACTTTCAGAATTCAGAAATATTGACCATGCAATTATCTGAAAAACTACAAATAAAGTTATCCTTAAACTCATAAGAGGTTGATTGGATTATGGTTAAACAAATTATTAATTCGGTAATAGCTGAAGTAACCTACTTAAAATAGATCTATAAACTATCAATATTGCAAATATATATATTAAAAATACTAAAATTTATATTTTCTAGTTGATTTAAACCTATATCAAATAAAAAGACAGTCAAAAATCTATAATATTCAAACAACAAAAACCTTACCAATCATCTACATAACAAGATTTTCGCTAAGATTATTTACAATGAATAAGAATTAATAAGATTAAGTAACCGTATTCGTGTTGTTTTATTAGGTAGATCAACTATACATCTATAAATAATAGGCTGATCCCAGTGTCCTGATATTGAAATAGAATTTTCAAAAAACTGACATTCAGTATTTTAGGACATGATATTGCTCAGTTATTTTATAATTTATTAATAGTTATAATGATATCTGATCAGGAAATTTTATTTCTTCAAGGTTTCCATCTCCTTTGGCCAAATTTTCCCAATCAATCTTATCAAAAGTCAAATGAACCATACTTGCTGGTGGAAGAAAACCTATTACATCTTTTGAAAGATGTTCGCAAAGATGGGAGATTGAGGGATTATGTCCTATAACTAAAACTTTTTTTACACTTTTATCCAGTTCATGGATTTTATTCAACAATGTCCGAACGGAAGCTTCATATAGGTCTTCATCAATTATTACTTCCGATTGATCCAACTTTAACTGTTCAGAAAATAATTGGGCAGTATCTCTTGCCCTGGCAGCATGGCTTGTCAGAATTAATTGGGGTATAATTTCTTCCATATACATATATCTGCCCAATCTGGAAGCATCTTGTATTCCGGAATCGGTTAATTCCCGATCCAAATCTTTATGTCCGGATTCAACATTTCTACTTTGTGCATGCCTTACTAATATTAAACTCCTTTTCATACGAGTGAATCTAATTTTATATTCATTTTCAATGTTGAATTTATTAAGAAATGAGTGTAAAAAGTCATTTTTTTATTTTTTTTGTTAAAAAGAGTGATATTTGAAGCTTTCAAAATAATCAGGTATGGGTAAAAATCTTGTAATAGTAGAATCTCCAGCGAAAGCAAAAACCATTGAAGGGTATCTGGGAAAAGATTATATGGTTAAATCTAGTTTCGGACATGTCCGCGATCTCCCAAAAGGCAATGATGCCATTGATATTAAAAATGGTTTCAAACCCACCTATGAGATTCCCAAGGACAAAAAAGAAGTCATCAAGCAACTCAAGAAAGATGCTAAAGCATCTGACTTAATATATCTAGCTAGTGATGATGACCGTGAAGGAGAAGCTATTTCCTGGCATTTGAAGGAAGCCCTAAAATTATCAGATGATAAAGTTAGAAGAATTGTATTTCGTGAGATTACTAAAAATGCAATTCTAGACTCCATGAAACATCCAAGAGGGATTAATCTAGACCTTGTAAATGCACAACAAGCAAGACGTGTGCTTGATCGTCTGGTAGGTTTTGAGTTATCTCCACTACTTTGGAAAAAGATTAAAACGGGATTATCAGCTGGTAGAGTACAATCAGTTGCTGTAAAGTTGGTAGTAGAAAGAGAACGGGAAATTGAAAAGTTTAATATTGAAAGTTTCTATAAAGTTACAGCAGAATTTAAAATTGAAACCGGAGTTATTCTTAAGGCTGATCTTGCACGAAGGTTAAAAACAGAAGAAGAGGCAAATGAATTTTTAAGGTCATGTATTGATGCTTCATATACTATTGAAAACCTGGAAACAAAACCTACAAAGAAAACACCGGCACCGCCATTTACTACTTCTACCTTGCAACAGGAAGCCAGTAGAAAACTAGGCTTTTCAGTTTCTCAGACGATGGCTGTAGCGCAAAAACTATATGAAGCAGGTAAAATCTCTTATATGAGAACGGATTCCGTGAATCTATCTCAAGAAGCTATATCCGGTGCTAAAGAAGAAATTCTTAAGAAATATGGTGAACAATATTTAAATACAAGACAATTCAAAACTAAATCTCAATCAGCACAAGAAGCTCATGAAGCAATCAGACCTACTAATTTTTCAACTAGGGAGGTAAATATTGACCGAAATACATCTCGGTTATATGATTTGATATGGAAAAGAACCATTGCTTCCCAAATGTCTGATGCACAGCTTGAAAGAACGGTTGTCACAATCAATATTTCATCAAGAAATGATAAATTAACTGCAACCGGGGAAATTGTTAAATTTAGTGGTTTCTTGGTTTTGTATCAAGAATCTTCTGATGAAGAAAATGGCATAAATGGAAAAGAAACCTTATTGCCTCCATTAAAAACCGGCCAGGATTTAGAATTGAGTAAGATGTTAGGCAAACAGGGTTTTACGCGACCTCCCTTAAGATATACAGAAGCAAGCCTTGTAAAGAAACTTGAAGATCTTGGGATTGGTAGACCTTCAACATATGCCCCCACTATTTCTACGATTCAGAAAAGGGATTATACTGTAAAGGATTTTATTGAAGGAAAAAAAAGAACCGCAAAGGAGTTAGTTCTGAAGCTGGGCTCTATAACCACTAATATTTCGGAAGAAATATTTGGGGCTGACAAAAACAAATTGTCACCCACAAATATTGGTATGATAGTAAATGATTTCTTGGTAAAATATTTCCCGGGAATAATAGATTACTCCTTTACTGCTACTGTAGAAAAAGAATTCGATGATATTTCACAGGGAAATATAAAATGGGAGACTATGTTGGAAAAGTTCTATGATAGTTTCCATCCTTTGGTAGAAGATACCAATAGCATTTCGAGAGCAGATGTTGGGAACATTCGGGAATTAGGTAAAGATCCTGAAAGTGGAAAACCCGTTTATGCTCGATTAGGTCGTTTTGGACCACTCGTACAAATAGGAGAACAAACAGAAGAAGAGAGTGACAAGCCCAGGTTTGCAAGTTTGAGGAAAGGACAGTTCCTTGAAAGTATTACCCTAGATGAAGCTTTAAACCTTTTTAAACTTCCAAGGGAGGTTGGTTCATATGAAAATAAACCTATCACTGCTGCTATTGGTAAATTTGGCGCATATATCCGGCATGCTGATAAATTTGTTTCGTTGGGAGATGAAGATCCCCTGCAGATAACAGAAGAGAAATCAATAGAGTTAATTGAGCAAAAGAGAAAAATAGAATCTGAAAGCATAATTAAAATTTTTGAAAATGATCCGGATGTTAAAGTATTAAAAGGCCGTTATGGGCCATACATAAAATTTGGGAAAAAGAACCTAAAAATTCCTAAAGACAAAATACCAGAAGACCTTACATACGACGAATGTCTCGAACTATCAAAAAATGCTCCTGCAAAAAAAAGGAGATTCAAGAAAAATTAAAGGAATGAAAAAACTAATCGCTCTTACAGGTTCCGGCATCAGTGCTGAAAGTGGGATTAAAACCTTCAGAGACTCCGGGGGATTATGGGAAGGGTATGATGTTATGGAGGTGGCAAGCCCTGAAGGATGGTCAAAAAATAAGGAATTAGTTCTCGATTTTTATAACCAGCGAAGAAAACAGGCAATTTCATCTGAACCTAACGCTGCTCATTTTGCTCTCGCAGAACTCGAAAACCATTTTAAAGTTACAATCATTACTCAAAACGTTGATAATCTCCACGAAAAGGCAGGATCTACTGATATAATCCATTTACATGGCGAATTATTTAAATCAAGAAGCACCGTAGATGAAAGTCTGGTATATGATATAAGTGGATGGGAGTTAAATCTAGGTGACCTATGTGAAAAAGGAGCACAATTGAGACCACATATTGTATGGTTTGGAGAGATGGTACCCATGATGGAAATTGCGATGGAAAAAGTATTGGAGGCAGATATTTTTCTAGTAGTCGGAACTTCGCTTGTTATTTATCCTGCTGCGGGTCTTTTAGATTATGCGAGGATTGATATCCCTAAATATATTGTTGATCCAAATATCCCGGAAATACGCAAGCAACCCAATATGTATTATATTGAAGAGAAAGCATCTTTGGGGATGAAAATCGTTCAAAAAGAATTATTAAAAAATTTCGCTTCTTAATCTGCTTTTAATAATTTGATTCAAATATTTCTTCATATTGTAAATCACCCTGAATACTCTCAAGTCTTAAGATCAAAGACGTAATTTCTAATATTTTCTTGACTGTAGTATCTTCTCCGGAATAGTAAACTATCTTATCAATCCTCCCAGTAAACGATCCATCTTCCAGCACATCCCACAATCCCGAATCCAGTAAATCAAGGGTATTACAATATTGATCAGATGTAGAAATTGTATAAATCATGCTATCACTTCTTACCTTGTAGCTTGTTGTAGTTCGCAAAGAACATTCCTCCATCTCAGCCAGTTGGCCATTTTCAAACAAATGATTTCTTGTCCATAGCTTACTGGAGTCATTTGATAATAAACGAATCACTTCTGACCGGTTGAAAACCACCATATTTTCTTCATCGGAACATGAATAAAATAATAGGCTAAATGTAAATCCCAGTACTAAAAAAAACCCCCTGTTCATATATCATTGAAAATTATCCTTTTCAAAAATACAATAATTATACTACTTTGGTATCGACCCTGCAAGTGTATAATAACCATGAAGGAATTAAAAATATGCTATAAAATATCGGAATTAAAAATATATGATTAAAAGGCAGAGTAAAAATTGTGGCCTCTTTGAAAACAACTTATATTAATAAATCGAGACATTTAATTTATTATAAAAAAAATCTAATTCATTAAGCCATAATAGTATCCGAAGTAAATTGAAGTGCGCGTCGTTCAGACCAATAAATTTGTTTATCACCATCATAAAATCCTACGTGACCTCCTCCTTTCGGTATTTCCAGGTAAACAAATTTATTCTTTTCAGATTCTTGTATAGGATAACAAGAACCAGGTAACATAGGATCATTTGCGGCGTTTACTACCAATACGGGGACATTTATATTTTGTAAATAATAAAAAGCGCTGCCACTTTTATAAAAATCATTTGCATGCTTGAATCCAAAAATCGGGGCAGTAAAGGTATTATCAAATTGTTGAAAATCTTTTATTGAATTGATTTCAGAAATATCAATATGCTCAGGGTACTGTTCATGTTTTAGCAACATCTTGTTTTTTAATTTCTCCAAAAATCTTTTACGATAAACGGTATTTCCAAAATCCGATAACTTACGGGCACTATCACCTAAATTGAAAGGGACAGAAAAAACAATACTTCCTCTTATTGGTTCTGGAATTTTTCCAGTCTTTGAACCAAGGTATTTTATTATCTGGCTTCCTCCCATACTAAAGCCAACTAAAATAATATTTTTATATTTCTTTTCTATTGCGTGACAAACGACATCCTCAAGATCTTCGGTGTCTCCATGATGATATAACTTCAATGCTAGATTCATCTCCCCACTACAACTTCTATTGTTCCAGGCCAATACATCCCACCCTGCATTTTTATAAACTAATGCCATCCCTTTGATATATGATCGGTTAGAATTACCCTCGAGTCCATGAGACAATACCACCAGATTGGCCGAATCTGATCTTAGCCAATCCAGATCAAGAAAATCATTGTCTCTTGTAATAATCCTTTCTCTTTGATAGTGGAGATTTGGTAATTCACGGAATATACTGGCATAAATAGTCTGAACATGACCGCATCTATGTAACAACGGTGATTTAAATGATGACTGTGCTATATATGGCATATGATAATAATGGAGAATTAAATAAGATTTAATTACTTGTAAAAAAGCCAATTTTTTCCTACTTCTAGCCATAAATCCGTTATTTTTGCATCCTTAAATTCCAAGAAATTTTCTTATAATGGCAGATTACAATTTTACACGAATCGAACACAAATGGCAGTCATTCTGGAACCAGAATCAGACCTATAAAACCAGGTTAGATACTTCTAAGCCAAAATATTATGTGCTCGATATGTTCCCTTATCCTTCCGGAGCAGGACTTCATGTAGGACATCCTTTAGGTTATATTGCCAGTGATATCGTCACCCGGTATAAAAGGCTTAAAGGATTTAATGTACTCCATCCCATGGGTTTTGACGCTTTCGGCTTACCAGCGGAACAGTATGCTATTCAAACTGGACAACATCCTGCTGTTACAACGGAACAAAACATCATACGGTATAAAGAACAATTACATAATATTGGATTTTCTTATGACTGGGATGTAGAAGTACAAACCTGTGCGCCAGATTATTATAAATGGACCCAGTGGATTTTTCTTCAGCTGTTTGATAGTTGGTACAATAAAAAAACCAATAAAGCAGAACAGATAGATACATTGATTGAACTCTTAAACCATTCTGGAAATACAAGAATAAAAGCTGCAAGTGATGAAAATACACCAATCATCACCTCAGATGACTGGAAAAATTTTTCGGAATTGGAAAAAGAATTATTCCTTTTAAAATATAGACTAACATATCTCGCAGAGACCACTGTTAACTGGTGTCCTGCTCTGGGAACAGTTCTGGCAAATGATGAAGTGAAAGATGGATTATCCGTAAGGGGTGGGCATTCTGTTGAGAGAAAAATGATGAAGCAATGGAATATGCGGATCACCGCGTATGCAGACAGACTTCTTGAAGATCTAAATAAAATTGATTGGACGGAATCATTAAAAGAAATGCAGCGTAATTGGATTGGAAAATCATATGGTTGTTCCGTTTCATTTGATGTTGCTGATTCAGATCTTAAAATGACTGTTTTTACCACCCGTGTAGATACTATTTTTGGAGTTACTTTCATGACCATTGCTCCAGAACATGACATGGTAAAGGAATTAACCACTCCTGAACAAAAAGATGCTGTAGAAGCCTATGTTGAGATGGCTAAAAACAAATCGGAAAGAGACCGAATGAGTGATGTTAAAACAGTATCAGGGGTATTTACCGGATCTTATATTATTCATCCATTTACAGGAAATAAGGTGCCGATATGGATCGCGGACTATGTACTGGCTGCATACGGTACCGGGATGGTCATGGCTGTTCCATCTTCAGATATACGTGATTTTGCCTTCGCCCAGCATTTTAATATCCCTATTGTACGAGTCCAGGAAGGAGAACATACAGATATTTCTGAGACTGATTTTGATGCCAAAGAAGGGACAATGATTAATTCTGATTTTTTAAATGGTTTACCGGTTGAAGAGGCCATCAAACTAGCTACTAAAAAAGTGGAAGAAAAAGGTATTGGAGAAGCTAAAATCAATTTTAGATTGCGTGATGCTGTATTTGGAAGGCAACGCTATTGGGGGGAACCATTTCCAATATATTATAACAACGGTATTGCTACCCCTTTAGAATTGGAAGAATTACCGCTCGTGCTTCCTGAAATAGATGCTTATTTACCTACCGAAACCGGTGATCCTCCACTTGGAAGAGCTTCAAACTGGAAATATAAAGATGAATATCCGTATGAACTAAGCACTATGCCAGGATGGGCTGGATCAAGTTGGTATCTTTTTAGATATATGGATGCAAAAAATGAAAATGAATTTGTAAGCAAAAAAGCACAGGAGTATTGGGAGAATGTGGATCTGGAT
>Ga0316193_10003796_pt1 | contig 11000 bp, 10 predicted proteins | sample MerIslsedime2_MG_FD_207735 | JGI IMG/M metagenome (GOLD analysis project Ga0316193, IMG submission 207735) | Coastal sediment microbial communities from Maine, United States - Merrow Island sediment 2 | ecosystem: Environmental > Aquatic > Marine > Coastal > Sediment | place: USA: Maine... | reverse complement strand
CGTCTGTTGCAGAATACATCTTAGCCATTGTTTCCTCGTCATCCACGTAACCCATCAGTATCTTTTTCACAGGAAGCTCAGCAATAGCATCATCAGTCTGTCCTAAACACAGTATAATTACTTCGTTTTTTTTACATTTTTCACGAAATCTCTTATTTTCTAATGCGATGTGTAAAGATTTCAGCAAATACCTGAACCCCTTCCTGGTAGCACCTCCATTTTGCGCACCGAATTGCATAACAACTGCATTAGTATTTATCCCCAATTCCAACTTGGATTCATGCTTGTTAAACTGCTGATACACCCCTGTATCAACAGCATTTGGTATCACCTCAATCCGTGAATTAGAAAATAACCTGCTCTTTTTCGATTCTGCAGCCAGCCATTTACTTGGTGATACAACCGTAATATTTGCATGATTTATAATCTCCTGCTTCTGCTTTAATACCCTTGATGGCAAATGATATCTATCATCAATTAGCATGTGGCAATCTCCACAATCATTAATATAGTTGACACATCCTGCAGAATAGTGACACCCCCCTGTTAACGCCCTTTGGTCATGTAATGTCCATACAATTGGTTTGTTTAAATTGACAAGCGTTGCCAGATCACGGTTCGATATAAAATGATCCACCCAGTGTAGATTTATTACATTTGATTCACTGCAATATGCCAATAATTCCTTGTCCAGATTTCCATAATTAAATGAAAAAAATGTATTTGAGACTGTAGTTCTGTTTAGATCGATACAATACTTCTGTACTGCACGCTCTATTAACATGTCAGATTCACTTCTTTTTATCGAGAATGAATTAGGGTCTTTTAAATGTTTTTCACGTACAATAAGCTTAGAATCCACATCCAGCTGCTTAAGGCCTTTATGCAACCTGTACATTGCTTTGGCAGCCCCGCCAACATTATCATGGCTATTCAGTATCGCTATTTTCAATTTCCGCTCTTGCGTAACGAAGATAAAAGTAATTGCTCACATTCATTAGCAATATTTTTCCATGATAATTCTTCAGCGCGCTCTATAGACTTTAAAGACAGGAATTCAAGGATTTCAGGCTTACTAGATATATCTAGTAACTTATTTGCAAATAACTCAGGCTGATTGTCGAGTACGAGCTGGGCATTATCACCCAAATACTCCTTTATCGAATCAATATTATTACTCATGACAGCCAGCCCACATGCCATCCCTTCTATAACAACATTATTTGCAGTTGCATCCTTGAATGGCAAAAAAAGTATATCGCTTTCTTGATATAATCTTAATAGTTCTGCATCTGTTAAATCCTTATATAAATAGATATTAGAATCAACATCTCCGCTCATTGCCTGATTTACAATATGAAACTCTATATTATGCCCCTTAACGAGTTCTGCTGTTTTTAATATTGTTTCATAATCCCTGAGCCAGGAACCTACAGAAAGGCACTTAATCGGCATTCCTGATGAGTATGTTTTGGTAACTCCATGAAAATACTCATTATCAACACCATGATAGATGATATGGACTTTCTCGACAGGTACTAATGTTGACAAATATTTGCGCTGACTTTCACACAGTACAATTATCAAATCTATACTATTTAGTATGCGCCGGTTAACCAACTTACTCAGGATACCTACTGGCTGATGATAAGTGGCGACGATCAGAGGCTTTTTTTTAAAAGGGATCATATCGGCCATAGCAGGAAAGAGGCCAATACCATGCTCACCGTCCATGTAGTGAACAACATCTACTTTACATACCAGCCAATATAGAAAAAGGCGCATTTCTGCCACTAAGTCATAATAATCATATGACTTTGGGACATGTTTTGCAATTAAGCGCATGATGAAACGCTTAATTACATTGATTTTCGAACCTCTACTGTCACCCATCGCGACAGCCTTCTCAACACATTCAACCTGTTGCGAATAATACTCCAATAATCTGTTATAACCAGAATGTATACTCCAGTGCGGATAAAATGTTCTTATCGCATAAATCTTCATCAAAACACTCTGCCTGCTGCACGTTGTCTATTATGACTAACTTACAAGCTCTACTAATGTTACGCAGCTTTGCGTATCAGGCAAAATATAATAATTCTTTATGTATTTTTTTGCATCATAAACATCTTTTTCCTGATACTCATAGACGTAACTCACTCCTTTTCTCTCATATGTTATACGGTCACCATATTTATGGTCGCTATACAATAGTTGCAATGTAGGGCAAGCCGGCATGCCTACATTGTATTTATTGTTAACAACAGGAGCATTGTCGTCAAAAAGAATGTATTTAAACCCCATGTCATATGCCTGTTTGACTCTTAGGCATTGGTTTATGTGATCATCGAAATAGGCCAGAGAGTGATCATCAATAGCGAGATTGGTTACCACATCATCACTCATCCAGTCTTTTGCATAATATGAAATATCATCGAGTTTACACACCAATTGCCCCAGGCTGATATCAAATGAGTGTATTTCAGCATGCGGACAGGCCATTCTGAAAAGCCAACTCGTATGACCTTTCCATACCCCACTTTCGATAATTAAATTCGGATCAAATAATCTAGCAATCAGGTATATCCAGGCTGAAGGATACTCTCCAGCCCCGCCAGCATTATCAGCAACCTTTCTATCCTCGTAAATTCTCACAAAGTCGCTTAATACAGACTTTACTTTATCGCCTTCTATAACAGGCAAATTACAGCATTTAGCCATCTGCTGATAAGCCTGAACAAAGAATTCTTCATTTTTACCTGCAATTTCAATCATCTTATGTTCCCACCAAGCTCGATTCTATCGTCATAATTTATTTTACAAAGCACATTAAATATTATTTGTTAAGCTGAGGGCATCTACTAGTCATACCCAAGGCGCAACATTAATCCTTTTGCATTGGCCTCCACATATTCAATATCTGAATGATCTAAATATGTTTTCCAATCTCCTACAACACCTTTTCTAAAAAAGGACGAATCATCACTAACACCCCTTTCTCTGCCTGACATGTTTTTAAAAGAAAATTGATATTCGGCTTCTGTTATCACATACTCATCAACAGTCACTCCAAGGTCACCACACAGCTTGTTCAAGCAGGCATGTAAATCGTTTATTGCATCTTCGTACCTGATGACAGAATTCGAACGATCAATCCATTCATTCACATGTTCCACCCATTGGGGAAGATTTAGTTTAATAAACTGATGCAGGTTAGTACTGTCATCTATAGACTTGATATTTTTTCTATAATGATAATACGACACCATTACATCCCTTGGATCTCTAACCACATAGGTAACAATGTCACCGTGAGTTTCGATATTAAGCTTATGTGTTTTTAATACGTGACCTATTTCTTTCTCCAATGACTTATGTGATAGTCCGCCTTTCACATATTTCCTGATAGACTCACGTTTCGGATGTATACCTTGAGCATCATAATCATCATATACCGTATTAAAAATATAAGAGAGCATATATGCAATCCACGTATTCCCGGATTTTGGGTAACCTAAAAGCAACATTTTCTTAACAACTTTTTTACTGTCTCAATGACTTTAACTAATATCTTCTTACTATATTTTTGAACTCTTCCTGTCATTCCCTTGCCACGTTCATATAAACTTCTGTAGTCATGCGCTAGGTCATCCATGAGTCTATCTCTCCATACACCTGCATCTGCCCATAAGTTGTTCAGCGCATTCTTATGGCCATTCCAGTATTGATATTCGTAGCCGTACTTGAGCATATATTTACTCAAAATATATTCTGTTTTAATTTTTTCTTCTTGTGTAAGACGATTATTTTTATCAGACGCTGCACCTTTGTTTATATCCTGAGCCGCGCCACTTAATTTCCATTTTTCATTGGGTAGAATGTAATGCTTTCCATCATTTTTCCTATTTTCCAACGCAGAGACATTAAACTCATTACCAATGAACAACATTAAATCACCTACAACATTTTCAACACTGTCCAGTAGATCCTCTAACCTGATAAATTTAATATTTTCAGGTGATTTTTTTTGAAACCGCTCTGCTGACATAAGCATCTTTATCCATAAATCAGCATACTCTTCTACAGGTTGCGCCTCCTGGCCCCAGCCACGTGAAACACGCCTCCATGAGGAAAAGGCTTCCAGGGGGCTGCGTAATATATATATAAACTTTGCCTGTGGATAGTACTGAGATATTTGCTGCATCTTAAAAGCATGAGAAGGTGTTTTTTCAAGCCAACGCACCAATGATAAATCATTTTTAGATACACCTTGCTTGAGCAAACCATCTATAACCAGTATTTCAAATAATTTTTTTATTTTTAAATTACTTCTTTTCAAGCTAATCCAGATATAATCTTTAGCTTCGTTACTGAGCGGATAACGCTCCTCTACAGACGAAACTACTTTTTGATAATCTTCTACCACCAACTCTCCACTTGTATCAATGGAATTTAAGACAAGATTGAAATAATGCGTTTCTGGAAACGTTAATATATTCTGCGTCGCCACAAGAGATTGTAAAAGCGTAGTGCCAGATCTTGGGAAACCAACAATAAATACCGGCGACTGATTTATCCTCTTTTGCTTTATATCTATATGCTTATAAAATATATTTTCCTCACAAATTCTCCTGGTTTTATCTTCTTCCTCAAATTGCTTCTTAAACTGACCAAGCAATTTCGATTTACCTAAGTGACCTGCTTTGTCAATGTTTCGTAAAATAGATAATGCAATCTTTTGGTTATGCAGATCATAATCATTATATTTAGCGACTTTCCAACTCCTATCGTCTCCAATATGGAAAGTCAGGCACTCATCTTCAAAAACTTTAAATTTGTCCGAATTTACTATCAAATTACTTAATAGTACCCTTCCAATCCAGTTTGCACCAATACAAGCTTCCCCCAACTCAAAAGCGGGATATGCATCACGCCTGAAAATAAAACAGTCATATCCCGGATGTGAGTGCCCTTTGTCAGCATACATATACTCGAGCTCGCTTACTGATGTGTATTTTTCTGACAATGTACGCCTGTTAATCACAAATGAGTCATATCCTTTATTAATTATTTCTGCCACGCCAATATAAAACCTCTCGTAAAGAGATATATCTACATTTGTATAAATGAAATAATCAGCATCAGACTTTTCATATAATCGATCCAGTATACCTTTTATCAAGGGAAGTTTTCGTTGTTGTGAAAAATCACTGACGTCCAAAGCAGATCGCTTAAGATTTCCGGCAGAAATAAATTCTTTCGGCGCTATGCAAGCATCTTCTTCATAACACGTAAAAAACATCTCAACGTCTATATTATGCTCACGAGCGAGATCCCTGGCTCGCCTCATAGTTTCGAAAGTTATAGGCTGAGCTATATACAAATCAGATGTTTGTGGAACATTTACCGGGTTAATGATGTGTGCGATTTTCATTTTCCCAGTTAATCTGGTGGCAAATCTTAAATATATTTCTTAGTAATTTTAATTTTTTCACGGGGTTATAAAATAAAGAAACCTGATCAGCTGTACAAACTTCCTTAATCAAATCATCTACTTTTGTAAGCGTCATTTTATTCTTATCACACTCCTGCTTTAGTTTTTTCTGACACTCATTCAATTGACGTTCATTTCGATTAATACGCGCAATACTATTATTTTGCTGAAGTGTCAATTTCATTAGATATGTAATTTCATTTGATAAAGTCCTTATTAGCAATGAATCATTGCCGTTAGCAAATATATCTGGTTTTTTATATTCGTAGCCAAATTCCTTCATTTGACTGTAATTATTTAGCCAAAACGAAATATGCTCTTCATCGCCATACACATCTTCCCATGCATTTATTTTACCAGTTCTGAAAAATTTAGAATTTATCGTTTTAAGCTCATCGAATGACGGAATGCTATTATTAACAGGCGCAACATTTATATAGTTAGAAATCACATTAACAAATGACTCCGGGTCCTTTATAAACTCTTCGAATTGTATAATCAGAGTGTTCTTTCTGTTTTTTGGATCCCATGATCTTATATGTTCGCCCCACGATCCCATGGATGCGTTTCCGTAAATAGTATCTATATATTGTTTATTTTTGCTTGAATATATATTTTGGTGCTTTGTATATGAAGCTGAGCATGCACGTCCATCTCTTATTAAATAAATGACCTTGTCTTCATCATTAACCCGCTCATCCAGCAACTCATGAGTTTTTATGAAATATTGTTTTTCTTCCTTTCTGGCAGTCTCTAGATCGAAGCTTTCAGGCAAATACTGATGCCCAACAATTTCGGATGTCTGTTTGTCCGCGCCTATATCTCCAAGATCGTCATAAATAGAAAATGTTTGGATTTCAAACACCTTGTTTAATATTACCCTCAAAAATGTGTTTCCACTTCTAGGATATGAAGCCAGCCAGACAATCAATTATTCACCTCATTGATAATTATTAAACCAATTTTTTTGTATTTGATCAGCTATCACTGCACATCTTTTACCCAAGCCACCGGTTCCAGATACCACTTGTCGTTTTCTTTTCTTGTGTAATGCACCTTGCCATCAATAACACGACGCGGTGGCCAGGAATTGCCTAACTCGTTAATATCCAATGGCATTTCCGTATGCGAATGCCATATACGCACAATTCCACTAATTGCATCTCCAAAACCACGATAATTATATCCAATCGACAATGTGTAGGGATTGAAGCCACACATCTCCATTGCAAGACTAAAGAATGGCTGATCATTTTCAATCATATGCGAATAATTTTCACCCAATTCATGCCACTTATGAAACACTTCTAATGTTTTCTCATTTAGAACAAAAAATATTACACCAGTATTATATTGCAATTGCCCTGTCTCTCTAACATTCTCTTTCTCCATCACCTTATTAAACCCCCAAAAGTGATCAAGGCTGTAATGAGGTGCTGGTGACGCAGCGATTCCATGCAATTCGGCCTTTTCAAACCCATTTCGAATATCAGAAAGCACTCTTGTATCAGAGTCTAAGAACAGATATGACTTATATTCTTTTGGAATAGCTCTCGCTAACTCAATCTTTCTCATAAGCCCTTTTGTTTTAAACTCTCTTCTAATAACCACAACATCTTCTATTTCAACTTCAGTTTCTTCATCAGTTATCAAAAGTATATCGTATTCAGGAAGTTCGCTTCTTTTGATACAGGCCAATACCTCGTTAATATATTTCTCGCCCCATGCCATAAAAACAATTGCACGATCTGTTTTTCTCATAACAACAAATTTACCAGTAGTTCAATATTTTAAATAGCCGCCTGCTCTATTACTAAGCAGGATTTATATCATTGCAATATGATTCCAACTCTAAAGGCGTGGCCATTTTAACTTCCTCAACAGTGATTTTCTGCTCTAACCCCACTACTCCACCATTAACATTTTTATCCGGTTGCACTTTAAACATCAACGCATCAGTCAACCGAATAGAGTCTTTTATAGATTCAGACATTGATGACAATGTGATGGTATACAACCCTGGTACTAACAAACATTTAAAACTCCACCTAACTTTGACTATATCTCCTTTAGATACTTGCGAAACCAGTTGCTGCTGATAATCCAGTAAATTAGCACCACTAATTAAAAACCCTTTCATATCTTTTATTTGAACACCAAGAGATACGTGTTTGAATCTATGGAAGTATTCGGCCTTGAATTCCACAGTATAGACATTATCTCTCACCAAAAGATTTACGATTTTTCCATCACTGTTACGCACACAAGCATCGTATATTCTTGCCATATTTTCGTTTGTTTGAACCGGATTCACATTCAAATTTTCAATAAAACTATCATGATCATGATCTTCAGTTTTTTTTCTTCCGCTTTCCTCTTTTAGTCTTTTTTCGGATGCAGGGCGTGAGAATATATATTGTTCATATAAAGCCAGTACAACTCTGGGCTTGTCATCATGAGCAATCTCTCCTTCTTTAATTAATATCGCTCGACTGCAATATTGCGCTATTGCTTGAGAATTGTGAGATACCAGTATCACTGTTTTTCCATTACTAAAAAGCTCCTGTATTTTTCCATAGCATTTTCTCCGAAACGACAAATCACCAACTGCAAGCACCTCATCGACAATTAAGATGTCTGGATCAACAGAAACGGCAAGCGCAAACCCAAGTCTCGCCCTCATCCCACTGGAATATGTCTTCAGTTGTTGATGAATAAACTCCCCAATATCTGCAAACGCCAGTATAGACTCCAGCTTTTTTTTCATTTCATCCCTGGTGATACCTAAAATAGTTCCATAAAAAAATACATTTTGCAGCCCCGTAAACTCAGGATTGAGCCCTGAGCCGAGCTCCAATAATGCAGATATTTTTCCATTAACTTTTACGTTTCCATTATTTGGTACTAATACAGATGATATGAGTTTTAGCAACGTCGACTTACCGCTTCCATTCTTACCTACCACACCGAGTATTTCTCCCTGCTTTACTTCTAAATTTATATTTCTCAGGGCATAAAACTCCTTATGGTATATTTTTCTAAATGGGTTTAGCGCCTCTTTAAATCTATCGCCCGGTGAGTTATAAAGCTTATAAGACTTTGAAACGTTTTCGATTTTAATAGCGGTTCCATTCATTAGACCACCTCTGCAAAATGAGGCCTTAGTCTTCTATAAATACTTATTCCAAAATACAGACATACCAAGGTAAAAGCCCAGAAATAAATCGTGTTATCGCTTTCCCAGAACGGGACATGACTGACTATGGATTCTCTATAACCTGTAATTATGTAATACATGGGATTCAGCTCTATTATCCATCTGTATTTTTCCGGAATCATTTCAATATTCCAGAATATCGGCGTCAGCCAAAACCCGAACTGGATAAGAATTGACACAACATTGGCTACGTCTTTTATAAAAATACTTGTAGATGATGTCATCCAACCCAAGCCAAGCAGTAATGCTGTCATCGCTATCAGGTAATAGATGAGCTGAAGCGTATATATCGAGGGTGCTATACCCTGGTACCATGCAAGGCAAATCGCAACAATCAGTAAAAATATATGCGCTACCAGGGAACTCGCCATAGTTACAATTGGAAGAACACTCAACCTGAAATCAACTTTTTTGACCAGGAATGAGTATCTGCGTATCGCACCAGTATTCGAGCCAAAATTAGACGAAAAATACAGCCATGGCACCATTCCAGTAACAAGGTAGATAGAAAATGGCATATCAACTACCGAACCTGCTCTAAACCCAAGTGTAAATACCGCATATAAAATAGTTATAAACAGCAGCGGCTGGAGAAATAACCAGACTGCACCGAGATAGGACCCCATATACTGTTGTTGCAAATCTCTTTTGACAAGCTCGTATATAACTGAGCGCTTATCCACTATATCCCTTATGAAATAATAGGTATGCTTAATCATGATAACAACAACTCAAACATAACAGCTGAAACTCTCATATTATTATGTATATACGTAATAATTTCGTATAGATATCATCTGCAGATACTATCCATACACAACTGAAGCGAGTCTTGCCATGATGGCATAGTGACTCCATATTCTTTCTTTATTTTTTCTGTAGAGAGACAGGAATTGCGTGGCCTTTTCGCAGCTGTAGTAAATTCTTCCGAACTTATCGGTGCTATTTCCTTGACAACAATTTCACTATTGCAGCCGGTACTTAATCCTGTACTAACTATCTTATTGGCAAATTCATACCAGGTAGTACAGGAAGACGAAGCAAGATGATAAATACCTGACCTGTACTCAGCTCCATTCTTCTTATTGGTATCAACCAATAGAATCTTACTGGTTATATCCGCTATACTGCGCGCCCATGTTGGCGCGCCTGCCTGATCATCTACTATGTTTAACTTACCCCTCTCTTTAGCAAGCTGAAGTATCTTCTTTAGGAAATTATCCCCACGAGTTGAATAGACCCATGAAGTACGAAGTATCAGATAATCACATGTGGTATTCTGAATAGAATCTTCACCTGCCAGCTTGCTTCTTCCATATGCATTTATCGGGTTTGGCTTGTCAGATTCCACATATGGCTCTTTCTTATTACCGTCAAAAACATAATCAGTAGAATAATGCACGAGCAGTGCATTTTGCTTTTTAGCCTCTTCAGCCAATACTCCAGGCGCAGCACCATTTATCAATGTTGCCAGTTCTTCCTCTTCTTCAGCTTTATCAACCGCCGTATATGCAGCAGTATTAACAATAACATCAGGTTTAATATTGCGCACGACATCACGAAGACTTTCATGATCGGAAAAATCAGCTTCTTCTCTACTGAGTGCGATAATTTCACCGAAAGGCTGTAGTGATCGATTTAATTCCCAGTCTACTAGACCGCTTTTTCTAAAGTGTTGAATTTTCATTCGAAGAGATCAGCTTCTTTAAATGTGACGCCTTTTGCATCCTTATCTGACACTAATGGCACTGCACTGAGCTGCCAGTCTATTGATAGATCAGCATCATCCCATCGAATGCAACGTTCAAATTCTGGCGCATAATAATCGGTCGTTTTATAGAGAAACTCGGCGGTATCAGATAACACAACAAAGCCATGCGCCAACCCCTCTGGCATCCATAGTTGCCGCTTGTTATCTCCAGACAAGACAGTACCAACCCATCGCCCAAAAGTTGATGACGATTGCCTGATATCAACAGCCACATCCAGAACTTCACCGCGAACAACCCGAACCAGCTTTCCCTGTGGTTGTTTTATTTGATAATGCAATCCACGCAATACGCCTTTTGCAGATTTAGAGTGATTATCCTGTACAAATTCAGCTGTAACACCTGTAGCCTCTTCAAAATTTTTTTTATTAAAACTTTCATAGAAAAAGCCGCGATCATCACCAAAGACTTTGGGCTCGATAATAAGAACATCGGGTATCACTGTCTTTATTATTTTCATTAGTAAATTGGATTATCTAACAGGTTTACCAGGTATTGGCCGTAACCATTCTTCATT
>Ga0316193_10003794_pt1 | contig 11001 bp, 8 predicted proteins | sample MerIslsedime2_MG_FD_207735 | JGI IMG/M metagenome (GOLD analysis project Ga0316193, IMG submission 207735) | Coastal sediment microbial communities from Maine, United States - Merrow Island sediment 2 | ecosystem: Environmental > Aquatic > Marine > Coastal > Sediment | place: USA: Maine... | reverse complement strand
CAGCTTAGACCCCTCTGCGTCTCTGCGCCTCTGCGTTTTTGGGCGGGGGGGGGCTTGGTGTCTTGGTGGTGAATCCGATAGTCGTCTGAACAGACGAATCGATGGCCGCTGCCGTAAGATATGGGCAGATGGGCAAGTTCCTTCCCGACCCCGAGATCGACAAACTGGTCCAGGAGATGAACCGGCTTGTCGAACGTGACGCCGAGACAGTCGGCGACGACGCCCGTTCGATTCACGATCTCGATGACCCGAGTCTCCGCATTGTCAGTGTCGGCGAGGGTATCGGTGAGTTGCTTGGAGAAATGGTCCGGCGCGGGGCCAGCGATCTGATCCTGGTACCCGGAGCTCAGCCGGTTGTGAGAGTTGGGGGCAGACTCCAACGTCTGGAGGGTGAAGTCATGGAGGAGGGTGTGCGGGCCCTTTTCGCACCCCACCTCGGGAACCGGGCACGGCGTTCGCTGACCGAATCCGGATCTGCTGATTTCTCGATCAGCCTGTCCACGAATGATGATTCGGTGGGGGGAGTGAGGCTTCGAGTCAACATCCAGCGGCAGGGGGGCCGCCTCGCTGCCGCAGTCAGGGCCTTGCCGCAGCGAGTGCCTGGTCTGGCAGAACTCAATCTCCCTGAGAATCTCGCCGAGCTCGTGCAGCCGAACAACGGCCTGGTACTGGTCTGTGGGCCGACAGGATCGGGGAAATCAACGACCCTTGCGGCGATGCTCGACCACGTCAATCGAACTCAATTCCGGCACGTGATCACAATCGAAGAGCCGGTGGAATACAAGCACCGCAACCGACAGTCGGTGTTCGAACAGATCGAAGTCGGCAGCGATTCGCCCTCATTCGCCACTGCACTTCGATCGGCCCTGCGTCGTGACCCGGATGTGATTCTGGTTGGCGAAATGCGGGACCTCGAAACCATGGCGACCGCGATCACCGCCGCAGAGACCGGTCACCTGATTTTATCGACTCTCCACACGGGGGATGTAGCTCAGGCCATACACCGCGTGGTTGACGTTTACCCGACCACTCAACAGGCCCAGGTCAACCAGCAGCTCTCGCTGTCGTTGAGCGCGATCGTCTGTCAACAGCTTGTACCGACGCTGGAAGGAACTGGACGGGTACCGGCGGTGGAGGTATTGCGGGCCAGCTACGCAGTGCGCAACCACATCAGGCGCGGCAACCTCGATCGCGTTTACAACGAATTGATGGGTGGTCGGTCGCGCGGAATGACCTCAATGGAGCAATCGCTTGCAGAGCTTGTGCGTGCGAACGTCATCACCGCCGATGAGGCGCGGGTCCGCAGCTCTCGCCTGGAGGAACTCGAGCGCATGCTTGTCGGGTGATCGCCTCGCCCTGCTATCCTTCGCCGGTGTTGCGAAAGGTCCAATCAGCATTCGAGCCCTTTGAGGGTGGGGGATTCCGCGGTGAGGTGGCGAGCGCCCACAGGCCTTCTGACGTTGTCGAGGAAATTGCACGTCTGGTCGATCCGACGGCATCTGTCGAGACCATTCACTGGGGGCGAAACTATATCTATGCCGCCGAGATGCAGACACCGACCGATCGCCATCCGGTAGTTGTCAAGCAATTCAAGAACCAGGGTTTCAAGAATCGAATTGAACGCCGTTTCAAGGGAAGCAAGGCGGAACGGAGCTGGAAAGTGGCGAAGGAGCTCGTGCGGGTCGGCCTCGCGACTCCCGAACCGATGTTGTGGGTGGAGTCGAACGAAGTCGAAGGCCCTTCCTTCTTTGTCGCCAAGTTTTTGGTGGGTGCGGTTGAGGTTCGGCAGTTTTTCCGTCGGCTCAACGAAGACCCGGAAGCACGGGAATTCCCGGACGTTGACGACGAAGCGTTTCTCGCCCGTCTTGGGCGGCTCGCTCGAAGAATCAACGATGAAGGAATCCTCTACCGTGACCTCTCGATGGGCAATGTGCTCGCCGTGCAATCTGACGATGATCTGGACCTCTACCTCGTCGATTTCAACCGCGCCCGCATTGGCCGTGCACCCGGCGATTGGCGTAGGACGCGCGATATCTGCCGCCTGCCGGTTTTGAGGCGTGAGCACCGTTCCGCCTTTCTCGGGGGCTACTGGGGCGCCGTTCCGTCGCGCTACTCTTTCCGTTGGTGGTTCTATGCACTCTCGGTTGACGGCTACATCCTCAAGCACGCAATCAAGAAGAGACTGAAATTCCTTCGATTGAAACGCCGGCACGCCCACGGCGGGTCGCACCATCCCCATATCCCAGCCGCGTCGGAAGGTGCCTCATCACGGGACAAGGCTGTGTGGGACCACCTCTCGGACCAGCCCCACCAGCATGCCAGCCGCGGCGAGAAATTCGCTATTCGTCTCGCCGACAGCCCAGCGCACCTCCGAGACCTTGGCGTCGTTGCAGCTTCGGCCGCAAAGGTCCGACGCCGGTACCGCGAACTCAAAACCGTTCTTTACGAGCACCCGAAGACCTTCGAGGGAATGGGTCTCGCAGTGCGCCCGTGGCCACAGGATCCAGACCGTCACCTCCGTGAGATCGAGGCTTTGGGCGTCGGTCCCGTTTTGCTTCGCCTCCACCCGTGGGAAAACAATCATGGCGACGAGGAGAATCTGGCCGAGGCTCTCGCCAGCCAGGGCCATGAGCTTTCTTTCGTGATCCCACAAAACAGGGACCTCGTTCGAGACCGAGAACGATGGCGGGCGTCGGTCGAGGATCTCGCCGAGAGATTCAGCCCATTTGGCAAGTACTTTCAGGTCGGTCAGGCGATCAATCGCAGCAAATGGGGCACCTGGACCCATGGCGAGTATGTCGATCTCTACCTCGAGGCGGCGGAGATTCTCCGGCGACGAGAGGGAATCGAGGTGCTGGGACCATCGGTCATCGATTTCGAATTCCAGGCGATCCTGGCCCTGGTCAACAGCAAGACGCCCGGTCTCTACTTTGACATCGTGTCGAACTTGCTCTACGTCGATCGACGCGGTGCTCCCGAAAACCGCCAGATGGGGCTCGATACGGTTGACAAGGTCACCCTGCTTCGGGCGATCGCCGAGATCGGACGCAACTGCAGTGATCGCTGTTGGATCACCGAAGTCAACTGGCCCCTGTGGGAGGGGCCTCACTCGCCGGCCGGGAAGACGGTGTCAGTCGGAGAGGAGGAGCAGGCCGATTACCTGGTTCGCTACTACCTGCTGGTTCTCGGCACCGGCCTCGTGGAGCGCGCGTTCTGGTGGCGCTTGACCGCGCGTGGCTACGGGCTCATCTCGCCGGAGAGTGATGGGTCGCTGCGCAGACGCCCTGCCTGGGACGCGCTTCGCACGCTGATCGAACAGGTTGAGGGTGCGACCTTCGAAGGACCCTTGCCGGCACCGGGCGGAGCGTTTCTTTACTCTTTCAGCAGAGATGGCGTGGAAATGGTGGTTGGCTGGAGCGTTTCTCGTTGCGTGCATGCGGCGTTACCGCGGCCGGCGGTCGCAGCGATTTCTCGGGATGGTGATTCGCTGCAGGTTCCCGAGGGAATTGAGGTCGAGCTCAGGCCTTCCCCCGTCTACTTCCAACTTGCATGAAACTCGAGAGTCAAAGGCGGTTCTGCGTGATACGATCCTGCGGTCTTCGCCCGTCCTCGGGCTGGATCGAGATCACCCATGAGCGATGAGAAACATACTCCCGAGAAAAAACCCGGTGCGTTCGACCGGCCGCGTCAAATGACGTGGTGGCGGCGCGTGATCTTCGGGATCTCTGCGCCAGTAGCCGCATTCGGGCTGCGTCTGTGGTGGGCGATGTATCGATTTGAGGTGGAGGAATCCGAAGCCTACCTGGAACTGGAGCGAAACCAACAACCCGTGGTCTTTGCCATCTGGCACGAAGGATTGTTGACCGTGTGCTGGTTTGCCGCCCAGCTTCTGAAGAAGGGTGTCAAGGCAACGTTCTTGATCAGTCCGTCGGTCGACGGAGAGATCGGAGTGATGTTGCTGGCGCAGTTCGGGAGCCGGGCGGTGCGAGGCTCCGCGCGGCGGTCCGGCGCCGCCGCCCTCAGAAGGCTCCTTCGCGCTGTCACCGAGAATCATCAGTCGCCATTTGTCACACTCGATGGATCGAAGGGGCCGCGACGTTACGGCAAACCCGGAGCTATCATGGTGGCCCGGATGGCAGGGGTGCCGATTGTGCCCATCGGTGTGGCGGCGCAGCGGAGTTGGCGCGCGCCGACGTGGGACCATCATCTCGTGCCCAAGCTGTTCTCGAAAGTCGCGATCACCGTCGGCGAACCGATGACTGTGCCGAGGAAACTCAACGAAGACGAGCTCGAGACGCAGCGTCGCGAGCTCGAGGAACGGCTCAACCAATTGATGGAAATATCTGAGGCGCGTGTCGGCGTTCAATCTGAAGCAACGCCGGCTGTCACAGGCCGAAACGAGGAGGATGTATGAGCGATCCGCAGACCCAGCCGTTGTCCGAGATCAAGCTGGATATTACAAACCTTTACAAGGAAGAAGTCTTTACGGATTTGAGAGTTGGCTCACTCAAGCAGCTGACTCCGGTAACGAAGGAAGGCGACCGGGATCTCGCCCGGCCGATCGTCTTTATCGGCGAAACTCAGCTCATGTCGCAGGTCGGTCCGCTACCGGTGCAGACTCACATTGAAGCCGAAAACCTGCAGGGCGCCATCGAGCGGTTCCCTGCAGCTATCCAGGCCGCGGTCGAGGCGATGATCGACGAGGTCAAAGAGCATCAACGCAAGGAAATGTCTCGTATCGTCGTTCCCGGCGCCGAAACTGCCTCGAAGATCCTCGGTCCCAAGTGACGTGACGACGGGCTGGCCTCGGCAGCCCAGTCGGAACGTCATCCTGAGCGAGCGAGCAAAGCGAGTGAGTCGAAGGATCTATGGGAAGCTAAAAGCGCTGTGACCGTAACCCCATATTGCCTCCACTCGGGCCGTTACGGACGGCCTTCGGCCGTCGTGACGCACCGTCGCCAGCGAGTGGCCGATGGCCGGCGATCCCCGACCTCGGCCACGTTTCGCTGCCGCCGGTGGGTTCCGGCCCTCGGTCGGGATGACAGACAGTGGCGCCCGGGCGTCTGAGTAGCTTCGATCAGATAGTTATCCCCAGGAAGTGACAGCGCGTTCAACGCCTTCGAGAGTTGCTTCGACCGGTTCGAGAGTTGGCAGGGCGGCTGCGGCGGCGTCGACGTCCTTGAGCCCATTGCCCGTGATCATCAGCACCACCCGATCGTTCCGATCGACCAGACCCTCTTCCAGTGCGGCCTCGAGACCGGCCAGGGCGGCGGCGGCGGCGGGCTCGGCAAATAAACCGGCGGAACTCGCAAGTCGTGAAATGGCGGCTGAAATTACGGCGTCAGATACAGTGATTCCGCCGCCTCCTGATCCACGGATCTCAGCCAGACAGCCAATGGCATTACGTGGCGTCTCGACGGTGAGGCTGTCGGCGACGCTGGCTGCGCCAGGCATCGCCGAGGCTTTCTCCGCCCCGGATCGTACGGCATTTACGATCGCCGATGAGCCCTCCGGTTGGACCGCGATGAGGCGGGGTCGGCGATCGATGAGCTCCGCTCTCTCGAGGTCGCGAAACCCCTTGGCGAGTCCGGCGAGGATGACGCCGTCACCTGTCGGTACAAGGACGGCGTCCGGTGAATCGGGAATCATGGCCGCAGCAATCTCGAGCGCCGCGGTCTTCTTGCCCTCGATGGTGAAAGGATTGAGGGCGGTACTCCGGTTGTACCAGCCGAACTCGTTGCAGGCTGATGTGCATAAATCAAAGGCCTGGTCGTAGTTGCCGTCGACCGGCACGACGACAGCCCCATAGCTCTGCATCTGTGCCAGCTTGGCCGGCGGTGCTGCCGCCGGGACGAGCACAACGGCACGCAGCCCAGCGGAAGCTGCGACAGCTGCCAGCGCCGACGCGGCGTTCCCCGTCGAGGCGGTAGCTACGGTGTCGCATCCATACTCTATGGCCTTTGCGACCACCAGCAGCGAGGCGCGGTCCTTGGTCGAACCGGAAGGGTTGCGGGTATCGTCCTTGAGGAACAGATTGGGCATTTCGAGTTCGTTGCGAAGTCGTGGTGCCTCGAGCAGTGGTGTGTCGCCAACGGGCAACGGAGGAATGGCGCCGTCATCATTGATCGGAAGGAAGGCAGAAAGGAACTCCCGATCCGAGGCTCGGAAGTGGGGCCATGCGGGCGGTAGAACCTTGAGGACCACCTCGAGGACGCCGCGAACGGTGCCGCCAGATTCTTGCTTGCTGCAGCAGCGCGAGCACACGAGGCGATTCGGGTCCTCAGGGAACTCTTCGCCGCATTCGATGCATTTGTAGTGGAAGCGAGCCATGGAGATAATTGTACCGACGCATCTCGAGTTTTGAGTGTTGAGTTATGAGTTTTGAGTTTCGAATCGACACCGCGGCTTCCGTGGGCGGAAGGGGGATAACTCAAAATTCAAAACTAAGAACTCAAAACTAGTAGGTTGCGAGCTCCCCGATCTCCGATTCAACCGCATGGAGTATGTCGAGTCTCTTGGTGGCAGCCTTCATCGCATTGTGATCGGGGTAAAGCGGGCGGTCCTGGTCGAGGAAGTCCACATGACGACGTACGTCGGCATGTGCCGCACGAGTTCCGCGGCCTGGTTCAAACTTTCGGAAGTCGAGACCCTGAGCTGCAGCCATCAGCTCGATGCCGAGGACGCCATAGGCGTTGTCGAGAATGGACAGGGTCTTGAGGGCTGAGTTCATACCCATCGAAACGAAATCTTCCTGATCGGCGGCGGCTGGGATTGACTGGGTGAAGGCCGGACTCGAGAGGATGCGTTGCTCGACGATCTGCATGTCGGCCGTGTATTGGCTGAGCATGAGCCCCGAGAACATTCCTGCTCCCTCGGTCAAGAACGGCGGCAGGCCAGCGCTCAGCGCCGGGTTGGTGAGACGGTTGAGACGCCGCTCAGAGAGGACACAGACCATCGTCAACGCACCACCGAGAGTGTCGAGCGGCATGCTCACGGGTGTGCCCTGGAAGTTGGCGCCGGTCAGCACCACATCGTCATCGGGAAGGAAGATCGGATTGTCGCCGACCCCGTTGGCCTCGATTTCGAGCTGTTCACGGGTCCAACGCAAATGGTCGCGCGCCGCGCCGATGACCTGTGGAGACGAACGCATGCTGTAGGCGTCCTGGACCTTGACCTTTTCCTTTCCGGTGAGGAGGTCGGATCCGTCGATGACCGAACGGATGTTGGCGGCTGAAATCACTGCGCCGCGGAAGCCGCGCAGCTCGTGCAATCGGCTGTCGTAGGGTTTCATGTTGGCGCGCAGCGCCTCGAGGCTCATGGCACAAGCGATCTCCGCCTGTTTGATGAAGCGCTCTGCGTCCCACACCGTCAGGCAGCCGATGGCGTTGGTGAGATTGGAGCCGTTGATGACCGCGAGGCCGTCGCGAGCCTCGAGCCCTGGCACCGGGATTCCCGCCGCCTCGAGGGCCTTGTCGCCTGCCATCCTGGAGCCCTGAAAGAAGGCTTCGCCTTCGCCCATCATCAGGAGTGCGATCTGGCTCATCGGTGCGAGGTCGCCGCAGGCACCGACCGAGCCCTTTTCGCACACCACCGGCGTGACTCCGGCATTCAGCATCGCGATCAGGGTCTCGGTGATCTCGGGCCGACAGCCGGAGTGGCCGTGGGCGTGAACGTTGACCCGGAGCACCATCGCAGCGCGCACCCGGTCCTCGGGACACGGTTCACCGATGCCCGCGGCGTGGTTGTAAATCAGGTAGCGCTGGAAATCGCGGATCTGTTCGTCAGAGAGGACGAGTTCCGAGAATTCCCCGATACCGGTGTTGACCCCGTACATAATCTCGCGCGCCTCGATGCGCTCCTCGAGGAAATCCCGGCAGCGCCGAATTCGTTCGGTTGCGTCGGGATGGAGTTCGACGCGTTCGCCGTGTCGCGCGACCGCAACGACGCCTTCAATCGTGAGGTTGCTTCCTGAGATGGTGATGGCCATGAAATCCTCCGGTTACCGCCGGGTCAGGTAGAGCGCTGACCCGCACGGGTCATGGTCGCTCCCACCCACCCCGCAGCAACCAGAGGCCCGCATGGCCTTCGATCCGCGTAGGTCGATTATGCGGGAGAATATCTTGGCGTCAAGCCTTGCCGGAATTGGGGTGTTTTTCCGCAAGGGCACTTCCTGAGAAGCTGCCAGGTGCGTTTCTGTGACGATGCGGACATCGTCATCTTGCCCGCAATATTCTTGGGGTCTCGACTGTCGCCGAGGATTTTTTCAACCCGGGGTTTTGGTCGCCTCGGGTTGCCTGATGTACTGTCGAATACGCCTCCGCGACCCTCACGTCGCACGTCCCACCGTGCACGACACGTCGTCGCGCCCTCGGCACGAGGCGTCATGAAAAATGCGGACGAGTTCGTGAGTAATGGGCCCTGCCATCGGCCCTTTCCCCGGCTTTGCCGGGAACCGGCTACTCAGTCGACCTGACCCTGATCCACATTCCGTTTCCAATTCCGCCGTCGATTCCGACCTCTTTCCAAAACTCTGACACCATCAGGTTGAGCTCTTTATCGCGATTCATGAAAATATGAGGCAACACTATTTCATATCTTTTCCGGTCATCTGATAGCAATAAGGTCGCTAACATGTATTGCTCAGAGTAATACCTGTCTCCCCATTCTGGAGGATAATCATATGGAAGATAGATGTCGTCGAAGTAGATCAAAACTCCAGGATTTAACTTCGGCAATATTTCAAGAAATATCACCACGACATCTGAATTTTGAAGACACCTGTGCGAGCCGTCGATCATCAATATGTCGCCGTCATGGAGGTCGGCAAAAAGGTCGGTGTCAATCCTTTCGAGTGGTTCACGAATGACTTCATCGCAGATCTCGTCGATTTCTGCTCGAGGCGTTGGGTCGATCGAAATGATTTTGGTGGGAAGTCCGTTGTCTATGATGCTCCTGCGCACGAACTTGGTTGAGTTTCCCGAACCAATCTCCACATAGAGCCTTGAGCCGAGCAGGCAGGGGAAGCAGTAGAGTGCGACAGCGTTGAGGCCGCCGAAGTACGTGTTGTGCCAATACGGAGCAGTGGTATCATCAGGTTTTTCAATTGGAATTGTGGCCAGATGAGATGAATAATTGAGAAATCGGTTCGTCAATGAAATGTACTGATTACGATTGTTATTTATAATTTTATACAGAAGTTCATGAGGTGGATTACCCCACCCATAACGTGGTTTTGGATCGACCTTAAAATCGAGGTATACTGGTTGAAAATCCAACAATTGGGATCTCAAGAATGTCACGCATCTATTCCGAAATTCTGAATCTGAAAGATTCCGAATCAACCGAAACATCTGTCGTGTCAGATGTACAGCCTTGGACACAACCACCTCGCACTTTCGATTTCGGCAATGGACGTTTTCGGCGCATCACGGAATCGGGCTTCGTTGCCAGCCTTCATTCAAGCGGGTTCTTTCCGATGAAACGACGTTTCGGTTCATGCATATCGGTGACCATCATAGCTTGGCGGAGGTGGTGGGTTGGCCGCCTTCCCGCTTGATTACATCGTCAGCGCCATGAGCGCCTTTTGAACGTGTAAGCGATTTTCGGCTTCGTCATAAACCACTGATTGTGGGCCGTCGATGACCTCGTCGGTGACCTCGCGGCCGCGGTCGGCCGGCAGCGGGTGCATGTAGATGAGGTCATCGGCGCCGAGAGCCATGTGTTCGGCGCCGCAACGCCAGGTCGGGTATTTCTCGATGAGCTGCAGCCCTTCGGCGGTGTCCTGGGTGGTCATAAGCGGTCCCCAAGATTTGGGTACCACGACATTGGCATCGGTGAAGGCGTCCTCGAAGGAGTCGGAAATTTCGAAGCGGGCGCCCCCAGCCTCTGCGTTGGCCTTTGCCTGTTCTTCGATCTCCGGCATCAAGCGGAACTCGGGTGGGCAGGCGAGGGTGACGTCGATGCCGAAACGGGGCATCAGCAGGATCAGACTCTGCGGCACCGACAGCGGGCGGACATAGTTCGGGGCCGAGGTCCAGGAGACGCCCATCTTGAGGCCTCGGGTCTTGCCGTGCTTTTCGCGGATGGTGAGCAGGTCGGCGAGGATCTGGCACGGGTGGTAGACGTCGCACTGCATCGAAATCACCGGCACTGATGCGTGCTTTGCGACGTCGCGTATGTAGTCATTGCCCTCGCGAAAAGCGCAGTGCCGGATGGCAATTGCCTCACCGTAGCGCGACAGCACATTGGCGGTATCGCGGGCGTTCTCGCCGTGGCTGATCTGCATCTTATCGGGCGACAGGTAGATGCCGTGACCGCCGAGTTGTGTGATGCCCGTTTCGAATGAGTTTCGGGTCCTGGTGGAGGCATCGAAGAAGATCATGTAGAGGGTCTTGGTAGGCAGCAGGGGAGTCGGCTCGCCTGCGGCACGTTTAACCTTGAGTTCAGCCGCCAGCTCGAGCGCCCTTTCAAGCTCCTCGACCGTCCAGTCCTGAGTCGTAATAAAATCCTTGCCCTTTACCTCAATTGTCATCTGGTGTCCTCTCTGGGATGAGTTTAATATTCTTTTAGCCTCACTTTGAACCGCAAAGACCGCGAAGCTCGCAAAGGATTTCCTTTTTCCGATCTTTGCGTTCTTCGGGGTTCAAAATCTGTCGACCAACATCTCGGGTATCAAAGAATAGACGGCAGTCGCTTTGATGAGATCATCGACTGAGACCCGTTCCTGGGTGGTGTGGGCGAGCTCTTCGAGGCCCGGGGCGAAGCCGACGGTCGGGATTCCATAGAGACCCATTGTGGCGACGCCGTTGGTCGAGAATGACCAGCGTGAGATTTTTGGGGCTTCCCCCAGCGCCTCGGTGGCGGCGGCCGCCACACCCTGCACCAGCGGATGATCTTCATCGAGGATCCAGGTCGGATAGTACTTGTCCTGCTGGGCCCGGGTCCCGCGCCAGCTCACCTCGTCATACTTCAGGAGCTCGACCTCGGCATCGCCGAGGTGGG
>Ga0316193_10003792_pt1 | contig 11004 bp, 7 predicted proteins | sample MerIslsedime2_MG_FD_207735 | JGI IMG/M metagenome (GOLD analysis project Ga0316193, IMG submission 207735) | Coastal sediment microbial communities from Maine, United States - Merrow Island sediment 2 | ecosystem: Environmental > Aquatic > Marine > Coastal > Sediment | place: USA: Maine... | reverse complement strand
CAGGACCTGCCCATGCGGATAGGCCCGCACGAGTTGCGCTACTCCATCGACACGGCGGCCTTGCCCGGCAGTGCATTGAATATCTACCTGTTGCGCTGCCCCGAGCTTTATGACCGGCCCGGCCTGTACACATCGGGCCAGGACGAGCATTTGCGCTTCATTCTGCTGTCCCGGGCCGCCATTGAAATGTGCCAGAACATGGGCTTCGCACCGGACATATTTCACTGCCATGACTGGCATACCTCGCTGGTGCCCCTGTACCTGAAAACCCGCTATGCCTGGGATCGTCTGTTCGAAAATACGCGTTCCGTGCTGACCATTCACAACATCGGATACCAGGGCATTTTCGGGTCGGACATTTTGCAGGACATCGGCTTGCGTGGCGACGTCGAAAAGCTGCACCAGGACGACCTCGCCAGCGGTGTCATCAACTTTCTCAAAACCGGCCTGCTTTATGCGGATACGCTCACCACGGTCAGTCCAACCTATGCACTGGAAATCATGGGCACGGAATACGGCATGGGCTTGCAGGATATCCTGCAGGAACGCCGGCATTCCCTGGTGGGGATTCTGAATGGAATAGATTTCGAAGAATGGAATCCGGCGGATGATGCGCTGATTCCCCATCGTTATGACAGCCGCCGCATCGCGGGCAAGAAAAAAAACAAGCTGGCCTTGATGAAGGAGCTCGGCCTGGAACACGGTGATGACATGCCGTTGATCGGTATGGTCACCCGGCTGACGAGTCAGAAAGGAATCGACCTGGTGCAGCAAGTGATTCCGGAGATGCTGGGCCACCGTCGTTTTGCGCTTGCGGTTCTGGGCAGCGGCGAGCAGCGCTACGAACATTTTTTCGACTGGTTGCAGCAAAATTTTCCGGGCAGAGTCTGTTTTTACCGCGGGTTCAGCAACAGGCTCGCCCATTGGATAGAGGCCGGCAGCGACCTGTTCCTGATGCCTTCGCTGTTCGAGCCTTGCGGACTGAACCAGATGTATAGCCTCCGCTATGGAACGGTCCCCATCGTCCGCTCCACCGGCGGGCTTGCCGATTCGGTGCAGTTGTTCGATCCGCATAAGGGAGAGGGGACGGGTATTGTGTTCAATGATTACAATGCGCCTGCGCTTGGTTGGGCCATGACCTATGCTTTTGACCTGTACCAGGATAAAAAAACCTGGCGTAAACTGGTCAGGAACGGGATGGCCAGGGACTTTTCCTGGGAGAGGCAAGGGCAGATCTACATTGATTTGTTTCGTCAAATCACTCGTGGCTGACACAGACAGGCCGAATCAACCGAGACATACGCCATGAATATCATTTTTATCGAGCCGTCGTTCCCTTATAACCAGAGGGAGTTTGTGCGCGGTCTGCATGACGCCGGCGCAACCGTTATTGGAATCGGCGAGCGGCCACAGGGCCACCTGGCGGACGATGTAAAGGGTTGGCTGAGCCACTACGTTCAGGTGAAATCGGTCGTTCATGAGCCTTCCTTGCTGCAAGCGGTTCAGCATGTCCAGAGCCTGGTTTACGTTGACCGCCTCGAAGCCACCGTCGAAGCCCATATCATGGCTGCGGCCCAGGTACGCGAGGCAGCGGGCATACCGGGCACCTCCGTACGTACGGCCTACCTGTGCCGGGATAAACCTGCGATGAAAGAAGTATTACGGGAGGCGGGCATTCCCTGCGCCCAGTCGACCCGTGCCGATGAGCCTCAGGCTGCCCGCGATTTTGCCCGCCAGGTCGGCTTTCCCCTGATCATCAAGCCGCCGGCCGGCGCCGGTGCTTCGGGAACATGGAAAGTCAGGGACGCACAGGAACTGGAACAGGTGTTGGTCGAGTCCGGTGTGGCCGATGGCGCCGAAGTGGCTATTGAAGAATTCATCGAGGGGCACGAAGGCTACCTGGATACGCTGACGATCAATGGTGAAGTGACGCATGAATTCATCACGCATTATTATCCAAATGTGCTCACTGCCATGCGCGAACGCTGGATTTCACCGCAGATGGTTACGACCAACCGAATCGAGGCGCCGGGTTACCGGGAAGTGCGGCAAATGGCGCGGGATGTCATTCGTGTTCTGGAAATAGGCACTTCTGCCACGCACATGGAATGGTTCGCCGGGCCCAGGGGTCTCAAGTTTTCAGAAATCGGCTGCCGCCCGCCTGGAGTGGGGCAGTGGGACGTATACAACACGGCAAACGATTTCGATCTGTATCTCGAATGGGCTTCTGCAGTGACGCATGGCCACGCGCAGCGTAAACCGTCCCGCCGTTTCGCTGCCGGAATGATCGCGCTGCGGCCCTCCTGTGACGGCCGGATCACCGGCTATTCCGGCCTCGATGCCATTCAGCAACATTATGGCGAATGTATTGTCGCCTCCCACCTCCCGCCGCCCGGTTCAGCCACGCAGCCCGTTGAAGGGGGCTACATGGCCAATGCTTGGATGCGCGTCCGCCATCCGGATTACGACAGGTTGCGGGAGATCATGAATACGATTGGAGAAACGGTGAAAGTCCATGCTGCCTGAACTCAATGACGATTTTACTCAACTGCAGAAAAAACTGCTGCCTATCTGGTCATCGGTACGTGAGGACGATACGTTCGGGCACACGTCGCTGATCGTCCCTTCGCTGAGTGTGGACCAGGAGGAGCTGAGCAAGGTTCAGGGCGCTTCGTTCTATGAAGAACGGCTTTTATTTGCACTGATCCGTTTGCGAAATCCCAACGCGCGCCTGATTTATGTCACCAGCCAGCCGGTTCATCCCGACGTAGTGGATTACTACCTCCAGTTGCTGGTGGGAGTCCCGGCGGCTCACGCCAGGCGCCGCTTACAGATGCTTTCCGTGTATGACGACAGCACCCGCGCACTGACCGAGAAAGTACTGGAACGGCCCCGCGTGCTGGAGCGGTTGCGCGGATGGATCAGCGAGCATGGTCCGGCTTATTTGACGTGCTACAACACGACCATGCTGGAGCGCCGCCTGGCGCTTGAACTGGGAATTCCGCTGAACGGGGTCGATCCGGTTTTGCTGCATCTGGGCACCAAGTCGGGCAGCCGGCAAACCTTTGCTGCCGCCGAAGTACCGCACCCCTCCGGGTTCGAGGAGCTGCATTCGGAGCAGGACATTGTTGATGCCCTGTGCCGTCTTGCTGAAGTTCGTCCCGAAATTCGCCGAGCCGTGGTGAAGATCAATGAAGGGTTTTCCGGAGAAGGCAACGGTGTCTTCCAGTACCCGCAGTCAAAAACCGACAAGGAAGCCATACGTAACAACCTGTATCAACTGGAATGGCCTTCAGCGCTGGAAACCATCGGCTCCTTCCTGCGCAAATACGAGCAAATGGGCGGTATCGTCGAAGAAATGATTGAGGCTGAAGAAGTGCGGTCGCCCAGTGTCCAAATGCGGATTCAACCGGATGGGGAGGCCATCCTGGTCTCCAGCCATGAACAGGTGCTGGGTGGAAAAACCGGGCAGGTCTATCTCGGCTGCCAGTTTCCGGCGCGCGAAGATTACCGGACGATGATCCAGGAACAGGCTAAGCGTATTGGCAACGTGCTGAGCGAAAAAGGCGTCATCGGGCGGTTTGGTATTGATTTCCTGCTTTCCCGGTCAGCAGATTCGGACTGGGAATCGCATGCGCTGGAAATTAACCTGCGAATGGGCGGAACCACGCCCCCATTTCATGCGCTGGAGTTCCTGACTTCGGGTGAACTGAACCCGGACACCGGTATTTACCATGCGCCGACCGGCCAGGAAAAATTTTACAGTGCAACCGACAACCTGAAATCGCCCGCCTACCGGGGCTTGCTGCCTGAAGACCTGTTCGACATTATTATTAGTAAAAAAATCCATTACCAGCCGGACAGCGGCACCGGTGTTTTGTTTTACATGATCGGAGCCCTCTCACAGTACGGAAAACTCGGCATGACCTGCATTGGGAATACACCGGAACAGGCCAGCGAGCTGTTCCGGCGAACCGTGGCCCTGCTAGACCGGGAGACCGAAACCGGCAGCAGAGACCACGGTGAACTTGAGCCGCTGTTCGACAACCCGGTGAACATGGAATAGCTGACTCACGGGATTTCCTGGACCGACAGCGCAAGGGCCTCGACGAGCGCGGTCAGTTTCATTTTCTGTGACGTCGAAATGGAGGGCTTTTCGGGTGTCTCCATTGGTCCACCAAACGCGACTATCACATCATTTCTATCCATAGTCTGACGATATTCTGTCGCCAGTCGCTTATAATTCGCAGCCCATGACTTCTATCCAGCAAACACTTCAGCGGGTATTCGGCCTGCAGGGTTTCCGACCCTTCCAACAGGAAATCATCGAGCAGGTTCTGTCCGGCGGTGACGCCTTCGTGCTGATGCCGACCGGCGGCGGAAAGTCCCTGTGCTACCAGTTGCCGGCCGTGCATCGCGAAGGACTGGCGATCGTGGTGTCGCCCCTGATCTCACTGATGAAAGACCAGGTGGATGCGCTGCAGGCAAATGGCGTGAACGCAGCGATGTACAACTCCAACCTGGGCGCGGCCGAGGCCAGGAAGGTGCTTGAGCGACTGCATACCGGCCAGCTCGACCTGCTATATGTTGCGCCCGAACGAATGATGCGGCCGGGGTTTATCCATAGCCTGGAATCGATCCCTGTCAGTTTGATCGCAATCGACGAGGCGCATTGCGTTTCACAATGGGGCCACGATTTTCGGCCCGAGTATGCGGCGCTGGGCGGTTTGCGGGTGCATTTCCCGGATACCCCGCTGATTGCTCTGACCGCTACTGCAGATCCACAGACCCGCGAGGACATTGTCGGTGTGCTGGGGCTGCATCGGGCGAAGCGGTTCATTACGAGCTTTGACCGGCCGAATATCCGTTACACCGTCCTGGAAAAACATCAGCCGCAGGCCCAGTTGCTGCGTTTTCTGAACATCCGCAAGGATGATTCCGGTATTGTTTATGCGCTGTCGCGCAAACGTGTGGAGGAAATTGCCGCGCACCTGGCTGACCGTGGATTTGCCGCTGCGGCCTATCACGCCGGCTTGCCGGCAGAGCAGCGTAAGGATGTGCAGGAACGATTTCTGCGTGATGACGTATCCATCGTCGTGGCCACGGTGGCCTTCGGCATGGGGATTGACAAGCCTAATGTCCGGTTCGTGGTTCATTATGATCTGCCCCGTCACCTGGAAGGTTACTACCAGGAAACCGGCCGGGCCGGCCGCGATGGCCTGCCGTCGGAAGCCCTGCTGTTGTTCGGAACACAGGATGTGGCGACCGCCCGTTATCACCTCGACCAGGGCAACAATGAGAACCAAAAGCGCATCGAGTCACACAAGCTCAATGCCATGGTTGGATTTGCTGAAAGCCTCACCTGCCGGCGCCGTGTTCTTCTGGGCTACCTGGGTGAGACCCTGCACGAAGATTGCGGCAATTGCGACATCTGCCTTGACCCGCCGGAACGCTTCGACTCGACCGAGGCCGCACGAAAAGTATTGTCCTGTGTTTACCGCGTGGGCCAGTCCTTCGGGATCAAGCACGTGGTGGATGTGTTGCGCGGTGCTGAAAACGAGCGTATTCGTAAATTTGATCACGAGAGCCTTTCAACTTATGGCATTGGCCTGGAATTTTCCCATGCCGAGTGGATGTCGATCGTACGGCAGTTAATCCATCGTGGCTACCTGGTTCAGGATATCGCCGCTTTTTCGGTTCTCAAGCTGACGCCGGCTGCCCTCGCTGTTCTGAGGAATGAAGAGCGGGTGGAGCTGGCCCGTCCCCGGATTCATGAGAAAACCCAGAAGAAGACCGTGGCGGCAGCGATGGACCTTGACGCCGATGATCTTCGCCTGTTCGAGAGCCTGCGTGATCTGCGCAAGCAACTGGCCCAGGAAAGCGGGGTGCCTCCTTATGTCATTTTCGGCGATGCCGCCCTGGTCGAGATGAGCCGCGAGCGGCCGAGGGACGAGGCGGAGTTTCTGGATATTAACGGCGTAGGGCAGGTTAAGCTGGAACGGCACGGCAGGGAATTTCTCAAGGTCATATCAAGAGACCTGACGTTTTAAGAACTAACCAGAACAGTCGTCTTTTCTGATAATCTCGCGCAGAAAAGTTGCCAGGTCAGCCATGAAACGGTTTGCGGCTCGATTGGCCGCAGCGACTCCGGCTTCGGCGTTTTCTGCATCAGCAGCTTCCCGGTAGCTGAAGGTTCTGGAGCTTTTCAGCGAGCGAGTCGCTGGTTCCACCAGGCTGACCTTGACTCCGAGTTGTACCGTATTTTTTCCGGCAGAAAAGTCCTGCTGCAGAATCTGCAATTCCGAATCGAGACGCAAATCGGTCCTGATGTCGGGCGAGCCAGCCAAAACAACGCTGAACAGCCCTGACGCACTCAGACCGGACTCCATCATCGAAGCAATCATTTTTGCCGGCGGGGCCGCCCATTCATGGTACGCAAAGTACTCCAGCTGATCCGGTTCCTTGCTATAGGCCATGCGTGAGGTGTTGAATCCTGCTGCTGACCTGGTATTGCTTATCCTCAGCGAGACGCAGGCCTCTGAAGCCGGGTCGACGGCATTGCTCATGTCCGGGGCTTTTAGCACATACAGTTGTTTTTCGGTAATCTTCGCGGGCCCTGGCATGCTGCAGGCCATCATGGCAGCGGTGGCTACAGCGACGAAGGTCATCCGTTTTGCCATGCTCATTTGCTTATTCTCCTGGTCCCGGCTTGGGTTCGGGTACGCCGTAAAGCAACAGGCTGGGATCCTGCGCCAGGGCTTCGCTCATGCGGCGGAGGTTTTCGGACACCTGCCGAAGTTCAGCGACCATCGCGCTGATTTCCGGCAACGTGGCTCCGGTGAATGCGGTCAGGTCGGCGCCGCTGTCTGTCACAGCCCGGTCAATGCCGGCGCTGGCTGAAGCCAGTTCTTCACCCAGGGCAGTAACCTGGTCCGCCATCCGGGTAATGGCTTCTGCGCTCTGTGAAAACTCATTGACCAGGGACGGAAAACCGACGCTCGCCGTGCGCGTGTTCTCCAGGACCACGGTAAGGTGCCCGATGCTGGTTTCCAGCTGTTCTGTCAGCGTTGCAACGTTTTCAATCGAACGGGAGATGTTCGCCCGATTCTGTTCATTCAGCAGTTGGTTGATGCTGGCGGACGTTTCGGTAAGGTTTTCCAGAAGATTCGACAAGGTCAGGTCCAGCGTCGAATATAGCGACGGGCGGGACTTGATGACCGGGTAGATTTCGCCTTCGGTCGCGGACAGTTTGACAGAATCCGGGCCTCCGCCGGCAAGGTTGATGCTGCCGATTCCCGTCAGGCCCTGGTATTCCAGGTTTGCCACGGTGTCCACGGTTATCGGTGTGCCCTCGACGACCTGCACCTGGACGCGAACGCGTTCAGGATTTTTCATATCGATTTCAATCCGTTCGACTTTACCTACATCGACACCGCGGAAACGTACCGGCGCATCCACATTCATTCCGGATACGGAATCGGTGATGTAAATCAGGTAGTGATCGTAATTTTGCGGCGGGCCGCCTGCGCTGATCCACAGCACCCCCCAAATGAAGACGATACCCAGAACGAGCACAAAAACGCCGGTCAGGGCATAGCTTGACTTACTGATCATGGGAAGCTCCTGCCGCACGGCCCCGCGGTCCGTGGAAAAACTGTTGGGCATGATGGTTGCCGGATGCGACCAGGTCGTGGATGCTGCCCTCCGCGGCTATCCTGGCGTCTGCCAGCAGCAGTATCCGGTCTGCTATCCGCCACAACGAATCCATGTCATGGGTAACCAGCAGTATGGTCAGCCCCAGCGTCGTCTTCAGGTGCAGCACCAGTTCATCCATGGCGTCTGCGCTGATCGGATCCAGCCCGGAACTGGGTTCGTCCAGAAACAGAATCTCCGGGTCCAGTGCAATGCCCCGGGCTACCGCCGCACGCTTGCGCATGCCGCCGCTCAGTTGGCTCGGATAAAGTGCGGCAGCTTCCGATTCCAGGCCGGCGAGGGCGATTTTCAGCATCGCGATCTGCTCAATAGTTTCCAGGCTGAGACCGGTGTGTTCCCGTAACGGCAGGCTGACGTTCTCGAGAACTGTGAGGTCGCCGAACAGGGCTCCATGCTGAAACATGACACCCATCCGCCGCCGCAAGGGAAGGGTCCGGAATTCACCCCAGTTGGTAACGTCTTTACCGAACAAAAGGATGGTTCCGGAAGTGGGCTTTTGCAGCAAGGCAAGCTGCCTCATCAGGGTCGATTTTCCGCTGCCGCTGCCGCCGACAACGGCAAGGATTTCACCCCGGTTGAGTTGCATGGTGATACTGTCGAGCACGCGCTTGGGGCCAAATTCCATCACCAGGTCCCGGGCTTGCAGGATGCACTCCCCCGTTTGGTGTTGACTGTGCCTGGCAATCGATCCGCTTTCGTTCAGCATCCCTCAGATCCCCATTTTTGAAAAGGCGATGGAAAACAGCGCATCGACAATAATGACCAGGAAAATGGACTGCACCACGCTGACGGTTGTTTGACGCCCCACGCTTTCGGCGCTGCCGTACACACGGAAACCCTGGTAGCACCCAACAGCCGCGATAATGCCGGCAAATACAGGGGCTTTTCCAATGCCGCTCAGATAGGAGTCGAGTGACAAGGCCTCGGTGAGCCTGCTTATGAAGGTGACTGAATTGAGGTCCAGCATGGCGGATGACATGATCATGCCGCCAAACAGTCCCATGACGTCGGCAAACACGGTCAGCAGAGGAAGCGCAATCAGCAGAGCGATCATTTTCGGCAGAACCAGCATTTCCAGCGGAGCAATGCCGATGCTGCGCAAAGCATCTACCTCCTCGGTGACCATCATCGTTCCGATCTGTGCCGTGTAAGCCGATCCGGTGCGCCCGGCAACGATGATCGCAGTGATCAGCGGCGCCAGTTCGCGCACCATGGACAACCCCACGATATCCGCGATGTAGATATTGGCGCCATAATCCCGCAGCACGACACCGCCCTGGTAGGCGATCACGATACCGATCAGGAAAGCCAGCAGACCCACGATCGGCAGGGCGTTGACGCCGGCGTTTTGAAGTTCCTTGATTACCAGCGGCCAGCGAATGCGCCAGGGGCGCAGTAATGCATGCATCGAAACGAAAGCAAGGTTTCCGGTAAAAACCAGGAATTCAAATACCTGGCTGAACTGGCTGGCGGTTTTTCTGCCCGCGCTCTCCAGGAATCCCGGCAGATAGGGTCTGGGCGGCTCTTTGGTGGACTCACTGCGGGCCTTGACCAGGTCCAGGAGTTGCCTGGTTTTCTCATCGGCGCCGGTAACGGAGACCTGCAGTCCCGAGGCATCGAGAGTATGAAGGGTGCGGTGAATCAGCCATGCGCCTGCCGTATCAAGCGCCGAGATCCGGCTCAGGTTCAGTTCCAGCCGGTCCGTAGGCCAGTGTTCATGGGACAGTTGTTTTTCGACATCATGCAGGTTGGCCGCGACCCAGTTTCCCATGCAGCGGGCCAGCGGACCCTCGATGGAAAAACCGGCCCGGTTTCCCAGGCTCTGTTGTGCACGAACACCATCCATTAGCTAACCCCGGCAGGGCTGTGAGGCCCTGCACATGGTTTAGTTTCATGGTATGGCTAAGAATTCAGTACTGTCTATGAGTTACGTCACCGGAATCCCATAAAAAGCTCTACCGCTCAGCGTTTACCAGATTTTTACCCGTTCTTCAGGCGCCAGGTACAGGGTGTCGGTCTCCGCAATTTCAAACGCCTCGTAGAATTCCGGCACGTTCCGCACTACGCCGTTGACCCGGTACTGGGCCGGCGAATGCGGATCGGTATTGATTTGAACCCGCAGTGCTTCGTCCCGGGACTTCCGTCTCCAGGCCTGTGCATAGCCGATAAAAACGCGTTGCTGTCCGGTGTAGCCATCCAGCACGGGAGGCTCTGCGCCATCCAGGGAAATTTCGTAGGCCAGCAGCGCAATGCTCAGCCCGCCGAGGTCGCCGATGTTTTCACCCAGGGTGAATTCACCGTTGACGTTCAGGTCTTCAAACGGCTGGAATTCATCGTACTGGCCGATCAGTTTTGTGGTGCGCTTTTCAAACTCCGCCTTGTCTTCGTCGGTCCACCAGTTGCGCAGTACACCATCGCCGTCAAACGTGCTGCCGGAGTCGTCGAACCCGTGGCCGATTTCATGTCCGATCACCGCACCGATGGCTCCATAATTGACAGCGTCATCTGCAGAAAGGTCGAAAAACGGCGGTTGCAGGATAGCAGCCGGGAAAACGATTTCATTCAGCGGCGGGTTGTAATAGGCGTTCACCGTCTGTGGCGTCATGTTCCACTCTGTGCGGTCGACCGGTCCGCCCTGGCGGGCAATCGCAGTCTCGTATTCGAACAGCGCTGACCGCTGCATGTTGCCGACCAGGTCATCAGCTTCGATGTCCAGTGCAGAGTAGTCTTTCCATTTATCGGGATAACCGATTTTCGGCGTGAACTTGGAGAGTTTGTCCAGTGCCTCAGCCTTGGTGGCGTCGCTCATCCAGTCCAGTTCCTTGATGCTGACCTCGTACGCCTTGATCAGGTTGTTGACCAGTTCCAGCATCTGTTCCTTGGCTTCGGGCGGGAAGTGGCGTGCAACGTAAACCTTGCCGACGACCTCTCCAATGTTGTTGTTGACGTTGGCTACTGCCCGCTTCCACTGGGGCAGTTGCTGCTCGACGCCGCGCAGTGTTTTGGAGTAAAAATCGAAGTTCTGGTTGTCCAGCTCTTCACTCAGGAGGTTGGCGCCGGAGTTCAGGGCCTGCCAGGTGAGGTAGGTTTTCCAGTCTTCCATCGAGGTGCTGGTAATGATGCCGTCGAGCGCTTTCATGTAATCGAGCTGGGTAACCACTAGCCCGTCGATATCACTGATTACGGCGGCATCGAGGTAAGCATCCCACGAAAATTCCGGCATCAGGCCGGGAAGTTCGGCGAGCGGCAACTTGTTATAAAGCGCCACCATGTCCCGGGTCTGTTCCTTCA